>Ga0209059_1000826_pt1 | contig 14288 bp, 11 predicted proteins | sample GraSoiAngelo_151_FD_186165 | JGI IMG/M metagenome (GOLD analysis project Ga0209059, IMG submission 186165) | Grasslands soil microbial communities from the Angelo Coastal Reserve, California, USA - 14_1009_12_20cm (SPAdes) (version 2) | ecosystem: Environmental > Terrestrial > Soil > Grasslands ...
CACGACGAGTTCGGCGCCGGGCGAGCGCACGAGTTTCATGGCGGCGAAAAGATCGGCCAGGCCTTTGCGTTGGGAGAGGGCGCCGGCGAAGAGAAAGCGTAACGGCCCATAGGTGCTACGCGACCTATAGGAGCTATTTTCTGGCGGCGAACCGAACGGCACAATAACGCATTTCTTGGAACGGCGTGTCTGCTCGGGCAGCGAATCGAGCACAAAGGCACTGGGACAAATCACAATCTCGGCGAGCTCGAGCTCGCGGGTTTTGCGCGCGAGTTTTTCCTCGGAATCGCGAGTGCCGCCGAGCGTCGGCTCCCATTCGGGGTAGCGTTCTGCTTCGCGACGCAAGAGTCGTTGGGCGGTTTCCCAATAGGCGATCGGCAGATCATAAATGCGCCGGACCTCCAGTTCGCGCGCCTGCTCGAACAAGCGCGCGGCGCAATCTTCGTAAGCGTAAACGCCATCGATCTTGAGGCGGTCGCGATTTTCTTTTAAGTATGCGGCCGCGACACCATCCAATCCATTCCAGACGCGGTCGATGCTGGCCCAGCCCGTCTCGTGTTTCGTGAGCCAGCGAAGACCAAGCTTTTCCGCAAGCTGCCGCACGATTTCGCGGCCCGGATGCGTCCGGATTTTGTAATGCGGCAGATCGTATCCGCGCCGCATGATTTCGGCGCGCGATTTTTCCGGGAACATTCGGAGGATTGGTGAGCTGTTCGACCAGCCGAGCGTGGTGAGAAATTTCGCCAGCCGATCGGTGCGATCGAGTGCGGCCAGGACCGCGCGCACATTCGCGTTACCGAACGGATGGACGAGCAGAATCATCGCAAGACTTTCGTCATCGTTTCCAAATAGCGAGCCGCGATCCGCCGGGGACCGAAACGAGCCAGATGAGACGGCGCGTTTTGGCGGAGGCGATCGCGTTCTGCCGGATCGTCGAGAAGTCGCGCGATCGCGTCGCGAAGCGCTTGCGCGTTTCCGTTTGGAAACGTCACGCCGCACGGGCCGATTGCTTCCGCCAAACCACCGCCGGCCGAGCCGATGACGACGCAACCGCACGCGATCCCTTCCAGGGCCACGATCCCAAATGGTTCCTTCCAGAGCGAGGGCACCACGAGGATTTCGTGTTGGCGCAGCAGCTCCGCCAATGAAGTGCCGTGTCGCGACCCGGCGAACTCGACCTGAGATTGCAATTGCGAATCAGCGACCTCCTTTTCCAGAGCAGCGCGCTCCGGTCCATCACCGACGATCGTTAGGCGTGGCTTCGTCTTCATCAGTCTCAATGCATCGAGCAACAAACTAGCGCCTTTGTCGGAAACCAGGCGGCCGACGAAAATCAGTTCGCGCGTCCGATTGGCTGCCGTGGCGTTGAAGATTTTATCATCGTAGGGATTGCCAACGCGAATCGAAGGAACGGGAAGCGATTCCGCAATCGCGCCGCTGATCGCGAACGACGTGGCGTGACGAAGAACGAAGCGTTTCAAACGATGCTGCCCGCCGGTGCTGCCGTCGGGATTCGTGATCCAGGTCTGGTGCGCGATGAAGAGCGGCCGGCGAACGAACAGCAACGGCCACGCGGTTCGCAGCGAAATGTTGTTCTGGAGAAAAACATCGCACCAGCGCACCTGGCGCAACAATTCGAAGGCGTCCGGCCGGCGAACGATGACAAAAGGGAAATCGCCGTTGCCCGCAGTCTGGGTCACGACGCGAACTTCGTGGCCTTGCGCCACGAACTCGCGCGCCAGCAGATTCGAGACGGTTTCAATCCCGCCGGTGCTCGGGAAAAAATGATGCGAGCCGAGGAGAATTTTCACGAGCGCAACCAGGCACCGACAAACTCTCGAAAGGAAGGACGCGAGCGCATTCTGCCCGCGCGCAGTTTCAGGAAGACGCCGAGTTTGTGATCGATCTCGAAAAGCCAGAACCGAAACCGGTCGGCATTTTGACGCGCGAGACGATGAGCGAAACGCGAGGTCGCGGCGACTTCGAGATCGTCGAGGACAATGACCGCGCCGACGGGCGCCTGGTCCATCGCGAGAAACAAAGCGTGCTCGCGCTTCGCCGGATTCGGCGGGCTATCGACCAGGATCAGTTTCGCTTTTTGCAAACGCTGGAGCGATTCGCGTTGGGCGAGGACATTGAACGACTGGATAGGGCGCAAGCGGTTCCAGCAGCGCGTTAGCGGCACGACGCCGGAAAAATCCGAGTCGCGTTTTGCGATCGAGTTTTCCAGCGCCTCGGTCCGCCCCAGATAATCCGCCGAATCTTCGATGCTCGCGGTGCCGGCGGAGGCGCGGCGAAGCGAATGGGTGGAACGGCCCGAACCAAATTCGAACGCGGTGCTCCCAGCGGGAAGAAGAGCCGCTATCTTTTCCAGGAATCCACAGCTGCGCGGCGGAAGAATCCAGGCGGGAACTTCTGCGACGTGTTCGGCAGCGCCGTTGTATTCGTCGACGAGGCGCTGCAATTGATCTTCAAGGGCGGCATTGGCAGGAGCCTGGTTGGATTCAGCGATAACCTTTCAGAACTCCTTTCACCATTTCGATCCGCGTTTGCAGTCTCGGCTCGTTTTTGAACAGAGCAACCATCGCGAGCCAGGCGAGCTCGAAGAGATGCCTAACGAATAGAATCGGGCGCAGATAAATGCGCGAGGTCGGATAAAAATTTTCGTAGAGATGGAGCCGGGAGCGGTAGAGATCGAGCACGCGTGGCGCGCCGCCGCTCTTGCCGCCCGCGCCTTCGTGCTTCACGCCGTAGCCGAGATCGACGCCGACCCGCCAGCCGGCTTTGCGCAGACGCAGGCTCAAGTCGATGTCGGACTGGCATTGCCAGTACCAGTGATCGAATCCATCGGCGGCGCGGAACGCCTCCATGTTCACGAGCGTGCAACTGGAGTGGGCCGCTTCCACTTCGACGATCCGCTCGCCGGGCGGCGCAACCAGAGGCCGCTGAAATTTTTCCCACCACCGCAGAGCTTGGTTGCCGGCGGCGAAAACCCACGGCGGCATCAACGGTTGTTCGTATCCGGTCTGCGGCTCGCCGCGGAAATTTGTCTGGCGAAAATTTATCCACGCCCAATTCCCTTTTTGAAACTCCGTGTAGCCACCGGAAAAATCTCCGGGTTCAAAAAGAATATCGGCATCGACGAGCAACGCATATTTCGTTCGGACCGCGCGCAACGCCGTGTCGGACGCCTGGCAGAACCCATGGGGCTGCTCGTTTCGGATCAAGCGCACGCCGCTGCTGACTGGTGGAAGCTGGCAGGGCCGCCGCGAGCCGTCGTCGACGATCACGATCTTATCGACGGTGCCGAGATTGGTTTCGAAGGAGCCGAGCATGTCGGCCAGCATCTGGTAATTGTTGTGCGTCGTCGTGGCGATGGAGAGATCGGTGAAATGCATCATCGCAACGTCTCCGCGTAAATGCGCGCGGCCTGGCAAGCGCTGGCGTGCGCGCGATACCAATCATAATAGCGACGGCGAACGTTCGGCAATTCCTCGAGCTGCGGGAAACGGATGGCGCTCGGCGTAACGTAAAATGGCCCCGGCAACGCGTCACCATCCACTGCGATATCTTCGCGATGCGAGAGGATCGGAATAACGCCATGCGCGCAGAATGCGGCAAAGGCGGTCGATTTCAGGATCATCCCAGGCCACACTTTTCCAGCGCCGAAATAATCCAGCCAGCCGAAGGTGGATTGGCGCAGGATTTCGGAAGCGAGATCGACACCGACTTGCGGACTATGATGAACTGCCAAATCGCGTTTCAATCTGTCCACCGCCGCCGTGATGGATGGATCTTCGCGACCGCCGACAATGTCGAGGTGGTCCGGAGCAAACGCAGTTGGGATTAGCGGCCGCAATTGCTCGAACAAGCGCAACGAGCGCGCGATGAGCGCGGTGCCGCCGCAAATCGCCCAGCGCCGGCATGAGGCAGAGCTGAAGTCGCTCAGCACCGGTTCGCCGAAATTCGACATGACGGGCACCGTCAAAATTTTCTTTCGCGGATCGTAAGCGCGAATGGCTTCTTCGATCGGCGCATTGCTGACCACGCAGGAACTGGAGGCGTTGATCATATCGCGAGCGATCCGGACCTGGAAGGGGCGAAACCAGAACGCGCTTTTCCACGGCGGGCCGGAGGCGTAAAGCTCATGGAAAGTCGTCACCCACCGGCCGCGGAGTTGTTGGCGCAATTGTTTCACAAAAGTCGCCAACAAGAATGGAACGCCGCGCGCCTGATAGCCATAGTTCGCGTAATGCAAAACGACGTGCTCGTGGCCGCGCGCCAGTTCAGCGGAGGCGCCCACGTTCAATCCTGAGATGACCGCGTAACCGTCCTTCGAAGTTGCCGACGTTTTTCCCGCGACGAGAAACGTCGTAGTGATTCCGTGTTCGGCGGAGAGTGCGCGGGCAAGATTCAGCGCGTAATCGCCGACGCCGTCGAACGTGCCGGGCAGATGCGGGACAATTTGCAGGACTGTGTCAGCCGTAGGCATCGTGCAAATATTTCCGGTACTCGGCCGCTGTCTCACGTGCGATGTCCGGCCAGGAAAATTTTCTCCCCGTCTCCACGCTGCGGTCGCTCAATTCGCGGTAATGCGCCAAATCAGCCGTTAGAATTGCGGAGATGGCTTCGCCGAATCCGGTGGCGTCCCCGGCCGGGACAAGGAGCTGAGGAAGATTGGCGAGAATATCGCGCGGACCGGGCGCATCATAGGCCACGGTCGGCAGACCGGCGGCGAGTTGTTCGACGACGGCCATGCCGAAGCCTTCCACGTAACTGGGGAACGCGCCCACCGTGCCATCGGACAAAAGGCGCGGAAGGTCGGCGGGATCAAACTGCGGGACGACTTCGATAAAATCGGCCGGCTCCAGTGCGAGATCGTTCCAGACTTTTTCGTTCGCGATCATGGTGCCGAGAAAGAGAAAGCGCGCGTCCGGCACGCGGCTTCGCACTTGCCGGATTATTCCAGCCCAGTCTTTCGCGCCCTTCCGCACGCTCCACATGCCGAGGAAAATAACTTTCTTGTTGTTCCAGCGCTGTTCCGGTCCCGCCGTTGCGGCGGTCAGAGCTTGAGCGCACTCGGGTCGCAATCCATAAGGCTGAACGATCGCGGGCTTGGCCGATTCAATTTCGTTGCGGACGCAGTCGAGCTCGTCCGAGTTCGGAAGATTCAGAAGGTCGCAATGATGGACCGATGCCTGCGATGCTGCGCGCGCTCGCCAATTAAAAAACCAGTAGAAGGGCCGGCCGAGCAGTTTTCCCTTCGACATCGGCGTCCAGCGTTTTGCGGCCACGCGTCCGAATTTTTCATAGAGATAGTACAGGCCGACGGAGCGAGCGACGATCAGGCCGCCGAAGCCTAACGACTTCTTCGAGAACGGCAGCGTGCCGACTAACGCGTCGACAACGTCAAAGCGCTCGGAGTTTTCGCGAATGAATCGGGCGGCGCGAAACGGAAATCGCAGCAACCGAATCGCGGCGACGGCCGGGGACGGCGCCGGCTCTGGAAACGCGTCGGTAAGGCAAAACTTTTCGACGTGATGGCCGGCCTTGCGCCATTCCTCGGCCAGCTCGATCCAGACGCGGGCGGCGCCGAGTCGCGGGTCCCAAGGGACGTTGACTACGGCGAGGATGCGGAGCGGCTTATCCATTCAAACAAAGAGGCTCGTCCAGAATTTGTGGCGGACCGGATTTACGTAATGGCGAAGCGCGATATTCGGATCAGCGTAGCGGTCGGGATAAACGAATTGGTCGTCGAGCTGGAGGACGTATTTTCGCGGATCAAACGGCGCGGCGCCATTCGCGTGCATAGTCAAATGCGTCATGGTCTGGTTGGTGAAGAAAGTGGGCTCGCCCTGCGATTCGAGAAAACGCTGCACGCTCAGCGACCAATCGAGCTTTTGAAAGAGAAGGAGGAAACCGGTGTTGACCGGATCGGTCGCTTCATCCGGACCACGGAGGAGACGTTCGTCGCCGGAGAAACGGCAATCGGCGAGATAGAGCGCAGGCGCGTCGCGCCTTTCGACATGCGCGCGCAGATCGTCCGCGCCCGCGAAAAATAAAATGTCGGAGTCGAGGTAGAGGACCGGATTGTTAACCGGCAGCGACATGATGAGAGCAAGCTGCCGGCCGGTGGGATGATTCTTCAGATAAGGATAGATGTTTGCGGGAAGATCTTTCGGTACCCAATCGGCCGCGTCGCGCACGGACACGCAAGGGTCGAGATCCTGGAGGAGTCGCTTGCTCAGTTCCGAATAGCTGCCGTCCGACACGATATTGAATATCGCGGGACGGCCGACATGCCGGAGAAAGGAACGGACCGATGCGACTTGTTCCGGCAAAGCTGCCTCGCCGGAGTAAGAAAAAACTTCGAGCGGAAACGAGCGCGCCGGGTCGATCTTTGGCAGAATGCGCAGTGAAGCGCGATAGAGTCCGCGGACGGCCCGGCCTTTCGCGCGAGCGAGATGGTAGCCGTAGTTTGGCATGCTTCAGCCGGCGGCGGACTGCCAGCGCCGGAAACCGCGATAACTGAGCGCGACATTCAGAAGCAAAATCGGGATCGCGGAGATAAGGTTAAAAGTGAGGACGCCGGACACGCTGGCAAAATCCGTGAACGGGATGAGGGCGAGTTGGGTGCCGAGCGTGAGCGGAATATAAAGCCAGGAGCCGGCGATCCAGGCTTTGGCCGCGTTCAACGACCACAGCGTGCTCGCCATCGCAGTGATGACCGCGCCGCCGACCATGAGCAACAGCTCGCGACCGAGGTGCGCATATTTGTTTCCCAGGACGAAAAGGAACTGGCTCGGGAAAAAGTAAGCTGCGGCGACGATCGCGAGACTGAACGCGGTCACCGCGCCGAGAATGCCGGCGTATTGCAAGCGAAGTCGTGCCGGGTCTTGGCAGCGCGCGAACGCGGGCGCGAAAACGTTGGCGAGGAGATGGCTCAAGACGGCGAAGATCATGGCGAGCCGGCCGAGCGCGCCGACTTCGGCGATCGAACTGACTTGCCGACTAAAAATGCTGATCAAGAAAACGGTGATCTGGCCCTGAAGACAAAAGAAGATTGCATTCGCCGCCTGCCGGCGGATGAAGCCGAGCATGGCCGCCCGATCATCGGCGTTCTCGGGCGCGGTGAGATCGATGACGCCCGCCACGTAACGACGCAGCATCCAGTATTGGAGAACGAGGGTGGCGGAGCCGACAGCCAGCGCGACGGCGCCATTCAAAAACAGATACATCAACGCGGCCAGGGCCAGGAAACGCGCGATGGCGCCGGTGAGGTCAATCGTCTGAATCCGGCCGATGTCCGATCGAAGTCGCGGCACGACACTGAGGACGCCGATGGAAAGTTGAACGGCGAGACCAGCAAGGACAGCGACGATGAGAAGAGCGGTGTAGTTCGTCGACGCCCCATTCTTGACGAACAGGTAATAGAGAATCGGGACGACGACGATCACCGAGACCAGCCCAAGCTTCCGCCGCAAACCGAGCGCCGTGTTGACGAGTTGCCCAAAGCGATGGCGGTCCTGCCAGACGCGGCCGCCGATGGAGACCAGCCCAATGCTAATGCCGATGTCCGCGAGGACGTTCAACGTCCCCTGCATCGTGTTCGCGATGGTGAAGTAGGCGTATTCGCGTTGATCGAGATGCCGAATCAAGAGGATACCGCTGAGGAAACTGATGACCTGGACGACGGCTTGGACGAAAGCAAAATTGCCTACGATCCGCGCGCGATGGAGCGCCCGCCGGATGAGCGGCGTGGAGGCCTCGTTCAAGACCGGCGGCGAAATCGGGCCGAAGAAACTCATCGGGAGATTTCGCGCGACGCCGGACCGGCCGAGATCACGGTCCGCAAATTGGAACGCGCTCTAGGAAGACTGGATTTGTCTCGGCTGGTGATGCCGATGCGCGGCGGCCACGTCGTCGGGTTCTTCCACGGCCAGCGGCGTGTTGTAATACTCCGAATACTGGTAGTAATAATATTCCGGCAGCGAGGTATCGACGTAATTCAAAATGATGCCGGGCACGTTGACCTGGCGGTTGTAAAGAAGCTCGAGCGATTTGCGGACGAGCCGCGCGGAAGTGTAGGAGAGCCGGACCACGAACAAGGTCGCGTCGATCTTGGGCGCGAGGCTGGTGGAATCGTCCGCCGCCAGGACCGGCGAGCTGTCGATGATAATGTAATCGTAGTGATTGTAGAGGTCGGCCAGGAGCGCGTCCGTGGAATCGCGCAGCAGATGCTCGCTCGGCTGGCCGAGCGTTTTGCCGCGAGGCAGGAGGAAAAGGTTCGGATAGGAGGTGGGGACGACAACTTCCTGCCAGTTCACTTCCTGTTTCAAGACTTCCGAGAATCCGATCTTCGACGAGACGCCAAACGCTTCGCGTAACGCGCCGCGGCGCAGATCGCCGTCGATGAGCAGCGTGCGCGCGCCGGAGAGCGCCATCGTGATGGCGAGGTTCGAGGAGATGGTCGACTTGCCTTCGTTCGGCACGGAACTGGTCACGAGCATCGTCTTGGGCCGCGGGCCTTCATACGGCATGAAGAAAATCGAGGAGCGAACGTTGCGGTAAGATTCCGCAAACACATGCCGCGCGTCGTCCGGTTGCAATAAGGTGACGCGGCCCTTGGTCTTCTCCTTCGGAATTTGGCCGAGAACATTTTCGGAAAAATGATGTTGGAATTCGCCGAACGACGCCATGCGATCGTCGATCCGGTCGAGGAGCAGGAGGACGCCGATGCCGGCAAGCGCGCCGATGCCAAGTCCGATGAGCAAGCTCTTGAGCAACCCCGGACGCACCGAGATCGGGCCGCTCGCCATTTCCATGATCGAGACCTGGTCGCCGCTGTCGACGCTCTGCGAAACGTTAACGTCCTTGAGACTGTTCGTTAGGCGATCATAAAGCGTTTTCAGGCGCTCCGCTTTTCCCTTGATGCGGTTGAACTGCGCGAGCCGCTGGGCTAAATCGATCGATTTCGCATCCCATTCCTTGATGTTGCTCTGCAGATTCTCCATCTGTTTGCCGATCGATTTCCGGCGTGTCTCGAGCTTCTCGACCGTGTCCTGGCGGTAAAGATCGATAAGCTTTTCCTGCTTCGTGATCTCGTCGTTGAGCTTGATGATCTTCGGATGCTTCGGCCGCAGATCTTTCGAGAGGGTTTCGCGCTCGGCCTTCAATAATTGGAGCGCCTGCTTGGCTTTTAGGTAATCGCCTTCCGGGCCCACGTCGGAGAACGCCAGGCCGGGGGCTTTCTCGTCGCTTGCCTGGGTGCTTGGCGGAGTAGTTCCATCGTTCTTGCCTTGGGCACGGTCCAGGTTCTGGTCGAGATCGAGCAGACTAAGTAACTGATATTCGGTCTGGAGTTGAGCGTATTGCTGATTCAATCGAACCAGATACGCGGCGGCGCTGTTACCTTCCTCGGTGATGAAACCGATGTTGTTCTGCTTCTGGAACTCGATCATTTCATCCTCGGCGCTTCGAAGATCCTTCTCGACCTGGATAAGCTGCTCGGTGATCGCGGTCGTGACGGTCGAGCCCTGGTTCTCGCGCATTCCTTTTTTGAAATCGAGATACTTCTGCATCACGGCATTGAGGTAGGCCTGGGTGTAATCCGGCGTGCTGCCCACCGCGGCGAGATCGAAGATGGAGGTGCGCGGCCGTTGCACGACGGAGATTTCCACCACGACCGGTTGCATCTCGGGATGAGTCGAGCGGACGAGTTGCTCGGCGCTGCGTCGCACTTCCTGGCTTTGCATCAATTGAATCTGGGTGCCGTAGAAGTTGACGCTGTCTTCGCTGTAAACCGCGCTCTGGCTGATGTTCAATTTGCCGGCGAGCATCATCTTGCTGCGGGACTCGAACGAAGGCGGTGTTTGATAAATCAGCCACGCCTGAACAAAAAGCCCGAGGCAAATCGTGAGAACGGGGATCCACCAGCGGCGTTGCAGGAGCGCCTTGTAACGATGGAGCCGGGTGATGAACGCGGTGCTCCAGGGAGCGGAAGCGGGCCGATCGGGAGTAGTAGGAGCAGGCGCGTGCATGATTAGAAATTCACGAGCTTTTGAGGAACGTAGATCTGGTCGTCCGGCCCGACCGTGACGTCCTCGTCGGTGTGGCCTTCCTCGATCACTCGCTTCAAATTAATAACCACGGTCTCGCCGGTCTTCCGGGTCAACTTGATCTTCTTCTTGTCGGCAAAATCGCCGAACCCGCCCGCGCGAATAATTGCTTTGCTGACCGTGTAGGTTTCGTCGGCCGGAATTTCCTGCGGACCCTGTCCCTTAACGGAACCGTAAACGTAAACTTTGCCGCGCGACTTTTCGCTGACGTGATCGACGGCGATGATCACGGTGGCGTGATAATAGTATTCGCGCTCGAGCGAACTCTTGACGGAGTAAGCCAGCTCTTTGCAGGTGCGCCCGGAAGCCTGGACGAGTCCAATGTAAGGAACTTCCAGCTCACCGCTGTCGTTAACCCGAAGACGCTGCGATTCGTTGTCGCGATCTTCGACAACGCGGAAGCTGACGAAGTCGTTAGGCCCGAGCCGCTTCTTGTCGTCGAGCACGTTCATCGAGTTGGTCCGCATCACCGTGCTGGTGGTAGGCGGCTCGACTGTGGTGGCTTTCGGGATCGACGGCATGGGACTGGAATCTTGCGCCCTGAGCGCGCCCGGCCCGGAAAGGCAGGCGATGGCGGCGAAGGTGAAGGCCCAGATTTTCATGCGGTTGCAAGCGTGTCCTTTTTAGAAGCTGTAAGTGCCATCAATCGCGACGCGATTCTGCCGATAATCGCGCAACGGCTGGTCCGAATCCTTTTGAGTATATTGATAACGAAATCCGAGCGTCACGTGGGGCGTGAGCTGGTAGCCAAGACTAAGCGCGCCGCCGTAACGATGAATGTGTTCCGCCACAAACGGATTGATGTTCGGCACGCCGGGAATGGGCCGGAACAGAATGCCGCTGCCGCCGGAATCATCCGCGTCCTCGTAGAATAGCTCTGTCGAGAAGAGGGTGTGGTAAAAAATATTCCAGGTCGAGGTGTGGCGAGCGTAATTCAGCTTCACGTAATTTGAATTGACGCCGAGCTGCGTTTCGTGGCCGACGGAAAGGTTGTGGGTCAGGACCGAATTGACGCGGTGAGAGAGCAGCGCGTTCGCATAATAGTCGTTGAGATCGTGGGCGTCGTTCACCAGGCCGGTATTATCGAAATCGATTGCCTGATAACCGCCGGCGACCCGCAGCTTCAGGTAACTGGTAAGCTGCATTTCGACGAACGCTCCGCCGCTGTAGGTGCGCGAATCGTTCAGGACGTTCTGATCGTAGTAAGTGTTCACGAACGATCCTTCCAGTCCCACGGTGAGGTTCGAGCTGGGCGTGAACCCGATCGTTCCGGAAACGATGTCGGCGTTACGATCAAGATAATCGAATGCGGTCGTGGTGGAGATAAAGGTGTAGTGATCGTAACCGAGGGTGACGACCGCCTGGTTCAAGTCCCAGAGAACGGAAATGCCGGCGGTGTTCTGGAAACGGCCGTAATCCGCCACGTTGCTGAGCGCGACTTCCGCGACGGGATCCTGTTCCAGAGAGAATCGATCGTGAAGATTGATCCGGAAATCGCCGACGAAAATGTCGAAGGCAAGCTGCGATCCGGGCGAGATGAGGACGGAGTTGGTGTCGTAATTGGAATGGTCGAGGTAAAACGCGTGGCCGATGCCAATATCGAGCCGGAGCGTGTTCAACTGCGTGATCGGCCAGAGGGCATCCAGGTTGATTTGCGGGCGAAGAATGAAATCCTCCTGCGGTGAGGTGGTGACGAGGATTGGCCCCGTCGGGCTGAGGAAAACCACGGAACCGTCTTCGGCGAGATTAACGTTGTCGTTGTACTCCACGCCCATCGTCGCGCTGAAGCGGAACTTTATCGGACCCACCTGCAAATTATACGGGATCTTGTCGATTGATTGACGGCGCGCTTCGGCCGCGGCTTCACCGGCGAGTGAGGGGCGGATCGCATCCTGCCCGCGCAAAATTCCAGCCGTAAAAAGCAGCGGAACAAGAAGCGTGAGGCAGAGTCTGCGGGCGAGTGGAGAAGAAGAAGTGGCGTGACTCATGTGGGTGTCTGTCCGGTAGATTAGCAAGTGTAATACCAAAGCGGTCGAGCGCGGCCAGCGGCCGTCTCGTGACCTCGCGCGGACTCGGCGGAGGCCCGTTTGGGATTCAAAACTAGTTTCACGGTTATGGCGATTCGAGGCCGATTGTTCAACGAGATGTGCCGCACGGCAAGGAAAATCGCCCGGTCTGTGCGGTCCGGATGCAGGGATCGGAAAAATCCTGACCGTTATCCGAACGCGGTAAGAATCAGGCGGTTAGCTGGGCGCATATAAAAAACTAGAATAGTTGGCGCACTCCTAGCTTTTGGGGGGATCAATATGAGTAGGTATTCCTCTCCCCGAGTTTCACGTAGTTTCCGCGTCGCTGCTTTTCTGTTTTTCGCGGTCGCGATGAAATGCGCTTTCGCCGGCGAGACCACGATCGACCCGACGATCGGCGCCTACGACGCCAGCAATCCGGCCAAGAACCTCGCCCGGATGAATTGCGGCGCGACTATCGACCTCATCGGTCCGGATGGACGCGCGGTCGTCGTCGCGAACAAAGATTCCAGCGCCAGCGCCCTCCTGTTCGATGACGACACGCTCAACTATCCACTTTCCGAAGGCGACGCCACCTTCATCGTTTCCTTCCCGAGAATTTCCGTGCTGGATCGCTTCACGTTTGTGAATGAGAACGCCGCCGCGGCGGGCGAAATTAAAATCGCGGTCTCGAATTATCGTCTCTCCGCAAACAGCTCGAAGTGGATCGAGGTCAATGGCGGCTCTTCCTTCACCGGCAAACGGCTGTTCGATCTCTCGCTGCTCGGAACCGAAGCGCGCTATGTGAAAATTTCGTTTCACGTTACCAGGAGCGGGCTTATCGCCGGCCTTGGCCTCTACGGCGACCAATCACTTCAGAAATTCGCGGCCCGCCAGCGCGGCGCGATCCGTGTGACCAATTCGGCTGCGACCCGACGGCTCGAGGACATGCTGAATTTTAACTTCGCCAATATCTACGCCCGCGCCCGGATCGTTTTTATCAGCTCGGGCCCGAAGGAAGATGCGAAGCGGATGATCGATGACGATGTCATCACCTCGTTCCGGTTCGCGCCGGCCGATCCGCACCCGACGGTGATCGTGGAGCTGGCCGAACACGAGCGATTGCATCGCGTCAGCGCGATTTACAAAATGGAGAAGGGACGGCTCGATGTGTTTCTGCTTCAGGATCTCGGAATGAATCCGGGCGACTTGAGCGGCAAGAGACCGGTCGCGTCCGTGACCGACACGGAAGGCGGCGGTAAAGCCGCATTGGATTTCGATCCGAGCGGCGCGCACTATGTCGCGTTGCGGTGGACGCCCGCGGATACCAACAAGTCCCGTGCTTTCGAAGTGGCCGAAGTCAGTGCGTTCGGCGAAATGCCGCTCTCGATGTTGAGCACGGTGGAGCTGCCCGACATTTACGCGGACAATTCCATTGGCCTGATGAGCCCGCCACTCGTGGTCCAGCCGCCGGTGTTGCCCGTGGTCAGCGAGTAGTTTTTTCCGCGCGCAAAATTTCGTGGACGGTTTTCGAGAGCGCGTCGCTTGCCCGGGTAAAATCGTCCAGACCTGAGACGGCAATTTCCAGGAGCCGCTGGCCGAGATTGCGCTTGCCCTGCCAGGCGGCGCGCAAACGCCCCTGCAAGTTCCATTTGCTAGTATCCGCCGGACCGGACGCGACGCGCTTGTCTTCCTGGATGCAGACGAAAACGAAAAGCGGACGCCCGTTCTGCTCGAACTCGTAGGAACGGAAAGCGAGGGAAACGGATCCGGCGGCGTTCACGTTCACATCGGGCCGTGCCATTCGAAAAGTGCGGCCGATAGCGGGCAAACAAATCTCCGGCGAATGGCTGCGCACCAGTTGGAGCGCGGCCCGCTCTGGTTTCCAGCGCGCGAAAAAAGTCCACCAGCGCACGCCGCGGGGTTCTTCCCACGCGGCGGTCTTCGCGTCGTCGTAGTGGAGAATCACGCGCGTCGAATCGGGAATCGGCAGCGGGGCGACCGTGTCGTTTTCGGCCGGCCAACTGACCTGCCACGCTGGGCGCTCGATCAGCTGACGTTCGTAGCTGCGATACCAAATCTCGGTGCCGGCGAACACCAGCACGAGCCACGCGAATGCGCCCCATTGCGCCGGGAAAATTCGCGGCGGACCAGACGCCGCAGG
>Ga0209059_1000828_pt1 | contig 14268 bp, 13 predicted proteins | sample GraSoiAngelo_151_FD_186165 | JGI IMG/M metagenome (GOLD analysis project Ga0209059, IMG submission 186165) | Grasslands soil microbial communities from the Angelo Coastal Reserve, California, USA - 14_1009_12_20cm (SPAdes) (version 2) | ecosystem: Environmental > Terrestrial > Soil > Grasslands ...
GGCGGGCCGACCGCGGAGCCAGGTGGTTGAAAACGCTGGGGTTTCATAAAAATTCGGCTGCTGCGTAATTTACGTTTGATTCCTTTCGGTATCAAAGCGTAACATCCCGGTAACGTTAACTTTGCGTTAACAAACCGGCGAGGGGAGCAAGCCGATGAACCTGATCTACCCGAATATCGTCCCGGAGAACAATCTCCGCCTTCCCGATGCGCTGACGGTCCGGCACGGACCGGCGCGGCTGCTTGGAAGGTTCATTCTGGAAGCCGACAAGGCGGCCCGCGCGGCGGGTCTGCGGCTCCGGCTCCGCCACGATTTCGACGAGCTCCACCGCATCAACCAGCAGCAAGTCAAAAGCGGCAACTGGTACCCGCTGATCAACATGTTCAATCCGGCATGCGGCGAAATCGCGCCGGAAAACGCGTTCTGGCTGTCCGGCGAAAACGAGCTGGGCGAGATCGTGACGACCTTCGCGACCCGCATCTACTACTGGCCCGACACCACTCTGGAAGACGAGGCCGTGGCGATGCTGTATGGGCGCGACGAGGGTCAGCGCTGCATCATCACCGCCGATGCGGCCAAGATGATCAGCGGCGTCGTCATGAGCAGCGGCGCCGCCTGGGTGCGGCCCGATTATCGCCGCCGCGGGCTATCGCAGCTGTTGCCGCGGATCGCCAAGGCCTATGCCGTGTCGCGCTGGCCGATCGATTGGACATTCGGCTTTGTCACCCGGGTGCTCGTCGAAAAGGGCGTCGCGAGCAGCAGCTACGGCACCGGCCACTACAGCTATAGCGTCTGGTTCCCCGACCTGCCGTTTGGCGAGCTGGTGGTCGCCTACACCGCGGTGGAGGAGGTCTATGACGACCTGGCGAAATATTTGACGACCGATCTTTCCGGGTCGCGAGACTGGAAACTCGCCTCCGCCTCCGCGTCTGCCGCCGTGCCCAGCGGGATCGCGCAAGAGCTGACAAAGATCTCGTCGGACGGCGTCTTCCACGGCAGCATCAACCGCTCGTAGCGGACAAGCCGGCGCGGCTTGCCGGCTTCGTCCTCGTACTGCATCGCCGCGGTGACGACATCGTAGCGGGGCTGCCCCGAACTCGCGACCGAACGGTAGAACTCGGCCACCCAGCCGCCGTAATCCCTGTCGGGCAGGTTCTCGACCTTCTCGCCGATGCCGTTGACGCGGTATTGGGTTCCGACCCAGCGATGACCGTCGCCGATAAACCGGAAAACCGGCTCATTGGTCGGCGGCTTGACCCCGACGATCGCGGTCAATGGCAGCAATTGCTGACGCACCGTCAGCGAGATGAAACTCGGATCGAAATGCGCGAAGGTCACCCGCCATTTCTGCGCCAAGGGCCGCAGCTGGTTCTCGTCGTCGTGAAAGAGCTGGCCAAAATCCTGCGGCTCGACGATGAACCTCTCATGGGTCGCCGGGGTGAATACCGGCGTGCACAATTCGGACAATCGCGCGACCGTCCGCTCTGCCGAGGATGAAATCTCGGAGTGCCACTCGGTATCGAAATACCTGACGCGGAACAGCTTGATCCCGGCCTGCAGCAATTGCTGCTGCGCCGCCAGGAGCGCCGGCAGCTCGACATTGCGCGGGTGCAGCTCGATTTCGATGATCGACTGCCGGATGATTTGAAACTTGATAAAACCGAGGTTTTTGACGGCGAAGGATATAGCGTCATAATCGGGCGTGGCATCGCCGAGCCGCGCCAGGAATTCATCGCTGTTCGGAAACACCCACTCGCCATCGGGGGTGACCAGCATGGTCAGCCGTTCCACCCAAGCCTCCTCGCAACCCGGCGCGCGCCACTTCGCCTATCAAACCGTAAAGGCGGAATAGTAAACATTTGATTAATAGTACATTTTAGCAGTGTCCCGAGCTGTCTGAACCGAATGGGCAAATTCACGCGAGCGAGCAGGGCGGCGGAGCGGGACGGCATCGCCGCCGAGCCGTCGGCGGCGACGCTCTCGGCGCGGCGGTTTGCGACAATCGCGGTCATGGTTGCGACCGCGATGCAGGCGGCCGACACAACGATCGTCAATGTCGGGCTGCCGCAGCTGCAGCGCGATCTCGGCGGCGGCTTCACGCTCGGCGCCTGGGTCATGACCAGCTATCTGTGCGCCACCGCGGTCGTCGCGCCGCTGACCGGCTGGTTGCGCCGCCGCTTTGGGACGCAGCGGCTGTTCGGCGTCAGCATCGCGGTCTTTGTCGCGGCCTCGCTGCTCTGCTCGCTTGCCCCCTCGGCGGGCGCGATGATCCTCTTTCGCATCCTGCAAGGGATCGGCGGCGGCGTCATCCACCCGCTCGGCCAGGCCATCCTCCTCGACGTCTATCCAAAGGAGCGGCATGGGCGGATGCTGGCGATTTTGGGGGCCACGGTGATGCTCGGCCCGGTATCCGGGCCGGCGCTCGGCGGCATCATCACCGACCTCGCCTCGTGGCGTTGGGTGTTCGCAATCAACCTGCCGCTCGGGATCCTCGCGATCTGGGGGGTGCGGCGCATCGCGCTGGCGGAAACAAAAACGGTTCCGGATCAGGCGATCGACTTTATCGGGATCCTGCTGCTGATCGTCGGCATCGGCACGCTGCAGTTGTGGCTGGAACGGACCGTGCGCGTCGACTGGCTCCGCTCGCCCGAGCTGTTCAGCGAAGCGGCGATCGTGGTCATCGCGTTCAGCCTGATGGCGGTGCGGGCCCGCCGGCTCGGTCTGCGGATCCTGCGCCTCGAGGTTTTGAGAGATGTGAATTTCGCGCTCGCCGCCTCCTACAACTTCATCATGAGCGCCCTCCTCTTTACGACCATCGTCTTTCTGCCGGCGGTGGCCGAGGGGCCGCTCGGCTACGATGCGACGATGGCCGGTCTGACGATCGTCCCGCGCGGCATCCTGATGATCGCGGCGATGCTCGTTGTCGGGCAGATGGTCGGCAAGGTCGACTACCGCATCCTGCTTGCGAGCGGGTGGATCCTGATGGCCGCCGGCCTGGGGCTGCTGTCGCTCATTCCGCCGGTCAACGGCGCGGCCTGGATCATCGCCGGCAGCACATTGCAGGCGATCGGCGGTGGCCTGCTGTTCACGCCGCTGATCACCATCGGGCTGTCGACGCTGCCGCCGGAGCTGCGCACCGATGCCACCGGGCTTTACAGCCTACTTCGCCAGGTCGGCTCCGCCTCCGGCCTCGCCTTGATGACGGGATTGCTGCAAGTCCGCATCCAGGCGCATTTGCCGGCGCTGCCGGCCGGAGCCGCCGGCCAGCCGGTGCCGCTGCCGCAGCATCTGGTCGAACAGGCCACTCTGAGCGCCTATGCGGAATGCTTCCGCGTCATGGTGTTGGCGGCCTTGGCTGTTACACCGGCCGTCATGTTGTTCCGCATCCGCTCCGACGAGACTGCAATCGAGCCGAGCGCCAAACCGGCGCCATTACCGCTGGTGCGGGCCGAATAACCGCGGCTTCTGAAAAATGCGTTGAGACGCCGCGTTAAGCGGCGCGTTCTTTGCGACGCTGCGCGAGCCCTGGCATTCACCAAATCGTGCTTTGGCTCGCCTCATTCGACCGCGGATTTACGATCCGCGGGGCGGAACGGTCCCCGCCATCTTGCTGGAAATCCTGCTGTTTCATAAAATCTCCCGAGTTTGATTATTTACGGTTGATCCAGATTGGCATCAAAGCCTAACATCCGGCGACGTTAACATTCCGGTAACAAACCGGCCGGTGAGGGGAGCAGGTGATGACCTTGATCTACCCTAACGTTGTTCCGGAGAACAATCTGCGTCTCCCGGACGCGCTGACCGTAAAATACGGCCCGGCGCCGCTCCTGTCGAAATTCGTTATCGAGGGCGACAAAGCGGTGCGGCAGATGGGAATCCGCTTGCGCCTTCGGCATGACTTCAACGAGCTTGTTGATATCAACAAGCGCCTAGTGGCAGAAGGTATCTGGTATCCATTGATAAACATGTTCGATCCCGAATATACGAGCTTGCTTCCCGAGAATTCTTACTGGCTTTCCGGAGAAGACGACGACGGCAATATTGTTTTGACATGGGCAGCACGAGTATTCTATTGGCCAAATTCATCACTTCAAGAAAATGTCGGCATCATGCTGTGCGAAAAGAAGGATAGACCGCGCTCGTGCCAAATGACCTCCGAAGCTGCCGGAGCATTGAAGCAAATCAGTGGCGTTGTGTTCTGGGGCGGCTCACTCTGGATACATCCGGCCTTTCGTCACCGTCGCGTCTCACCCTTGGTCGGCCGGCTTGGGCGCGCCTTCGCGGTGTCTCGTTGGCCGGTAGATTGGGTCATGTGTCTTGTCGAGCACAAGACGGTGAAGGCAGGCCTCGCTGCCGGCTACGGTTACCGGCACCAGATCCGCGGGATTTATTTCCCGGAATCGCAGTTCAAGGATGAAGTATTCGCCGTGTGTTTAACGGCGGCCGAGGCCTACGAGGATTTCGCCGAGTTCATGGCAACCGAGCTTTCTGGATCGGCATACAATGAGGGTTCAGAGGGCTCCTTGAACAAACGCCTGTTACACACGGTCACGAGCATCTCGTCGCCTGACGTCGTCCACGGCAACACCAACCGCTCATATTTCGAGTAATACGGATTCGGACCTCCTTGGATTGTCGCGGTGATACAATCGTAGCGGGGCTCGCCGGAGCCCGCGACGTGCTTGTAGAACTCGGACGCCCAGCTGCCGTAATCCTTATCTGGGATGGCCTCCACTCGCTCGCCGATCGCGCGGAACCGGTATTCGGCATCGAGCCAACTGGCATGTGCCTCGCCAATAAAGCGCCATACCGGCTCCGCCGGGCGCGGGCTAACGCCGACAATCAGCAGTCGCGGCAAAAATTGATGCTCGATAGCAAATGAAATTATGCTCGTATCGAACTGTCCGAATGCCGTTCTCCACCGCTGCGCCATCAGACGCAAAGGGTTCTCTTCCTCCAAGAGCAAGCGACCATAATCCCGCGGCTCGACGATAAAACGGCGTCGGATGGGCGGCACGAAAGCTGGCGACGCGAGTTGTCGAAGCCGCGCCATTGCTCGCTCGGCCGAAGAGGTGATTTCCGAATGCCATGACGAGTCAAAATATCTGATACGGAACAGCTCGACATTTGATGATTGGAGTTGGTGCTGGATTGCAAGCAGTGCCGGAAGGGTGGTGTTCTGCGGATGCAGCTCTATCTCGATCATCGTGCGCTCGATAATCGAGAACTTTATGAAACCCTGGTTCTTAACGGCGAATGCTTCCGCGTCGTAATCCGGGTCGGGATCGCCGAGCGCCTCTAAGAACTCGTCGCTTCCCGGAAACACCCATTGACCGTTCGCATTGACCAACATCGTCAGTCGCTGCACGCCAACCCTCCGCTAGCCTTAGGCGCCCCGAATGCAGGGCTCGGCACCGTGATCGTAGCCGCATGCTGGTAAAAAAAGCGTAAATTGCAAGCTGACGTTTTACTGCTGACGTTTCCCCAGCGCCAGTTATCGCCTTAAGGTTAGGGGGCCGAGCGTGTCCGATCTCTGCCTGGCAAATCAGGATGGCGACAGAGAATGACAATTGAGGTGATCGCGCAGAACAGTTCGGAACGGCGCTTTGCAACCATTGCGTTGATGACGGCGACTGCGATGCAGGCCGCTGACGCGACCCTCGCAAACGTCGCGTTGCCGCAGCTGGAGCGCGATCTTGGCGGCGGGATCGAGCTCGGCGCCTGGGTAATGACCGGGTATCTGTGCGCTGCCGCGGTCATGGTACCGCTGACCGGGTGGCTGCGGCGCCGGCTCGGTCCGCGACGACTGTACACTTTCGCAGTTGGGTTGTTCGTCGTCGGAGCGCTGCTCTGTTCGCTCGCTTGGTCCGGGCGCTCGCTCATCGCGTTCCGGATCGTTCAAGGCGCGGGCGGTGGCGTTCTCCCGGCGCTCGCGCAGGCCGTCCTGCTCGACATCTATCCGCGCGAGCGCCACCCGCGCATTCTGGCCATCTGGGGCGCCGCAGCCATGGTGGGCCCGATATTAGGCCCTGCGATAGGCGGAATAATTACCGATCTTGCCTCATGGCGATGGGCCTTTGCGATCAATCTCCCGCTCGGCGCCGCCGTGCTCTGGGGAGCCCGGCAGCTCCTCCCGGAATCGGAAGACAAGGCCGGCGCTCCGCTGGACGTGGTCGGTATCGTGTTGCTGATCTTTGGCGTCGGCGCGCTGCAGCTATGCCTCGACCGGGCGGTCGGCCGCGCATGGCTCCAGTCGCCGGAGCTGATTGGCGAGGCTTCCATCGCACTGATCGCGCTCGGCGTCACAGCGGCGCGGGCGCGGCGTTCCGGCCCGACGATCTTGCGATTTGACGTGTTCAAGGACGTGAATTTCGCCACTGCAGCGTTCCTCAACTTCAGCACGAGCGCGCTGCTGTTCACAGCGATTGTTTTCCTGCCGATACTGGTGCAAGCGCCGCTTGGTTATCCGCCGACGCTCGCGGGCTTCACGATCGTGCCGCGCGCCGTGTTCATGCTGCTGATCGTGCTCGCTGTCGGCCCGCTGGTCCGCAGGATCGATCACCGTGTCGTCTTGGGGACCGGTTCGGTCTTGATCGTCATCGGCTTGATGCTGCTGTCAGAAATTCGCCCGGCCAACAGCCTGTCTGTGATCGTCTTCGGCAGTACGGTGCAGGCAATGGGGGCTGGCATCGTTCTGATAGCCTTGAACAACTTCGCCTATGCCACGCTGCCGACGGAGAAGCGCACGGATGCAGCGGGTCTGTTCAGTTTGCTGCGTCAGCTCGGCTGCGCCTCGGGCGTCGTGCTGATGACGGCAATTCTGCAAGTCCGGATCATCGCGCGAATGGCCGGCGTGTCGGCCGGCCTCGACGCCAGCGCAGCGCCAGATCACTTGTCGCTTTTGGACAGCGCGACGCTGCGGGCCTATGCCGATTGCTTCAGAATAATGGCGATCGCGGCGCTGGTCGTGATTCCAGGCACTTTTTTCTTTCGCCTGGACGGCGTAGCGCGGCCGATCAAACCTGCGGTCTGATCAAGCGACCGCGCGATCCTCCTGCGGTTCGCTTGATGCGTGTGCTTTTGCCGGATCGGATTCCCCGGCCGTCGCGGTGAGGTGCGGCGGCAAGACGACGCGGACCTTGGTGCCGCGCTCCGGGGTCGTGTCGATCGTAAGCTCGCCATGATGCGCTTGGACCAGCCCCTTTGTGATCGGCAGACCAAGCCCGGTGCCGCCATAGAGGCGCGCCGCGCCGGTGTTGGCCTGCCCAAAGGGCTGCAATGCCCGTTCCAATTCCGCGGCCGACATGCCGATGCCGCGGTCCTCGACCTCGATCACGAGCCCGCCATTCGGGTCGAGCACGGCGCGAATATCGACGCGCCCGCCGTCATGCGAAAATTTGACGGCGTTTGACACCAGGTTCAGCACGATCTGCTTGATCGCGCGCTCATCGCCCCAGATGCCGGTCTCGATGCCGGAGAGCTCAGTCACCAGCTCGATGTTGCGGCGTTGCGCCCGCTCGTTGACCATGCGCAGCGACTCGGCGATGACGCGCTGGATGGTGACGATCTCGCTCGCGAGCTCGAGCTTGCCGGCCTCGATCTTCGACATGTCGAGGACATCGTTGATGATCGACAGCAGATGCAGCCCGCTCGAATGGATATCGTTGATGTAGCCGAGATATTTCCTGTCGCGCATCGGCCCGAGAAACTCGCTGCAAATGACATCGGAGAAGCCGATGATCGCGTTCAATGGCGTGCGCAGCTCATGGCTCATATTGGCGAGAAAATCGCTCTTCGAGCGGTTGGCGAGTTCGGCGGCCTTCCGCGCCTCGGTCATCTCCTGCTCGGCCGCCCTGCGCTCAGTGATGTCGGAATAGAGCGAGACGACGGCGCCGTCCGGCATCGCGTGGCGATGGATCTGCAGCGTGCGCCCGTCGCCGGTGACCCGTTCGCGCACGCTCGGCAGGTCGCGATAGAACTGCTCGATCCGCTCGCGCGCCTCGCTGACCGGATCGACCGGGCCGAAATCGCCGCGCCGCGCCTGATAAACGAGGATGTCATAAAGCGAGGTCAGTTCGGCCGGCGGCGACAATTCGAGCAGCTCGACAAAACGCGAATTCCACGCGAGCAGCCGGCCGTGGCGATCAAACACGCTGATCCCCTGGCCCATATGTTCGAGTGTGCTTTGGAGGAGCGCGGTCTGTTCCTTGAACTGCTCCTCGCGCTCGCGCAGATCGGTGAGCTTGCGCTGCTGGCGGTCGAGCGTGCCGCTCATCGTCCAGGCGAGCGCCAGCGCGGACACCGCAAAGAGCCCAAAGCCGGTCAGCGCGGCCACCCCGACCGTGCTTGCGGCATTCTCCAGGACCTGATCCGAGACCCGCCAGATCGAGCGCAGCGCGATCGCCGCATAGGCCAGGACGACCAACGTGAACAGCGCCAGCGTCGCGTGCTGCAGCCGCGCCGATTTGAGCATCGTGAGAAGGCGATTGGTCCGTCGCATTCGCTTGCCTAGCGCTCGGCGCCCAGCGGGACAGCGCCCGGCCGGATGCGTCGCCGGCGATTTCCTGCGCGAGAGCGGGTGATCGCTGGCAGCCCGCCGGCTCTAAGGTTCACGATTCATCCCTGCGCGTGGCGATTCACCGGGGATACCTCCGAGCCCGTTAATTTTCGGTTTACGGCCTCGACCCAGCGCGGCCAGAGCGAGGCATAGTGCGGCGAAGTATGGTAAATGCGGGCGGGCACAGGGGGCTTGGACGTGATCTTTCGGCCGGTTCTGCTAGCGACATTGCTAATGAGCGCGGGTTGCGCCGGGCCGGTCGCGGAGGTCTCGACGATTCCGAGCGAGGAGGCGGCGTGGCAAGCCATGGCGCCGCGCCTGCCGGGCATGCCGGTCGCGGCAGTCGCGCAATGCGCCGGGCCGCCCCGCGGCGTCGCTCCGGGTCCGGCGGGCGGTACGGTGCTCGTCTATCGCGCGCAGGATTTGAAGAATTACTGCCAGGTATCATTGCTGGCGCAGGGCGGGCGGGTCGTGTCGTTTACGGCCGATCATGCCGCGCCGGAATTCCTTTATCTGCGCGACGGCACGAATTACTGCGGCCGCATCTTTCAGCAATGCTTGCGGTGAAACCCTCTCCCCGACGGGGAGAGGGAGTTTTGTTCAAAGCGCGAGCTGGCGGGCGAGGCCGTAATCCTGGGCGAGCGACTTGATCTTGTCCCAGGTCGAATCCTCGACCTCGATGCCGTTCTGGCGGCGGTCCTGCTCGCGCCGGTGCTCGATCTCGCCGGGATAGAGGACGCCGCTCGAGCCTTCGGACGGCGGCGTTTCCTTCAGGTATTTGGTGAACTCGCCGACCTCCTTCTTGAACTCGGCGAGCGGGCGGAACGCATCGACCTTGAAGCAGGCCATAAAGCAGCCGTCATTGTGCCGGCCGGTCGGCTCGACCCCAAAGCCGAGCCCGGTCAGGAGGCCGCACAGGATCTCGACCATGACGGCGAGGCCGGTGCCCTTGTAGCCGCCATCGGGGCCGCCCAGCGGCAACAGCGCGCCACCCTTGCGTAGCTGGCTCGGGTCGTTGGTCGGCTTGCCGTCGCTGCCGATGACCCAGCCGTCCGGCACCCGCTCGTTGCGCGCGACGGCGAGCGCGATCTTGCCGGCGGCGGCGGCCGAGGTCGCCATGTCGAGATAGAGCGGCGCGTCGAGATCGGACGGGATCGCCATCGAGATCGGGTTTGTGCCGAGGCGCGCCTCGCGTCCGCCGAACGGCGCGACGGCTTTTGGTGAGCGCCCGGAATCGGCGGTGATGAGGCCGATCATGCCGGCCTTTGCGGCCATCTGCGTGTAGCTCGACAGGCGCCCGATGTGCCCTTGGCGGAACACGGTCGCGGCGGCGACATTGCTCTTCTCGGCCTTCTCGATCGTCAGCCGCATCGCCCGCTCGTTGACGACATAGCCGAAGCCCCAATGACCGTCCACGACGGTCGTCGTCGGCGATTCCTTGACGATGACCCAGGGCGCGCCGGGGACGATGTGGCCGACCTTGATGCGCTCGATATAGGTCGGGATCTGGATGACACCGTGCGAATCATGGCCGACCAGATTGGCGCCGACGATATGGCGCATGACGAGCGCGGCTTCCTCTTCCGGCGTGCCGGCGGCGATGAACAGCGCGCGGCCGATTTCTTCGAGACGTTCGGCGGGTATTTTCGGCATCGTTGAATTCCTCCCTCGCGCAAGCGGAGCCGGTTTCGGAAGTTTATTTCACCACAGAGGCACAGAGGACACTGAGGATTTCTCAAGTGTCATTGCGAGCGTAGCGAGGCATTCCCCGCGGATTGTGCTCCATCGGACGGGGATTGCTTCGTCGCTTCGCTCCTCGCAATGACAATTCGTATTCTCTGTGCCTCTGTGGTGAAATTTAATCGGCGAGACCGTAGAAGCGCTGCGGGTTGTCCCGGAAGATCTTCTGCTTCAGTTCGACTGAGATGTCGTTGCGGTTCGCGAGGTGCGCGACCGCGTAGGGAAATTCGCCATCCCAATGCGGGTAGTCGGAGGCGAAGAGGATGTTCTCCTCGGGGAAGAAATCGGGGACGTAGCGCAACGTCTTTTCTTCCGGCTCGCACGACACATAGACGCGGCCGCAGGCCATGTATTCCGAGGGCTTCATCTTGAGGAGCGGCGCCTCGAAGCGGCGGAACTCGTACTCCTCGTCCATATGCTCCATCCAGAACGGGACCCAGCCGATGCCGGCCTCGAGAAACGCGACACGCAGATCCTGGTATTTCTCGAGGAGGCCGCTGTAGATCACCGCGGTGCAGGCGAGCAGCTGCTCCGGCGCATGCGAGCAGGTGTGGATCTGCAGGAAATTCTCGAAATGCCCGAGCGGGTCGAGCGTATCGCTGCCCGAGGCGTGGAACGCGACCGCGACGCCCTGCTTCGCGCATTCCTCGTAAAAGGGCCAGAAGTCGCGATGCGCGACGTTGCGGCTGCGGTCATAGGTGTTGACCATGACGCCGACCGCGCCGAGCTTTGACATCGCGCGCTCCATCTCGTCGATCGCGGCGCGGACATCGACATGCAGCGGCACGAGCGCGACGCCCTTCAGGCGCTTCTTGTCGATCGAGCACCAATCGGCGAGCCAGTCATTGTAGGTCCGGGCGAGCGCGATCGCGTAATCCGGCTCGCGCACCCGCGACAGCATCAGCCCGCCGGTCGGATAGATGATTTGGAGATCAATCCCCTCGCGGTCATTGTCGGCGAGGTTCTGCGCCGCGTCCTGGGGTTGTTTCTTGATTTTGCCGTTCTGGTGCCGGTCGAACCCGTCGCTCGGGTGAATAAAGCTGCGCTTGCGGTACTGCTCAGGGAGGCGCTCGCGGTAGACGCCCTCGTTATCGACGGCGTGGCCGTCGGCATCGATGATCAGCATGCCGTTTTTCATCGGGGCGAGCCTCCAGCTGCGCTGAATTGACGCCGCCTACGATACTCGCCCCCGATACCGACCGGCAACGCGCCTAAGCGATGAGCGGCGCCGTCGCAGCTATTGGCGAACGGCTGTCTACCGCGGGGCCGGGCTCGCCCCACATTGGGACGCCTTTGAAATCTCAGTCTTTAGCGCCGTCGAACCATCGCCCCAGTCAACCAAGGCTGCCCTCGCGGCCAGCAAGGCAGCGTGTTCGTGCTGGTGGAACCGGTTCTGTGCGAGAAAAATGTCGAGCCGCCTGATCAACTCGCCCTGGGTCTGGTCGAGGGTGAGAGCGTCGCTGCACAGGTTCTGCACCGCGGGCAGATTGCCGAGCACACCCCCCTCGGTGGTCAAGGTGTTCGAGGTATTCGCGTTCGAGGCGGCGATGCCGAGTCCCGCCGCGTCCTGCTGGAGCCTCACCGAACCGTCGGCGAACCCGATCAGGTCGTTCGCGAGTTTGGTGAATTGCGGAAACTTCTGCAGCTCCTGAGCTGCTTCCCGGACCTTCTGCACGGCGGGAACAAGCAGCCCGATCAGGATCGCAATGATCGCGATCACCACCAGCAATTCGATCAGAGTGAAGCCGCGTTGGTTTCGGTATGCGGCCGGGATTGTCGGCATGGCGCCCCCCAAGAATTATCGTTAGCAGCAGTCCGGTTGGACGATCGTCCGATTAGACAGCGCGGACGCGGTTTATTCAACCTTTCTACCATGCCGAACGGGCTAATCGGCGGGCCAGCAGGCGACCGGGCCACCGGCAAAATTGCGCGCAACCTCGTCGGTCGAGCCGAGCGTCACATCGACATCGTAGCTGACGACGGTCGGAGCGGCGTTCCAGTCCGTGCCGCGGTCGTCCGTTTCGCGCTTCAGACAGGAAACCTTGTCGCCGCCCTGCTCACGGCAGGCCTCCTCGGCGGCGCGGCGCAACGCCGCCTCGTACCCGCTGCGGCACTCGGGCGCCGGACTCTCCGGCATTTGCAGCTTCGCGCGAATGGCCTGCCAGCACTTGTCGCCGCCGGTCAGGACCGAGCAGGAACCGGTGACCGCACGCGTGTAGGCAAGATGCAATTTGCCTCCTTCGGCCGCGACCTCGCGCAAGCGGCTATCGAGCTTGATCGTGTCGCGAAACAATTCGCGGCTGCTCTGCGGGTCGTAGACGCGAAAGCCGATCGTACCGTTGGCGCCGTCGGCATCGATCAGGAACAGCCGGTCCGCCGCGACGCCCAGGAAATAGCTTTCCTCGGTATGCAGCTTCCGCTCGCCGGCAATCGGCTTATCGGTACATTCCGGAATCTGCTGGCCGGGGCCGCCGATCATGTACGAGATCTGCGTGTCGCCGATTTCGCGCTCGTCGAGTTCCTTCACCATCAGCCGCGGGAAATAGAAGCAACGGACCTCCTTTTCGGCCGGCGGGGCGGCGTCGGACGGACCGAGCTTGACGGTGCTCGTTTCCGCCGCCTTCTCGAACGGCGCCTCGCCATCATAACTGGCGGCGAAAGCCGGGAGCGCCGCCGCGAGCGCAAACGAGACAGCGGCTAATCGCGGCGAGATCATGCGGGGCACCTATACCGGGGCGTCGTCGGGGGAGGGCGCGAGGAAGCGATAGACCGAGGCGCAATCCTTGCGGCCCAAGCCGTGCGCCGATGCCATACGATAGACCTGTTGCGCCGCCGCTGCGACCGCGACAGGCACCCGCTTGTCGCGCGCCGCGTTGACCGCGAGCCCCAAATCCTTCGCCATCAGATCGGTCATAAAGCCGGGCATGTAATCGCGGCTGGCGCTGCTGTTCGGGTCGACGCCGGGGACGGGGTGGTTCTTCTCCATGACCCAGGTCGCGCCCGAGCTTTTCGAGATAACTTGGGTCAGCACTTTGGGATCGACGCCATAACCCTCGGCGATGCGGAAAGCTTCGCTGACCGCGACAAAGGCGGCGCCGGCGATCAGATTGTTGCAGAGCTTGGCAACCTCGCCGGCCCCGACCGCGCCGACATGGATGATGTTGGCGCCCATGGCGTCAAGCGCCGGCTTGGCCTCGGCGAAATCTTCCGCCGCACCGCCGACCATGATCGCCAATGTGCCGGCGGTGGCGCCGCCGACCCCGCCCGAGACCGGCGCGTCGATAAAGCGAATGCCGTGCTCGGCGAGACGCGCGGCGATGCGCTGCGACGTCCCGGGATCGATTGTCGACATGTCGATGCAAAGCCGGCCGCGCCGGGCGCCCTCGATGATGCCTTGCGCGCCGAGATAGGCCGCTTCGGCATTGCCCGAGGACGGCAGGATCGTGATGACGAGGTCGCCCGCACCCGCCGCCTCGGCGGGGGATGAAGCGCGCGCCGCGCCGAGCGCCATTGCCGCCTCGAGGGCCGCCGGCACGATGTCGTAGGCCGTCGCCGTGAAGCCCTTCTTCAGCAGGTTGGCCAGCATCGGCCGGCCCATATTGCCGACCCCGATAAACGCGACGTGCATGATGTCCTCCGTTACTGGCCGGCGAGCGCGCGGGCGGCGGCGATGAGCGTCGCGTCGCTGCCGCGGGCGCCGATGATCGACAGGCCGACCGGATGCCCATCGACCAGCAGGCCGGGGATCGTCACATGCGGCACGCCGGTCAGACCGCCATGCGCGCACAGGCAGATGATCCGGGTCCGCAGCGCCGTCGTCGCCGAGAGCGGCTGAGCGCAGCGCGGCGCCGGAAACGGCGTCGTCGGCAGGCACAGGATCGTACCCTCAGGCAACAGCCGGCGCAAATGACCGCGCGCCTCCTCGCGCACCAGCACGGCATGCGCCAGCTCGCCCGCAGCGATCTGCGAGC
>Ga0209059_1000830_pt1 | contig 14260 bp, 14 predicted proteins | sample GraSoiAngelo_151_FD_186165 | JGI IMG/M metagenome (GOLD analysis project Ga0209059, IMG submission 186165) | Grasslands soil microbial communities from the Angelo Coastal Reserve, California, USA - 14_1009_12_20cm (SPAdes) (version 2) | ecosystem: Environmental > Terrestrial > Soil > Grasslands ...
CGGGCGCTCCCCCGGCGACGGCGCCCGGTAACAGACACCGACCAGCGGCGCCCGCACCTCGTACCGCTGCGGGTCGGCCGGCGGACCCGGCGGCGCCTGTCCACTGTGGACGGTGGTCGCGGGTACCGTCGGCGGCGCCTCGATGTGCCAGCTCACCTCGCCCGCGGTGACGACGAGCCGGCTGATGGACTCCTCGCGGACGATGGCCGCCAGCCGCCGGGCGCCGTCGACGAGCTCGCTCACCGAACGCACGGGTGCGGTCCGGTCACCCTCGCCGGCGTCACGCCGTTGGGTTCCGTTTCCGAGAACCTGGTTCAGCACCGGTACTCCCTCTCCTGCTAGTCGGCCGAGACGATCGGGCCGATCGCGCGCAGTCGCGCCAGCCTGGTCTTGACCAGGACGTCGGGATCCTCGCGGGCCAGCGCCGCGAGGTGGCGCCGCAGCGCCGCGGACAAGGCCGCGACCGCGGCCGCCGGGTCGGTGTGCGCGCCACCCGGCGGCTCCGGCACGACCTCGGTCGCCAGCCCCATGCCGTGCAGGTCCGGGGCGGTCAGCCGCAGCGCGCGGGCGGCCCGGGGCGCCTGCTCGGCGTCGCCGAACAGGATCGTGGCGCAACCCTCCGGGCTGATCACCGACAGCGTGGCGTTGGCCAGCATGAGCAGCCGGTCCGCCACGCCGATGGCCAGCGCCCCGCCGCTGCCGCCCTCGCCGATCACCGCGGCCAGCACCGGTACCCGCAGCGCGGCGAGCGTCGACAGGTTCGCCGCGATCGCCCCGCTCTGGTTGGCCTCCTCGGCGCTGACCCCGGGGTACGCGCCGGGCGTGTCGACGAGCAGCACCAGCGGCACCCCGAACCGTTCGGCGTACTGCATCAGCCGCCGCGCCTTGCGGTAACCGGCCGGGCCCGGCATGCCGAAGTTGCGGGCCACCGATTCGGTGGTACCGCGCCCCTTGCGATGCCCGACGACCACCACCGGTACCCCGTCCAGCCGCGCCAGCCCCGCGACGATCGCCGGATCGTCCGCGCCGAGCCGGTCGCCGTGCAGTTCCAGGACGTCGTCGAAGATGCCGGTCAGGTAGTCGTCGGTGACCGGGCGGTCCCGGTGCCGGGACAGCCGCACCCGCTCCCACGCGTCGTCCGGGCCGGACGCGGCCACCGGCGCGGTCGGCACCCCGGCCGCCGCCGGTGCGATCTCGCGGCCCGCTGCCTCGTGGAAGGCGACGATCCGGCCGATCGCCCGGCGCAGCCCGGGTCGCGGTACCACGGCGTCGATGTGGCCGTGCCGCAGCAGGAACTCGGCGGTCTGGAAGCCGGGCGGCAACTGCTCGCGGATGGTCTGCGCGATCACCTGCGGCCCGGCGAACCCCGCGCGGGTGTCGGGCTCGGCGAGGATGACGTCGGCGAGGCTCGCGAAGGAGGCGGACACCCCGCCGTAGACCGGATCGACCAGTACCGAGACGTGTGGCTGGCCGGCATCGGCATGGTCGTGCTGGCCTCGGTGTGCCAGGCCATCGCGCTGGCCACCGGGCCGGTCGCCTTGGTGCAGCCCATCTTCATCATCGAACTGCCGTTCACCCTGCTGGTGGCGAGCAGGCTGGCCCGGCGCAAGCTGCCGCGGACGACCTGGATCGCCGTCGCCCTCGCCATTGCGGTTCTCGCCATCGTCATCGCGGTGATCGCGAGCGCGTGGAGCGGGCTCGGCGATACCGGCATGAGCGCGGGCGGCTGGGCGGCTCTGGTGCTCGGCGTCGTCGTGACGCTCGCGCTCGGCATCGGGCTGATGGCGCTCGTCTTCATCAGCAACCGGCGCGGCTTCGACGAGCCGGGCGGCAGCGGGCGTTGATGGGCGGGCGTTGATGGGCGGGCGTTGATGATCGCCCGGCCCTGCACCACTTAGGCGAGAAGGCGCGCCCGCCGCCCCAATACCGGGCGCGCCGCCGCTCCGGGGGTGACCCGATGCCGACCAAGAAAGAGACGCAATACCACGCCTGGTATTGGATCGCCGCGATCGCAGCGGTGATGATCATTCAGGCGATCTTCGCCTCCTACACCCAGATCCAGACGATCCCCTACAGCGAATTCCAGGACGATCTGAAGGCCGGCAAGATTGCCGAGGTGCGGGTCAGCGGCAATTACATCCAGGGCAAGTTCAAGGAGCCCGACCCGAAGGGCTATACCGACTTCATCACAACCCGCGTCGATGCCCCGACGGCCGAGGAGCTTTCGAAATACAACGTCAAGTTCGCCGGCGCGATCGAGAGCACGTTCCTGCGCGATCTGTTGTCGTGGATCGTCCCTGTGGCGCTGTTCTTCGGCGTCTGGTGGTTCATGTACCGCCGCTTCGCCAACCAGCAGGGGTTTGGCGGCGGGCTGATGTCGGTCGGCCGCAGCAAGGCCAAGGTCTATGTCGAGACCGACACCAAGACGACCTTCGCCGATGTCGCCGGGGTCGACGAGGCGAAGGCCGAATTGCAGGAGATTGTCGCCTTTCTGAAGGATCCCGTGCGCTATGGCAGGCTTGGCGGCCGCGTCCCGAAAGGTGTGCTGCTCGTCGGCCCGCCCGGCACCGGCAAGACGCTCCTGGCGCGCGCTGTCGCCGGCGAGGCGAACGTGCCGTTCTTCTCGATCAACGGTTCCGAGTTTGTCGAGATGTTTGTCGGCGTCGGTGCCGCGCGCGTCCGCGATCTCTTCGAACAGGCGCGGCAGAAGGCGCCCTGCATTATCTTTATCGACGAACTCGATGCGCTGGGTCGCGCCCGCGGTTCCTATCCCTGGGGCGGCGGTCACGACGAAAAGGAGCAGACGCTAAACCAGCTGCTCTCCGAGCTCGACGGCTTCGATTCGCGCATCGGCATGATCCTCTTGGCGGCGACCAACCGTCCCGAGATCCTCGATCCGGCCCTGTTGCGCGCCGGCCGCTTCGACCGCCAAGTGCTTGTCGATCGCCCGGACAAAATCGGGCGTGTGCAGATCCTGCAGGTGCATGTCCGCAAGATCCGTATGTCGCCCGATGTCGATCTCGAAACAGTCGCCTCGCTGACCCCCGGCTTTACCGGCGCCGATCTCGCCAACCTCGTCAACGAGGCGGCTCTGCTCGCGACCCGGCGCGGCGCCGAGGAGGTGACGCTTGCTGATTTCACCGCGGCGATGGAGCGGATCGTCGCCGGTCTCGAAAAAAGGAACCGGCTGCTCAACCCGCATGAGCGGGAGGTCGTGGCGCACCACGAGATGGGACACGCGCTCGTCGCGCTGTCCTTGCCCGGCACCGACAAGGTGCACAAGGTTTCGATCATTCCGCGCGGCATCGGCTCGCTCGGCTATACGATCCAGCGCCCGATCGAAGACCGCTTCCTGATGACCCGCCAGGAGCTGGAGAACAAGATGGCCGTCTTGCTCGGCGGTCGCGCCGCCGAGCACATCATCTTCAACGAGAACTCGACCGGCGCCGCCGACGATCTCGTCAAGGTCACCGATATCGCGCGCAGCATCGTCACGCGCTACGGCATGAGCGCGGAGCTCGGCCAGGTCGTCTACGAGAAGGCGTCGCACAGCTTTCTCGGCGGGCCGGAGCAGGGGCCGATGGCGCCGGCCGAGCGCGGCTACAGCGAGGCGACGGCGCGCGAGATCGACTCCGCGGTCAAATCGATCGTCGAGGCGGCGTTCCGGCGCACCGTCAATTTGCTGCGGGCACAGCGCGAGGTGCTCGAACGCGGCGCCCGCCTGCTGTTGCAGAAGGAGACCCTTGACGAAGCCGACCTTCTGGCCCTGCGCCAACCCGAGGCGGTTGGCGCCGCCGAGTAGCGCGCCGGGAAATTAACCCTGGCAAAGATTGCGCCGTGTCGTTCGCTCACCGATGATGAGCGATGCAAAGCGCTGCAGGAACCACCGTGCGCAAATCAGCCAAACGGCCGTCCACGCCGGCATTCGGCCGCGGTACCGGCGTGCCGGACCCGATCGATATCCATGTCGGCAGCCGAATCCGCACCCGGCGCATCTATCTCGACATGCGTCAGGAGGAGCTCGGCCGAAAGCTCGGCCTGACCTTTCAGCAGGTGCAGAAATACGAGAGCGGCGCCAACCGGGTCAGCGCCTCGCGGCTGTGGGAAATCGCCGCAATCCTAAGGACGCCGCTCGCCTATTTTTTCCCGGCAAAAACCGGCGAGGACCAGGCCAGTAACTACCCGCAGGATCCGGAAGGCATCGAGCTGGTCCGCCTCTATTACCAAATCGCCGATTCCGGAATGCGGCAGCAACTGTTCGACACGGTGAAACGGGTAGCGGAGAAGCATGGCGGCGCCCGCCCGAGACGCCGCGGCGCTTGAGCCGGGTCTCGCCGTCACGGCGTTGCCGTGGCGTTCGCCTTCTTGAGGCCGTGATATTCCCGGTACCACGCGACAAAGCGCGGCAGGCCGACCGCGATCGGCGTGCGCGGCTCGAAGCCGAGATCGCGCCGCGCCGGTCCGATATCGGCATAGGTCGTCGCAACGTCGCCGAGCTGCATCGGCAGCATCTCTTTGATGGCCTTCCGGCCGAGCGCCCCTTCGAGCACCGCGATAAAGTCGAGCAGCGCTTCCGGATGGTTGTTGCCCAGGTTGTAGAGCCGATGCTCTCCGGGCGCGGCGGGCGCCGTTTCCGCAGCCGTGACGATTGCCGGCACGATGTCGTCGACATAGGTGAAATCGCGGGCCATCTGGCCCTGGTTGAACACCTGGATCGGCCGTCCGGCGAGGATCGCGTCGGTAAACAGGAAGGCGGCCATGTCCGGGCGGCCCCAGGGGCCGTACACGGTGAAAAAGCGCAGCCCGGTGCACGGCAGCTTGTAGAGCCGGCAATAGCTCTCGGTGATCAGCTCGCCGGCGCGCTTCGTTGCGGCATAGAGCGATACCGGGTGATCGGCCGGCTCCTCGACGCTGAACGGCTGCTTTGTGCTGGCGCCGTAGACCGAGGATGAGCTGGCGTAGACGAGGCTCGTCAGCTTCGCGAGTTTGCGCGCCGTCTCGAGCAGCACGACCTGGCCTTTGACATTCGCCTCGACATAGGCGAGCGGCTGCGTCAGCGAGTAGCGCACACCGGCCTGCGCCGCGAGATGAATGATCGCGTCGATATCGGAATGGCGGCCGGCGAGACCGGTCATCGCCGTCGGATCGGCGACGTCGATCTGGTGGAACTCGAACCGTGCCCGGCCCTGCAATTGCGCCAGCCGGGCCTGCTTCAGCGCGACATCGTAATACGCGTTCAGATCGTCGACGCCGATGACCCGCTCGCCGCGGTCGAGCAGGTACTGCGTGACATGAAACCCGATAAACCCGGCGCAGCCAGTAACCAAGCACAACATTCTTGCCATCCGAAGCGGATCCGCCTCTTGTCGCCGGATGCGCCGGGCGGAGGCTCAGCATAGCCGCCCCCGCCTGCCGCGCGCAAAGGCGGGGTGGTGCGGCGGCATATCCTGATCATTGTCAATCCCGCGGCTGGACGGGCGCGATCCTCCGAGCGCCGCCTCGGCCGTTTTGTCGCCGCCCTTGAACGGCAAGGCTGCACCGTCGTGCTGCGCCGGGCCGGTCCGTCACCTGGCCAGGTCGAACGCTTGGCGGGTCAAGCGGAGCCCGGTTTCGAAGCGATCGTCGCGGCGGGCGGCGACGGCACCATCAGCGCCGTCGTGAACGGCCTCGGAGGCCGTGCGGTCCCGTTTGGCGTGCTGCCGCTCGGCAGTGCCAATGTCCTCGCGCGCGAGATTCGGTTGCCACGCGCTCCCGAGGCGCTTGCCTCGCTGGTTGTGACCGGCCCCGCCTCGCCGATCTGGCCTGGCCGGGTTGGCAACCGGGCATTTGTGATGATGGCGAGCGCCGGTTTCGATTCCGAGATCGTGGCGGCCCTCAGCCCGGAACTGAAGCGGCGCGTTGGCCGGCTCGCCTTCGCCTGGGGGTTTCTGGTCCGCCTATGGCATTGTCCCGCCTGCGAGCTGACCGTCCGGGCGGATGGCGTCGAGTATCGCGCTGCCGCGGTGGTCGCCGCAAAGGGCCGGCATTACGCCGGCCCGTTTGTCGTCGCGCCGGGCGCCGATCTGGCGGAGCCGGTGCTCGAGCTGGTACTGCTCGACCGACGCGGCAGGTGGGCAATGCTGCGTTATGCGACCGCGTTGTTCCTCGGCCGCGTTCCGCGCCTCGGCGATATCGCAATCGTGCGCGCGCGACAGGCGAGTGTCGCCGGGAATCGCGCGCTGCCGGTCCAGGCCGATGGTGAGATCGTCGGTGAGCTTCCGATCACGCTGGCGGTCGCGGACCGGCCGCTTTTGCTGATCCGGCCGGCAGGTTGAGCCGATACTGTTGGATTTTTGCAACAGTACCGCCGCAGCGCATCGCCGGTCGGCGTCAGCTCTTTGGTTCTGAGGCCGCGGCTTGTACCTTGCGCCGGCAATTCCTTGCTCAGGTACCGGTATGCGCGCATCTTTGCGGCATTCATGGCGCGGAAGGAGGCGGTGGCTTTGGGGCCGCTTGGGGCTCGCGGGCATTGCCGCCGCGCTCGCGTTCTCGCCTGCGGTGTTGCGCGCGCAGAATGTTGTGAACCTGACTTTCGGCGAGATCAAATTCGGGGCGGCGGCGCACGACGTCAGCTTCCTCGGCGGCAAGGAACATGGCGTCGATTTCAATCCCGAGCTGATCATGCCGTCGCCAGTGGCCGACGCCTGGGCCGCGAGCCTCCCGGCCTATCTGCGCTGGCTCGTACAGCCGCGGCCGACCTTCGGCGCCGAGATCAACAGCGGCCATTACACCGACCAGTTCTATTTCGGCGCAAAATGGAGCTGGATGTTGGCGAACAACATCTTCCAGCCCGGTGACGGGTTCAGCGCCGGGATCTTCTTCGGCGGCGCCGCCAATGACGGCGCGATTGTCACCTCCAAGGCCGACCGGAAAAGCCTCGGCTCCCATATCCTGTTCCGCGAGGAGCTGGAGCTGGGATACTGGATCAATCCGGTCGTCCAGATATCGGCGTTTTTCGATCACGTCTCGAACGCCGGCTTCGCCAAGCAGAACCAGAGCATCAATGATGTCGGGGCCCGCCTCGGCTTCCGCTTCTAAGCCTTAGCCCCCGGAACTCGCCGGCTTTCCAACCCGTTCGCGACAAAGACGCCCGTGTGAAAACTGGTGCGGTTGCGCGGGCGACCGCTTACGGAGAAGGCACGGAGAGGGTTATGCTTTATTGGGCTCTGGTATTTCTCGTAATCGCCGTCATCGCCGGGCTTCTCGGCTTTGGCGGCGTGGCGTCGACCGCCGCCGGCATCGCGCAGGTTCTGTTCTTCATTTTCCTGATCGTGTTCGTCGTCGCGCTCGTCATGGGCCTGGTGGCGCGCCGGTCGGGACCGCCGGTCTGACGCTAGCTTCTGACGCAATTTTCTGACGTGGTTCCGGGAGCCCGAGCCTAGCGCGGGCTCCCGATCTTTTTGGGGCTATCTCGCGGCTTAATCCGCCGCCAGTACCCGGGCGAGTTGGCTCAGCGCTTCCTGATGGCGCTCGTTCGGGATCTGCGCGAAATTCCGCGCCAGTTCGAGGCACATGCGCTCGCGCGGGCTGACCGCCCGGGTGTTTTCCTCCTGCAGCCCATCGAAGAAATAGCCGACTGGAACGCTCAGGACCTGCGCGATCTCGTAGAGGCGGCCGGCCGAGACCCGGTTAATGCCGCGCTCGTATTTGTGCGCCTGCTGGTAGGTGACCCCGATCAAATCGGCCAGCTGCTGCTGGGTCAGCCCCAACATGATCCGCCGCTCCCGGACTCTCGCCCCGACATGGCGGTCGATATCCTGAGTCCGCCCGGTCGAACGGCGCACCGGGGCGGGGCCGCGAGCCGAAAGGGCGGTGCTGCTGCGCTCCGTCGGGCCGGGCCGGGTCGTTTGCTGCTGTTTCATGTCGGTCCACTCGATCGGGTTTCCTGAGGACGATATATCGGCGCTCCGGGCGCAAAAGTATAGCAGCGGCATCGCCGATCAACCGCTGCTTGCCCCAAATTCAACCGAGGTTGTGTGTCGAATTTGAGGCAAGCGCGGAGGTGGTTGCGGCCGACATAAAGCCGCAGGGGTGGCTTGCAGGGTTGCCGTTTGACAGCCCCCAATGGCGGTGATACCGACGCCCATTCGGGTCGGATTGGCAGGTCGATGCCGCGAATCGTTACCGGCGAGGGCGCGCTTTATTACGAGCGGCAAGGGGTGGGATTCCCCGTGCTGTTCGTCACCGGGCTGAGCGGTTTTGCCTCCTTTTGGCACGAGCAGGTCGCGGCTTTCTCGCGAAAATTCGACGTCATAACGCACGATCACCGCGGGATCGGGCAGAGCGATCCGACGCTCAGCGGCTTCACGGTCGACCGCATGGCTGCCGACGTCATCGGGCTGATGGATGCGCTGGAGATAGAGCGCGCCCATATCGTCGGTCATTCGACGGGCGGCGCCATTGCGCAGATCCTCGCGATCGAGCACCCGAAGCGCCTTGCCAGCGTGGTGCTCTCGGCGAGCTGGACCAAGCCCGACGCGTATTTCCGGCGGCTGTTCAATTTCCGCAAAGACATCCTGCTGCGGCTCGGCCCCAGCGCCTATGTCCAGGCGAATACGATGTATCTCTATCCGAGCTGGTTTGTGGCGCGGAACAATGAGCGGCTGCGCCAGCTCGAAGCCCAGCATCTTGCGGTGTTTCCGCCGACCGAGATCGCCGCCAGCCGGATCGACGCGATCCTCGCCTTCGATCGCACCGAGCAGCTCAGCCGGATCAAGACGCCGACCCTTGTTGTCGGCGCCGAGGACGACATCATCACGCCGGCTTATTTCTCCGAGGAATTGGCCCGCCTGATCCCAGGGGCGGAGATCAAGATCTTTCCGCGCGGCGGGCACGCGCTGACCCAGGTGCGGGCACGGGAGTTCAACCAGGCCGTCCTGCCCTTCATCGCCTCGCACACGCCGGAATAGTTAAGCGGTCATTCCGGGGCTCGGCGAAGCCGTGGCGCCGAACGCGTTAACATTCGCGAAATAGGGCGGCATTTAAGAGTTCTTCAACGTATCCGGCTTATGTTGGGCACGATCTTGTCGCGGTGGCTTGGGGGGCACGGCGAGCCGGTCGCGTTGGCCAAAGCAGAGTTGGGTCGGATGTCCCTAAGCGACCAAGAGCCGTCCAGCCGTCTGATCGCTGCCCTCGAGGCTGCCGGCGATGTCGCCTATTCCTGGGACCTCGACGGTGATCGCCTCGACTGGTCCGGGCGGTTTCCCGAAACCTGGAATGATTTCGCCGAGGAGCTGACGAGCGGGCGGCGCTTTGCCGGCCGCATTCATCCCGATGATCTCGTGCACCGCCAGCTGATGCTGGCCAATCATTTCGATCGCCAAGCGGCGTTCGACTGCGAATACCGGGTGCGCGGTTCGGGCGGCATTTTTATCTGGGTTCATGAGCGCGGCCGAGCTGAGCGCGACGACGCCGGCCGCCCGCAGAAGATGCTCGGCATCATCCGCGCGATCGGCGAGCGCAAGGCGCGGCAGAGCCGGCTCGAACAGCTCGCGAATTACGACGAGCTGACGGGGCACTTCAACAAGAGCCGGCTGCGCGAGGCGGTCGATCAGATCATCGCCGCCAATCAGCGCACCGACAGCCCGGCCGCTTTTCTGTCGGTCGGGGTCGACAACATGACGATGATCAACGACCTGTTCGGCTATCAGGCCGCCGACACGGTGTTGATCGAGATTGGCCGCCGCCTCGATTCCTGCCTCAGGGTCAGCGACTTGATCGGGCGGCTCGGCGGCGACCGCTTCGGCATCGTGCTGTCACTGTGCCCGCCGGATGACATCCAGGCCGTGGCCGAAAAGATCCTGGCCGTTGTCAACTCGGCATCGGTCATGACGAGTCGCGGTCCCATTTATGCCACGGTGTCGATCGGCGGTGTTTCCTTCCCCGACGAGGGCCTCACATCCTATGATGTGATCACACGCGCGGAGACGGCGCTCGCCGAAGCCAAGCGTGCCGGACGCGACTGCTATACGCATTACCGGATGACCCAGGAACAGCGCGAACTCCAGCGGCGCAGCCTCTCGATCGGCGAGGAGGTGCAGAAGGCCTTGCGCGAGGAGCGCATCCTGTTTGCATTCCAGCCGGTCGTCGCGGCCGAAACGGGTGACGTCGATTACTACGAATGCCTGCTGCGGATGCGCGGCCGGGACGGTCAGATCGTCGCCGCCGGCGATTTCGTCCCGGTCCTGGAGCAGCTCGGCTTTATCCGTCTGATCGACCGTTACGTGCTGGACAAGGCATTGGCCGAGCTTGCCCTGCATTCCGATGTCCGGCTCGGCTTCAACATCTCGGGCTTGACCGCTGCCGACCGGCCGTGGCTGCGCGCCCTGACCTCGCAATTGCGCAACCGCCCCGAGATCGCGAGCCGCGTCGTCGTCGAGATCACCGAAACCGCGGCGCTCTACGACATCGAAGAATCCGCCCGTTTTGTCTGCGCGCTGCGCGAGACCGGTTGCCGTGTCGCGCTCGACGATTTCGGCGCCGGGCATACCTCGCTGCGGCATCTGCAGACGCTGGCGGTCGACACGGTCAAGATCGACGGCTCCTTTGTCCGCAATCTCGGCGGCAGCCCCGACAACCAGGTCTTCCTCCGGCATTTGCTGGGGCTCGCCAAAAGCTTCGGATTCCATACTGTCGCCGAAGGTGTCGAGACCGCCACCGAGGCCGCGATCCTGCGCCGCGAAGGCATCGGCTACATGCAGGGCTACTATTACGGGCGCCCGTCGCTTGAGCGCCTGTGGCTGCAGCCGCCCGTCGCAGCTCCAGCGAAGCTGAACGGCCACGCCGTCAAGCGCGCCGCCGCCGGCGACTAAAGGCGGTATTTGCCGCTCCGCGTAGTGGGCCCGGAGTCAGCCCTCCTTGCGGTCCCGGCCGAGCGCGTCGAGTTGCTCGCGCAACGCCTCGATCTGCGCTTCGAGCCGCCTGAGGCGCGGGTCTTCGCCTTCCGGCTCGCCGCGAGTCTCCGATGCCGGGGGCGGCGTCTCGGCGCCCGCGCGCCTCGCGTCGCGACCATAAGGCGACAGCATCTTCAGCGCCTGCTCGAACAGCACCATGTTCTGCTTGCTCATCTCTTCGAACTGGCCGAACGGGAACATGCCGAAGGTCGCGCGTAGATTCTTGCGCATCTGCTCCTGGTTACGCGCAAAGGCGACCATCGTCTGCTCGAGATAGCCCGGCACGAGGAACTGCATGCTGTCGCCATAAAAGCTGATCAGCTGGCGCAGGAAGCTGATCGGCAACAAATTCTGCCCCTTCTGCTCCTGTTCGACGATGATCTGAGTCATGACAGAGCGGGTCAGATCCTCGCCGGTCTTGGCGTCCTGCACGACAAAATCGCCGCCCTCCTTGATCATCGTCGCGAGGTCCTCGAGCGTCACATAGCTGCTGGTCGCGGTATTGTAGAGCCGCCGGTTGGCGTATTTCTTGACGATGACCGGCGGCTTATCGCCCGGTTGGCCGCTGCTGGAACTGCTCATGCGCCCGGTATCCCGCGGAAGCAAAGATGCTGCTGTGCAACAATACCCCCTTTCGTGCCGCCTGCCTCCTCAAAGACGCGGGCCCGGCCTGAGCGGGGCTGGCGGGGTTTCCGCCCGGCCCTATACTCGCGCCCATGAGCGACACCGAGGACGTGGCGCGCCGCTTCGTCGCGCTGTGGGGCGACTACCTGACCACGCTCGCCGCCGATCCAAAGACTGCCGAACCGGTCCGCCGCTGGCTTGGGCTCATCGCAGCGGCGATCCCGGACCCGCCAGCGCGTGAGCCAGATACAACCGGCCGTTCCCGATCGCCGTCTCGCGCCGCGGCCGCTGCCGGCACATCTCCTGAGCGCGATCGTGCTATGGCTGAGCTCGCGCGCCGCCTTGATGAGCTGGAGGGGCGGATCGCCGCTCTCGAACGCCCCCGCCGAAAACCCGCTGCAAGCGCTCGCAAAGGAATTCGAAAAACTCGGCGTTGACCGGGTCGCCGCGGCGCTCGATCGCGAGCTGCTGCGGCGCGCGCAAGACTTTACCGCGGGGTTGCAAGCTTATCGCCGCCACCCCTACCGTCGCGCCGCTCCGCGCACTCCAGTGGCCTGGCAGGAAGGTAATGTGCGGCTGCTCGATTACGGGTCGGCGCGCAAAGCGCCGGCCGTGCTCGTCGTCCCGTCGCTGATCAACCGCTATTACGTTCTCGACCTATTGCCGGAGCAGAGTTTTCTGCGCCATCTCGCCGCTTCCGGCCTGCGCCCCTTTGTCGTCGATTGGGGCGAACCCGGCGCGGCCGAGCGCGATTTTACCCTGAGCGACTACATCGCGGGCCCGCTCGATCGCGTGTTGACCAAAGCCCGCGACTTGACGCGCGGCCCGGTGACGATCATCGGCTATTGCATGGGCGGGCTCCTTGCATTGGCGCTGGCCTTGCGCCGCCCCTCCGATACCGCCGCGCTCGCCTTGCTCGCTACGCCCTGGGATTTTCATGCCGAGCGCCCGGAGCAGGCGCGGTTGCTCGGCGAACTGGGCGCGTTGTTGCCGCGATTTCTCGCCGCGGGAGAGCCGTTCCCGCTTTCGGTAATTCAGTTCCTGTTTCTGATGCTCGACCCCTTTCTCGCCGAACGCAAATTCGTCCGCTTCGCGGCACTCGACCCGAAAGGGCCGGCAGCGCGCGGCTTTGTCGCGCTCGAGGATTGGATCAATGACGGCGTGCCGCTCGCGCATAATGTCGCCGTCGAATGCCTGCAATCCTGGTACGGCGATAACGCCCCGGCGCGCGGCGAGTGGCGGGTCGGCGGGCAGGCGGTGCACCCGGAACATCTTCGCGCTCCCGCGCTGGTGGTTCTGCCGCGGCGCGACCGCATCGTGCCGCCGCATTCGGCCATGCCGCTCGCGGCCGCGATCCCGCAGGCCGAAGTCCTGCGCCCGTCCTTTGGACATATTGGCATGATGGTCTCGACTGACGCGCCCGCGACAGTGTGGCAGCCGATTGCCGACTGGCTGTGCGGCCGGTTCAGGGCAACAGGCGAGTGATCTGGGCCGCCGCGAGCCCGGCAAAAGTTTGCCTTCTCCAGGCCGGATCAAGTTATTCGGGCCGTCGCAACTCGCCGCAGAGGAATTCTCTTTAGGCGGGCCAGCGACAGCCGAGCAAATAATTCTTATTCATTGAAATGACATTCACGCTGTCGTGTTGATTGCCGCCCAGAATCTTCAAGGAATCTCCTTCTTGACCGACCAAAAACCCGACATGACCCAGTCCGCTTTCCGGCGAGACGCGCCAGAAAACCGCGACGCATCCGGTACGAAGCTCGGTCGATTTTCCCCAGCCCAGCCAAGACCGAGCCTGCCCGCTATTGGTTCCCGATATTCCAGATTTCGTGAGGACCCAATTCACGAATGCGGAATTCCAGGGAACAGAGGCCGGCTGCGGGCCGAGTTTCGTTGTAGCGAAATATTCCGTGATCCTGGGGTTATCGACGCCACCCACCGTTTCCTGGACCCCGATCTCGCCCTTCGCGAGATTGAGCCAGCCCGGTGCATCGGCGGGCAGCGATACTTGGTTGACGGGGACCGGAGTCTGTACCGGATTTGATCCTTCAACGGGCCATTTATTAGGGTCTACTTTGAAGGCATAACTCTTGTTTGCGGCGATTTCGATGACATCGCCGTGCACGTGGGTCCGACCGGAAGCAGTATATTTGAAAATTATCTTGTATCCGGCGCCGTCGCTCACGTGCATCTTGACGTACGCATTACCGCCCCCACGGGTTTTCACCGTGTCGTTTTGTTCAGAATCCAACAAGTGGACACGCTCCAGCGTCTCCATATTTTGGAAATATACTACAACATCATCCAGCGGACCGCCGCTGTTTTCGTCCGTCACCAGGATGAAAATCTTGGTTGTCGAGAAGAACGATGAAACCCAGGAAACGACTGACGGTACCTCCGCGACAATCCCGGCGCCGACTGCTCCAAGTCCGGCGACGAGAACCACAATCCACCACGGTTTGTTGTCGACTTGGAAACCAAACCAGCGGCCCAACCTGCCCCTGCTTGCCGGCGCGCTGTCGGGCTTCGGGGCTGCGCCGGTCGGTGCGGGCTGGGGATTGATCGGATCATCGGGCATGCGCGTTGCTGTCTGTTGGCTCCGGACCGCCGGGAAGTATATCGCGGCAGGAGAGCGACCGCTGCACGCTCGATCTACCGGCATTACGCTTTACATGCATTCCGCCCTGCCCACATAGCGGTGCACC
>Ga0209059_1000831_pt1 | contig 14235 bp, 14 predicted proteins | sample GraSoiAngelo_151_FD_186165 | JGI IMG/M metagenome (GOLD analysis project Ga0209059, IMG submission 186165) | Grasslands soil microbial communities from the Angelo Coastal Reserve, California, USA - 14_1009_12_20cm (SPAdes) (version 2) | ecosystem: Environmental > Terrestrial > Soil > Grasslands ...
TCAAATCCGCTGGACGAAGCTTTCTCGTTACCTTCAATGGACCGGGCGGCGAGGAATCGCCGCCCTGCAGTACCGTAACCAGCGGCGCGCGCGACCCACAAATCAATCGTCAGAATTTGCGGGCGGGCCTAAACCAACAGCAGCGCTGGATTTTCCAATAAGTGGCGGAGTTCTTTCAGATACACCGCGCCGAGCGCGCCATCGATCACGCGATGGTCGCAGCTCATCCCGATGCTCATCCGCTGGCCGGGCACGATCTGGTCGCAATCGTCGATGACCGCTTTCTTCACGATCGCGCCGATGGAAAGAATAAAACCCTGCGGCGGATTGATGATGGCCAGGAAATTATCGATGCCGTAGCTGCCGAGGTTCGAGACCGTGAAGGTCCCGCCTTGGAATTCTTCCGGCTTCATCCGCTTGTTCCGCGCCCGGTGCGCAAGGTCTTTTACGGCTTCGCTGATTTCGCGGAGCGATTTGCCCTGGGCCGCGCGAACCACCGGCGTCACCAGACCTTCTTCCAGGGCCACCGCGATGCCAAGATTCACGTCGTTGTATTGCACGATCGCGTCGCCATCGAACGAAGCGTTCGCCTTCGGCACTTTCACCGCGGCCTCAACCGCGGCCTTGAGCACGAAATCGTTCACCGTGATCTTCGAGCTGTCGCTTTTTTCGCCGGCTGATTTCAATTCGGCGCGCGCGCTCATCAGCGGGCCGGCATCGATCTCGATGTTCAAATAGAAGTGCGGCACCGGCGCTTTGCTTTCGACCAAACGTTCGGCAATCACTTTGCGCATGCCGGTCAGACTGATGCGCGAACCTTCGCCGGCAGGAACCAGCGAAGCGGCGGTTTTCGGTTTCGGCGCAACCCCTTTCGATTTCGCCGCGGCCCGCACGTCGCTTTCAGTGACGCGGCCGTCTGGTCCGCTTCCTTTTATCGCCGCGAGATCAATCCCTTGCTCGGCCGCGAGGCGTCGCGCAATCGGCGAAGCCTTTATGCGCGCTTCATCATCTTCTCGCGGCGCGGTCTTCGTTTCCGCCGGCTGGGTCTTTGCGCTTTCTTGCGGCGGCGCGGTCTCCGGCTCCTTCTCTTCGGCGGGCGCCGGTTTCTCCGTCTCGGCCTGCTCTTTTTTTTTCGCCGGAGCTTTCTCTTCTTTCGCTTTTGGCGCCGGCTCTTTTTTCTTTTCTGCCTTCGGCGCGGTTTCTCCCTCAGCGCCGATGAACGCAATCTTCTCGCCGACCTCTACCTTCCCGCCTTCCTGGACGTAAATTTCCGTGAGCGTTCCGTCCTCGGGCGATTCCCATTCCATCGTCGCCTTGTCGGTTTCGATCTCTGCGATCACGTCCCCGGTCGATACTTTGTCGCCCTTCTTTTTTTTCCACGCGACCAGAGTCCCCTCCGTCATCGTGTCGCTCAGTTTCGGCATTTGGATTTCAGGCATGGCGAATAGTCGTTAGGCGTAACAAACCTTCTTCACGGCCGCGATCAACTTCTCCGCGCTCGGCAGCACGGCTTTTTCGAGCCGCTCGTTGTACGGCATCGGGACGTCCTCCTGCGCAACGCGCAGGATCGGCGCGTCGAGTTGATCGAACATTTCTTTCTGGATCCGATACGAAACTTCCGCGCCGACGCCGCAGAACGGCCGGTCCTGCTCGACGATCACGACGCGGTGCGTTTTCGAAACCGAATTCAGAATCGCATCCATGTCGAGCGGCTTGATGGAACGAAGATCGAGCACTTCGGCGCTGATCTCTTCGTCATTCTCGAGCGTTTCCGCGGCGGCGAGCGCGAGCGGAACCGTCTGGGCGTAGCAAATGATCGTGACGTCGCTGCCTTCCCGTTTCACTTCCGCTTCGCCGAGCGGGATCAGCAGCTCGATGTTTTCGTCCTCGACCATTCCTTTCGAGCTGTAGAGCAACTCAACTTCCAGAACCAGGACCGGATTGTTGTCGCGAATCGCGGTCTTGAGTAATCCCTTGGCATCGCGCGGCGTCGCCGGCGTGCAAACTTTCAAGCCGGGCACATTCGCGTAAAGACATTCGGTGGCATGCGAATGGGTGGCGCCGAGTTGATGCGCCGGACCGTTCGGTCCGCGGAAGGTGATCGGGATGTTGAATTGCCCGCCGGACATCGTGAGCATGTTGGGCGCGTTGTTCACCACCTGGTCGAACGCGACCAAAGAAAAACTGAAGGTCATGAACTCGATGATCGGCCGCAGTCCGACCATGGCCGCGCCCACTCCCAGGCCAGCAAATCCATTTTCGCTGATCGGCGTGTCGATGATTCGCTTCGCCCCGAACCGCTCGAGCAACCCCTGGCTTACTTTGTAAGCGCCGTTGTATTCGGCGACTTCCTCGCCCATCAGGAAAACATTCGGATCGCGCTCGAGTTCTTCGGCGAGCGCTTCGTTGAGCGCCTGGCGGTAGGTAATTTCTCTCACCCGCCGCCTCCGTTCACGTAAGTGTAATCGTAAAGTTTCTCGAGCGGCGGCTCGGGGCTTTCCTCGGCGAACTTCACGCTGGCGAGCGCGATCTCTTTCGCCTCCTTGTCCAGCCGGTCGAATTGCTCGTGCGTCAATTTTTCTTCGCGGGTGAGCTGCGCCCGCAGCCGCGTGATCGGATCGTCGAGCCGATATTTTTCGAGTTGCTCCTTTGTCCGATAACTCGCCGGGTCCGACATCGAATGGCCGCGATAACGATAGGTGCGGACTTCGGCGAAGGCCGGATGCGGATCGCCCCGCATCGTGCTGATGATCTCGCCAAGTTTGTCGCGCACTTGGCGAAAGTTCATCCCATCGATGACGGTGCCGGGAATGTCGTAACCCTCGGCGCGATCCACGATTTCCTTGAGCGAAGTCGAACGCTCGACGCTCGTTCCCATGGCAAACAAATTATTTTCGCAGACGAACACGATCGGCAATTTGTAGAGCGCGGCCAGATTCAGCGCTTCATGGAACGAGCCCTGGTTGATCGCGCCGTCGCCAAAAAAGCAAAGCGTCACCCGATCCTCCCCGCGGTACTTCGACGCGAACGCCATTCCTACCGCGAGCGGCACATGGGCCGCGACGATCGCGTGCCCGCCGTACATGTGATGCTCGCGATCGAAGTAATGCATCGAGCCGCCGAGCCCGCGCGAGCAGCCCGTCGCTTTTCCAAATAGCTCCGCCATGCAGGCGTTCGCGCTCGTGCCGCGAGCCAGCGCGTGGGCATGATCGCGGTAGGCTGTTATCAAATAATCATCCGGCCGCGCGGCCGCGACCGCGCCGCAGACGACCGCTTCCTGCCCGATGTAAAGATGGCAAAAGCCGCCGATTTTCTGCGCCTGATACTGCTGGCTCGCGCGCTCCTCGAAACGCCGAATGAGAAGCATCAACGAGAGCATTTCGACCTCGTCGCGTTGCTCCGGCTGCGCCATAAGGCCGGATTAAATCGTGCGGGGCTGGGCGGCGGTGGCGCGGGCGGGCTCGAAGGCGCGACCCCAATGGAAGCAGAGAATAAAAAGTCCGGTGAAGAACAGGTCGCTCAGGACTGAGTTCCGGAAAAACATCCAGCTCGGCGTGGCGCTGTATTGCGACAGACCGACGGTAAGCGCCTGGATGAGGCCGGCGAAATTCTTCGCGTAACCAGGATCGCTCAGCCAGGCGAATGCGTTCGTGATGACGTAAAACAAAACCGAGCCGGCGAGCGACGCGGGCAGCAGCGTTTTCCACGACGCGCGGTTGGCCAGAGCGAGGCCAAGCAAGCCGACGACGATCAGCGCAAGATAACGGCAACCGATCAGCGGATCGAGCAGTGGTGCATGGTAATGAATGTTAAGAACGATATCGGAAATGAAGAGCGCGATGAGCGGCACGGTGAATTTGTAGCGCGTCGGGAAATAAGCGGCGGCACAGAGCGCGATCGCCGCCATGGGCGCGAAGTTTGAGAGCCAGGTGGAGCCGGAAGTGATGGCGAGACCGGTCACGATCCGATAAGCGACCGCCGCGACGATGAGAAGGAATGCGGGAATCATCGGATGGATTCTAACGCGCCTGAATTGCAGCGCAAGCCTAGGCCGCCGGAGCTGCGGTGGCCGGCGCCTTGCCTAACGACTTGTTCAAGCGCGCCTTCCTTCGTTTCGCGGCGTTCTTGTGAATGATGCCGCGCTTGGCCGCTTTATCGATCGCGGAAATCATCGCGCGCACATCCTTTGCCTCAGCGTTGGAGCCACCGGCGGAAATGCCCTTTTGCATCCCGCGGAGCCGGGTGAGAACGCTGCGATTGCGGAGAGAGCGCGTGGTAGTCTGCCGGGCACGTTTAGAAGCGGATCGTGTATTGGCCATGGTCGGAAAATTTGTGAGCGGGAGGGTCGCGGAGGCCGCGCGACCTGTCAACCGAATGCGCAGTTACGCGCTGCGGCCGAAGTGCGGTTGCTCCTTCAACGCCTTTTTCACCGGCCGCGCCGGTTTTTCCGCGCGTTTTTCAGGGGCGGGCTTTTCGGGTGGAGCATCCGACGCGATCGCGGCAACTGTAGTCGACTCAATCTTTGGTTCCGGCGCCGGCTCCGCTTTGGGTTCCGGCTTCGGTTGTTCGAGCGCGAAGACCGCGCCGTTCGGCGCTTTCGGAATCTTCGGCAATTTTTCGTTAACGATTTCGACGAGCGCGCCGAGTGGAAGCTGCGCATAAAGCTCGGCCACGTCGCGCGATTTCATCCGGATGCAGCCGTAGCTCGCCGGGCGGCCGATCGTTTTCTCTTCAGGTGTACCGTGAATATAAATGCAGCGGCTGAAGGCGTGCGCATTTTCGGCCTGAAGACCTTTCAGCCAAATGATCCGCGTGATGACCGGATCGCGGCCCGGCGCATTCGGCTGGAGAATTTCACCCGTGAACCGGCGGTTGCGAAAGACGGCGCCGACCGGCGCGTGATCGCCAATCTTTTCCGCGACCTGAAGAAACCCGAGCGGTGTGGTCATGTGGCCCCAGGCATCGCCGACGCCGAACTTGGAAGTGGAAATCGGATACGTGGCCAGGCGCGCGCCGTTGCCCATCAACATGAGCTTCTGATCTTTCACGCTGATGATGACGCGGCTCGGACCATCCGCGCGAAGGGCGGGAGCGAGGCCGACGAGCGCTAGCGCGACCAGGCAGAGCCGTAGCATGCAGCGGTTCTTACTAGAATTTCGGCTGTTGTCACGCGGGAATTGTCGCCGCCGCGCGCTCGCCGCCGCCGAAGTTCAGGCGCGGCATCCACTGGCTGAAAGAGGAAAGCGAAACGTAAAGGAACCCGATTTGGAACATCGCCAGGAACGGAACGGAGATCCATTGGCCGTGCTCGATCGCGAACCAGAGGAAGTAGGAGAAATAAATCGCGAACGCCATTTCGGCGATCGGCAGAAGCGATTTGAGCGGCATGTATTTGCAGGAACGCCACTGCTGGGCTTTGCGTTCGATGCCGTACTTCGGCGTCCGTGCGAAATCGGATTTGTGATTGAAGACCGCTTCCAGAACAGCGCGCGCATTGTTGATCGAGAGCCCGACGCCGAGAGCAAGGAGCGCGGGCAGCAGAAGGATTTCCTTCATCCAGGTGCGCGGATGAAGTTCGCGCTGCGCGCAAATATAGAAGACCGCGACTGAGACGGACGCGGTCATGAAAATCGGCACGTCGAGAAGGAGGGTGCGCAGCCAGGTGGCCTGCGGCCCGCCGGTCGAGGGATGGAGAAGCACGCACAAACAGGCGAGGAGAAGATAGGCGAAGTTCGAGGTGAGGTGCGCGGTCGCTTCGATCTTGATGATGAGCGGCAGTGGACTGCGCCAGACCGTCGGCAACAATTTCTTGCAGGTCTGGATCGAGCCTTTGGTCCAGCGATGCTGTTGCGACTTGAAGCCGTTCATGTCCACCGGCAACTCGGCCGGCGTGATCACGTCCGGAAGAAAAATAAATTTCCAGCCGGCGAGCTGGGCGCGGTAACTCAGGTCGAGGTCTTCAGTGAGAGTGTCGTGTTGCCAGCCGCCCGCTTCGTCGATGCACGACCGGCGCCAGAGCCCGGCGGTGCCGTTGAAATTGAAGAAGCGTCCGCTGCGGCTGCGCGCCGTTTGTTCGAGAAGCAGATGGCCGTCGAGAAACATCGCCTGGACGCGAGTGAGGAGTGAGTAGCCGCGATTCAAATGTCCCCAGCGCGTCTGGATCATGCCGACTTTCGGGTCGGTGAAAAAATGGATGGTGCGCTTGAGCAGATCTGGTTGCGGAACGAAATCGGCGTCCAGGATGCAGACGAAGTCGCTTTGCGCGGAAGCCAAACCAGTCTCGAGCGCGCCCGCCTTGAATCCGGTCCGGTCGGTTCGATGGATCAGCTCGACATTAAATCCGCGGCCCTGCAATTCCGTCACACAGGAGGCCGTCAAATCCCGGGTATCGTCTGTGGAATCGTCCAGCACCTGGATGTGGAGCAGCTCTTTCGGATAATCGATCTCGCTCACCGAGCGGAGAAGCCGTTCGACGACATACACTTCATTAAAGATCGGCAGCTGCATCGTCACCTTCGGCAATTGCTCGAAATGACCCGCCGGCATCGTGGACCGCTTCCGGTGTTTCAAAAACAGGTAGATGATGACGTAACGGTGAATCCCGTATGCGGAGAGGCCGATGAGCACGCTCATGTAGCAAATCGTCCAAATGATTGAGGCCAGGCTTCCTTGCATAACGGATTAGAGAAACTGCCCCGGCGCTTGCGTCGGAGCAGGGCGACATGATGCCGCTTCCCCCGCATCCGTCAAATCAAAAATCGGAGGTTTGCCCGTGAGAAGCGGAGACATTTTCGGGGAACAAAGAAGCGGCTTGGGCGAACTTAGGCGGACGCCCTGGCCATGCAAGCAGCGGCGCGTCAGAACGCGATTCAATTGAGAATGAAAGTCATCTCGAGGCTCGGGACCGCTCTTATTATATATGCAGTCGGCCTGTCGCTGTTCGCGGAGGAACCGCGGGAGCACGAACGCGAGGAGCTTGGGGTGAACCCCTACACCGCCCCATCGGTCGCGGAGATTTTCCAGCAGCTCGACGACTTGAAGCCGCTCCCCTACGAGCAACTGAAACGCGATTTTCCGCAGGCCGCCCACGCCAGCCGTGAGCAAATGGGAATGGTTTTCGGCAGCCTCGTGGCCGACGGTTTCCTGATCGTCGAATCCCAGAAACGCAATCTGGTGGAAGATCTCGGTCGCGTCTTGCTCCGCCAGGCGCGCAGTCTCGGCGTGGGCGACCGCGTTATGCGCCATAGCGCCAGCCTCACTGAGATGGGGAAAAAAGGCGATTGGGACGCGGTCCGGCGAGAATTAATTTCCACACAGCAGGACGTCGAGCAGGCGATGACGGAATTGCGCGACCAAAAAATGGCGCACTTGATCAGCCTCGGCGGCTGGCTGCGCGGACTCGAGATTTGCGCCGGCGCGGTCGAGAGCAACTACACGCCGGATCGGGCCGCGGTTTTGTGGCAGCGCGATCTGATCAACTATTTCGCTGAAGAAATCAAAACGCTGCCGCCCGCCGTCGCGCACAAACCGCTTTTTGAAAAAGTTCGCACGGGCGTTAACGCGATTCGCGATCTTCTCAATCGCGCCCCGGAAAAATTAAGCCTCGACGACGTGAAGGCGCTGCATACGCAGGCCAGGGAACTGAACGCAATAATCGCGGCCTCCGATTAGCGAAACATTTCCCTCCTTGCCGCAACGATAGAGAGAGCCGAACTTTTCCCGCGATGTCGTGGCTTCAGTCCATCCCATTTCTCGCTCATCTCAAGCGGCGGGACCGCGACCGGCTCGCTCGTTACAACATCGTCATCGCCATTCTGCTCGCGGGCTGGTTCCCCTCCATCCTCATGCTGGTCATTTCCTACACGATCCTGACCAATACCCTGGAAACCAAAATCCTCCACGACCGCCAGACCTTTGTGCAACTGATCGCCCATCTCGTCGGCGACGATCTCAGCCACACCGGCAGCGTCATCGAATATTACCAGACGCAGCCCGACGTCTCGAAAATCCTCACCGGCCCGATGCCCTCCACCGGTGCGCAGCAATGGATCGCCCAAACCTTTTATTCGCACCCGCGCATCGACGGCATGTTCATCACCGGCGTCGATGGCAATTTGATCGCGTCGATCCCGGCGATCGCGCCATCGGACGCGCAGAATTTTTCCGCCGCGCTCTGGCGGGAAGGCGCGATGGGTTCACCCGATGTCTACGTTTCTCCCGTGCATCCGCGGTTGCCCGATGGCCGGATGGCGACCACGATCGTCGGCGCCGTGCGCACTTCGGAAGGCAACGTCGCCGGTTACCTTGGCGTCTGGGTCCTGGTGGAACGAATGGGAAAACGCTTGTTCTCCATCAATTTCGCGGACCAGGCGATTTGCCAGATCGTGGACCAAACCGGCGCGCAGCTTTTTGCAAAGAACTTCGAGCCCAACACCAGCCCGGCGCCGGCGCGCCTTTCGAAAATCATCGGTGAAATTCGCGCGCTCAAGACTGGCTCGATCGAGCGGGACGGAAATCTTTATTCGTTTACGCCCGTCGAGAACACCGGTTGGATGACAGTCGTCGAGCAGCCGAAAGCCGTTGCCTACAAACCCGTCAGCGATTTGTTGGATAAGATCACGATCCCGGCCTTGTGGCTGATCGTCGTGACGGCGGCGATGGCCGCTTACGCCGCAAGAGTCGCCCGCCGCCAGGCGGAAGCGGCACGGCGGATCGAGCGCGAAGTTATTTTCAACGAGAAGATTCTCGCGAACATGCCGAGCGGCATCGCCCTGGTCGATCCGGAGTCGCGTCATTTTCTCCAGGCGAACCAGACGTTCGTCAACATGGCGAAGCGCTTCGGCGAACTCCCGGAAGACCGCGACATTTACGAGGCGATTTACGACGAAGTGAAGATCGCGCCGGGCGAAGCGATCGAGCGCGTGCTGGCCTTCGGAGCGGCGTACCAGCTCGTCGAGCATGCATTCGTCGATCGCGATGGGTTGACCCGCTTCGTGAACGTGAACCTGTTGCGTTTGCAAACCTCGGAGCAAACGATCCAGGGCGTCCTTTATCTCGTCGAAGACAAGACGCGCGACATGACGCTGCGCCAGGAGTTGATCGGCGCGAACGCCGCAAAAGACCAGTTCCTCGCACTTCTTTCCCACGAGTTGCGCAATCCGCTCTCGCCCGTGATCGCGATGGTCGGCGAGCTCGAGGCGAGCGCCGGCGACAAACCCGAAGTCCGGCGCGCGCTCGAGGTCATTCGGCGTAACGTCGAACTCGAAGCCCGTCTCATCGACGACTTGCTCGATGTCACTCGCATCTCGAAGGGCAAACTCCAGCTCAGCCTCGAAACGGCGAGCGTGCACGAGATTCTCCAGCGCTCCTACGAAATCTGCCGGGAAGAAATTGCCGCGAAAGATCTGAAGATCGAATTCCGGCTGCGCGCGGAGCAGGCCTACGTCGAAGGCGATCCGGCGCGTTTGCAGCAAGTGTTCTGGAATCTCATCAAGAACAGCGTGAAATTTACACCCGCCAAAGGGCGGATCGTCATCGAGACATTGAATCCCACGCCGGACGAAGTCGAAATTCGAACGACGGATACTGGCATCGGCATTGAGCCCGACCAAATGGACCGGATTTTCAACGCGTTCGAGCAGGGACAAAGCTCGATCACGCGCCGCTTCGGCGGGCTCGGACTTGGCCTGGCGATTTCAAAAGCGATGGTCAACGCCCATGGCGGAACGATCAAGGCAGAGAGCGCCGGGAAAAATCGTGGCGCTACGTTTATCGTTACGCTCGCTACCGTCGCGGCGCCGGCTGCGGTGATTGCCGCACCGGAATCGAAGGGACCGAAGGAGGCCGCCTTAGAAACGACGACCGCAAAAGGAACCGGCCCGCGGGTGCTGGTGGTGGACGATCACGTCGATACCTGCACCGGGATGAAAATGATGCTCGAGCGCCGCGGCTACCGCGTGACGATCGCGCACACAGCGGATCAGGCCGTGGAAAAAACCGAGCATGAAGAATTCGATCTGGTGATCAGCGACATCGGGCTGCCCGATCGCTCCGGTTACGACCTGATGAAGGAGTTGAGCACGACAAAAAATCTGCGCGGAATCGCGCTGAGCGGTTTCGGGATGGAGAACGACGTTACCCGCGCCCGGAGCGCCGGGTTTTCGGAACATTTGACGAAGCCGATCAACTTCGACCGGCTCGACGAAGCGATCCAGATGCTGCTCGCGGAACCTGAAGCAGCGGTCCGGTCGTGACCGTCAGATTGTTGATTGGACGCTCGCTGCGGCCTGCTCGGCGGCCTTGCGCTCGGACGCTTCCTTTAATTCGCGCGAAAGTTTTTCCACGCGCTGGCGCATGATTTTGCCAGCCTTGAATTTCACGGTCGCCCGCGGCGGGATCACAAAACTGCTGCCCGGTTCGTTGGGATTGCGGCCGACGCGTGGCTTGGTCAGGCGCGGTTGAAACACCCCAAAGTTGCGCAGTTCCACTGCGACATTGTTCGCCAGGCTGTTGGTGATGTGGTCGAGCGTGCGCTGCACGACCTCAAAAACGTCGTGCTGCACCATCCCCGTCTGGTTGCTGATGGCCACAACGATGTCCCTCTTGGTGAGCTTCGGCATACACAAAGTAATCGTCGCCCGCCACGAAGATGGTGGGCACCAATTGCAATAAATTTTCCCGGCGCGGGCCGAAATGACGCGCTTGTCCGATCGGCCGCTCGCTCAGGCCGTGGCCGGACGACTGAAAAGACGGCTCAGATAATACGAAACCGCACTCTGTTCCGCGAGCGATTTCCGGCGCGATTTCAATTGGCCCTGGACCACGCCGAGCCTGGTAAAAACGCCGTTCCATTCCGTCTCCAGGCGGCGAACGTCCTCGTTCGAAAGCTCACGGACACCACGGACCGAAACGCTCCGCTGGAGGACATTCATCGCTCTGCCGGAGAGTTCGCCAAGCACACCAAGGGCGCCAAACACATGCTCAGTTTCCTGCAAAAGATTCGCGCGGATCTCGGTGAACTGGCGTTCCTGTTCGGCGGAAATGATCGGGCGCGCCTTGTCCAAACCGTAAGTGATCAGGTCGTGCAGTTTCTTCCAGTTATCCAACTGGAGCGTGAGCAGGCGCAGTTGAGTTTCGAGGGCTTTGTCTCTCATACAGGACCGGTGGCGGAAAGTTCCAGGGTCTCATCGAGCTTCTGCAAATTGTCGATCAACAGATGCGCCCAGGGCCGATCGACGGTCTGGACCTGGCTGATGATTCCTTCTTCAAAATAAAACCGCCCCTGGCGCCACCGGAAAATTTCCGCGACCGCCGATTCGCCTTCGAGCGAACCGTAGACCGCGTGCCGCACCGAGCCGTGGGCAAGGTAAATCTCGCTGTTGCCGCGCCCGGATTTGAAGGTGAAACGCCCGCTGCGTTGGCCGAGGCAGCTCATCTGCAAAATCTCCGCGGCCGAAAACTGATTGAGATTGCCGATGAGCGAATGGCAGGGATCGATCCCTTCCGCCGGAGTGCCACCCTGGGCAAGGGAACTCACGAAGTTCTGAAGCTCTTTCCGGAGAGTCCGGTCGCTGTTATCGCTGACGATGCACGTGATCTTCTGCTGTTGCGCTGTCGTGGTTGCCTCCGCGTTCTTTGTTCTCGGCGAAAGACAAACGATCTTTAGCGAGGGGAAATGCTGGCGGGCGCTGGTCCCCTGCTCCAGCGCGATCGGGTTTTCACCCTCGACTACAAAGCCGTCAAAATTTTCAGCGAGCAACACGGAGACCGCTTCCGACATCGTCCGGACCACGCGGGTCTCGATGGCGTCGAGTTCGTCGAGAATGGCCAGAGCCCGGTCTTGAAAGACCGGATCCGCATTCAATATGAGGAGCCTGGTTTCCACAAATGGCGTGTCAGCGGTAAAAACTAAGCAGGAAGCTTGCCCGCAGAATAGGCCGCATGGATCGTAAAGGACCTATCGCCACGCCCTGCGAGGCGGCGGCGCCGGAAAATGCCCCGGTGCTACCTCGTGCGCCGTCCGGAAATGCAATTTTGCGACTTTGCGCAATGCCTCCGGCCCGCCGGCTTCCACCACTCTCTTCGCCGCTTCCTTCACCTCCGCGGAGACGCCCCGGCCGAGTTTTTCCCCCAGCGCTTTTCCCCGGCGTTCGAGCCAATCGATAAACCCTTCCCGCGCCAGGATCGAAGCCGCCGCCACCGCCAGATCCGATTCGGCCTTCGTCCGCTGTTCCAGGCGAATCGTCTGCCCTTTTTCCTGCCAAGCATACGGGAGGTAGGGCGTTAAGCAAAAGCCGGATTCATCAAAATAATAGAGGTCAAGTATGCCTTGAGCTGCTTGCTGCTGTAAATCATGCAATGCTTGCTTTTTTTGCTGATATTCTTCTGGATCTGGTTCTCCTTTGAGACCTTTGCGTACGCGTCGCCAACTAAATGCCATAGATTTTAACATCCGTTTCAATGTTGACTTACTAATACGAAGATCGAAATGTTCAGCCACTAAGGCACCAAGCTTATTGAGATTCTTTGGGTATGCTTTGGTCCACTCGCGAATGTGAGCTTTTTGCTCTGGAGTACATGTGGGAGGACGTCCTTGTTTCGCTTGATCATATCAACCAGCGAGACGTCGAGATTCCCAGGCCTGAAACCAATGAGACTCAGAATCGACACCCTGTGTCATGAAGGCCTTGCCTCACAAAAGGTTATGAGGTTTTCCCATCTCACCTTCAGGAAGCAAAACATGCCTCAAACGGTATAAAAAAAGGCCAATTTGGTCTCAGTTGACAGGCCTTGAGGGTCAAAGATGGCACGATGAGCACGATCGAAGGCTCTTTGCATAGTCCGATAAACTCAAAAACGACACCCTCAGCTAACAACGCCTTAAAAATCAGACCAAAAGAGGTGATGTGATACAATGGCAACCCAGGAATATCTGAGGCCTTGTCACCTCCACCCCTTGCACGGCGCTGTATGCTATGGTTACGGTCACCTATTTGCCTCTTTTCGTCACCATGCTGTTTCGTGGTATGCCCGGCATCTGGAAAAGTCGTCACCGCCTCATGCTGTGTTGGCTGGTTTTCATGCAGGCCCTCTTCCCGGGGCACAAAACCTTGGAAGAACTGGCTCGTTGGACTCCTGCCCAGGTCACGGCCTGGCGTTTTCGCCGCCTCCTCAAGGCAAGTTATTGGAATATGCATCTGCTGGTGGAATGGTGGGTCCAAGAAGCGCTCAACCCCTTGCCACCGCCCAAGGATGGGACTCTCCATCTTGTGGGTGATGGCAGTGAGAAGCCCAAGCGGGGCACGCAGAACCCCTTGGCCCAAAAAGGACGGAAAAGTGAACATCACCCTTGGTTTTTCGGGATCCGCTTTGCCCTGTTGATTGCCAACTGGGACGTGTATCGCTTGCCGATGGCTTTTCGTCTGATCCGACCGCAAAGCCATCCAGAGTATCAACCGGAAAATGCGCTGTTTCGTGAGATGGTCGGAGGCTTTGTCCCGCCCACCTGGGCGCAGCGGGTCATTGTCGAGGGTGATGCCGCCTATGGCTCGCAAGACAATATGAAGATGGTCATGCAGCGCGACGCCGATGATCCGGCTCGTCAGTGGGGCTTTGTGTTCGCCATTGCCCGAACATGGAAAACGGTCGAAGGGAAAGCGCTCAAAGACTTGGTGACCCATTTGCCTCGCAAGTATTATCAGCGCACGCGGGTTCCCCGCCTCCCGACAGCCCAAGGCTGTAAAATCTTCTGGGTGTATAGCACACGCCTGTGTCTGCGACACATCGGTGACGTCACCGTGGTGCTGAGTAAAAAAGGGCGTAACCTCGGCCCAAACCATACGAAAATCCTGGTGACCAATCTGGACGAGTGGATCCCGAGACAGGTAGTGTCTGCATATCAACGAAGGTGGCCAGTGGAACAGATCAACCGCGAGCTGAAGACGGACCTTGGGTTGGGCGAGCACCAAGTCAGTCAGGACGAGAGACGGATTGAGAAGTCCTTTGGCATCGCCGTGCTGGCGTATCTGTTGCTGCTCCGCGCGTGCCATCAGGAGATCGTCTCGGGCAAGTCGTGGAGTATTGCGCAGCTGCAGCATACGTTTCGTCTCCGTGTGATGACCAACCAAGTAGAGCATAATCTCAAAGCGAGGCTGACAAAAGCGCGTAAAGTGGCCTAATGTTGTGCTTTATGCCCATGAGGTGTCGATTTTGAGTACTAAGCGAAGGCGGGCATCA
>Ga0209059_1000835_pt1 | contig 14214 bp, 10 predicted proteins | sample GraSoiAngelo_151_FD_186165 | JGI IMG/M metagenome (GOLD analysis project Ga0209059, IMG submission 186165) | Grasslands soil microbial communities from the Angelo Coastal Reserve, California, USA - 14_1009_12_20cm (SPAdes) (version 2) | ecosystem: Environmental > Terrestrial > Soil > Grasslands ...
GCACGAGGCCGAGCCGATCGGCTTTCGCTCCTCCGGCGAGCACTTCAACGAGTACCGAGAAGGTGAAGGAGACATACGACTCGCTTCGGAACCCCGTGTACTTGGTGGAGCACGCGCAGGTCATGGCGGTCGATGCTCCGGACGACCTGAGGGAAGGAGGGTGAGGAAAGTGGCGAAGAAGGTGAGCGACAGCACGTTGATCACGACCAAGAGGGTGACGTGGACCGGAACGCCGGTAAAGCGTCCCAAGGGACGCGCGAGCTAGAAGTCGAGCTCCTCTGCCGGTCCAAAAGGAAGACGGCCCCTGGGTTCGAGGCCGTCTCCTTGGAGAGTAACGTGGGCTGCGGCCCCCCACGTCGAACCTCACCATGGTCGAGGTCCCAGGCCGGCACATGCCCCACAAGGGGGAAGTGAAGCGGCGGGGTGAACCACCCATCGGGGGAGGAATCAAGGCCGTCTTCGCGACCAGACTCGGAGGGTCAACAGGCAGTGGGACCGATGCGGCGGGACCCACCACATGGCGGACACGGAGGCGGGACCGATGCGGCGGGTCTCGCCTCTTTCTTTGCATAGGCTCTTTTCATGTGGTTGCGGTCGCTCAGCCCGCAACCGAAGCAGCTCGACCGGCTCCTCCGCCGCCCGCCCTTAGACGTTCTCGCGCTGAGCTCGTGCCGCTCGGTCGAGCACGCCCCCCGCGGAGCGGCGCGCTCCTCACACATCTGGTCTACATCTGCGACGAGTAGACGGTCTCGCCGTCGAGGCTGATCGTCTCGTCCGCTTGCTCGATCAGCACGCCGTCGTGGGTCGCGCAGACGACGGCGGCGCCGTGCTCGTGTGCCGCACGCGCGAGCAGGGCGCCGGTAGAGCGCGCGTTCTCTTCGTCGAGCCGGGCGGTCGGCTCGTCGACGAGCAGAAGCTGCGTCCGCGCCGCGAGGGCGCGCGCGATCGCGACGCGCTGGCGCTCGCCGGCCGAAAGCCGTGCGGCGGGGAGGTTGAGATGGTGCTCGAGACCCACCTGGACGAGTGCCTCGCGCGGGCCGCCGTCGGCTCCGCGCAGGTACAGCCCGAGCTCGACGTTCTCGAGCGCGGTCAGGTACGGGACGAGTCCGGGCTCCTGCGTGACGAGTGCGACGTGGCTCCGGCGCAGCCCCGCGAGCTGTCCGCGCGTCAGCCCGCCGAGCGAGTCGCCTGCGAGCGTGACGTCACCGGCCGACGGGCGCTCGAGGCCGGCGAGGAGATGGAGGAGCGTCGTCTTGCCGCTACCGGACCGGCCGACGACGGCGGTCAGGGCGCCGGCCCGGAAGCCGCGGCTCAGCCCGTCGAGCACGATGCGTCTCCCGTAGCGCTTCTCGACGGCTTCGACCGCCGCGACCACGGGACCCGGCGCCGCCGCCGCAGTCTGGGTGAGCGCGGCTGCGGGCGTGCCGTCGATCGGCTCGAGGACGAGCCGTCCACCTGCCGCCTCGACCATGACCAGGCTCGGGTGGCCGGTCTGCGCGAGTACGGCATCGGGCAGCCGCACCCAGCCGTGGGTGACCGCGAAGGCCGGGTCGTGCCCGGGGCGGGCCTGCGCGACGACACGGCCGTCGCGGACGTAGACGAGTCGGTCGGCGATCGAGGCGGCGTGCGCGTCGTGGCTGACGATCAGCGCTGTCGCGCCGGATCCGCGCACGAGCTCGTCGAGGAGCCGGTAGACCGTGGCTGCGTTGTCGGAGTCGAGCTCGCCGGCGGGTTCGTCGGCGAGCAGCAGCCCGGGTCGGTGCGCGACCGCGGCGCAGACGGCGACGCGTTGTTGCTCGCCGCCCGAGAGCGAGCCGGGCCGGTCGTCGGCGCGATCGGCGAGCCCGACCTGCTCGAGGAGATCGTCGGCTGCGCGCCCGGCCTGACGCGGGTCATGCCCGAGTAGCTCGAGCTGGAGCGCGACCGTCTGGCGGCAGGCTAGGTCGGCCGAGAGCGATCGCGCGTAGTGTTGGTCGAGTAGGCCGAGGTTGCGCGCGCGGAAGGCGTCATCGATGTCGCGCAGCTGGGTGCCGAGCACGTTGCCGCCGCCGGCGGAGAGCCGCTCGAGTCCCGACAGTACGCGCAGCAAGGTTGTCTTGCCGGAGCCGCTCGGTCCGAGTACGACGACGATCTCGCCCGGCTCGACGGTCAGGTTCAGGCCCTGCAGGGCGACGGTGCCGCCGGCCGCGGACTCGAAGATGCGAAAGGCGTCGCGGACTTCGATCATTCGAGGCTCCAGGTGGCGCGCTCGGGCGAGTCGCCGCGGAAGGCGTGCTTCGCCGTCAGCTCGACGATCAGCGCCGCCGCGACGGCGAGCGCGCCGAGGCCGGCCGCCGCCGCCACCCAGGCCGGCTCGAAGCGGAGCGGCGGCCGCGCGGTCTCGGTTGCTGCCGAGACTCGGACGAGCGCGACGACGAGTCGCGAGAGGATCAGCCCGAGCAGCGCGCCGCCGAGCGCGCCGAAGGCGACGAGGATCGCGGCGCGCAGCCGGAACTGGCTGCGCAGCGTGTCGGGCGAGACGCCCTGCGCCTCGAGGTCGAAAAGCTCGCCGCGTTCGTCGCGGAGTTCGCTGACGAGTGCGAGCCAGAAGCCGAGCGCCGCCAGGACGAGCGTTGCGAGCGCGGCGGCGCCGAGGGTCAGCTCCATCCCGCGCGCGAGCGGATCACCGGCGAGCGAGCGCTCGATGGCTCGTCGCGACGCGACGTCGAGCACCGCGAACGGCGCCCGGCGAAGCGTCTGCTCCGCCTGCGGTGGGCCCGAGAGCCAGATCTCGCCGGGCGTGCCCGTACCGGGGAGGCGCGCGTCGAGTGCTGTCGCGAGCCGGCTTTCGTCCGCGATCACGAACCCCTCGTCCTGCTGGTCGGCGTCGGGGAAGCGCGCGGCCACGCCGACGATCCGGGCCGGCACCTGCTGGTCTTCGAGGTCGAGCGTGATCGAGCCGTTCGGCCCGGCGGCGCTCGCGACCTCGGGGCTGACGACGACCCGCAGCGCGTGTCCGTCGGTCGGCTGGGGGAGGCGGAGCAGGATCGTCTGGCCTTGGGTGAACGAGTACGTGACGCGTCTGTGCGCGAGGCGCGCGCCGCCGCGCGCGACCCAGCCGCGCCAGTGCGTGAGCGTGTGTGCGCCCGCGCGGAGGGGGCCGAGCTCCAGTGTGCCCGCGGGCGCGCCGGTAGCGCCGACCTCCGCCTCGCGGTGGAAGTAGCCGAACCGCTGGGCGCTCGCGAGCGAGAGCTCGAGGGCGAGGAGCTCGCGCGTTCCGCGCGGCAGCAGCGCGGCCAGCGTCCACACGCCGGCGCCGCGCTCGCCTAACGGCACGATGCGGATCCGGCCGTGCGAGTCGGCCACGGCCAGGTCGAGCCGTACAGGGGTGCCCCGGACGCGCACCGGTAGCGAGACGTCGGGTGCGGTCACCCGGACGCCGCGCAGCCGCGCCGGCCCGTCGGCGCCGAGCCTGCTAGCCAGCTCGGCGGGCGGGAGGTGCGAGAAGTCAGAGCGCCAGTGCAGGTGGGTGAGCGCAGCTGCCGGCACTCCCAGTACCGTCGGACTGAGGACGCTCGTGCCGGGCCCGGCCACGGTTCCGGACAGGCGCAGCACGGGGTAGGGCGTGCCGAGCCTGCGGTAGCGGGAGAGCGGCGCCGCCGCCACCGGCAGGACAAGCTGCGAGCCCTCGCTCACCGCGTAGTCGAGCGGCACCGCGAACGCTGCCTCGTCGCGTGCGCTTCGTTCGAGCGTCGCGCGGTAGCTGGCGGCGAAGAGCGCGAGGCCGAGGCTGACGATCAGGAAGGCGGCAGTCGCGATCGTGCGCGAGGGCGCGCGGGCCAGCGCGAGCAGGGCCAGGCGAAGCGCGCCCGGGCCTTGTCGCACCGCTCGCTCGGCGGCGCGCATCAGCGGACCGATCAAGCGCCCTGCGGCGACGGCGGCGACGAAGGAGACGAGTCCGGGGAGTAGGAGCAGGAGCGTCGCATCGCCGCCGGCGGCGAGCGTGTCGGCGTTCAGGCCGCCGCGGGCGAGCCCGACGCCGACGGTGACCACGGCCCCGAGGGCTGCGACGTCGAGCAGGCGTAGGCCGCTCCGCGTTGTTTCCCGTGCGCGTGCTGCGGCCAGCACGGCGGCTGTGCCGGCCAGCCAGGCGACCAGGACGAGCGCGACGCCGAGCGGCGAGCCGAGCGAGTGCCCGAGGACGGCGGCGTCGGGGAGTCCTGCCCGGGCCGCGACGACCGCGACGATTCCGGCGCCTGCGGCGACGCCGACGAGGGCTCCGAGCACGCTCATCGCGGAGACCTCTGCGCCGACGGCAAGCCAGAGCTGTGGTCGCCTGGCGCCCCTTTCGAGCAGCCGACGGCGCTCGGCGGCGAGGCCGCGGCGCAGGCCGATCGCGCACACGAGGGCGAAGCCGAGCAGCAGCGTGCTCACCTCGCCGCCGATCAGCACCATCCGTTGCGCCGAGACCCGGCCCTTCGCTCGCGCGTCCGTCAGCGCGGCGTCCGGGCCGCTCAGCTCGTAGGCGTCCGTGTAGCGGGCGAGCTCGGCTTGTGCGCGCGATTCGCGGCGGAGAAGCGGCGGGATCTGCCAGACGTGCAGCCGGCGCGGGTCGAGCGGCGCGATCCAGCTATACGAGCGGAAGATGCCTTCAAATGCGGGGAGCCGGTCGAACGCGGCCGAGCCCGAGGCGAGCAGCAGAGTCGCGCGCGCGCCGTTCGACTCGCGCGCCGGCTGGAGAAAGTCGCCGAAGAGCGCGCGATCACGGATCACGCCCCTGCCGACACGGACGAGGTGGATCCCGTTCTGATCCCACGCGGCCCGCCCTCCTGCTCCTAGCTCGAACACCTCGCAACGGGCGGGGACGCAGATGCGCGGAATGCGGCCGGAGCGCACGCGCGCGAACCGTCCGAGGTCGTCCAGGCTCGCCAGCTGGACGAGTCCCCCCGCAACGCGGAGCTCGCGGAAGAACATAGCGCGGAGGGGCGCCGTCGAGGTCAGCGACGAAAGCACGCGGCGGATCGTGCGATCCGCTTGCGCGTAATTCTGGCCGGGTGCGAGGCCGAACGCATCGACCCGAAAGCTCTGCTGGGATGCGGGCAGCGCAGCGACCGCGCGCTGCACGGCGCGGTCGCGGGCGATCACGCTCCCACCGAGTACGCCGACGAGCATCGCGATCGAGGCGGCGATGCCGGCGCCGACGAGTACCGCCCGGCCCGCGTGCCCGCGCAGCCGCGCCGCGGCGACGACGAGCGGCGCCCGAGCTCGCCAGCGAAGGCTGCGTCGTTCGGCTTGCGCGCCCTGCCTCACGACGGCCTCGCTCACACGCGGGCCCTCCGGCTCCGGTAGGCGCGCGTCTTCAGCCGGTTTCCGCAGAGCTGCATCGAGCACCAGCTTGCGGCGCGGTTCTTGGAGTAGTCGTAGAAGGCCCACTTGCAGTTGCGACAGGCCTTGAGCCGCGGCCAGGTTCCCTCGAGCATCGCTCCGAACGCGACGGCGACGATGCGAGCAAGCGGGTCTTCGGCGCCGAAGACGACCCGGCCGCCGACGTCGAGTTCGAGCCGGAGCCCGGCCGCCACACGATTGACGGCTGCGAGGGCGTCGGCGTCGAGCGGGGCGCCGTTGTTGGCGCGCAATAGCATGCGCAGCGCCTCGCGAAGCTCGTGTGCCCGCTGGACGTCGACCTCCGCCTCGTCGCAGCCGAGGAAGTCGGCGAGCTCGCCAGCCGTGCCGATCCACTCGCGGTCGTTCTCGTGGTCGACCGTATTGACGAATCGCTGCACGAGCCGGAGCGGCTCCGGCGCTGCCTTCGGGACGTCGTACCGCGGCACGACACCAGCATACTCGGATCGCTGGTGTCGGGTCAGCCTGACTGCATCGCCGGACGAAGCCCTGCCGCGTGGTCGAGCGCGCGCCGCACCCGCCTCCCGCAGCTGACGTCCGGGTGCCCGTCGTCCTCGAAGGAGAAGTCGCTCTCCGAGCAGCCGACGGAGCGCACGTTCGTCAGGTCGAGGAAGCGGAACCCGTAGCGCGCGAACAACCCGGGCATCTGCGCGCGGAAGCGGTGGAAGAGCGGGGCGGTCGTCGGGTCGGTCTCGAGCCGCCTGATCCCGCGGGTCGAGATCGGCGCATGGAAGCCGACCACCGTCCAGCCGTAGCCCCGCGCCTTGGCGAGCGCGTCCCCGAGTGCCTCCAGGTGACCGCCGTCGAGCGAGCGCCCCGCGTAGAACCCGTGGTAGAGGCCCACGAGCGAGCCGTTCCGCGGGATGCGCGTCGCGTGGACGAGCTCGTACTGGAAGAAGAGCTCCCCGTCGGGCGCCCAGGCGTTCGAGCCGCCGCGGAAGACCGAGTTCCCCCGGTCGACGACGCAGGTGCCGCCCTGCCGGTCGACCTCGACGGCGCGGAGCGCGTCGGGGTGGAGCAGCGAGCCGGGCGCGCGGCGCAGGACGTCCAGGCTTTGGCGCAGCGTCTGTCCCGAGAGCAGGTACTTGAGGTCGCGGAGATAGGACACGTCGAACCAGGCCTTCGTCCGCCAGCGGGGCCCGAACCAGAAGGCGTCCGTGCCGAGGTAGACGACGAGCCGGCCGGAATGCCCGCCGTGGAGCCGGTCGAAGAGGTCGGGCAGGCTCTCGGCCCCGGTGCCGGGCACGCTCAGGTTCGCGAACCGCTCCTCGCCCGGCCAGGCGCCGACCTTCGCCACGCGGCTCGTCCCGACGACCACGACGTCCGCGTGCCGCCGGTGGAAGAGGTCGAGCTTGTACGTCGGCCAGGCCTGCTCGGCGACGACCTCCCACGCGACGTAGCAGGGCGGCGACCGGCCGAGCGCGGTCGCGAGGACGTCGGGGTGGTAGCGGTCGCCGAAGGGGTCGAGCCGCCAGTCGACGTAGGCGATCGCCGCGAGTGCGACGGCGAGGGCGGCGAAGAAGGCGACGAAGCGCAAGTCAGAACTTGAAGTAGATGAACCGCTGCGTCTCGTTGACGAGCACGACGGCGAGGCCGGTCACGAGCCCGACCGCCGCCGTCCGCCAGACGCCCCACCGCTGGAAGCTCCAGCGCCATTCCTCGGGCACGGCGAAGGTCAGCCCGGCGGCGAGGAGGAGGAACGGGACGAGGTCGCGCGGCAGCGAGCCGACCCCGTGCGCGCCGGCCATCGAGAGCAGGACCTCGGCGAGCCCGTGCGCGTCGTGCATGCGGAAGAACACGAACGCGATCGTGACGAGGAAGAACGTCAGCGCGACCGCGATCGGGCCGGGCACGCGCAAGCCGAGCCGCGACAACCGCCGGTGGCCGACGAGCAGCATCCCGTGCCAGAGCCCCCAGGCGAGGAACGTGAACGACGCGCCGTGCCAGAGGCCGCCGATCCCCATCGTCGCGAGCAGGTTCCCGTCGCGCCGCAGGTCGCCGCGCCGGTTGCCGCCGAGCGGGATGTAGACGTAGTCGCGGAGCCACTGCGAGAGGGTCACGTTCCAGCGCCGCCAGAACTCGCGCGGGTTGCGCGCGCGGTAGGGACGGTCGAAGTTCCACGGCAGCTCGATCCCCACCATCCGCGCGAGCCCGAGCGCCATGTCGCAGTAGCCGGCGAAGTCGAAGTAGATCTGGAACGCGTACCCGAGCGCCGCCGCCCAGCCCTGCCACACGCCCATCGAGCCGGGATGGGCGAGGAGCGGGTCGATCCGCCTCCCGATCTGGTCGGCGACCAGCACCTTCTTCGCCAGGCCGAGCGAGAAGAGCAGGAGCCCGGAGAGGAGGAGCTCGGAATCGAGCCGGTAGAAGCGACGGAGCTGTGGCTCGAGCTTGCGGTAGCGGACGATCGGCCCGGCGATCAGGTGTGGGAAGAACGAGATGAAGAACGCGTAGCGGAGCGGATTCCGCTCGGCCTCGGCGTCGCCTCGGAAGACGTCGACCATGTACGAGATCGCCTCGAAGGTGTAGAAGCTGATCCCGACCGGCAGGGCGATCCCCTCCGTGAACGCCTTCAGCGACGGCAGCCCCCGGCCGGTGACGACGGAGAGGAAAGAGGACGCGTTGCCGGCCGCGAACTGGGCGTACTTGAAGTAGACGAGGAGGCCGAGCGCTCCGGCGATGCCGGTCGCGAGCACGCTGCGTCGCCGGCGCGGGTCGGTTACGCGCGCGAGCGCGAGGCCCGTCGTGAAGGAGATCACCGTCGAGCCGGCCATGAGCGCCGGGAACCAGTCCTTCGCGTAGCCGTAGAAGACGTAGCTCGCGACGACGATCCAGACGAGCCGCGCGGTCTGCCGGCGCAGCACGAAGAAGCCGGCGAGCACGATCGGCAGGAAGACGCCGAGGAACGGATAGCTGTTGAAGAGCACTAGAGCCGCGCCTCGCCGTACTGCCCTTCGATCCACGGCCGGAACTCGGGCGGCGCGTCCCAGTACGGCACGGGGCGGCCGTCGACGAGGACGTGGCGCACGTCGGGGGCCGCGCCGCGCTCGAGCCGCTCGGCGTCGGCCTCGCACGCGGCAACGCGCCGCGAGTCCCATTCGACCTCCCGCACCCCGGGGCCGTGGCGCGCGTCGAAGAAGCACGGCCGCCGCGGCGGCGGCGCCTCGTCCCCGTCGAGGAGCGCCCGGGCGCGCGCGAGCTCGTGCCTTCCGAGGGCGACCGTCGACGCGACGACGCGGAGATCCTCCGGCGACCGCGCGTGGTCGCACGCGAGCTCCGCCCGCTCGTAGGCCGCGAGCGCGGCGCGGTAGGCCTCGGAGGCGGACGGGCTCGTGGCCGCGGCCTCCAGCCCGCGCGCGTCGGCCGCGAACGAGGCGAGGTCGTCCCGCGCCGCGCGGCGCACCGCTCGGAGGACGGACCCTCTTGCCCGCAAGCCGCGTATGGAGCGAGCGTAACGTCGGTACGCGGACGTACGTGCTACAACCCGGTCCGGGCACGAGGTCGAATCGAGGTCGAACTGAGCTCTCTCGACGACAGCACCAAGGGCATGGGCCGGCGCGTCATCGCGCCCGCGGGTCGCGAGCGGCGCACCGTGCGCCTGCCGCGCTCGCTGCCGCGTGTGCGCCCGGTCGCCGAGCCGATCTCCTCCGCCAACGCGGGCTTCTTCGGCGGCGGCGGCTTCTACCTCCGGGTGGGCATCCTCGCGGCGGGGGCGATCTCGATCTTCGGCCTGCTCGCCCTGCGGCTCTGGTCGCTCCAGGTCCTCCAGGGCCCGCGCTACGCGCACCGGGCGGCGCGGCAGACGTTCCGCTACGTCGACCTGCCGGCCCCGCGCGGCCCCGTCCTCGACGCCAAGGGGAAGCTTCTCGTCGGCACCCAGGGCCAGCTCGTCCTGACGGCCGACGTGGACACGCTCGGGAAGATCGACGCGCACGGCCGCTGGCATGCGAGCCCGCGTGGCCGCGCGCTCCTCGGCCGCGTGGGCCGCCTGACGGGAACCTCGACCGGCCTGCTCGTCCGCCGCGTCGGCCGGAGCGTCGTCCGGTCGCCGTACGCCCCCGCGATCGTAGCGCCGCACCTCACGCGGATGCTCTCGCAGTTCCTCAACGAGCGCGCGCGTGCGTTCCCGGGCCTGCACGTCGTCTCGCTTCCCTCGCGCGAATATCCGCAGGGCGCCTTCGGGACGGAGTTCCTCGGCCTGAACGGCGAGATCACCAAGGACGAGCTCAAGAGCCGCCGCTACCCGCATGCGAAGCCGGGCGAGGTCGTCGGCCAGTCCGGCGTCGAGGCGACCTACGACCGCTGGCTGAACGGCGGCCTGCAACGGAACCGCGTGGCGGTCGACTCCCTCGGCCGCGCGGTCGGCCCGCTCCGCGCGCTCAGCGAGCCCGCGCCGCGGCGGGGCCTCCAGCTCACGATCGACGCGCACCTCCAGCGCGTCGCCGAGCAGGCGATCAAGGACGGGATCGGCTTCGCGCACGCGGCAGGGCACACCGGCGCGCACGCCGGCGCCGCCGTCGTGATGAACTCGCGCACCGGCGCCGTCCTCGCGCTCGCGAGCTACCCCGGCTACAACCAGGTTGCGGCCGCGCACGATCCTGACTACCTCGCGCGGCTCCTGAACGGCGGCGACGCCTTCCTCGACCGGGCGACGCAGGGCATCTATCCGACCGGCTCGACGTTCAAGCCGATCGTCGCCGAGGCGGCGCTCGCGACGGGGCTGATCTCGCCGTACACGTCGCTCCAGTGCACGCCGACCTACACGGTCGGGAACATCGTCTTCCACAACGTCGACCCCGGCGTGTTCGCGAGCATGAGCCTGCCCGAAGCGCTGACCGTCTCGTGCGACACGTGGTTCTACCAGGTCGGCTACAAGTTTTACGTCCGCCAGGCGAGCACGGGCGCGCTCGACATGCAGCGCTGGGCGCGGCTGCTCGGGATCGGCCACACGACCGGGATCGACCTGCCGGCGGAGGCGGGCGGCGCCGTCCCGGATCCCACGAACATCAAGCGCCTCCAGCCGAGCGACCCGGTCTGGTATCCGGGCCAGTCGGTCAACCTCTCGATCGGCCAGGGCCTGCTCCAGGTCACGCCGCTCCAGCTCGCCGTCGCGTACAGCGCGCTCGCGAACGGCGGCACGGTCGTCCGGCCGCACGTGGCGCGCGCGCTCCTGACGCCGCGGGGCGACGTCGCGAAGCTGCTCCGCTTCCCGCCCCGCGCGCACCTGCACCTGAAGGACCTGTGGGCGATCCGCGAGGGCCTCTACAACGCCGCGAACGCGCCGAACGGCACGTCGTTCCCGGTCTTCGGCGGGGCCGGCTTCCCGATCAAGGTGGTCGGCAAGACAGGGACGGCGCAGGCGCCTCCGGGCGACGACCACTCCTGGTACGCGTCCTGGGCGCCGGCCGGGAACCCGCGCCTCGTCGTCGTCGTCCTGATCGAGCACGGCGGCTTCGGCGCCGAGGCGGCCGCCCCGGCCGCGCGCGAGATCTACTCCGCCTACTTCCACCTCGGGACCACGAGGCACTGAGGCGCCGCTCGGCCCCGACCGGCCCGGTCGTCTTCGACTGCGACGGCCTGCTGCTCGACACGGAGCGCCTGTGGACGCGCGCCGAGTCGGCTCTCTTTGCCCGACACGGGCAGCCGTACGGCCGCGCCGTGAAGGCGGAGCTCCTGGGGACGTCGTGGGAGACGAGCGGCCGGATCCTCGAGCGCCTGCTCGACCGGCCGGGTGAGGCCGAGGCGCTCGGCCACGAGCTCGACGAGCTCGTCCTCCACGAGCTCGGGGACGGTGTCGAGCCCCGGCACGGCGCGCGCGAGCTCGTCGAGGCGCTCGCCGGGCGGCGCCGCCTCGGCATCGCGTCGAACTCGCCGCGGAAGTGGGTCGAGGCGGTGCTGGAGTCGGCGGGCCTGGCGGCGCCCTTCGAGGTCGTCGTCGCCTCCGACGAGGTGGCCGAGCCGAAGCCGGCGCCCGACGTCTACCTGCGCGCGACGGAGCTCCTCGGCAGCCCGGCGAGCGAGACCGTCGCCCTCGAGGACTCGCCGCCCGGCGCCGCAGCCGCCCGTGCCGCCGGGATGTACGTGATCGGCGTTCCGTACTTCGCGGAGCTCCCCCTGGAGGCGGACCTCGTCGCAGGCTCGCTCGCGGACGCAGCGGTCCGAGCGGCTCTCGGCCTACGGCCAGACCGGGCCGGGTAGCGGCTCGCGTCGCGGGTGCGGCAGGCGGCGGTAGATCGGAACACCGGCGACCGCCGCGACCATCCGGTACTCGCGGCGCAGGATCCGCATCGTCGTGAGCGAGGAGGGGTCGATCGCCGTCGGCGCCTGCGCCGCCACCACGAGCGCCGGCTTTCGCTGCGCGAGCATCTTCTCGGCCGCCGGAAGCGCGCCCGGGATCGCCTGGACGTTCCGGTACCAGAGGTACGGGAACGCGGGCGGTCGGTCGGCGAGGTAGTAGACGTCGGCCGCCGCCCAGACGACGAAGATCTGCTCGTGCGGCCGCGTGTGCCGCTTGACGTACGCGGACACCGCCTTGTCCGACTGGAGGTGCGGATCGCGGGGCCAGATCGCCTCCGCCTGGGCCACGCCGTTCACGAACCAGAGCGGCGCCGCGAAGGCGAGCGCGGCCGCCGCCGCCGCCGCGCATGCGCCCCAGGCGATCTGCCGCCGCGCCTCGACGAGCTCGGAGACGGCGACGCCGCCCAGGATCGCGAGCGGCGGCACGAGCTGGAGGTAGTAGTGCGCGTGGAAGTTCCCGCCGGCGATGACGCCCACGACCGCGGCGCCGAGCCAGAGCCGAACCAGCCGCGGCGCGCGCCACCAGCCGAGGACGGCGAGCGCGGCGAGCGGCGCCAGCGCCTTCCCCGCGGCCGGAAGCGACGCAGTGAGCAGGTGCCAGCGATGGATCGGGGAGCCGGTGAAGATCGAGTCGGCGTCGCCGCGGTAGGCGACCACGGCGTACCACCACTCGCCGACCCGCGCCGCGCTCGCGGCGCCGTACGCGATCGGCGCGGCCGCGCCGGCCAGGAGGAGCGCGACCGGTCGCCACGCGCGGCGCCGCTCCTCCAGGACGAGGAGCGCGATCGCCGCCAGGCCCGCGTCGAAGGCCGACTGCCGGATCATCAGCGCGCACCCGGTCAGGAGGCCCGCGACGAGGAGCCACCAAGCGCGCCGGCTGCGCCGGTACGCGCAGAAGGCGACGAGCGACAGGAGCGCCGGCACCGAGCTCAGGAGCTCGCCCGAGAGCGTGAACGACTCGATGAACGGCGAGGAGCCTGCGGTTGCAACTAGCAGGCCCGCGGACAATGCGGTTATCCTCCCGCCCAGCCGAAGGGCGAGCAGCATCGTTGCCAGCAGGGTCACGGCAGCAAAGGCGGCCGCCGCCGCCCGTAGTCCCTCAGTTGAGCCCAACCCGAGATCGGAGATCCCGCGATAGATCAACATGAGGCCTTGCGGGCGGTCGACCCAGGCGCCGCGGTAGAGGGTGTTGGAGCGCTCCCACAGCCGGGCCACCTCGGCGTACCCCCCTTCGTCCGACGTGAGCGGCGCGTTCAGGAATGGGAGCCGGACCGCGACGGCCAAGCCGACGGCGGCGAGCGCGCCGAGCGCTGGGGCCCACCGCGCCCCGATCTCGGCCGCCGGAAGGCGATCGCGGCGGGAGCGTCGCTCGCGCTCGCGCTCGCCGGCGCGGTCGCGCTCTTCGGCCTGGGCCTGACGCCGGACCGCTACCTCGTCGTGCTGCTCGTGCCGGCGCTCGTCCTGCGGCGGGCGAGAAGGTTTCTGCTCGATTTCGTCCCCTTCGCCGTCTTGATCGTCCTGTACGCGGAGTCTCGCGGAATTGCGCACCTCGTGCATGCACATCCCTTCTACCGCCCGCAACTCGACGCCGAACGTTTCCTCTTCGGCGGGCACGTGCCGTCGGTCATCCTCCAGCACTGGCTGTGGTCCGGCTCGGCCCGCTGGTACGACCACGGGATCGTCGAGGTGACGAAGCTGCACTTCATCGTGCCGCCGCTCCTCGCCTTCGTCCTCTGGATGAAGCGCCGCGCGCTCTTCTACCGGTTCGCCGCGTCGATGCTCGTCCTCTCCTACGCCGGCGCGATCACGTTCCTGATCTTCCCCTCCGCGCCGCCGTGGGCCGCCGCGCAGAGCGGCATGATCGACCCGATCAGCAAGCTGCCGATCCCGCACGGCGCCGCCGCCGCGTCGTCCCTCCCCTCGACGATGAGCTCGTTCTCGATCACGCGGGTGGTCGCGAAGAACCCCTACGCGGCCGTCCCGTCGCTGCACGGCGGCTACGCGTTCCTCGTCTTCCTCTTCGTCGCGATGCTGATCTGGAAGACCCGCTGGCGCTGGCTCATCCCCGTCCTCGCGATCTACCCGGCCGTTCAGTGCTTCGCCGTCGTCTACACCGCGAACCACTACGTCGTCGACCTGCTGATCGGCTTCGTCTACGCGACCGCTTCGATCTTCGGCGTGCGCTGGTTCTGGCGTCGCCGCGGCTGGCCCGAGTGAGGCACCGCTTGCGGTGCCGGTATCAGATGCGCCGGCTTGGCCGGCGCATCGTCTGAAACGACCGGTCGACACTTTTGGGCTCCCACCAGTGGCATGAAGGTCGGGCACAATTGCGGCGTGAAGAGAGGGGTCTTCGTCGTCACGCTGCTCGCCGTGCTGGTCGCGGCTCCCGCGCAGGCCGCGTACCGGCTGAAACCGGCGGAGCGGCGAGCGATCGACGCGACGCTCGACCGCTTCGTCACCTCCGCCGTCCAGCGCCGCGACCTCGCCGCCTCCTACGATCTCGTGACCCCGGCCATGCGCACGGGCATCGGCCGC
>Ga0209059_1000840_pt1 | contig 14181 bp, 10 predicted proteins | sample GraSoiAngelo_151_FD_186165 | JGI IMG/M metagenome (GOLD analysis project Ga0209059, IMG submission 186165) | Grasslands soil microbial communities from the Angelo Coastal Reserve, California, USA - 14_1009_12_20cm (SPAdes) (version 2) | ecosystem: Environmental > Terrestrial > Soil > Grasslands ...
CTTGCCGAGTCGGCTCGGCGCGAAGAAAAGATCGCTGATGGCGTGCGACGGTTGCATCGAGGCGATGACGCCGAGCTTGGCGAAGCGCGGCAGATCTTGCGCGCTCAGAATCTGCGCGTGCTCGACGCGCCAGCGCGGTTCAGGAATTTTTCGCTGATCGGGCGGGACGGCTTTCATCGCGTTTTCGTAGAGGTCGAGGATGACGCGATTGGCGCGGTCGCCGATGGCGTGGGTCTCGATCTGGATGCCTTTGCGCAAGGCTTCCTCGAAGATCGGTTGGAGCTCGGATTCTTTTTGGGTGAGGTAGCCGGAAGTTTCCGGAGCGTCCGAGTACGGGGCGAGCAAGGCGGCGCCGCGTGAACCGAGCGCGCCGTCGAAAACGACTTTGATCGTGCGCTGGGTGAAATGGTGATCGTACTGGTTCAGAGTCGGACCGTCGCGCAATAGCGCGGCACCCGCTGGTCCGGGCGAATACACGGCATTGTAAACGCGGATCCTGCATTGGCCGGCTTCGAGGGCTTGGAGCATCGGCGGGAGATCTTCGAGATTGCTGCCGGCGTTTTGAATTTCGCACCAGCCTAACGACAGCTCGCGCTTCACGCCCACCACGAACGCTTCACGCCGCTCCGCTTCGGTCGGTTGCGGAATATTTTTCCGCGCGAGTTCCTGAGCGTGATCGAGCAACATCCCGGTCGGTTCGCCGGTTTGTTTGTCGTGCAGAATTTCGCCGCCGAACGGGTTCGGCGTTTCCTTGTCGATCGCGGCGATTCGCAACGCGGCGCTGTTCGCGATCGCGGCGTGGCCGTCGGCGCGAGTGAGGAACACAGGATTGTCAGGCGCTATCTTGTCGAGATCGGCACGGGTGGGGAACTGCGGCGGTTTCCAGAAAGTCTCGATCCAACCGCGGCCGGTGATCCATTTTCCGGGTTCGGTTTTCGCGACGCGCTCTTTCACTTTCGCGAGGAAATCCTCGAGCGTGTTGGTTCCTTCCAGATTCAGCGTCAGCTCGCGCTCACCGATGCCGAAAATGTGGCAGTGCGAATCGGTCAGTCCCGGCACCACAGTTTTGCCGCCGAGATCAACGCTGCGCGCTCCACCCGTTCTATATTTTTTCGCGTCGGCATTCGATCCGACAAAAATAATCCGGTCGCCTTTCACCGCGATCGCTTCCGCATGCGGCTGGCGCTCGTTCATTGTGTAGATGTTGCCGTTAAAAAAAACGGTTTGGCCCGCTTCGACGGCAAACACCGCGGGAGCGAGTCCTAGAAAAACAAGAGCGCAGAAAGTTTTCATCGCGCGGCGATCATCGCGATTTCACGGGGCCGCGTCGAGCGTGCAACGCTTCAACGCGAATCATGTGAAAAGGAAATTCTTCTCTTTTGCTTCTTGGAATCTTTTCCGTATGGAAGAATTGTTTTCCGCGCTGCCACCACGAATGGAAAAACAATTTTCTTTTGCCAAGCCGATCTCGATTTATAGAGTTGCCGCTCCTCGCCGGGCCGCTGCCTTGAAATTAAAATGTCGACGACCTTGAGCGCCGCACATCCTAAGCGCAAGTTCGGGCCGTTTCTAAAATGGCGGCTGGCCCTTTGCCGAAGCGCAGTGCGCTAAGCGTTTTATGGCGAATTTTTTTCCACGCTGGACGAACTGGTTGCCGCTCAAGATTTCCATCTGCGGCATCATCATCGTCAGCGGCCTGACCGGCGCGACCTGGTATTACATTACGCCGAAATATACCCGCGTCGGTTACGCGCCGATCCAGCCGGTGCCGTTCCCGCACGACATCCACGTGGCGCAGCTCGGGATGGATTGCCGCTACTGCCACAGCTTCGTCGATGTCGCCGCGCATTCGAATTTGCCAAACACGCAGACCTGCATGGCCTGCCACACCCAAGTGCAGAAAGATAACCCGAAGCTGGAGCCGGTGCGGGCGAGCTGGAAGACGGGACAGCCGGTTGAGTGGGTGCAGCTGCATCGCACACCGGACTACGTTTTTTACAATCACGCCGCGCATGTGAACCGCGGGATCAGCTGCGCGAGCTGCCACGGCCAGGTCAATCACATGGCGGTGATGAGGCACGCGAAGCCGCACAGCATGGCGTGGTGCCTCGAATGTCATCGCCACCCGGAAAATTTCCTGCGGCCGGAAACGCAAATCACGAACATGGATTGGAAACCGGAGTGGGAAAAGCCGGCGGAGTTCGTGGCGAAATATGGCCAGCCCAAAGACGCGACCGATGACTGGTCGAAGAAGGAGAAACTCACGCAGCAAGAGATCGGACGAACGCTGAAGGAGCGTTGGAACATTCAGCCGTCGATCAATTGCCAGACGTGCCACCGATGAAACGCGTCTTCGAGCATCCGCCGGAAAAGCTGACGGGGAAACGCTATTGGCGCAGCCTCGATGAATTCAGCGACACGCCGGAATTCCGTGGCTGGCTGGAGCGCGAATTTCCAGCGGGCGCCGCGCAGCTCAACGGCGATGAGTGGTCGCGGCGCGGTTTCCTGAAAATGATGGGCGCTTCGATGGCGCTGGCGGGATTTGGCCTAACGAGCTGTCGCCGGCCGGAAATGCATCTGGTTCCGTTCACGAAAAGCGTCGAATGGACGATCCCGGGCAAATTTTTGTATTACGCCACCGCGATGCCGCGCCGGACCGGTGCGCTTCCCCTGATCGCGGCGACGGTCGACGGACGCCCGATCAAACTGGAAGGGAACCCACTTCATTCCGCGAGCGGCGGCGCGACGGACACGTTCGCGCAGGCATCCCTCCTCGATCTCTACGATCCCGCGCGCGCCAAACGTTTCGCGGAGATAAAAGAGAAAGGCGAGAAAGACAAAAAGACCAGGGTCTTCGAAACCCGCGAGCGCGGGGCCTTCGAAAAATATCTGGCGGAGCTGCGAACGAAAATCGCGGCCGACGGCGGCGCGGGCCTGGCGTTCCTCGTCGAGGAAGTGCATTCGCCGACCCGGGAACGTTTGCGCGCGCAGCTGCAGAAGACTTACCCGAAAATGCGGTGGTGCGTTTACGATCCGCTCCTGACCGAGGCGCAAAGTTTCGCGACCCAGCTCAGCTTCGGCGACAACGCGCGGCTCGTGCCGCGGCTCGACCGCGCGGATGTCGTGGTCGCGCTCGACAGCGATTTTCTCGATTGCGGCGAAGGCGATGTCGCGAGCGTCCGCGCGTTTAGTTCGCGTCGCCGAGTAGGCGCGGCGAAGGAGACGATGAATCGTCTCTATGTCGTGGAGAACCGATTCACGCTCACCGGCGCGATGGCGGACCATCGGATGCGTTGTCCGGCCAGCCAAATCCCGGCGTTCACGCGCGCGCTTGCCGGCAAGATCGCGGTTGCGACAAAGGACCAGGGTCTCGGTTCGACGATCGCGACGTTGACCGAGCCGGTGAACGCGATGCCGTTCGACGACGCGTGGCTGACGGAATGCGCAAACGATTTGATGGCAAAGCCGGGCGCGAGCCTCGTACTGGCGGGGCCGCATCAGCCGGTCGTAGTGCAGCTGATGGTTTACGCGATCAATTCCGCGCTAAAGAATGTCGGCGCGACGCTGATCATCCGCGAGTTCGTTCGGGCGCCGAAGACCAACAGCATTCTGCAACTGGCCGGAGAAATAAACTCCGGGCGGATCAAGCAGCTTTTCATTTTTGGCGGCGACCCGGTTTACAACGCGCCGAAAGGAATCACGATCGACAACCTCACGAAGGCGCCGGTCGATTGGCCCGATCTGCAAAAGAAAGTGCCCGATGTGGTGCGGCTCGGTTATTACGAAGACGCGACCTCGGAGCTGAGCGCGTGGCATGTGCCGGCCACGCATTATCTCGAATCGTGGAGCGACGCGCTCACGAACGACGGCGCGTATCTCGCCATCCAGCCGATGATCCTGCCGCTCTTCGGCGGAATGTCGGAGCTCGACCTGATGAACGCGGTCCTGGGAAATCCGAAAGTCGAAGGCCCGGAGATGGTGCAGGAAACATTTCGCGCCAGCGGGCCGCCGGGAGATTTCGACACGGCGTGGTCGCAACTGTTGCGGGACGGATTTGCGACGCACGTCGCGCTCAAGGAAAAACCGCCGACGTTCAACTCGAACAATGCCGGCGGCGTCGCTCACACGCTTTGGACCACGGCGCCGAATCCGACACTCGACGCGCCCGAGATCGTGCTGACGCGCAGCTATCATATTGATGACGGTCGCTACATTAATAACGGCTGGCTCCAGGAATTGCCCGATCCGATCACGAAACTGACCTGGGACAACGCGGCTTTGATGAGCCCGGCAATGGCGAAGCATCTGGGAGTGAACACCGGCGACCTGATCAACATCGCGGTGACGGAAACGACGAAGGACGCGAACGGAAAATCGATCCGGCGCGAGCTGGTGATCGCGGCGCTGATTTCGCCGGGGCACGCGGACAACTCGATCTCGATCGCGCTCGGTTACGGGCGCAAGATGACGGGGCCGATCGGCGAAGAAGCGGGCTTCAACGCGTTCCTCCTGCGCAACAGCTCGAACCCGCATTATATCGCGGTTGACAGTAAGACAGTGGAATCGATTTCCATCACGACCGCGCCGACGCCACCGCCGGTTTCGACGCCGACACCAGCCGGAACACCGAATGGAACTGCGACCCCAAAACCATCGGCGACTCCCACGTCGTCGCCATCCGGCACGCCCACGCCGAGTCCGCACACACTCGGCACGTATGCGCTCGCGGTCACTCAGGACCACTGGAGCATCGAAGGCCGCGGCCTGGTTCGCGAAGCGACGCTCGATCATTACCGTGAAGATCCGGAATTCGTGAAGAAGATCGCGGGCGACGAAGAATTGCCGCCGCGATTGCCGAGCATTTATAGCCACCCGCCGCTTGCCGCCGAGCAGCAATGGGGAATGACGGTCGACCTCAATGTCTGCACCGGTTGCAGCGCGTGTGTCATTGCCTGCCAGGCAGAGAACAACATTCCGATTGTCGGCAAGCTTCAGGCCCAGCACGGGCGCGCGATGCACTGGCTGCGGCTCGATCGTTATTACGCAAGCGAAAAGCCGTTCAACCAGGACCTCGGCGAATATCCGGACAATCCCGAGATCGTCCACGAACCCATGATGTGCCAGCACTGCGAGAACGCGCCGTGCGAAACGGTTTGCCCGGTCAATGCGACGGTCCACAGCGAAGACGGCCTCAACATCATGGCTTACAACCGCTGCATCGGCACCCGGTATTGCGCGAACAACTGCCCCTTCAAGGTGCGCCGCTTCAATTTCTTCGATTACAACCAGCGCCCGCTCGGCAAGAAAAAGGTTGGGCCGCTCACGATTTACCAGGAATACATCGCGCCCTTTACCGAGAAAGGCGCGCCGGACACGACGAAGCTCCAGAAGAATCCGAACGTCACGGTGCGGATGCGCGGCGTGATGGAGAAGTGCACCTATTGCGTGCAGCGAATCGAAGAAGCGAAGATCGCTGCGCACGTGAAAGCCGGCGCCTCGGACAAGACGCGGATCCCGACCGATTCGTTCACGAGCGCCTGCGCCCAGGCGTGCCCGACGGAAGCGATCGTATTCGGCGATGTGAAAGATCCTGAGAGCAAGGTCTCGAAAATAAAAATGCAGGACCGCAATTACCGGCTGCTCGAATACTTGAATGTGAAAACGCGCACGAGTTATCTGGCGCGGATCCGGAATCCGAACCCGAAGATGCCGGACGCGAACCGGATCGCGGTAGCAAGTCTCGGCCACGAAGCGCCAGAGGGACCGGGCAAGGCGAAACACGATTTTAACCAACACGACAAAGGCGCGCTGAACCCGAAGGAGAAACCGTAACGTGGACGGCGCAATCACAGCACCAGACGTGATCGAAGGCGAAGCGTCGGCTTCCGTCGAGAGGCCGCTGAAACGTGTGCCGTTGGTCTTGAACCGACGGAACTTTTCCTGGATCACCGAGCGGATTTCCGGCGCAGTCGAAGGCGCCGCGCCGCGCTGGTGGTGGGTGACGTTCGCGATCACGTCGATGGTCGCGATGTTCGGGCTCTTCTGTCTCGGCTATCAGATCTCCACCGGTGTCGGCGTCTGGGGTTTGAATCATCCGGTCGGTTGGGCGTGGGACATCACTAACTTCGTGTTCTGGATCGGTATCGGACACGCCGGCACGCTGATCTCCGCGATTCTGTATTTGCTCCGCCAAAAATGGCGCACCTCAATTAACCGATCGGCGGAAGCGATGACGCTTTTCGCAGTGATTTGCGCGGCGATTTTCCCCGGCGTTCACGTCGGCCGCGTCTGGATGGCGTGGTACCTGGCGCCGTTGCCGAACAACTACGGCATCTGGCCAAACTTCCGCAGCCCGCTGCTTTGGGACGTGTTCGCGGTCTCGACTTACTTTTCCGTCTCGGTGCTGTTTTGGTACACCGGCTTGATCCCCGACCTCGCCACGTTACGCGATCGCGCGACGACCAAAGTCAAGAAGCTGCTTTACGGAATTTTCGCGGTCGGCTGGCGCGGCTCGAACCGGAACTGGCGCCACTACGAAATGGCTTATTTGCTCCTGGCCGGACTTTCCACGCCGCTGGTGCTCTCGGTCCACAGCGTCGTTTCCTTCGACTTCGCCACCTCGATTTTGCCGACGTGGCACACCACGATCTTCCCGCCCTACTTCGTGGCGGGCGCGATTTTCGGCGGATTCGCGATGGTGCTTACGCTGCTGGTTCCGGCGCGCGCCATCTACAAGCTGCACGACATCATCACGGTTCAGCACATCGACAAGATGGCGAAGGTCATTTTGCTCACGGGATCGTTCGTCACCTACGCCTACGCGATGGAATTCTTCGTCGCCTGGTACAGCGGCAACGAGTACGAAAAGTTTGCGTTTTATAATCGCATCTTCGGTCCCTACTGGTGGTACTGGTGGGTCGGCATGCTCTTTTGCAACATGCTTTCGCCGCAGCTGTTTTGGTTCCGGCGGTTCCGGCAAAACATCTACGTCGTCTATTTCGTCTGCATGTGCGTGAACGCCGGGATGTGGTTCGAGCGTTTCATCATCATCGTCGGCGGATTGCATCGCGACTTTCTCCCGTCGTCGTGGGGCCTCTTTATTCCGACGTGGGTCGATATCTGGACGTTCGTCGGCACGTTCGGCATCTTTTTGTCGCTCTTCCTTCTTTTCATTCGCTACCTGCCGATGATCGCGATGTCGGAAGTGAAGATCGTGTTGCCTGAGGCGAATCCGCATCACGCCTCGCCGGAGGAACATCATGTGGTCGCCGCGGGCGGGAAGGAGCGGACCGAATGAGAACGCCGTCCGGAAATAAAGTTTATGGAATGGGCGCGGAATTTCCGAGCGCCACGGCGCTCTACGAAGCAGCGAAGCGAGTGCGCGACGCCGGATTTAAACGCTGGGATGTCCATTCGCCGTTCCCGATTCATGGAATGGATGCCGCGATGGGTCTCGGCAAATCGTGGCTTAGTACGGTGGTTCTGATCGGCGGCATCACCGGATTGCTGACGGCAGTCACGCTCGAATTCGGACCGTCATGGTTCATTTATCCGCTGGTCGTCCACGGCAAACCGGTCGACTGGCGCACGGTCCCGGCCTTCTTCCCGATCATGTTCGAGCTGACGGTTCTGTTCTCAGCGTTCACCGCCTTTTTCGCGTTGCTCATCATGAACGGCCTGCCGCGGTGGTATCATCCGGTCTTCAACTGGGCCCGGTTCAGCCGCGCAACCAACGACGGATTCTTCCTGATCATTGAAGCGCGCGATCCGCGGTTCACCGAGCTGGAAGCGCGCGAGCTTTTGGAACAAAGCGGCGGCACCCACGTCACCATCATCCACGAAGAATCAAACAAATGACGAATTTTCGAATGACGAATTTTCGAATGACGAATTTTCGAATGACGAATGACGAATTAATGACGAATGACGAATCGCGCACGAGCCGGCGCAGTCTGCTTCATCATTCGGTCTTCGTCATTCCTTCGACATTCGACATTCGTCATTCGGCATTCCTGTAACTTATGCTCCGCGGCTTCTTTCTCATTTTTCTGCTGATCGGCATCGCGATTGTCGCGGTGTTCGGTTTTCGCGGGCAGACGAGCACCGGTTCGCCCATCGAAGTTTTTCCCGACATGGTGCGGCAGATGAAAGTGCGCGCCCAGGCGCCGCTCGCCTTCTTCGCCGATGGGCGCGGCTCGCGCCCGCCCGTCGCGGGCACAGTGCCGATCGGTTATCAAATGCCGAAGCCGAACAGCGAAGCTTCTCCGGGCGCGGCCCCGGTTCCTTCCGAGATGAACGTGCAACCGCATCTCGGTTTCAGCAGCGGCAGCGATTATTTCGACACCGGCAAAATGGGCGCCAACTGGGGCGACGGTTTTCCGTTGCCGGTAAATAACGATTTGATGGAGCGGGGAAAACAGCGCTTCAACATCAACTGCGCCGTTTGCCATGGGCCGACCGCGGCCGGCAATGGAATCACGAAACAGTACGGCCTAACGACTGTGGTCAGCCTGCAGGACGAACGGATCCGCAAAATGGCGGACGGCGAAATTTTTAACACCATCACGAACGGTAAGAACACGATGCTGCCCTACGGACCGAACGTCGGGGTGACGGATCGATGGGCAATCATCGCTTATCTGCGCGCGTTGCAGCGGAGCCAGAACGCCACCGAAGCCGACGTTCCGCCGCAGAATCGCGCCGAATTGGACAAGCCGCCGCCGGTGCCATCGCCCGAACCTTCCAAACCGGAGGCGCCAAAGAAATGAGCGAACGCGCTGACGTGATGCCGATGCCGGAAGGCGAGTACATCGAGAAGAACCGTTTCGCGCCGCTCTCGTTCTTGCTCGCGATCGTCGGTCTCGTGGGATTGGCCCTTAGCGTCGTCGCCGCTTTCGTTTCGCCAAAGCAATTCAGTTTCTCCTGGCTGTTCGCGTTCGCGTTTTATTTCACGATCCTCGCCGGCTGCTTCTTCTGGATCATCGTCCACCATGTTGTCGACGCGGAATGGTCGGTCGTCGTTCGCCGTCAACTCGAGAATCTCGCGATGCTTCTGGCGGTGATGGTGGTCTTCTTCATCCCGATCGTCATCTTCCGCCATCACCTTTACGATTGGATGAACATCAAGATCGGGCACGATCCCATTCTCGACAGCAAACGCGCCTACCTGAACTGGCACTTCTTCCTCACTCGCTCCATTTTCTATTTCGTTTTTTTCATCGGCGCGACGCTGCTCTTCCGGCGATTCTCGATTCGCCAGGATCGCGATGGCAATCCGGCATGCACGCTGAACATGCGCCGGCTCGCGTTCGTGGCCCTGCCGCTTTTCGCACTCTCGCTTACCTTCGGCGCTTACGACTGGCTCCTCGGGATCGATTACCATTGGTTCTCGACGATGTGGGGCGTTTACATTTTCGCCGGCGCCGCGGGCAGCTCGATGTCGCTTCTGGTCCTCGTCATCACCGGGCTGCGCCACGCCGGTTATCTAAAGGAAACCGTCACGCCCGAGCATTACCACATCATGGGGAAATGGATGTTGGCGTTCGTCGTTTTCTGGGCCTACATCGGCTTCAGCCAATACATGCTCATCTGGTATGCGAACATGCCGGAAGAGACCGAGTATTTTATCCGGCGGAACACCGAGTCGTGGCATAACCTCAGTCTGCTCCTGGTGATCGGGCGTTTCTTTATCGCGTTCCCGGTTCTTCTCATGCAAGGCCTGAAGAAAAAACCGGCCCGGCTCTGTCTGATCGCGGGCTGGATCGTGTTCATGCAGATGGTCGACATTTATATCGTGATTCTGCCGGCGCTCCACGGCACCGGCGTTCTCGTCAGCATCTGGGACATCGTGCCGTTGATCGGCATGGGCGCGACGCTCGCCTTCGTCTTTCTCTGGATCGCGCGCCGAAGCTCTCTCTTTCCGAACCGCGATCCGCGCCTGCTCGAATCGCTCAGCATTGTTAACTAAACCGTGACGCCAACCGAACCACTCCAGCATTACCAGCCGCGCGGGATCTTCTCGACCTGGCTCGGCGTCGTGCTGCTCTTCGCCTTCTTCGGCTTGCTCGCACTGGTGGTGCTGAAAGCCGCGCCGCGCGGCACGACTTTCGAAAAGAAACGCGCCGAGGCCCGCGCCAAAAAATTGGAAGATGCGCAGAAGGAAAATCTGACCGCGCTGACGACCTACGGTTGGGTCGACAAGAATAAAGGCGTCGCGCGGATTCCGATCAACCAGGCGATGGGAATCATGCTCGTCGAATTGGCGGACAAAAAACCGAAGGCGGCCGGCCCGATCGCGGCTGCATCGCCGAGCGCGACTCCGCAAACTTCTCCAGCGGCGAGCGGTTCGCCAGCCGCCAGCGCTTCGGCTTCGCCGGCCGCGAGCGCGAGCGCTTCACCCGCCGCAAGTGCGAGCACGACACCGAAACCGACTTCGGTGAGCGGCCCTAATTCCGAAGCGCACAATCAACCAGCCGCGGCCGTGAATCCGCCGCCCGCTCCGCCTAAAACGCAGCCGGGAGCGAACGCGAGCCCGGCCGCTTCCGCGCCTCCTGCGCCGGCCAAGGCGCCGGTCAGTCCTTCACCGTCCGCATCGCCCTCCGCGCCGGGAACACCGCTGCCTGTCCGCGGCAAAACGCCATGAATCCGTCCGAAGTTCCATTAACGCCACCCGATCCCGCCGAAGTCGCGACCACCGATAACGAGGTGACGCCGCACGACGTCGAGCAGGTCGAGCGCGCGTTGATCGATGCTTCGACCCGGCTCCCGGTCCTGTTCTTCTACGGGTCCGCGATTATCTGGTTGTTGCTCGGCACGCTCCTCGCCGGATTCACTTCGTTCAAACTGCACTCGCCGGATTTGCTGGCGAATTACAGCTGGCTCACCTGGGGCAGGATTCGTCCCGCGCACATGAACGTGATGGTGTTCGGCTGGGCGTCGATGGCCGGCATCGGCACCGCGATCTGGCTCATGGCGCGTTTATGCCGGACGACATTGCGCCACCCGCTTTTGCTCATCACTGGCGGCGCGTTTTGGAATCTCGGCGTCGTTCTCGGCGTCGGCGGAATTTTGGTGGGCGATAGCACCGGCTACGAATGGCTCGAGTTCCCGCCTTACGCGACGATCGTGCTCTTCGTCGCCTATTCGCTCGTCGTTTCGTGGGCCATGCTCATGTTCCGTTTCCGCCGCGGCGAGAACATCTACATCACGCAATGGTATCTGCTCGGCGCGTTCCTCTGGTTCCCGTGGGTTTACGGCGCGACTCAGATGATGCTGTTCGTCGTGCCGGTCCAGGGCGTCATGCAAGCGGCCGTCACCTGGTGGTTCGGGAATAATTTGATGTTCCTCTGGTTCGGGTCGATCGCGCTCGGCACGGCCTACTACATGATCCCGAAAGTGATCGGGCGCCCTGTTTACAGTTACCATCTGGCCGCGATTGGATTCTGGACCTACGCGCTCTTCGCCAGCTGGACCGGAATGCAACGCCTCGTCGATGGCCCGTTCCCGGCGTGGATGATTACGGCCAGCATCGCCGCGTCGATCCTGACGCTAATTCCAGTCGCCACAGTCGGACTGAATCACCACATGACGATGCAGGGATATTTCGGGCTGTTGCGTTACAGTCCCACGCTCCGCTTCACGGTCTTCGGCGCGTTCGCCTACACCGTGTTTAGTTTGATGGGAATTTTTCTCTCGCTCCGTTCGATCGCCGGCTACGTCCACTTCAGCGAAGCGAGCATCGCGTATTCGCACCTCGGGCTCTACGCGTTCTTCACCATGATTATTTTCGGGTCGATGTATTACATCGTGCCGCGATTGGTCGGCCGCGAATGGCGTTACGCGACGCTGATCAAGCTGCATTTTTGGTCGTCTGCTTACGGCGTGGGTCTGATGGTGGCGATGCTTTTCCTCGGCGGCATCGCGCAGGGAAGCAGCATGCACGACCCCTCATTGCAGTTCACCGAAGCGACCGATTCCGTTCTGCCCTATCTGCGGGGGCGCAGTGTCTCGGGGTTGCTCCTGACGATCGCGCATTTCATCTTCGCGTTTCACTTTGGCCTGATGCTCTTCGGCCTGGGCCGCACCGCGAGCATGCCTACATTCTTGAACCCAAAGGAAGAGGAGGCGGTGAAGAACCACATATGAAAGGGGTAAACGCGCTCTTTCTCGGCATCTTCGGCACGTTCGCTTTTTCGTGGACGGGGCTCACGCTCATTCCGAATTTCCAGATCGGCCATCTCGATCCCCAGTCGGACGAAGAGCAGACCGACATTTATCCCATGCCGAAATCCGGGATGGCTGAGCGCGGCCGGAAAATTTATGCGGCGAACGGCTGCGTCTATTGCCACAGCCAGCAGGTCCGCGCCGATTACGCGGCCTCCGATATCGATCGCAAATGGGGAACGCGTCGCAGCGCGCCGCGCGATTATATTTTCGAACGCCCGGCGCTTTTGGGAAAAATGCGATTGGGCCCTGATCTGTCGAACATCGGCAAGCGCGCGCCTTCCGAAGATGCGAATGCGCCGGCGCCTTCGGCTTCTCCGGCGGCATCGCCCGCGGCAAATGCACCGGCGCCGAATGCCGCGAATTCACCGGCCGCCGCGGCAAGTGCGTCGCCGCCTGCAAGCGCATCGCCCGCGGCGAGCGCAAGCGCCTCAGCAGCTCCGGCGAATTCTCCCGCGCCTTCGCAAAGTCCGGCCGCGAACGCCCCGACAACTGCCGACACGACCACGAACTCCAATGGCATGCCGCCGCAATATTCCGCCGCGTGGCACCACCTCCATCTTTACAGTCCGCGCAGCGTCCTGGCCGGTTCTACTTCCAACATGCCGGCCTTTAAATTCCTTTACGAAAAACGCCGCATCTCGGGCGAGCGCTCGGCGGACGCGTTGAAGTTAACCGGCGCCGAGGCACTGGGCGAAGAATGGGAAGTTGTCCCGACCTACGATGCGAAATGTCTGGTGGCCTATCTGATGTCGCTCGATCAATCGCACGAACTTCAAGAAGCAAAGCTGACTTCGGCTCCGGCCGCGCCCGCTTCCACGCCGGCGGCATCCGCGGCAGCATCCCCGGCGGCGTCGCCCGCTCCCGCGAAGGAGGAGAAGAAATGAACGAGAGCACGCCAGAGCGGCAGGTGCGCCAGGGAATGGATTACGGCGAGCCCTCGGACGTCCATCAGGTGCACGCCGCGATCCAGCGTGAAAAACGCGAGCCGCGCATGGGCCTCGAGCCGCTTTCGATTTGGTTGATCGCCGTCTACGGCCTCGCGATCTTTTTGGGCGGCGCGTATCTCGGCCGATTTTCGGGCGATTTCAGCGGACTCGATCCGCAAGCTGGCGTGCCGCATCCAAAGAAACTGGGGCCCAATGGTCCCGGCGGCGAACAGACCGCGGAGCTTTCGCAGGCCGATCGCGGGAAAAAAGTTTTCTCCGCGAATTGCGCCACCTGCCATCAGGCGAATGGCCTTGGCGTTACTGGGCAATATCCTCCGCTCGCCGGATCCGAGTACGTGAATGGCGGAACGCGCCGGCTCGGCATGATCGTCCTGAAAGGTTTGCAGGGACCACTGACCGTAAAAGGTCAGTCATTCGGGACGGCGGTCATGCAGCCATGGGACAAAACATTAACCGATGCGAAAATCGCCGACGTCCTGACTTACGTTCGGCAGGAGTGGGGAAATAAGGGCGGCCCGGTTTCCACGGCGCAGATCACGGGGTTGCGCAAGGAACTGGCGAGCCATCCGGATTCGTTCACGGAACCCGATCTGAAGGCGGTGCCGGAAGACGCCGAACTTCCTGGCGGCGAGCCGGCGGGCGCGAAGCCCGCCGAAGCGAAGAGTCCGGCGCCCGCGCCGAAATAGTTAGCGCGCGCGATTCAGGTGTTCGCCGCGATTCATGGTCAGCCATGAAACGCGCTGGCGATTCCGACGATCCAAGTACGCACGAAGTCATTGTCGTCGGCGGCGGCATTGCCGGATTGTCGGCGGCGATTTACCTCGGGCGCGCCCAACGTGACGTGCTCGTCATCGATTCCGGCCATTCCATGGCCAAATGGGAACCGGTCGTGCAAAACTATCTCGGTTTTCCGAATGGCGTCGGCGGCGAAGAGCTTCTGAAAAATGGATGCACCCAGGCGAAACGCTACGACGCACGCTTCGTGCACGATGAAATCAAAAGCGCTTCG
>Ga0209059_1000842_pt1 | contig 14152 bp, 16 predicted proteins | sample GraSoiAngelo_151_FD_186165 | JGI IMG/M metagenome (GOLD analysis project Ga0209059, IMG submission 186165) | Grasslands soil microbial communities from the Angelo Coastal Reserve, California, USA - 14_1009_12_20cm (SPAdes) (version 2) | ecosystem: Environmental > Terrestrial > Soil > Grasslands ...
GAGTTCGGCAAATCCAAATATCCCGAGTATCCGGTGCCGCCGGGGAAAACGCCCCCGAAGGCCAGGAAGGGCCAGCCGAACGCGATGGCGAAGAGCAGATTGCCCAGCGGGCCACCGGCCGAGGCAAAGGTCCGCCACCGATCGGACCGGATCGCTTGCTCGTTGAGATAGACGGCGCCGCCGGGCAGGCCAATCCCACCGATCAAAAGAAACACGATAGGAAGCGCGATGCTGAGGAGCGGATGCGTGTACTTCAAGGGATTCAGGGAGAGGTAGCCCGCCGCCGCCACCGAGCGGTCGCCCCCCAGAAAGGCGATGAACGCATGGCCGAACTCGTGGATGCAAAGCGAGGTCACCCAGCCACCGACGACGAGGAGCAGACTGAGCGGTAGCGTGAGCTCGGGGGCGATTCCCAGCCACAGGCCAACGCCGCCGACGATCATGCCGCCGACCGGGATGGCGAACACCGGGCTGACGCGCACCACGCCGGCGAGTGACGGGAGCGGACGGCGGTGCACACTCTTGCTGGTCGCCGAGGGTGTGGTCAGGTACTGGCGCATCGCGTAAAGCGAAAGCCCGGCTTGCTCGAGGGCGTCCGAGGTTGCCTTGGAGTCCTTGTAGAGGAGCGCCAGGAGCAAGTGCAGCGCATCGACCCGATAGTGTCCGAGCTGCTCGGCTTCGCGATGCGCGTTGTTCAACAGGTACCGGGTGGCGCTGCCGATCGGGACGGTCGAGGGCGATGCCGCGGCGGGGCGCCCGGCCGCCCTGGTCACTTCCTCCAGCTGCTCGAGGTCTGCCCCCAGCTCGCTCAGCGTGCGGTGGGCGGGGTTGCGCCGAAGTACGGCGATGGCTGCCAGTAGGTGTTGCGGCTCCACCCGGGCGGCGCCCGCTTGCGCCGCCACCCGCTGGCCGGTCTCGAGCACGTCTCGGGCTGACGGGGTCAGCGGGATGTCACGGGCGATCTGGTTGAGCGACCATCCCTCGGCGGCGGGTCCGGCGGACGGTTGTGAGCTGCTCAGGTGGTCTTGACGGTGCCGATGCGCATCCGGAGGCGGCCCTCGATCTGACCGAGCATCCAGGCCGCGAACTGCTCGTGCGACGGATGTTGCTCTTTGACCAATTCCAGCATCTCATCATGGATGTGGGTGAGTAGCTTCAAGAACTCGCTATCGTCCATTCCCCACCTCCGATGACCGGCATGTTCGGGGCGGCCGGTTTGGCGCCATTGTAGACGCCATTCCCCAAATAAAAAAGCGGTCAACGGACCGCTCTTCCCTCCGCGATGCGCCGCTCAGACCTCCCGGTCGACCTCCGTCACCTCGGTGGTGTGATGGTGATGGGTGCGGCCGTACATGCCGCCGGCCAGCAGGTTGAAGATGACGCCGACGATGGCCAGCACGAGCAACAGGAAGATCAGCGAACCGCCGACGTTCATCGTAAACCCGAGCAGCCAGAGGACGAAGAGGACCACGATGATCGCCCAGATCAGACTCGTCAAGACTCACCTCCCGGTAAATGGCCAAATTTATTGAGCGAACACTTGATATCGTGTCTATCATATATGATGGGTCACCCGCAATGAGGAGTCAATCGACCGAATGGCCCTAGCCGTCGCCGAGCCGTTGGCCTCCGCCGCGGTCGATCCGGCTGCCTCGGCTCAGGCGGCTGGGCTGCATTACGTCTCCGACCTGGGTCCGGGACTGCGGCGAAAGCGCATCGGCAAGGGTTTCGCCTATCTGACCTCGGGCGGTTCGCCCATCCGCGACCCCGACACCCTTCGGCGCATCAAACGGCTCGCCATCCCGCCGGCCTGGACGGACGTGTGGATCAGCGGGGATCCGCAGGGGCACCTGCAGGCGACCGGGCGAGACGCGCGCGGCCGCAAACAATACCGGTATCACGCCCGCTGGAGGGAAGTCCGCGACGCGGTGAAGTACGACCGGATGCTGGCCTTCGCCGAGGCGCTGCCAAGAATCCGGGCGCAGACCGACCGTGATCTCGAACTCCCCGGCATGCCAAGGCGGAAGGTGCTCGCGACCGTGGTGCGGCTGCTCGAGGAGACTCGCATTCGCGTCGGCAACGACGAGTATCGGAGGGAGAACGGGTCATTTGGATTGACCACTCTGCGGGACCGGCAGGTCAGTGTGGTCGGATCGGAGGTCCGCTTCGCGTTCCGCGGCAAGAGTCGGAAGAATCACCGGGTCGCGCTGGACGATCGCCGGCTGGCCCGGATCATCAAGCGCGCTCTCGAGATCCCCGGCCAGGAGCTCTTCCAGTACCTGGACGACGATGGGGATGCCAAACCGATCGGGTCGGCGGACGTGAATGACTACCTCCGCGAGATCAGCGGGGAGGACTTCACTGCCAAGGATTTTCGGACGTGGGCGGGCACCATCCTGGCGGCGCGCTATCTGCGGGAGGCGCTGGTCCCTCCGAATACGCGCGGCGCCAAGAAGACCTTGTTGCGGGCGATCGCCCAGGTGGCCGACGAGCTCGGGAATACGCCCGCCGCGTCCAAGAAGTACTACATCCACCCGTCGCTGATCGCCGCCTACCTCGCGGGCGGCCTCAAGCCGATGAAAGCGAAAGAGGAGCCGGACCCGTACAAGCTATCGGCCGAGGAGCGCGAGTTGCTGGCGCTGTTGAGTGCCGGGTTGCCGGCTCCGACTACCTCGCGCTCAGGACGAGGTAAAGGACGATCGAAATCACAACCAGCAAGGTGATGATGCCCACCGCCGCCAGGGCGGGAAGGGCTGGGGTCTCGCCGCGATTGGGCGCCTCCATGCACTAGATCTTGAGGTTTGATGTTGAAGCCCCGGTGAGGACGGCCTATGAGATTCCTAAGAATTCCTGGGCTCAGTACCAGTAATTCGAACCCTCCGCTTGGCTGCCGGTGACCGGATCGTCGCGGAGGAGACCCTTCGGTCCGGCAAGCGTGCGGACGGCTTGTTCGACCCGGGCGATGAATTGGTCGTAGTCCTCGCCCGCCTCGGCGGTCATGGGGTGGCCGAAGGTGATACTCGCCGCATGCCGTCGCGGGATGCGACGAAAACGCGGGAAGACCTCATAGAGGCCGTCGATGTAGGCCGGCACAATCGGGACGCCGGCGTCCATCGCCAGGATGGCTGCACCCTTCTTGAAGGTACCGATGTTCCCGGTGCGGGAGAGCGTCCCTTCCGGAAAGATGACGACCGACCAGCGATGGGCGAGATGCTCCTTGAGGCGGTCCAGCGCCGGACGAGCACCCCCGGCCCTGGGAATCGGAAACGTATTGATCAGCAGCTCGGTCAGGGTCGCCTCCCACTTGCGCTTGAAGATCGAGTCCGCCGCCGCCACCACGAAGGCGCGGTAACGAAATCGGTTCGGCACCGCCTGCAGCATGACCACCGCATCGAGCGCGCTACTGTGGTTCGACACGAACACGGCTCCGCCTTTGATCGCCTTGACGCGGTAGCGATCGACCACGGTCAGGGGAGAAAAGGCGCCCATCAAGGGGAAGATCAAAAAGGTCTGGAGCAGCGCCCGGGCAGCACGGATCGGCCTGGCGCGAGGCCATGCGGATGCCTTCACCGGCGGCGGGCTGGCGGTTTCCACGTTTCTCCCCTCCGGTGGCCGCCCAGCTAAAGTAGCTGCGGGGGTGCCATGCCGGAACACCGACAGCGTAGCAACCTGACCGCGGCTCCGAACGCGACGGGCCGGGCCCCGAGCCTCGACTGATGGCTCGGCCCCTTCCCGCAACCGAGAGCGTCTCCGCCGAGATCAGCCGCAACCTGGCGCTCGAACTCGTGCGCGTCACGGAAGCCGGCGCGCTCGCCAGCGCCCGCTGGATGGGGCGTGGGGACAAGAACCGCGCGGATGGGGCGGCGGTCGAGGCAATGCGCCTGTCCCTCGGGAAGATCGAGATGGACGGCCTGGTGGTCATCGGCGAGGGCGAGAAGGACGAGGCGCCCATGCTTTACATCGGCGAGCGCATCGGGACTGGCGTGCCGCCGCCGGTCGACATTGCGGTCGATCCGGTGGAAGGGACGACGCTGCTGTCGAAGGGCCTGCCCAATGCCCTGTCGGTGATCGCGATGGCCGGCGGCCACGGCTCGCTCTACGACGCCAAACACGTTGCCTACATGCACAAGCTGGCGACCGGAGCGGACGCAGCCGGATCGTTCAACATCGAAGATCCGATCGGTGTGAATCTTCAGCGGATCGCGCGGGCGAAGCGGATGCGCGTGAGCGCCCTCACCGTCGTCATCCTCGACCGCCCGCGGCACGAGGGCCTGATCAAGGAGATTCGTGACGCCGGGGCGCGCATCAAGCTCATCAGCGATGGCGACGTGGCCGGGGCGCTGATGACGGCGATCGAGGGAACCGGCCTTGATGTCCTGGCGGGCATCGGTGGCGCGACCGAGGCCGTGCTCTCCGCCTGCGCGCTGAAGTCGTTGGGCGGTGAGATTCAGTGCAAGCTGTACGCCCGCAATCCGGAAGAGAAGGCTTCGGCGGAAGCGGCCGGCGCCGATTTCGATGAGGTGCTGGGCATCGACGACCTGGTTCGCAGCGACGATGTCTTCTTCGCCGCCACCGGCATCACCGACGGCGAGGTCCTGAGCGGCGTGAAGTACCACATGAACTGGGCCGAAACCGAGTCCCTGGTCACTCGGAGCCGATCGGGGACGGTCCGTCGGATTCATGCCCGCCATCACTGGGGCTATAAATCGCGGGAGTGGCTCGGCCAGCCCGAAGGCTGAGCCGATACAGCAGAAAGGGCCCGACGCTCAAGAACCCGCAGGTGATCGCGGCATGGACCAGCACGGGAGTGAGCAGCGACGGTGGCGAGGGCTGCCAGAGATAGATCAGCCCCAGCGAGAGGCCGGCGGCTGTCGCCCCGACCACGGGTCGCCAACCCCAACGATCGAGGAAGTGATAACCGCCGAAGACCGCGGTTGACAGCAGCACCGCCAGCACCGGCCAGTTCCACCAGCGCAGCAGACTGCCTTGCAGGAAGCCACGGAAAAACCACTCCTCCACGGGAGCATTGAGAAAGATGTAGTAGGCCGTTTGAACGGCGAGGTCAGCTCGGTCCGGGACGAACCAGCGTTGACGGCGTCGGGCAAGGTACTCGGCGAAGCCGGCGGCGACGGCGAATCCGACCAGGGCGAGGGGCACCGCGACCAGCAGGTCGCGCAGCGCGTGACTGAGATTCAGGCCGAAGGCGCCGAGCGGTGTGCGCGTGATCCAGGCCACCACCAACGGCGCTACCGCCAGCGGCAGCAGGCGCGCCAGCAGGTCGAGCCGCATCCAGCGCCAGCTGGCGGCGACCGTCGTTCGATAGACCCGCGCGGCCACCCGTGTCAGTCGGTGTGGTCGATCACGTACTGAATCGCGTCGCGCCTGGCCATGATCGGCCGGATCAGGGTCTTGATGACCGCCTGATGGAGATCCCGGGAAGCATCGGCCGGTCGAACTCGATTCGCTCCGCCGGCTCGGCAACGGCCCGGAGTCGCTTCGGCTGGACTTCACGCCGCAGCAGGGCGAGCACCTCTTGCCACCATCGCGTGGCCAGGGTAATCAACACCGCGTCTCCGGCGACGTTGGCGACCCGGCGCGCCGCCGAGGGGCGCCTGCCGTCGACGGCAGCGAGGACGTTCGTCCGATAAGTGGCGGCCAGGATGAACCCGACCCAGGTGGCGATACACAGCTGGCAGTGGACGAACGCGTCAAGCCTGGGATCGAGCCGGGAGATCCGCTGGCGCACCTCCTCGAAACCGTCGGCTTCCGCGAGGGTGTGGCTCACCTCCTGGCCGATGGCCGTCAGGAAGAGAAAACGCAAGAGTGTCCTGCCAGGGCTCACGTTTTCGAGCTTACCGGATCGCCGGCGTCTCATCCGATGTCGGCTCGCAAGCTACCGACTCGAGCGCGCGGGCAAGGGCGTCGAGGTGTTCCGGGGAGAGGCGCCGAGCGAAGTGGTCCCGGACGCCACGCAGGTGCAGCGGCGTGGCCCGGCGGAGCCGGGCGTGCCCGGCCGGGGTCAAGATTGCCCAGGTCACCCGCCGGTCGGTAGCGCACGGCCCGCGCTTGACGAGCCCGGCGCGAACCAGCCGGTCAACCAGCCGGGTGATACCGCTCGGACTGAGCCGGACATGTTCGGAGAGCTCATTCATGTGCAGCCGATGCTCGGGGGCGAGCTCGAGCTGGACCAGTACGTCGTATTCCGCGAGCGTCATCCCCTCGCCCGCGACCAACTCGGCCTCCAGCTGGCGCAGCACCGTCGCCTGGGCGTTGAGGAAGGCGCGCCAGGCGCGAAGTTCGGCCGGTCTCAACGTCGACACATGGAATATATTGCCGCAGCCGATGGTTGCTTTGGGTAATGTTGCACGAGCAACTAATTCTTAGCAACCGGGAGGAATGACGACATGAAGTGGGCGATTGACCCAAACCACAGCACCATCACGTTCACGATCCGGCACATGATGACGAAGGTGCGCGGCGAGATGAAGATCAAGGAAGGCTGGATCGACTCCGACCACGACGACCTGAGCAAGGCCGGGGTTGAGGTCATCCTCGACGCGGCGACCATCAACACCGGGGTGGAGATGCGCGACAACCACCTGCGCAGCGCCGACGGCAACTTTGACGTGGCGAACTACCCCACGATTACCTTCAAGAGCACCAGGACCGAGGGGAAGGACCCCTCGAATTTCAAGGTGATCGGCGAGGTGACCATCCACGGGATTACGAAGGAAGTCGCGCTGAACGCGAACTTCATCGGTGAGGGCAAGGATCCCTGGGGCAACCGGCGCGTTGGCTTCTCCGCCGAGACCAAACTCAATCGCAAGGATTTCGCGCTGACCTGGAACCAGGCACTGGAAGCCGGCGGGTTCCTCCTGGGCGACGACGTCAGGCTGGACATCGACGTCGAGGCAATCCCGGCGCCCACGCCGGCTGAGGCGCGGACCGAGATCGACGGCGAAGCCGCGCTCGAGGCTCGCTAAGCCGGCTGAGCTAAGCGACCCCCTTCATGCACAGCCCGCCAGGTATCTGGCGGGCTGTTTCATGGCTGGGCTGAGAGGCGGTCGATGGGATTCGTCTCCGCTGCCGTTGGTGTCCCTGAGGGGCACTGTGAGCCGGGCAGTCTGTCGCAACTGTTGGACCTGGTACACGCGTGGGGAGACCGTCTGCCCCCAGTGTCGAGTGCCGCTGATGGTCGCCGACGACGGCGCTCCGGCATTCACGGCCGGGGGCGATACGGCGCCAACCCCCAGCCCGACCCCGACCGCGCCGGGCATCGCCGCCCCAACCACGCCGGGCGGATTCAAGTGGATCCGGCTCTTACCGTTCGCCGGGATCGCCGCCATTCTGGTGATCGCGATCGCCGTCCTGGCCAGCCTGAACCTCGGTGGCCCGGCCACCGCGTCGGACGGAAGCTTTTCAGTCAAGAACCCTGGCGGCTGGCACCCGACCACCTTCAGCTTCATCAACGGTCGTCGGGTGGTGCTGGCGCTGGAGGCACGAAAGAACGGTGGCACGTCGGAGTTCGCCGTGGCCGACTACGGTGAGCAGATCGCCCTACAGGCCATCGCGGCAAATTGGGACCAGGTGGTGGCCAGCGGCCAGCTCCAGAACCTCGGGCGGTTCGGGTCGCTCACGTCGACGACGGTGGGCGGAGCACCGGCGCTGATCGTCGATATCGTCGGTACGCAGTGGAGCGGCCAGCTGGTCTTTGTCGACTACGCCAACACCACGTACATCGTCGCGCTGGTCTCGACACCCGGCCAGTTTCAGCAGATGCGCGGTAGCGACTTCGCCACGATACTGTCGTCCTGGCAGTGGTTGCGGTAGCTCGATAGAGTTACCCGGTGATCGAGGAGACCTGGGCGCTCAAGCCTGCGCTGGAACAGGTTGAGGCGATCGCGGGCAAGCGGATCAAGCCGACCGAGCTGGTCGCGCTGTACTACGCGCGCATCGCGCGCATGGATCCCGACCTCAATGCCTACGTCCTGCTGACCCGAGAGCTGGCCGAGAGCCAGGCCGCGGCGTCGGAGAAGCGCATCGGCCGCGGTGAGCGGCCGCGTCTGCTGGAAGGTTTGCCCGCCTCCATCAAGGAGACGGCGGCACTGGCCGGCTATCGCAACAGTCTTGGCTCGCGCGCCTTCGAGACATCGATCGCCCAGGTCGACAGCTTTGCCATCGGCCGGCTCAAGGACGAGGGCGGGGCCATTCTCGGCAAGACCAACGCGCCCGAGTTTGGAACCCGACCCGTTACCGAAGGACCGATGTTCCCGCCCACAAAAAACCCCGTCGACCCCAGTCGGACCGCTGGTGGCTCGAGCGGCGGGGCGGCCGCCGCGGTCGCGGCCGGCCTGTGCGCGCTCAGCCAGGGGGGCGACGGCGGCGGCTCGATCCGCATCCCTGCCTCGTGCTGCGGTGTGGTCGGGCTCAAGCCATCGCGCGGGCGGATCTCGAGCGGCCCGCTCCTCGGTGAAGACTGGGCGGGGCTCGCCACCAGCGGCGTGATCGCGCGGACGGTCGCGGATGCCGCGCTGGGCCTCGACGCGATGTCAGGTCACCTGCCCGGCGACCCCTACTGGGCGGAGGTCACGGAACCCTTCCTGCCGGCGGCCCGGCGCCGGCCATCGACGCTGCGCGTGGGATGGACCATCGACGCGACCGGCGCGATCGATCCCGAGGTGGCTGCTGCCGTCGAGTCGGTCGCGAAAGAGCTCTCGCGACTGGGCCATCGGGTCAGCCGGACACAACCCGATCTCGGCCAGTTTCGGCCCCTCATCCAGCTCCTCGCCGTGACGGCCGTCGGCGCCCTGCCGATCCAGCAGCCCGAGCTGCTCGATCCGCTCAACCGCCTGATGTTCGAGGTGGCGCCCTCGTCCAACGCGGTCGATTATTTGAAGACGCTGACGCAGCTGCATCAGCGGGCCCGCCTGCTGGTTGCGAGCTGGAGCGAGATCGACGTGCTGCTGACGCCGACGCTAACCTATCCCGCTCCAAAGATCGGCGCCATCGGCAAGAACGTTGAGACAGCGTCCGACGAGTTCCTCGATTGGTTGAGTTTCACGCATCCCTTCAACTGCACGGGGCAGCCCGCGATCAGCCTGCCGCTGGCCACCAGCAAAAGCGGACTGCCGATCGGGATCCAGCTCGTCGGCCGGCCGAGGGATGAGTACAGCATCCTCTCTCTTGGCGCCCAGCTCGAGGCAGCGCACCAATAGGGAATTCCCCTCCCCCGCTTGCGGGGGAGGGTCAGGGTGGGGGCCTCACGCAGGACTACGATCTGGCGATGGCTACCGACTGGTTCTTGCTCGACGGTTCAAGCCTGATGTTCCGCGCCTTCTTCGGCCTCCCGGTCACGGCCTTCAAGGCGCCGAACGGCCAGCCGGTCAACGCGGTTCGCGGCTTCCTCGACATGCTCGCCAGGCTGGTGACGGACCGCAAGCCGCGCGCCATCGTGGTCGCGACCGATGAGGACTGGCGGCCGGCGTTTCGGGTCAACGTCATCCCCAGCTATAAGACGGCGCGCCTGGAACGCGGCGCCATGCCGCCCGAGCTGGAGCCGCAGGAGCCGATCATCCGCGCGGTGCTCGCCGCCATCGGTGTCGAGGTCATCGGCGCCGAAGGTTTTGAGGCGGAGGATGTGATCGCCTCGCTGCTGCCGAAGATCACCGGCAAGGTGGAGATCGTGACCGGTGACCGAGATCTCTTCTCGCTCGTGCGGGATCCGGATGTCTGTGTCCTCTACACCCAGCAGGGGATCGGCCGGCTGCTGATGGTCGACGAAGCCGAAGTCGAGCGGCGCTATGGCATCCCCGGACGTTCCTACGGCGACTTTGCGGTCCTGCGCGGCGACCCGTCGGATGGTTTGCCGGGCGTCCCCGGAGTAGGGGAGAAGACCGCGGCGCAACTCGTGCGCCGCTTCAAGGATCTCGATGGCATCGTGGCCAGCGGACGCCTCGGCGAGGCGGCGAACGCGTACATCCAGCAGGCGCGCCGGGTCGGCGTACCGGTCGCGATCGCCCCCGTGCCCACGCCAAAGGGCACCCGTCCCAAGGAGCCGGTTGATCCCGCGGCGCTGAGCCGGCTGAACGAGACCTACGGCATCGGTGGCTCGACCGAGCGACTGGTTCGGGCGCTCGCCGGCCCGCCGGCCGCGGTCGGAGCCCGCTGAGCCGTGGCCGAACGCGATGACGGCCTGCTCGGCGTCCTCACCAATCCGATCGGGCTCCAGCGCCTCGAAGGGGGCGTCCTGCTCGGTTTGTCACTGCTGCTGTACTGGAAGGCGTCCGGGTCGTGGCTGCTGTTCATCGTGCTGATCCTGGCGCCGGACCTCTTCATGCTCGGGTACCTGGGCGGCCCGCGCCTCGGCGGCGCCGTCTACAACCTCGGCCACACCTGGCTGCTTCCCGGGATCCTGGGGGCGGTCGGTATCCTCGGGTCCGCGGCGTTAGCCATCGACATCGCCCTGATCTGGTTCGGCCACATCGGCGTGGACCGCCTTCTGGGGTATGGGCTCAAGCTGCCGACCGCCTTCCAGGACACGCATCTCGGACGAATCGGCCGCAACCGCTGATAGGCTGTGAGCCAATGATCGACCCAAAGCACCGGGTCGCGATCGAGTACTGCGTCCCTTGAAACTATCTCGATCGGGCCGTCGGTCTGGCGGCTGAAATCGCAGGGGCCTGGGCGCCGATCCTGGTGGATGTCTCATTGCGCACCGGCAGCAAGGGCCGGTTCGAAGTGAGTGTCGATGACCAGCTGATCTTCAGCAAGCTGAAGCTGCACCGCTTTCCAAACCCGGGCGAAATCTTGAAACTGGCCGCGCCCGCACTCGGGCCGGCGCTCGACTGGCGTTAGCAGCCTCTTCCGTCGGCCGCTCCTCTATCTGATTGCGCTGGCGCTCATCGCTGGAGGCTTTCAGTATTTCCGCGCGGTACCGGCGACGGCCGCGACGCCAATCGTGCCGCTGACCGCGCAGGCCGGAACGCCTCCCACGTTGCCCTGGCCGGCGCAGGGAGCGGCGGCGCTGGCGGTGGAAGGAACCGGCGAACTCGGCAGTTCGGGTGGTCAATCGCCGCGGCCAATGGCCAGCACCACCAAAATGATGACCGCCCTCCTCGTCCTCGAGGATCATCCCCTGGCGCTGAACGAACCGGGTCCCGTGCTGACCATCAGCCGGACCGACGTCGCGACCTACTTCGCCGAACGCAACCAGGGCGAGTCGGTGGTGCCGGTCGTCGCCGGTGAGCAACTCACCGAGTATCAGTTGCTGCAGGGCTTGCTTCTTCCTTCGGGCAGCAACCTGGCGGACCTCCTGGCGAACTGGGACGCGGGGGGTGTCCCGGCATTCGTGGGCCGAATGAACGCCCGGGCGGCGGCGCTGGGCATGACGGCCACGCATTACGCCGACGTCAGCGGGTTCGCAGCCCAAAGCGTCAGCATCCCGGCGGATCTGATCACCCTGGCCCGGACGGCCATGCGCCTACCGGTGTTCGCCCAGATCGTCGACCAGTCCCAAGCCACGCTGCCGGTCGCCGGTGTCATTCACAACCTCGACACCTTGCTCGGCCAGGCTGGGGTGATCGGCATCAAGACGGGCCACACCGATCAGGCCGGCGGCTGTTTTGTTTTTGCGGCCGATCTGACCGTCGACGCGGTGGCGACTCGCGTTTATGGCGCGGTGCTGGGGCAGCCGAACGCGCTGGCGGGGGCCTTCGCCGCCAGCAGCGCCCTGCTGCACGCCATCGGACCGGTGCTGCATCTACGCATGGTGGCGCGGCACGGCGATGTCGTGGCGCGTTACCGCACCGCGTGGGATGAGGCGGGCGACATCGTGGCGAGCCAGACCATCACCTGGGTGCTGCTCGATGGGACGACGATCTCCCGTCGCGTTACGCTGTCCGAGCTGCCTGCGACGTTGCCCGCGGGTTCGCGGGTCGGCACCTTGATCGTGACTGCCGCTGACCACCGGGCCGAGATCCCCTTGATCACTGCCGCGCCGATCAATGGGCCCGATCTCGGCTGGCGGCTGACGCGTGGATTCTGATGATCAACGCACGGAAGGCGCGGGAGTCGCGGCGGGGGAAACGCCCCAATTCACCGGCTTGATGTCGATCCCGTCGTCGCCGGTCGGGTGTGACCTCGATGACGCGGTTGTTCGCGCGATCCGCGATCAGCAAGTTGCCGGGAAGGACGCCGGCGAAGTGCCGTGGGCGGCGCGACTGGCGTCGCCGCCGCGCTTGCGGGTGGAGGAGGAAGCTCCTCAGCCTGCTCAGCCGCCTTGATCGAAGTCGGCTGGGTCGTCGATCCGGAGCATGCCGTGAGCGCCACCAGGATCGGCGCCAGGAAGGCACGAACGATTGCAGATCGGGGCGGCACGTTCCGGGGAAGCATAGGGGTCAAACCGCGTTTGCCCCGATGGCCGCCGGGTATAAACGTGCGTAAGCCGATGAATACGGCCCTATCCCAGAAGGAAGGAGCGAAATCGTGAGTACGAACGCGCCGACCTCCACGCCTGACGCCGACACCACCGCGGCAAACGCCGGCCTGACACTGGCCCCGCCTCCACCGGTGGCCACCATCACCGTCGCCGAGGCGGCCAGCATGGTGCAAGTCGACCCGGCGACTTCCAGCAAGATCGACGGGATGGTTAGTGGTTATGTCAAATCGCTGGCGGCACTCGACCCCCGGTCACAGGACTTCGCCAACCGCCTCAACGCCATCCATCAGATGGGCAACGAAGAGATCCGCCAGTCGGCCAGCGTCAGCAATCGCCTGCTCGACAAGCCGGTGAAGACACTGGAGTCGGGCCCATTTAGCAAGGGCGCCACGGTCTCCAAATCGCTCGTCGATCTCCGGCACACCGTGGAGGATCTCGACCCCTCGCAACAGGGAGTGCTGAGCCCGAAGCACCTCTTCGGCGTGATCCCGTTTGGGAACCGCCTGCGCGACTATTTCGCGCGTTATCAATCGGCGCAGGGCCATCTCAATGCGATCATCCAGGCGCTCTACCGCGGTCAGGACGAGCTGCGCCAGGACAACGCGGCGATCGAGCAGGAAAAGGTCAACGTCTGGGACATCAAGGGCAAGCTCGAGCAGTACATCTACATGGCGAGCAAGCTCGATGCCGCCCTGGAGGCGCAGATCGACGAGATCGGCCAGACCGATCCTGAGCGGGCCAAGGCACTGCGCGAGGACGTGCTCTTCTACGTCCGGCAGAAGCGCCAGGACCTGCTGACCCAGCTCGCGGTCAATGCCCAGGGTTACCTGGCCCTCGAGCTCGTTCGCAAGAACAACCTCGAGCTGATCAAGGGTGTCGATCGGGCGACCACGACGACCGTGTCCGCGCTCAGGACCGCCGTCATCGTGGCCCAGGCGCTCACGAATCAGAAACTGGTGCTGAACCAGATCACGGCGCTGAACACGACCACCAGCAATATGATCGAGTCAACCTCGCAGATGTTGAAGGAGCAGTCCGGGCACATCCACGAGCAGGCCGCCGGCGCCACGATCAGCGTTGAGAAGCTGCAGGCCGCCTTCGCCAACATCTACGCCACCATGGACATGATCGATGCCTACAAGTTGCAGGCGCTGGACAGTATGCAGAAGACGATCGACGCGCTGACCGCCGAGGTCAATAAGTCGCAGTCGTATCTCCAGCGGGCGCGGAACGCTCCGGCAACCGAGATCGCCGGCGGGACCAGCGGGCGTGGTGAGCTCGCGCTGGCGACGCCAGGCACCTCTTCGCAATAGGCGCTTGCCTCTCGTCCCCCTCTCAGTGATAAAACGGGGGTAGCGATGGGATTCACGAGTAAGCCCGTCAGGGTCGTCGAGATACCGGAACCTGCATCCGAACCGCTGCTGGCGCCCGAGCGGGAACCCGAGCGGACGGAGAGGGAAGTAGAGGTGCCGGCGACGACGCCCGCGTGAACCCTGCGGTCGGCTACCGGTTCTGGCGGGTGGACCCGGACGACGCCTGGACGCGTGGCCGGTTGCAATCCCCGGTGGCCGAGACCCTCTGGCCGCCGCTGGAAACCCTCGATGCTGAGTGTCAGACCCGCCCCGGACTCCGGCTGGCGCGCGCCGGCCTGCACCGGCCGGACGAAGCCCGGGTATCGCCGGAGCCGGGCTGCAGCTGTGGGATCTACGCCTACCA
>Ga0209059_1000843_pt1 | contig 14127 bp, 14 predicted proteins | sample GraSoiAngelo_151_FD_186165 | JGI IMG/M metagenome (GOLD analysis project Ga0209059, IMG submission 186165) | Grasslands soil microbial communities from the Angelo Coastal Reserve, California, USA - 14_1009_12_20cm (SPAdes) (version 2) | ecosystem: Environmental > Terrestrial > Soil > Grasslands ...
AGTTATAACGACGCCACAGCGCATAGCCCTGCGGCAAGGCTGGCCCGCTCGTGGATTCTGCGCCGTTGCCGCAAATTGGCCCTGTAATCGCAGCACCACTAGCTGTACCCGCCGCGCCAGTGTTGTTGTTGCAGAACCGGCTCGGGTTGCCCCCCGTCTGTTCACGACGACCGATGATCGAGGTCGTGGGACCCCAACCGCCGATCGTGCCGACGTCCCACAGCCTGAACGTCTGCGTCCATGGCGTCTCCCACGTGCCGAAATACACGTTACCGAAGTTGCCGCGCAGGCCGACACCGGAGTTGCGCGCCGTCGAGTCGCCGTCGAACACGCCATTGTCGCGCGCCATCTTCATGTTGAACTCGACCTGGAACCACGCCGTCATCCCGCCACCGAGCGTCTCGGTAGAGCGCAGGCCCCAGTTCGAGGCATGGCTAGTCACGCCGAACTTCGTCGTGTCATCCACCGTGCCGGCGGTATCTTTGGTGTACTTAGCCTGGTTAAGCGACAGGTGCACCGTGCCATAGACCTGCACGGCCGATTGCGCGAACGCAACCGCCGGCATAGCCAGAGCCGCGGCCACTGCCATCCCTAAAAATTTCTTTTGCATCAGGTTCTCCTTTGTTTGTACAGGTACCTGTGAAACCTCCTGGCCCCCAACTAGTGAATACAACAAGGCCAACTCCTCTCGAGAGAAGCTGGACGGAGTGTGCCAAACCCGTCGCCAGTGCCCAACAAGAAACAGGCTTTGGCGACAAGAACGACGGTCATGTGTTGTGGCTCTGCAACATTCCGAAGTGATTTGTGCGCTGCGGCAATTTGCTCCCCGCCGTGTCTTGTGGCGCAGTAAGGAACCCAAAAATTGGTAACGTACGGGTTTTTTTAGAGGTGGGAAAGAAAATGAAGCGCAATGCGATCACGGCCGCAGTCGTGTCCGCGCTCGGCCTGCTGGCCGCTTCCGAAGCACACGCTGCCGCTTTTGCTCTGTACGAGCAAGGCGTGAGCGGGTTAGGGAATGCTTACGCCGGCGCCGCCGCCGTTGCCGAAGATGCGACCACGGTCTGGTGGAACCCGGCAGGTATGGCGCGGCTGGGAGCGGGCAAGCATTTCGCGATCGGCGGCGTGCTGATCTCGCCCTCAACCAAGTTCAGCAATGGCTCCAGCCAAACCGCTGCCTTCAGCAATCCCGCGTCGACGGGAACAGGCGGGGACGCGGGCAAAGACGCCACCGTGCCGAGCATGTTCTACGTGATGGACCTGAATCCGCGCATGCACTTCGGCGTCGGCATCAGCGTCCCCTTCGGCCTCAAGACCGAATACGACTCCGACTGGATCGGCCGCTTCCAGGGGATCATGTCCAAGGTGGAGACGCTCAATATCAACCCGTCTCTTTCCTACAAGCTGAGCGAAACCGCAAGCATCGGCGGCGGCATCAGCTATCAGCGGGGAAAAATTGACCTGAAATCGGGCGTGAACTACTCCGCAATCGTGAGCGGCGCCCTCGGCCCGAACCTCGAAGGCCAGAACACGACAAGCGTGGATGGCGACGCCTGGGGATTTAACATTGGCGGGCTTTTCAATGTGGCGCCGGCCACGCGGGTGGGCATCCATTACCGCTCATCGTTGGACTATAAGCTGGACGGAAACACGAGCTTTTCGAACGTCCCGGCGGCGTTTGCGGGCATCCCGGCCGCCGCGGCCGGCACATCGAACGGCAATGTGAAGCTGGATGTGAAAACCCCGGACAACCTTTCGTTCAGCGTTGCACACAAGCTGAACGACCAATGGGATCTACTTGGCGATCTCACTTGGTGGCATTGGAGCAGAATCAAGCAGCTGCCGGTAGTTCGCACGAGCGGTCCGGCTAACGGCACTACCCTGAGCACGCTGACGTTCAACTTCGACGACACCTGGCGCGCTTCCATTGGCGCCAATTACAAGTTGAACGGTCCATGGACGCTCAAGCTTGGAGCCGCATACGACCAAACGCCGGTGCCCAATGCCGAGAGCCGCACCGTACGCCTGCCCGATAGCGACCGCTATTGGCTATCTGTCGGTGCGGCGTATCAGGTTTCGCGCGACGGCAAGCTCGACTTCGGCTATACCCTGGTCAGTGCGAAAAACGCCGACATCAACAATGACCAGACGGCAACCGGCGGCGGCATCGTCAACGGCAGCTACAAGGCACACGTCCACGTCCTCGGCGTGCAGTACCAGCACACTTTCTAGCCTTCTAGGTTTCCGGGAACAGCGCGCGCAGGGCTTCCCCGGGGTCCGGCGCGCGCATGAACGCTTCGCCGACCAGGAAGGCGTTCACGCCGCTCGAGCGCATGCGCGCCACATCGGCCGGCGCGAGGATGCCGCTCTCCGTGATCACGATCCGATCCCTGGGCACGCGATCGAGCAAGTCGAGCGTGGTCTCGAGCCGCGTCTCGAAAGTGCGCAAGTCCCGGTTGTTGATGCCGAGGAGCGGAGTCTTCAGTTCGAGCGCCGCTGCCAGCTCTTTCGCATCGTGCGCCTCGACCAGCACCGCCATGCCGAGGCTTTGGGCTAGCGTTTCGAGCTGCTTCATCAGTTCTGTACTTAGAGATGCTGCAATCAGAAGGATGCAGTCGGCGCCGATGGCGCGCGCCTCGTACACCTGGTAGGGCTCGACGATGAAGTCCTTGCGCAGCGCGGGCAGCGAGCAGCTCGCCCGCGCCGCCTGCAGGTGCTCGATCGAGCCCTGAAAGAATTCGCGGTCGGTCAGCACCGAAAGACAGGCGGCGCCAGCCGCTGCGTAGCTTTTCGCGATCGCTGCGGCATCGAAGTTTTCGCGCAGCACGCCGCGCGAGGGACTCGCCCGCTTGATTTCGCCGATCACCGCCGGCCGGCCCGCGGCGAGCTTCGCCCTGAGCGCGCCGGTGAAATCGCGCGGCGGTGATGCGGCATGAGCGCGCGCCTCGATGGTTGGCTGCGGCAGCATCTCCTTGGCCGCCGCAAGCTCGGCACGCTTTGCCGAAAGAATGCGTTGAAGTAAGTCGGTCATTACTTCGCGTGCTTGCGTCCAGGTTGAAGCGCCGGCGGGATGTCGCGCGCCCCGTGAAGCACGCGGATGACATCGACGTATGAAGCGCGCTGCAGATAAAACACGAGATAGGGGAAACGTCGCGGCCGCCAGAACCTGAGTCCTTTGAGCACATGCGCGTATCTCGGCGATCCGATTGCGGGCCGTTCCGCAATCCTTGACATCGCCGCTTCCAGCTCGCGCAGGAACTGCCGCGCCGCGGCCGGACTATCTTCGAGCAGATACGCGATCGCCAAGTCGACATCCCGGTCCGCGCGCGGGCGGACCCGGACGCTCTTCACGCCCTGCCGCGCGCGATCCGCCTGCGCTTGCCCGCCCAATAGGAGCGGTTGACTGCGCTGCCTTCGCCCGATTCGAGACCTTCGCGCAGCAGAAGCGCCAGCTCGCGCTCGGCGCGGCGTACCTGGTCGGCCCGTATCAGCTCTCGCACGTATTCGCTCGACGTGCTGTAGCCATCCGTGCTCACCCGTTCGTCGACGAACGCCTTCAGGCGCTCGGGAAGCGAGATATTCATCGTGCTCATGGCCTTAGCCTATCAGAAATTGGCAAATGTTGCCAAGCCGGGCCTCACTTGTCCGCGAGCTTCCGAGTGAACGCCACGAATTCGTCGAGCTTGCGCTTCGCCTCGCCGCTCTGGATGACATGGCGCGCCCGCTCGATGCCGTCCTTGAAAGTCTTGCACAGCCCCGAAACATAGATCGCGGCGCCGGCGTTCATGGCGGCGATGTTGTGCGCCGGTCCCGGCTGGTTGCCGAGCACAGCCAGGATCATCTCCTTCGACTCCTCAACGGTATTCACCTCGATTGCGCGGCGGTCGTACAGCTCGAGCCCGAAGTGGGACGGATGGATGAGGTACTCGTTGATCTCGCCCTTCACCAGCTCGCCGACCATGGTTTCGGCCGAGGTCGAGATCTCGTCGAGGCCGTCCAACCCGTACACCGTCATCACGTGCTTCGATCCCAGGCGCTGCAGCACGCGCACCTGGATGCCCACCAGGTCCGGATGGAAAACGCCCATTACCTGGTTCTTCGCGCCCGCCGGGTTGGTGAGCGGGCCGAGGATGTTGAAGAGAGTGCGCACGCCGAGCTCCTTCCTCACCGGCGCCGCATACTTCATCGCCGAGTGGTGCGCAGGCGCGAACATGAAGCCGAGCCCCAGCTTCTCGATCGCCTGCCCGGTCTGCTGCGGCGTGAGCGCAATGCTGGCGCCGAGCGCTTCCAGCACCTCGGCGCTGCCCGAGGACGACGACACCGAGCGCCCCATGTGCTTCGCCACCCTGGCTCCCGCCGCGGCGGCGATGAAGGCCGCGCAGGTCGAGACGTTGAAGGTATGCGCCGCGTCGCCGCCGGTGCCGCAGGTATCGACGAGATGGGCGTCGTCCTTCACTTCGACGTGGCTCGCCAGCTCGCGCATCACCTGCGCCGCGGCGGCGATCTCCCCGATCGATTCCTTTTTCACGCGCAGCCCGACGATGAACCCCGCGATCTGCGCCGGCGTGAGCTCGCCGCGCATGATCTGGCGCATCACGTGCAGCATCTCGTCGTGGAACACCTCGCGGTGCTCGACCGTGCGCTGGATCGCCTCGGCGACCGTGATCTGCTTCATCGTTGCCTCCCTTCGAGAAAATTCTTCAGCATGGCGTGGCCGTGCTCGGTGAGCAGCGCCTCCGGGTGGAACTGCACGCCTTCGAGCGGCAGATCGCGGTGGCGCAGCCCCATGATCTCGCCGTCCTCCGACTCGGCGCTCACCGCCAGGCAGCCGGGCAGCGATTGGCGCTCCACCACCAGCGAGTGGTAGCGCGTCGCAATGAATTCGTCCGGAACTTGGGAATAAACCCCGTTGCCGTCGTGCCGGATGCGCGACACCTTGCCGTGCATCAGCTGCCTGGCGCGCACCACCTTGCCGCCGAAGGCCTGCCCGATCGCCTGGTGCCCGAGGCACACGCCGAGGATCGGCGCGCGTCCCGCCATGCGAGCGATCAGCTCCAGGGTGATCCCGGCCTCGCTCGGCGTGCCGGGGCCGGGGGAGATCACGATGTGCGAGGGCGAAAGGTTTTCGATCTCCCTCACCGCGACCTCATCGTTCCGCAAAACCCGGACCTCGGCTCCCAGTTCGCCCAGGTACTGGACCAGGTTGTAGGTGAACGAGTCGTAATTGTCGAGCATCACGATCATGTGGCCTCCGCCGAAGCCACTTCCGCGGCCTTCAGGATGGCGCGCGCCTTGTGCTGCGTTTCCTGCCATTCCGAGTTCGGAACGGAGTCCGCGACGATGCCCGCCGCCGCCTGCACGTGCAGCCGCCTGTCCTTGATCAGCGCGGTGCGGATCGCGATCGCCACGTCCATGTCGCCGTTGAAGCCCAGGTAGCCGACCGCGCCGCTGTAGACGCCGCGCTTCACGGGCTCGAGCTCGTCGATGATCTGCATCGCCCGTACCTTGGGCGCGCCGGTGACGGTGCCGGCGGGAAAGCTCGCTTTCAGCACGTCCACGGCGTCGAGGCCGGGCGCGATGCGCCCTTCGACATTCGAGACGATGTGCATGACGTGCGAATAGCGCTCGATCAGCATTTTCTCGGTCACCTTGACGCTTCCCGTCGCGGCGACGCGGCCGACGTCGTTGCGGCCGAGGTCGATCAGCATGACGTGCTCGGCGCGCTCCTTCGGATCGGCGAGCAGCTCCTCGGCGACCGCGGCGTCTTCCTCGGCAGTGCGCCCGCGCGGCCGCGTGCCGGCAATGGGGCGAAGGGTGATGGTGCCTCCGGAGAGCCTGACCAGGATCTCGGGTGAGGCGCCGACCACGTGGTGATCGTTGAAATCGAAATAGAACATGTACGGCGATGGATTGAGTCCGCGCAACGCCCGGTAAAGCGAAAGCGGCGTCGCCTCGAACGGCCGCGAGGTGCGCTGCGAGACCTGTACCTGCATGCAATCGCCAGCGAAGATGTGCTCCTTGGAGCGCCGCACCGCCTCGAGAAACGCCGGCTGCGTGAAGCTGTGCTCGAACGCTTGCGCATTGGAGTCGAGGTCTTTGAATTGAGTCAAAACCATGCTCTCCGGAAGGGGCCGCACCAGCCGGCTGCGCAAGCGCGCCAGCCGTTCGTGCGCGCCGCGCAAGGCATCGGGTTGCTGGGGATCGGCGTAAACCACGAGGTAGAGCTTGCCGAGCACGTTATCGACCACGGCGAGCTCATCGGAGACAAGGAGCAGCATGTCCGGCGTTCCGAGCGGGTCGGGTTTCCCGCTGCCCAGCGCGTGAGGCTCGATGTGGCGGACCGTTTCGTACCCGAAATAGCCCACCAGGCCGCCGCCGAAGCGCAGCGCCGCCGGCGCCGGGGCCACGCGGTGGCGCTTGAGCCAGCCGCGCGCGTATTCGAAGGGATCGGCGCCATCGAGCTTTTCCAGGCAGACGTCGGCGCCGCGCGCATCGCGCAGCCAACGCCGCACCGTGCGGCCGCGTGCCTCGATGCGCTCGGCGCAGGCAAGGCCGATGAACGAGTAGCGCCCGAACCTCTCGCCGCCGACGACCGACTCGAGCAGGTAGGAGTAAGGGCCGTTCGCCAGCTTCACGTAGACCGCGAGCGGCGTATAGAGATCCGCGCGCGCTTCGGCGAGCACCGGGACGCGCGTATAGCCCTGCTTTGCGAGCTCATGGAAATCGACTTCGGTCACGAATCTCTCCGTTGGTGCTGCCTGGGGAACTGCCTGCGGCCTTGGGCTGACGCGCCGCGAGCCGCGCGCGGCGCGCGTAGGGGTTAGCGGCGCCAGCGGCGCCAGCTACGCCAGAGGAGAGACCCGAGTTGTGCAGAAGGAAGCTGCACGGCGAAACGACTATACCACAGCGAGCCGCGAGCGCATGCCGCGGATCACCGCGGCGTAGTCTCGCGCGCCGAATATCGCCGAGCCGGCGACGAAAGTATCCGCGCCGGCGCGAGCTGCCTGCGCAATATTGTCCGTCTTGATGCCTCCGTCCACTTCGAGCCAGATCTCCTTGCCGAGCGCGTTGATGCGCCGGCGCACTTCCGTGATCTTCGGCAGCACCGAAGGAATGAACTGCTGGCCGCCGAATCCCGGGTTGACCGACATGATCAGCACGAGGTCGAGCCCCTCGAGGGTGTGGTCGAGGCAGGTGAGCGGGGTCGCCGGATTGAGGACCAGCCCCGCCTTGCAGCCGTGCTCCTTGATGAGCGCGATCGTGCGGTCGACGTGCTCCGAAGCCTCGGGATGGAAGCTGATGATGTTGGCACCGGCCTTGGCGAACGCCGGCACCAGGCCATCGACCGGCTTCACCATCAGGTGCACGTCGAGCGGCAGTTCCACGTGCGGGCGCAGACCCGCGCACACCAGCGGGCCCACGGTAAGGTTCGGCACGTAGTGATTGTCCATGACATCGAAGTGAATGAGATCCGCGCCCGCTTTCGTGACCGCGCGCACTTCCTCGCCGAGGCGTGCGAAATCCGCGGACAGGATGCTGGGCGCGATGCGAAACGTCATGGCCGCCGCGAGTTTACAATGCAGGCATGGCGCACGAGAAGCACCACGACATTGCGGTAAGCGCAGCGACGCAGTATCTGCCGGAGCAATCCGACGAAGCAAGCGGGCGCTACGTGTTCGCCTACACGATCACGCTGCGCAACGCAGGCAGCGTGGCGGCGCAGCTCATCAGCCGCCACTGGATCATCACCGATGCGCAGGGCCTGGTGCAGGAAGTGCGCGGCCTGGGGGTGGTCGGCGCGCAGCCCCTGCTGGAGCCCGGAGAAAGCTTCGAGTACACCAGCGGCGCCTCGATCGCGACGCCGGTGGGGACCATGCGCGGCAGCTACCAGATGCTCGCCGCGGACGGCACGCGCTTCGAAGCGCCGATCCCGGAATTCACGCTGTCAGTGCCGCGCGTGCTTCACTGATCCTTGTCGTCACGCCCGCTTTTCCCCGGCCAGGTCCACCAGACGATGAACGCGGCGAGCGCCAGAGCCAGGCTCATCTCGAGAATAACCACCCACATTCTGGCGGTGATTGTACTCACCGCCGGCTGCGCGCAACTGCCGCGCATTCCTGCCGCGTGCCCGCAATGCCCGCCGCCGAAGCCGGCGCCGGAAACCGCGCGTTATGAAGCCGTGCCATTCGCCGACCTGCCGGGATGGAACCACGCCTTGATGGCGCCGAGCCTGCGCGCGTTTTCCTCCGGTTGCAGGCGCTTCGGGCGCCTGTGCGAGCTTGCGGCGAGCGTGCCCGCCGACGACGAGCGCGCGGCGCGGGAATACTTCGAGGCGAATTTCAGCCCTTATGCGCTCGTCTCCTCCGAGACGGGGGACCGCGGCCTGATCACCGGCTATTACGAGCCGGTCATCGAAGGCAGCAGGACGCGCAGCGACGTGAATCGCTATCCGATCCTCGGCGTGCCGGACGATCTCGTCGTGGTGGACCTCGCCGCGATCAATCCGGAACTGCGCAACATGCGCCTGCGCGGCAGAGTGGAAGGCCGGCGCGTCGTGCCGTATTACTCGCGTGGGGAAATTGACGGGCGCAACGGCGCGCTGCCGGCGCCGGTGATCGCGTGGACCGCCGACCCGGTGGAGCTTTTCTTCCTGCAGGTGCAAGGCTCAGGCCAGATCCAGCTCGACAGCGGCGAGCGCATCCGCGCCGGCTTCGCCGACCAGAACGGCCACCCGTATCGCTCGCTCGGCCGCTATCTCGTCGAGCGCGGCGAGATGCCGCTCGAGCAGGCGTCCATGCAGGGCATCAAGGCGTGGGCCGCGGCGAATCCCGCAAAGCTGCAGGACGCGCTCAACTACAACGCAAGCTATGTCTTTTTCCGGGAATTGCCCGCCTCCGACGGCCCGATCGGCGCGCTCAACATTGCGTTGATCGCGGAATACAGCCTCGCTGTCGACCGGCGCTTCGTGCCGCTCGGTTCTCCGGTGTATCTCGCGAGCACCTATCCGCTCTCGGAGGAGCGCCTCGAGCGCCTCATGGCGGCGCATGACAGCGGCGGGGCGATTCGCGGCGTGGTGCGCGCCGACTTTTTCTGGGGCAGCGGCAAGGACGCCGGCGCGCTGGCGGGGCGCATGCGCCAGCAAGGCAGGATGTGGCTCCTGTGGCCGCGCAACGAGCCTCTTCCCCGGGGGGACTAGCGCTGCGCCGCCGCAGGTGGCTGGTCGAGCAGGTCGCGGAGGTCGGCCGCGGTCGGGCCGCCCGCCACCCGCTCGCCGTTGATGAAAATCAGCGTCGGGGTGCTGTTCACGCCGAGGCCGCGCCCGAGCGCGAGGTTCTTGTCCACGGGATTCTCGCACGCGCTGCTCGCGGTCGGTCGATTGCCGCGCAGCGCAACGTCGAGCCAGGCCTTGCTGCGGTCAGGCGAGCACCACACCGCCTTCGATTGCTCCGAGAGCTCCGGCCGAATCACCGGGTACATGAACACATAGATGGTGATGTCGTCGAACTGCTGCAGGGTCTGCTCGAACTGCTTGCAGGCCGGGCAGTAGGGATCGGAGAACATGGCGAGGATGCGCTTGCCGCTGCCGCGCTGGACTTTCACCGCCTGCTCGAACGGCAGCGAATCGAAGCGGATGGCGTTGAGCTTGCGCAGGCGCTCCTCGGTGAGGTCGCGGTCGGTTCGCGTCTCGTAGATCTTGCCGCTCATGACGTAGCTGGCGTTTGCATCCGTGTAGACCACCTGCACCCCGTTCGGCCCTCGGTAGCGGACCTCGTAGAGCCCCGGCATCGGCGCGGGCTGGATGCCCTCGATTTTCGCGCCGTTCAGCTTCGCTTCAATCACGCGACGGATCTGCGCCTCATCGGCGAGGGCCAACGCGGGAAAAAGCAGCAACGCGGTGATCACGGCTTGCAGCACGAAATACCTCAATTCATCGCATGGCGCATGAGAATGTTCTTTAGGACCGGAAGGCGGTCCGTCAGGTTCAATCCGGCGTTGCGCAGCCGAGAGGCGGCGCTGCTCCCCGAACCGAACAGCCTGAACAGGCCGCCGACCATGACATCCATCGCCAGTATAGGCTCTGCGCGCCCCCGCTCATAGCGACGCAGCAGGCGCAGATCTCCCGGATCGCGCACTAGTTCACGTTCTAGCAGCGTCTGCGCGAGCAAGCGCGCGTCCTGCAGGCCGAGGTTCAATCCTTGTCCGGCGAGCGGATGGATCACGTGCGCCGCGTCTCCGGCGAGCGCGACGCGCCGAGCGACCATGCGCTGCGCCGATAGGTGGCGCAGGGCGTAGCTGCGCGAAGGGGTGATGAGCGAAAGAGAACCCAATGCATGCCCTGACGCCGCCTCGAGCTCGCGGCACAGTCCCTCGGGCGCGAGACCGCAGAGCCTTTCGGCTTCGCCATGCGGCAGCGACCAGATCATCGAAGTGCGCCGGCCGGGAAGCGGCAGCAGCGCGAGCACCGGTCCCCCCTGGAACCATTGGAACGCAGTGTTGCAATGCGCCTTCTCGCAGGAAAAATTCGCCACCACCGCCGTCTGACCGTAATCTCTCTCCACGGCGGCGATGCCGGCGTGCTCACGCACGAACGAATTGGCGCCATCGGCGCCGACCACGAGCTTGCCGCTGATGCTGCGGCCGTCGCTCAGTTCGATCGCTGCTGCGGCTGCGCCGATGCTGAGCCGTTCGCAGCGCGCCGGCGCGAGCACTTCGGCGTCCTGAGCACTCCACAGTGCATCCTGCAGGATCGTATCCTCGACGGTCCACGCGAGCTCGGGCACGCCGGCGCCGTAAGCGTCGAACTCGATACACGAGGCGCGGTCGTCGCCGAAGACGCGCATGGCATGGACGGGCGTGAGCCGGTCTGCCGGGAGCGTCTGCCAGGCGCCGATGCGGCGCAGGAATTCGACATTGCCGGGGCTCAAGGCGTAGACCCGGCTGTCGAGCACTCCGGGTTTCGCCCGCGGCGGGCGCTGCTCGTGGGCGAGCAGCGCCACCGCCAGCCCGCGCGCGGCGCGCGCCAAGCTTGCGCCGACCGGGCCCCCGCCCACTATGATGAGGTCGTATTGCACGAGGGTCTATAATCGCGCATCGGTGTTTTCATCCATGGCGAATTAGCTCAGCTGGTTAGAGCAGCGGAATCATAATCCGTGTGTCCGGGGTTCGAGTCCCTGATTCGCCACCATTTTCCATTCGCTCCTGGGCTGCGATGAAACGTTGGATCGCCCTTGTGCTGCTCGCCGCGCCGCTCGCCAGCGCACAGGTGCGCAGCATTCCGGCCGACGCCAAGGTCGGGCAGATCCGCCACCTGCAGGACATGCTGGTGGAGATCGACGGCGCGCCGCAGCAGCTCGCGCCGGGAGCGCAGATCCGCGATACCTCGAACCGCATCATCGTGCCGAGCGCGATCCCGCCGGGCACGCTGGTCAAATACCTCTTCGACACCGCCGGCCAGATACAGAGGGTCTGGATCCTCACGCCGGAGGAGGCGCAGCGCTGATGGCGAAGCTCTATCTGCGCACGTTCGGCTGCCAGATGAACGAGTACGACTCGGACAAGATTGCCGACGTGCTGCGCGCGGCCGCGGACTTGGAGCTCACAGAGCTGCCGGAAGACGCCGACGTGATCGTGTTCAATACCTGCTCGGTGCGCGAAAAGGCGCAGGAAAAGCTGTTCGCCGACCTGGGCCGGGTCAAGCATCTGAAGCGCGCAAGACCTGGCCTGATGATCGCGGTCGGCGGTTGCGTCGCGAGCCAGGAAGGACCGGCCATCGTCGAGCGCGCACCTTACGTGGACGTGGTGTTCGGGCCGCAGACCCTGCACCGGCTGCCTGCACTGCTCGAGCGCCGCCGCAGCACCGGCCGGCCCCAGGTCGACATCAGCTTCCCGGAGATCGAGAAGTTCGATCACCTGCCGCCGGCGCGCGTCGAAGGCGCCGCGGCTTTCGTCTCGATCATGGAAGGCTGCAGCAAGTACTGCAGCTTCTGCGTCGTGCCCTACACGCGCGGCGAGGAGGTGTCGCGGCCTTTCGACGACGTCATCGCCGAGATCGCGCACCTGGCCGACCACGGCGTGAAGGAAGTGACGCTGCTCGGCCAGAACGTGAATGCCTGGCGCGGCAGGATCGACGGCGCGCAGTGCGATTTTGCGGAACTTCTGTATTACCTCTGCGAGCTGCCTTTGGAGCGCATCCGGTACACCACCTCGCATCCGCGCGAGTTCACGCAGCGGCTGATCGACGCGCACGCCGAGTTGCCGCGGCTTGCGCCGCACGTCCACCTGCCGGTGCAATCCGGATCCGACCGCGTGCTCGCCGCAATGAAGCGCGGCTACACGGCGCTTGAGTACCGCTCGATCGCGCGCCGGTTGCAGCAGGCACGCCCCGGGATCAGCCTTTCGTCCGACTTCATCGTCGGCTTTCCGGGCGAGACCGACGGCGATTTCGAAGCCACCCTGAAACTCGCCGGCGACATCGGCTTCGACGCCTCCTTTTCCTTCCTCTACAGCCCGCGGCCCGGCACGCCCGCTGCCGAGCTGCCCGACCCGACCCCGCAAGACGTGAAGCTCGAGCGGCTGCAGCGGCTTCAGGCGCAGCTGCAGGCGCAGTCGCGCTCGATCAGCGAGCGCATGGTCGGCTCGGTCGAGCGGGTGCTCGTCGAAGGACCCTCGAAGAAGAATTGCGCCGAGCTTGCGGGGCGCACCGGCAACAACCGCGTGGTGAACTTCTCCGGGGCAAGGGATCTCGTACATACGTTCGTCGAAATCAAGATCACCTCCGCTCTACCGCATTCGCTGCGCGGCGAACTGCTGAATGCGAAGTAAACCCGTCGAGGTCAGGCTCGACCCCGAGGACAACCAGCGCCTGGCGCGGCTGTGCGGGTCGCTCGACGAGAATCTGCGCCAGATCGAATCCGCGCTCGATGTCACCATCGCGCGCCGCGGCGCGAAGTTCACGGTGCGCGGCGAGCAGGCGCAGCGCGCCGCGCAGGCCATCGAGCACTTCTACGACCGCGCATCGGGCGAGCTGACGCTCGACGACGTGCAGCTCGCGCTGACCGAGGTGCTGCAGGGGAATCGCCCCGCGCCCGACGAGGGGCCGCAATTGCTCACGCGCCGGCAGGACCTGCACGGCCGCACGCCTCACCAGATCGAATACATCGAGAAGATCCTCGCGCACGACTGCACGATCGGCATCGGCCCGGCAGGCACCGGCAAGACCTACCTCGCGGTGGCGTGCGCGGTCGACGCGCTCGAGCGCGACAAGGTGAAGCGCATCGTGCTGGTGCGCCCCGCGGTCGAGGCCGGCGAGCGTCTCGGTTTCCTGCCGGGCGACCTGGCGCAGAAAGTCGATCCGTACCTGCGGCCGCTTTACGACGCGCTGTACGACCTGATCGGCTTCGAGAAGACCGGCAAGCTCCTCGAGCGCGGCACCATCGAGCTGGCGCCGCTCGCCTACATGCGCGGGCGCACGCTCAACCACTCGTTCATCATCCTCGACGAGGCGCAGAACACCACGCCCGAGCAGATGAAGATGTTCCTCACGCGCATCGGCTTCGGCGCCAAGGCGGTGGTCAACGGCGACATCACGCAGATCGATCTCGGGCGCGGGCAGAAAAGCGGACTGATCGAGGCGCGCAGGATCCTCGCCGGCGTGCGCGGCATCGCGTTCACGCAGTTCGGCGCGCAGGACGTCGTGCGCCATCCGCTGGTGGCCCGCATCATCGATGCCTACGAAAAGCACGCGCAGGAAGACTAGGCTGGCCGTGCAATTCGCAGTGGCGCGGCGCGGGCTTCCGAGCGCGGCGGCGCTGCTGAAATGGGCGCGGGCGGGTGCGCCCTTCAATGAAGTTACGCTGCGCATCGTCGGCATGCGCGAAAGCCGGTTTCTGAACAAGAGCTTCAGACGACGTGACACCCCAACGAATGTTCTCAGTTTTCACTACGGCGGCAGGCGCGGCGACATCGTGCTGTGCCACCCGGTGATCGCGCGCGAAGCGCGCCGCCAGGGCAAAACGCTAGCCGCCCATTACGCGCACCTGGTCGTGCACGGGATGCTGCATTTGCGCGGGCACGGTCACGGCAGGCGCATGGAGAAGCGCGAAATCAGCATTCTGCGGCGCTTCGGAATCG
>Ga0209059_1000844_pt1 | contig 14119 bp, 13 predicted proteins | sample GraSoiAngelo_151_FD_186165 | JGI IMG/M metagenome (GOLD analysis project Ga0209059, IMG submission 186165) | Grasslands soil microbial communities from the Angelo Coastal Reserve, California, USA - 14_1009_12_20cm (SPAdes) (version 2) | ecosystem: Environmental > Terrestrial > Soil > Grasslands ...
CGAGCCGCCGGCGGTAGCGGTCGCCGAGCACCGAGAGCCATGGCGCGAGCAGCGCCGCGGCGGTCCAGCGGGCGAAGCCGACGATGCCGACCGCCTTCGCGCCGCCGTGCTGGTAGGCGAAGACGGCGATCCCGACCGAGTACGACCAGGAGCCGAGGTTCGCCCCCGCCCAGGCGAGTTCCAGGCGCCGGAGCGCAGGGTTGCGGAAGGCCTCCGCGAACGTCCGCAGCGACTCGCGCAGCCGGAGCACCGCCGCGGGGTCGATGACCGCGACCGGGCCGTCGTCGCGCGGCACCTGGCCGCACAACAGCTCGGCACCCGGGCCGGCGAAGGCCGCCGGGAACTCGTCGACCTGCGCGCCGAGGCTTCCGGTGCGGCGGAGCGCCGCAGAGCCTTTAGCCCGTGAACGCGCTCAAGGCTAACGTATCGCACGCTCATGCCGTTTCCGCCGTTCTCGCGGACTCGAATTGGGGGCGTTGACACAGCCGCCTAAGAATCTCAAGCGCGACTTCTTTCGTTCCCTCGCTACGGTCGGCAGTCGGCCCGACGCAGGAAGGGCATCCGTTTTCGCACGGGCACGCGCTGATCAGTTCCAGAGTACGATTCAAAAGCGCGTGACACACGCAATACAGCGGCTGGCTGATTCCGATCCCGCCGGGATACGCGTCGTAGATATAGAGATACAAGGTCGCCGCTCAGGGCGACAACGGTTTCGTCTGTCTTGTGATGCGCGGATGGGCTGCGCCCACCCTATACTCCCGCGCAGTTCCGTGACCTGGTCTATGACGCTGCCGTTCGCGCACCAATCTGTTTCAACCCGCCAGCGGCCAAGGAAGTGCTGCCTTATTACGAGCTAAGAAGCAAACTGGGAATGGAAGGAAAAACGCCGGATCAGATCAGAGAGAGTGTGCAAGCGGCCTAGGCCATGGGTCAACTTCCGCGGAGGGACGGGGTCTCCTTCGGATACATGTGGTCGGCGGACCAAAACCTCGGCACTGGTATTGGCCACTGGCATCCGCACATGATGATCTTCGCTCCGTATTACGACAACTCTATGCTCGGCAACAACGAGTTCGGTAGCCTGTTCCCGCAATTGTCCGACGGCTCCGGAACGCCATTTGCCGTGGTTGTCATTACTGTTGACAATGGCCTGGCCGTCAAGATGCGCCCGTGAACGCCAACCCCAGAAAGAAAGTCGCGGTCTGTCTGGAAGGATTCCTTTCCCGGTGCTCGCCGTTGCCGGTAGCGCCCCACCGGCATGTCCTTCTACTGGCCAAAGAAATAGGCCGCGAGTTTCCTGTTGCCAGTCAGTCACGCAGCCCAAACAACTCAGAAAGTTGTCGCGTCATGATAAGCGATCAATCGCCGAACTAGTGTTAAAATCAGCACAATTCTCACGGTCAGGCTCGCATTGCCGGTGTAGGCCCGCAGTCCCCGGACCGCGACAGTGAGAACTCAACGAACTCACCGCATTCAACCTGGCTCAGTTGGTTCATCCGGTTGACGCACCGGTGCCCTCCGCGTACTATCTGCCGAAAATGGAAAACGAGTAGACTGACAGATGTTCTCCCGGTCATTTTGAAATCAGGCCGGGTGCAAAATCAATCCAGCTTTCTCGTACTGTCATGGAGCCAGTTGCCCCACCCCGTCATAAACTCCCTTCCGGACGGATGCCAAATCTAGGCTGGCGAACTGGTTCCATCATCCTCGTGGTAATCGCAGTCGTTCTTCTATCCCTGGTGCTTCGTGCCAAATTCCAAGGGGCGGAAATCTCTAGGTTTCTGGTGATCGTTGTGGCGGCAGCCTTCGGCACCGTAATTCTCCTTGGCACGGCGTTCTTGGTTCGTGCGCTACAGGAGCACCGTGCGAGCCAAGATCAGTTTCAGCAGATGGCAAGCAACATCCGGGAAATCTTCTGGATGATCGATGCCCGCACGCGGTGCGCGATCTACGTCAACGAAGCCTACGAGACGATCACCGGCCGATCGTGCCAATCACTAATGGAAAATCCAACATCCTATGAGGACATCATCCACCCCGAAGACCGCGAGCACGTGCTGGCGAAACTCGAAGAAGCGACTCACACCGGCCAGTTCGATGAACGCTTTCGCATCCTCTGTGCTCACGGCGAGGTGCGGTGGGTTAAGGTGCACGGCTTTCCTGTTCGCGATCACTCCGGGACAATTCTCCGCCTCGTAGGGACTGCGCAGGAGATCACCGCTCAGAAAGAGGCGGAAGACCAGGTTGTCAGAAACCTTGCTAAAGCCGAATCGGCATGGGCGGAAGCCGACGCATTACGTAAAGCCACCCTCGCACTTACACAGGATTTGCGCATGGACTTCGTCATGGACACGCTTCTGAGGTCGCTGGCCGAGATAGTTCCTTACACGTGTGCGCGGGTCCTGGTTCCGGAAGGCGGACCCCACTGGTTGACGCTGGGAGAGAGAGCATGTCCGGAGTCGGCCGACAAACCGTATAGACCGCCGCTGACTCTTATCGCCGACAAGTCTCCCTTCCTGCAGCGGATAGCGAGCGAAAAGAAGACCATATTGATCGGAGACACAAATCGGGAAGAGGCCTGGCAGAGCTTCAAGGGACACCGGCAACTTCGATCTTGGTTGTGCGTGCCATTGATCGCATCCGAAGAATTCCTAGGATTTCTTTCCGCCGGCCACACCGATCCGAATCGCTATACACAAGAACATCTCCGCCGCGCTGAGCTATTGGCAATTCCCGCGGCAGCCGCAATCCAGAATGCCCGTCTGTATCAGACCGCGAGAATTTACGGTGAAGAACTGGAAAAACGTCTTTTAGATCTGAAGCACGCCGAGGCCGCCCTTGCGGAAGCGGAGGGGGGTCGGAAACTTTCCGAAGAGAAATTTCAGAAAGTCTTTCGTTCCAGCCCAATTCCGTTCTCCATCACGACTCTGAAGGAAGGACGATTCCTGGACGTAAATACTGCGTTTGAGCAGCGGTACGGCTATGCGCGAGAAGAAATGCTTGGCCACACAGTCCACGAACTGAGAGTTTGGGAAGACCCGGCGGATCGGGTACTCATGATCGAGCAACTCCAGCGGGGCGGCCCGATCCGGAACGTGATCACGCGGCTTCGCACCAAGGCTGGCGAGATCAAGCTCACAGCTTATTCTGCAGACAGGATCCAGTTCGACGGCCAATCCTGCATTCTTGCGGTTTCGGAGGACCTGCCCGAATACAACCAAGAGAAAGTGAATTAAAGCACCCTCGGAAATTTCTTCTCAGCTGTCGTCGGTCCTTATTCCCGCAACGACAGCATGCCGGGCAGAGTATGAATGAACTGACGGTTGAGGGGACGGCAAAAATGGCTGCTGGCCTCATTTTAAAGGAAGTACTCATTCGGTCTCTCTTCAGATTGTTCGATGCCTCGATGAACTGTCGAAAGTGTCTCCCACACAGAAAGAAGTAATCGCTGATCTTGTTTCCGGCATATTAATAGAATTTGTCTTTCAGCCGGCGGCGCGGCACAAGACAAACCACTGTACGCGGGGGATCTCTGAGCCATCAGCACAGTTCAGAACGGTAGAAGTGCCGCCGCTCGAAAAGGACCAGCGGCAGTTCGAAGACATGGGTCTCGCCTAAGTCGAAAACAAACTCCTTTCCGCAGTCCGACGCAGGAACCGGGCGACGAACTTGTCTTCGCCCGTTCGAACTCGGCTTGGCTGTGTCACCACAACCCACGCTCCACACTTGGGGCAAGTGACGCAAGAGCACGCAATGCGATCGGCCATATCAGGATTATATTGCCGCGGAAATCGACCCATTTTGCCAGCGGTAGGGACTGCCGAAGACCACCGCCTTCCGAGTTTCGCGACTGTACGCAGCCTGGGTGGTGAACTCGGTGACGGGCTCCGTGGGTCGGAACAAGACGAGGCAAAACCCGTCACTGCAGTCAGTTGTCCGCAAGTTTTGTCCGCCCTGAATCCGGTGCAAGACCTTGCATTCGGTCCGTTTGACGGAAGGTCAGTCCGGGTCTATAGAACCATCTCAGTCGCAGCTGGAGCAGACCGATCACATCTTTGCGTGACTCAGAGTGGCTACCCATATCACAACCGCGATCGACGCGCCGAGAAAGGTGCCGCAGGCCTCCGAACGACCTGTAGCGGCCAAAGTTGCCGCGGAGTTTCTGCAGATGCACGTGAGGAGTATCACGCGCTTGGCGGGGATCGGACACATTCCTGGCCACCCCATCGGGTACGGACAGCGCAAGAAATGGCTCTTCTACATCTCCGAATTGGACGAATGGTTGCGGTGTCAGGTATGCTCCGAGTCCTCCCGGCGGCGTCAAGGCAAAGGAGGACAAGTTGCCTAGACGCAACCGTTATCAATTTGGAAATCTCGAACTTCAGAAACGAACCAAAGGCCCCGACGTATGGATTTTTCGCTACCGCGACCGGGCAAACCCTGCAGTCACTCGCCCTGCCATCACGCTGGGGACCACGAGGGATTTCCCTTCCCAGGCCGATGCCAGACGAGCGGCCGAGGGGCTGCGACTGCAAATCAACAGTGGCCTGCCATTGCGGGAGGCCGTCACTTTCCAGGGCTTGCTCGATCGCTACGTCAGCGAAGAGATCGAACTGGGCGAACTCGCACATACAACCAAGGAGGTAGACCGCAGCCGGATCAACAGCCACATTTCCCCGAAGTGGGGAAAGTGCTTACTGAAGGATGTCAAACCCTACCTGGTACAAGGCTGGCTTCGAAAATTGCCGGTCGCTCCCAAGACCAAAGGTCACCTGCGCGGGCTGATGTACCGACTGTTCGAGAAGGCTATGCTTTGGGAGCTGACTCCCATCGAACGGAACCCGATGGGCCTGGTCGAGCTCAAAGGAGTCAGCAAGCGTCTCCGCGCACCACGCATCCTAACCGAAGAGGAGTTCGTCGCCCTCTTGAACCAACTCCTTCAACCGTATCGATCGATGGTTCTTCTCGCCGGCTGCACAGGGCTGCGGATCAGCGAGGTCTTGGGTTTGCGCTGGCATTCGGTGGATTTCGAGCGCCTGGTCATGGTCGTCAAGGAGGGTTACGCCCGGAGCCAGGTCACGAAACTCAAGTCCGAATATTCCGAGGACGAACTGCCTTTGGACCCGGACGTTGCGACCATTCTCCTCGAATGGAAACGGCTTTGCCCGGAATCCAGTGGAGATTGGGTGTTCCCCAGTCCCCGGACAACGAAACCCTACGATTCAAGCTCTCTGCGCCAGAAGATGCTGAAACCAGCGGCGCGGCGGGCAAAGATCCCGGGATCGATCGGCTGGCATACGCTGCGTCACAGCTATCGGGCCTGGCTCGACGACTCGGGCGCTCCGTTAGGAGTGCAGCAAAAGCTGATGCGTCACGCGAACATCTCGACCACCATGAACGTGTACGGTGGTGCGTTCATGGAAGCGAAACGCAAGGCGAACACCTCAGTCGTCCAGCGGGTTCTCGCTCCGAATCAGTCCAAATAGCAAAAGGCCGTCTCGAGGACGGCCTTCGCTTCGTGCGGTTCCGCTTAATGGACTATTTTGGACTAGAATCGAAAATCTTAATTCCTCGTAACCTTATGATTGCGTTGGTTGCGGGGGGTGGATTTGAACCACCGACCTTTGGGTTATGAGCCCAACGAGCTACCAGACTGCTCCACCCCGCGCATTGATCATAACAACCGTACCCAGACGCGTCAAACTTGCGCTTGCCAAAATGCTTGCAGTCACTCCTGCATTCGCGACCGTGCAGCGGCGCAAGACTTCTCCCGTGCAGCGAACCCGGGCTAGCTTCAGATCCTCACACTCTGATCTTCACCCGCGTTCTTTTTTCCCATGCCCCACGGCCTCAGCGATTGACTTTGTGCCGTTCGCATTCCGACACGATTTTCGCGGGATCGATCGCCTCTTTATCCACCTGTTCTTCCAGGATCTTTCCGTCTTTTCCGATCAGGAAGTTCACACGCCGCGCCGCTTTGTATTTGTCAGTGTAGATACCGTACTGGTGAGTGACCTCGCCTCCCCAATCGCTTAACAGCGGGAAGCTGACGCCGATCTGCTCGGCGAATGCCCGGTTCGCAAACGGACTATCCATACTCACACCCAGGACCTGGGTGTCGGCCGCTTCCAGCTTTTGAAGGTTCTGCTGGAAGTTTTTCATTTGCTGTGTTCAACCCCCGGTGAATGCAAAAATATAAAACGCCAGTACGACGTTCTTCTTTCCGCGGTAGTCGCTCAGATGAACGTCCTTCAGATCCTTCCCGTCGAAGTACTGCAGCGTGAAGTCCGGCGCAGCCTCTCCGACGCGAAGCTTCATATCTTCCGTCCCGGCGGCCTGCGTCCGGCCAGGCCAAGAAATCGCCCCAGCCAGAAGCATTCCAAGCAAAACTGCACCGAAACGTTTCATCCTTCGTGCTTTCTCCACTTGCTCCTCCTCATCACCACTCAGACCATTTCAGGCAACCGTTAAAATTCACCACAGCAGTTCTTCGTGTTTAGCATTGCGTTAACCCTCAAAAAGCCGTTACAGTTCTAGTCACGTACGGAAAATGATCGTATGCATCACGTTGCGCCAAGTTTGTACAGTCCCACTGCGATTGCGCCACCGTCCAGCCACAGTTACTCCCGGACAGGGGCCACCCAATTGAACATCCATCGTCAACCCCACATCGCTCGCACTCGAGCACATTTCCTGGGATGAGTATCGCTACTCTCAACGACATTTTCTTCGCAATCGTCAGCCGGGACAATCCTCGTGTCACGCTACACCGCCAGGACGGTGGCTGGGTAGCCACTTCCTCGCGACAACTTTACCGCAACGTCTCCGGGGTGGCGCAAGCCCTCCTCGCCTGGGGAATTGCCAAGGGCGACCGCGTCGCCATCCTGGGCGAAAACCGCCCGGAGTGGACCACCGCGGACTTTGCCTGCCAACTCATCGGGGCAGTCGCCGTCCCCATCTATTCCACGCTCACCGCCGAGCAATCTGAATTCATTTTGCAGGATGCCGGCTGTCGCGTCATTTTTCTCTCCACCGAACAGCAACTGCGCAAAGTTTCGCCGATCATTTCCCGAACACCGGTGGAAAGAATCGTCGTCATGGACCCGGTCGAAACCTCTCATGCCAACAGCATGGCTCAGCTCATGCACGACAGTCCAGAGAATGGCGATCCCGGACTCGAAGCGCGCGCGCGCAGCATCATCGCCGACGACCTCGCCACCATCATCTACACCTCCGGAACCACTGGGGTAGCGAAGGGCGTAATGCTTACCCATGGCAACCTCGCCTCCAATATCGAATATTCTCTCAAGGGATTCGAGTTCGTTGGCGACCAGGTCAGCGTATCATTTTTGCCCTTGTCGCATGTCACAGCGCGCCACGTGGATTTCGCCCTGCTCTTCAATGGCGTGACGCTGGCCTACTGCCCATTCGTCGACCAGCTCCCGCAGACCCTCCTCGAAATTCGCCCCACCATGTTCGTTTCCGTGCCGCGCGTGTACGAAAAAATTCACGCCCAGGCCGATCTCAAAGCCAAGGACTTTCCCAAGAACCTGATCTTCCGCTGGGCGCTCTCGGTCGGCCACGACCACGAGAAGGAGGTCCTGGCGGGCAAGACCCCTACTTCCCTGGCCTGGAAGATCGCGGACAAGCTCGTCTATACGAAGGTTCGTGCCGGCATGGGAGGCCGAGGCCAGGTCTTCATCTCCGGCGGCGCACCCCTCGGCCATGAACTGGGGGAATGGTTTGCGCACGTCGGCATTCGCATTCATGAAGGATACGGCCTCACCGAGACCTCCCCGGTCATCGCGGTGAACACTCCCGGCGCCCATAAGCTCGGCACCGTCGGCAAGCCGCTGGGCAATGTCGAAGTTCGCATTGAAGACGACGGGGAGATTCTGGTCCGCGGACCATCCGTCTTCAAGGCCTATTGGAAGCGGCCCACGGAAACCGACAATGCCTTCGTCGACGGATGGTTTAAGACCGGCGACATCGGCAATCTCGATGCCGACGGCTTCCTCTCCGTTACCGACCGTAAGAAGGACCTCATCAAGACCTCCGGCGGCAAATTTATCGCGCCCCAGCCGATTGAGAACTCCTTGAAGCACAGTGCCCTGGTCGCGGAGGCCATCATTGTGGGCGATAAGCGCAAGTTCCCGGCCGTGCTCATCGCTCCATATTTCCCGCTACTCGAAGACTGGGCGCGCAATCATCAGATCGCCTTCTCCTCCCGCGCGCAATTGATCCAGCATCCCGACGTGCAAGCCCTCTACGACAGCATCGTCCAAGAGATCAATCAGAACCTGGCCCGTTTCGAAAAGCTGAAACGAGCCATTCTCCTTCCGGATGAATTCACTCCGCAGGATGGCATGCTCACCCACAGCATGAAGGTGCGCCGGCGCGCCGTCGAAGAACGTTACCGGCACCTCATTGACGAAGTCTATGCTCACGCGGAAGCCGCGCCCGTTGTGGGTCACGTCACGGGTGACTGACTTTGTGCGGTTGCCTCCGGTTTCATTACAATAAGAGGCATGTCGGACCCACTCATTATCGCTGGTCGTCAGCTGCGCTCCCGTCTGATCGTGGGCACGGGAAAATACAAGTCTTTTCAGGAAACCGCCCGCGCGCTCGAAGCCAGCGGAGCAGACATGGTCACCGTCGCCGTGCGCCGCGTCAATCTCGATCGCAGCAAGGAATCTCTGCTCGACTACCTTGACCCGAAAAAATATGTTCTGCTCCCCAACACCGCCGGCTGCTACACCGCCGATGAAGCCATTCGCGCCGCTCGCCTCGCCCGCGAAATCGGCATCTCCGATTGGGTAAAGCTCGAAGTCATCGGCGATCAGGCCACGCTTTACCCTGACGTGCAGGCCACGCTCGAGGCGACCCGTATCCTGGTGAAAGAAGGCTTCACCGTACTTCCCTACACCTCCGATGATGTGGTTTTCGCCAAGCGCCTGCTCGATGCCGGCGCCGCCGCCATCATGCCTCTCGGTGCTCCCATCGGCAGCGGCCTCGGAATTCAGAACCAGGCCAGTATTCGGATCCTGCGCGAGTTGATCACCGGCGTGCCGCTCATCGTCGATGCCGGAGTAGGCACCGCCTCCGATGCCGCCATTGCCATGGAATTAGGCGCCGACGCCGTTCTCATGAACACCGGTATCGCCGGCGCGCAAGATCCCATTCTGATGGCCGAAGCCATGAAGAACGCAGTACTCGCCGGCCGCCAAGCCTACCTGGCTGGACGAATGCCGAAGAAGCTCTACGCGACCGCCAGCTCGCCGCTGGAAGGAGTGGTCCGTTAGAAGTTTCGTTCTGCTGCACGTTGTCATTCCGAAGCCGAACGCGGCGGAGGAATCTGCCTGAAGATCATAATGGCGTGCATCCCCCGAAACCTTGCTGAAGACTGACAATCAAAGAAAACCGATAACTCAAAAAGCAAAAGGCGGCCCGCAAGCCGCCCTTCCTTTCAGAATCACTTTCCTTCACAGCATCTTCACGCTCATCACGTGAATGCTGTCCCCAGTCACATGTCCGCTCACCGCCACGTGATGCCCTTCGTGCCCCTTCAGCGCGTCCGGATTCTCCACGTTCAGAATCTTCTGATCGCTATCGGTAACCACCACCATCTTCGCCCCTTCCGCGAGGCACTTCTTGGTGCAGGCAGCCGCTCCCGCGTTGGCCCCTTTGGCCCCGCACTTGGAATCGCTGATCCAGCCGTTGACCGTCTCAGCTTTGTCGCCCGCAAACGAGAACGAGGCAACGGAAACAACCATGCAAATCATTAAACACAGTGAGAATGCTTTCTTCATCGAACTGCCTCCTTGAAGGTTCAGTGAATCGATAGTCTTGACGATCCGGCGCCTGCTCGTGCAGCCAGAGATCCACTTCGGTCGTGGCGCGGTCATTTTCCGAAGGATCCCACAGAAATAGCGTTGCGCGAAATGCTACCACACCCCGGGCCAAAAAGATGTCTCCGGAAGGCCTAGCGGGCACCGAACAGCGATGTTAGATCCTGTCATCCGAAGCCGAGCGCGGCATAGGAATCTACTGGGCCTGAACCCGGACATTTGCCGCGAATGACTTGCTGACGACCGACGACTGTACCCTACTTCCGCGCAGCATTGGTGGCAGGCCTCGCGGGGCTGGGCTCAACATAAACAACTTCGCCCGGCCGCGCGTAGTGCAACTGTTCCCGGGCCTCTTTCTCAATCGCTTTCGGATCCGCCTGCAAGCCGCGAATTCGCTGCGTATAAAGATCGTTCTCTTTCTGCAGTTTCTGAATCTCGGCCTGCAACTTTAGCCGCTCCGCGCGCTTGGAACGATAGATCACCATTCCATTCGCGCCAAACATAACATGGAGAAACAGCCAGCCTGTCAGCACGACCACCCCAGCCGTGGCCAGTCGCCTGCGCTCTCCGTAGAGAACGCTCCACACCGGACGCGATTTCTCCATCCAGCGCTCCGCCCATTCCTCTGCCTGCGGAGCCTTGTCCACAAAGGCACGCAGCCCATCTTCCGGTTTGGGAAAGGAGCGAACTCCGGGAAACTTTCCTACTCGAAAATCCATTGCTTGGCCGCCGCGCTCAACTTGGCAAGTTCCGCCGCACTCGAAGCTTCCGAGTAAACTCGCACCACCGGCTCCGTTCCCGAAAGCCGGTAACAGACCCACGAGCCATCCTCGAAGACCAGCTTCAAGCCGTCCTTCCGAACCACTTCTCCGACCTTCCGGCCGAAGAACTCGCGCGGTTCGGACCGCAGCTTTCCAGTGAACTTCTCCTTCACCTCCGGCGTCAAGCGGAAGTTCTCCCGCTGCGGACAGAAGGAACCAACTTTGACAAATAGCTCGCTCAATTGCTTCCCCAGCGACTTGCCCCGCCGGGCCATCATCTCGCAACACAACAGCCCCGCGAGCACTCCATCTTTCTCCGGAACATGGTGCCGGATCGACAGCCCCGCGCTCTCTTCCCCGCCGATACAGATCTTGTCTTCCTTAATCAGCTCGCCAATGTACTTGAAGCCAACCGGCGTCTCATGCAGTTCCACCTTGTGATGCCGCGCCAGTGCATTAATAAGGTTCGTGGTCGCCACCGACTTCCCTACGCCGTTCTTCCATCCCCGGCTCTCAACCAGATAATCGAACAGCAGGGCGATTATGTAGTTCGGCTGAAAGAAAGTGCCGTCCTCGTCGAGAATGCCAAACCGGTCCGCATCCCCATCGGTCGCGATGCCGATTTGCGCCTTCGTCTCCCGCATCTTCTTGCGACAGTCTTCGAGCAAGTGATCGTCAGGTTCCGGAGCATGCCCGCCGAACAAAACGTCCCGGTAATCGTGCACACACTCGACCGCAACACCGCCTTCGCGCAACAACTCATCGGAATACCCGCGAGCCGCACCCCAGAAGGGATCAAACACCACGCGAATACCAGCCTTGCGAATCACATTCAAGTCCACAATTTCCCGCAGCCGCGACAGATACATCCGCCGCGGGTCCAGAGCCTGCGCATCCGGCCCTTTCGTGCCCGCACCGTTCCCGCCCGACGCATCAAAAGCCACAATCTCCGCCTCAATGCGCTTGGTCGCTTCCGGCAGCGCCGGAGCCCCATCGGGCGTAGAAAACTTGATGCCGTTGTACTCCGGAGGATTATGCGACGCAGTAATATTGATTGCGCCATCCGCTTTCGCCTGGGTCACCGCGTACGAAATCGCCGGAGTCGGCGCGGCCTCGGCAATCACCAGCGGCGTGATCCCATAGGCCGACAAAATTTCCGCCGCCATCGCGCAGAAACTCTCGCCCAGAAATCGCGGATCCCGCCCTACGATCACCTTCGCGCCCTTCGGTTTCTGTGACACGACGTAGCGCGCAATCCCATGAACCGCACGCCGCACGTTGGCGAACGTAAACTCCTCCGCCATTACCGCCCGCCAGCCTGATGTGCCAAACTTGATCTGGGTTGTCATGATTCAATTCTCACTTGCGAGGGTGCGCCATCCAAGCTCCGCTTGGGTGGGGATTTTCCAGCGTGCCCAGGCCATCTTCTTCACGTGCCACTCCATGTTGCATATTATGGACCTGCGGCGATGTGATGATTTCACAAACGGCAGGTGATGTGCGCCGCCGAACACGCTCGAGATAGCAAGTGTTTATATGACCAACAAGAGACTCGTCCTCACCACTGCCTCTTCTAAGGAAGAAGCCCGGAGACTGGCCAAGACGCTGGTGGAGCGCCGCCTCGCTGCCTGCGTCAACATAGTCCCAAACATCAATTCGATTTATCGGTGGAAAGAAAAGGTAGAAGAATCCCAGGAATTCCTGCTGCTAATGAAAACTACAGAGTCCGCCATCCCAAAACTGCGAGACGCAATTCAGGAACTCCACTCCTACGAAGTCCCCGAATGCATCGTGCTACCAATCGAAGACGGCAGCGAGGCGTACCTGAAATGGATCGACGAGTCCGTGACCTGACCACCTCGACGGCAAACCCTTAACATCTTCGGTACTTCCAGTTTGCTCTTTGCATAGCTGCGGCGAGCTTACTGCGACAGTTCGGCAGATGCTATTTCCTCTGCGGCAAAGGTGTATATAGCGCAAGGAGCACGGTGGTGCTCTGGGCAGGAGGTTTCCACCATGAGAGCGACTATGTTCTCGTATTCTTCATCGACAAAATTTACTTTGACTTTGGCAATCTCCCCGTCCCTCATGCGGAGCGTCACTGTCGTGTCAACAAACTGTTTCAGTTCATTGATTCCCATGTGATGGCCTCGCCCTGACGCATTATGCCAGAAAGTGCTGTCAGCCGAGTGACTGTCGTTGACAGGCGTTTTGCACTCATTGACCCCCGCCAACCCCGCTAGTGAGATTCCTATACCTGCAATACAAGACGTTGCCAGTCCTGCTCCAACGTGGGCAGCCTCTTTCATATCCCCCCCAGCGCCTGCTCCAGATCTTCAACAATGTCCCCCACGTCCTCAATCCCCACCGAAATCCGGACCAATCCATCTGTAATTCCAATCGCTTTGCGCCCTTTCTCGCCCAACGCTGCATGCGTCATGGTTGCCGGATGTGAAATCAGTGTCTCCACCCCCCCCAGCGATTCCCCCAGGGAACAGACCTGCACCTTCCGCAACATCTTGTTCGCATTCGAAAGCGATCCGGTCTCAAACGAAATCATCGCCCCAAATCCCGACATCTGCCGTTTTGCCAACTCGTGCTGCGGATGATCCGCGAGCCCGGGATAGAAGACTTTCTTCACCTTCTTATGCCCAGCGAGAAATGCAGCCACCTCCCGCCCGCTCTCATCATGTCTCTTCATGCGCACGGCCAAGGTCTTCACGCCCCGCAAAATCAGCCAGCACTCAAACGGCGACAGAATCGCGCCCGCGGCTTTTTGGAGGAACGCCAGTTTCTCCAGCTGGTCCTGCCTTGTGCACACGACCACCCCACCGATCCCGTCGCTATGCCCATTGAGAAACTTCGTGGTCGAGTGCACCACCATGTCCGCACCCAACTCAAGCGGGCGCTGAAAATAAGGAGACATAAAGGTGTTATCGACCACCAGGTCAATTTTCTTCGCCCGGCATACCTGGCCGACGGCTCGGGTGTCCGTCAATGCCATCAGAGGATTCGTGGGCGTCTCAATGAAAACCATCCGCGTGTGTTTCTGGATCGCACGCTCCACATTCCGCACATCCGAGCTGTCCACATATGCGAACTCCAACCCGAAATCCGCCCAAACCTGGTTGAACAAGCGCGGCGTGCCCCCATAAAGATTATTTCCGCACACCACGTGATCGCCGGCCTTCAGCATCGTAACGATCGCGTTAATCGCAGCCATGCCGCTGCCAAACACCTTCGCCCCGATTCCGCCCTCGAGAGCGGCGAGGTTCTGCTCCAGCCGGTCTCGCGTGGGATTCGACACCCGCGCGTACTCATATCCTTTGTGCTTCCCGATCTCTTCCTGCACATAGGTCGACGTAGCAAATATCGGAGGCGCCACCGCCCCCGTCAATTGATCCGGCTCCTGACCCACATGAATCGCACGCGTAGCAAATCCCGCCTTTTTCGTTTTCATAGATTTTTGGTTTAGATTACGGCTGCCAGATCAATGAGTGAAATCGAGTT
>Ga0209059_1000845_pt1 | contig 14108 bp, 18 predicted proteins | sample GraSoiAngelo_151_FD_186165 | JGI IMG/M metagenome (GOLD analysis project Ga0209059, IMG submission 186165) | Grasslands soil microbial communities from the Angelo Coastal Reserve, California, USA - 14_1009_12_20cm (SPAdes) (version 2) | ecosystem: Environmental > Terrestrial > Soil > Grasslands ...
GTTGGCGCAGCGAAAGCCAATGCAAGCCGGCCCTATCGCGACTCCGGCGCCCGAAACGCAGGCTACAGCTGTATCTACTTCGCCAGCTCCGGCCGGTTCTCCGCGGCCAACCGCTGCGCAACCCTCACCTCAGGCGAGCGCCCCGGCGACACAAGGAGCGGCGGTCTCCAGTCCGCAGCCTTCAGGTGCTGTCTCTCCATCCCCCGCAGTAGTCCAATCACCACCCGTTCCCGCATCCGCCGTCCCAGCCAAGACTCCATGAACGCCACTGGAATTCCACTCAAAGAACCAGAGATTTCTGCTGTCGCAGGGGACACAGAACAGCTGGAGCGCGCGTATATCGACGCGTCAACGCGCGTGCCCGTGCTGATGTTTTATACGTCGGCGATAGCATGGCTCATCCTTGGCACGCTGCTGGCCGGTTTCGTTTCATGGAAGCTGCACTCACCTGATCTGCTTTCAGACATCAGTTTTCTGACGTGGGGACGTGTGCGCCCTGCCCACATGAACGTGATGGTTTATGGCTGGGCTTCCATGGCTGGAATGGGGACCGCGATTTGGCTGATGGCGCGGTTGTGCCGGACGGTGTTGCGATTTCCACTGTTACTTGTTGCAGGTGCTTGCTTTTGGAACTTGGGTGTGTTGTTAGGCGTTGGTGGAATTCTTCTGGGCGACAGCACCGGCTATCAATGGCTCGAGTTCCCCGGCTACGCGGCGATTATTCTTTTCGTGGCGTACACGCTCGTTGCCTCGTGGGCAGTACTGATGTTTCGCTATCGGCGCGGCGACCAAATTTACATTACGCAGTGGTATTTGCTCGGCGCGTTCCTCTGGTTTCCGTGGCTGTATGCGGCTGGGCAGCTGATGCTCTTTGTCGTGCCGGTGCAGGGCGTGTTGCAATCAGCTGTCGGCTGGTGGTACGCGAATAATCTACTGTTCCTTTGGTTCGGCGCGATCGCGCTCGGCACGGCGTACTACATGATTCCAAAGGTGATCGGACGCCCCGTTTACAGTTATCATCTGGCCACAATCGGTTTTTGGAGTTACGCGTTGTTCTCAAGCTGGACCGGAATGCAGCGCCTTATCGATGGGCCGTTTCCGGCATGGATGATTACGGCCAGCATCGCAGCGACGATCCTCACGATGATTCCGGTCGCGACCGTTGGCCTGAATCATCACATGACCATGCAAGGTTATTTTCCGCTGATGCGCTACAGCCCGACGCTCCGCTTCACTGTATTCGGCGCGATGTCTTACACGGTCTTTAGCGTAGTCGGCGTGTTGATTTCGCTCCGCTCGGTCGCGCGCTACGTCAGCTTTACCCAGGCCAGCATCGCTTACTCGCATCTCGGTCTCTACGCATTTTTCACCATGGTGATTTTCGGTTCGATGTACTACATCGTGCCGCGTTTGGTCGGCCGCGAATGGCGTTACGCGTCGCTGATCAAGCTGCATTTCTGGGCATCGGCATATGGCGTCGGCCTGATGACGCTCATGCTGCTCGCCGGCGGTTTTCTGCAGGGCGCGGACATGCAAAATCCCACGCTCGCGTTTAACGTGAGTATCGAAACTGCGTTGCCCTATCTTCGCGGGCGCAGCCTTGCCGGTATTTTGCTCACGGTGTCGCATTTCATTTTCGCGTATCACTTCGGATTGATGCTTTTGGGGTTGGGACGCACATCGACCGTCCCCACCTTTCTCAACCCGGTTGAAGCCGAGGCTTCCGGAGGGCACTAATGAAAGGACTCGTTCCTCTGTTTCTCGGAATCTTCGGCACGTTCGCCTTTTCGTGGCTGGGATTGACCGTTGTTCCGAACTGGCAGATCGGACATCTCAATCCGCAGTCCGACGAAGAAGGCACCGATATTTATCCGCAACCGCAATCAGGAATGTTCGAGCGCGGGGCACGCGTCTACGCTGCGAACGGCTGCATTTATTGTCACAGCCAGCAAGTGCGCGCCGATTACGCGGCGGACGATATCGAACGAAAATGGGGAAATCGTCGCAGCGCGCCGCGCGATTACATTTTCGAGCAGACAGTGTTTCTTGGGAAAATGCGGATGGGCCAGGACATCGCAAACATCGGCGCGCGCGCACCTGCGGAACAGGCGAGCCCTTCGCCGGCTGGCGCTGCGGCTCCTGCAACTTCGCCAAGTCGAGGAACAAGCCCCGCTGTCTCATCCACGTCACAAGGACGAGCACCAACCGCTGCTTCGCCGGCGCCGAAACAAACTCCGAGTCCTTCTCCTGCAGCGCAACCCGGCTCGCCGGCACCGGCCGCTTCTCCCGCAGCACCGGGAGGATCGCCGGCGGCGTCTCCGGCTTCGCCTGGGCCAAACGCTGCGACGAGTCCTGCTCCAGTTGGTCCTCCTGCGGCGGCATCACCGGCAGCGGGAGCAATAGCAAATGCGAGTCCTGCTGCTTCACCAAGCCCGGCAGCTGGTGCGCCATGGCCAGTTCAAACCGCTGGCGAGCCACCGATGTACTCCGCGGCGTGGCATCATGTGCATCTTTATTCACCGCGCAGCATCAACATCGATTCGAACATGCCGTCCTATCGTTTCCTGTATGAAAGGCGCCGTATCCGTGACGCGCGTTCGGAGGACGCGCTGCAGCTAACCGGCTCAGACGCGCCGCCGGAAGGCTGGGAGGTTGTGCCCAGTTTCGATGCGAAATGTCTGGTCGCTTATTTGATGGCTCTTAATCAATCGCATCCGGTGAACGAAGTGAGATCAGTCGGAGGCGCGCCGGCAGCGCCCGCGCCAGCAGCCGGATCGCCAGCACCGGCGTCACCAGCTCCTGCAAAATGACAATGCAATGAACGAAGAACCAAAATCGCCAGCGCGCATCGGCCAGGGAATGGATTATGGCGAGCAGGCCGACGTCCAACAGGTGCACGCTGCCGTTCAACGCGAAAAACGCGAACCGCGCGTCGGCGCCGAGCCGCTTTCGATTTGGCTTGTCGCGATCTACGGACTGGCAGTCTTCTTTGGCGGCGCATATCTCGGTCGTTACTCTGGAAACTTCACCAGCGGCGGGCTTGACCCGATGGGCGCACCGCCTCCGGCGAAAAAAGCAGCCGGCGGCGGGCCTGCCGAACAAGCTGCCGAATTATCGCCCCGCGATCGCGGCAAAAAGATTTTCGCCGCCAATTGTCAGACGTGCCATCAAGCCACCGGTCAGGGTGTGCCCGGTCAATATCCGCCACTGGCAGGTTCGGAATTTACGAACGGCGGCTCGCGACGCATGGGCATGATTGTGCTCAAAGGCTTGCAAGGCCCTGTGAAAGTTAAAGGCCAACAGTATGGTAGCGCAGTCATGCAACCGTGGGACAAAACCTTGACCGACCAAAAAATTGCCGACGTCATGACCTACGAGCGGAGTGACTGGGGCAACGGCGCCAGCCCAGTCACAGCTGAACAAATCGCAGCATTACGGAAAGAACTTGCCAGCCATCCCGAATCTTTCACCGAACACGACATTCTCGCCGCTCCTGACGCAGATCTTCCCGGCGGTGCCGCTGCAGGAGGCGCTGCACCAAAACCGGGCGAAGCCGCAAAGCCCGCGGAACCACCTAAACCGCAAGGCTAGAGTGCGGCGGCGCCCAAGGAGCTCGGGGTTTTGTTATGAAATGCAAACTTGCGTTTTATTTTTCGATATTTATGAGCGGCATGTACGCGAATGCGCAGCCGAAACCAACGGCAACGTTGATCATCACCAATGCTGCCGTTTACACAGTAGATAAACAGCATCCCACGGCCGAAGCAGTAGCTATTATCGGCGATCGCATAGTCGCTGTCGGCTCAAGCGCCGAGATCGATGTGTGGCACGGTCCGGAAACGAAAGTGATCGATGTCGGACGCAAACTGGTGTTGCCTGGCTTCAACGACGCGCACGTGCATTTCATTCAAGGCGGAGCGCAGCTCGATCAAGTTCAGCTTACCGATGCTGCGAGCCCGGAGAAATTTGCGAAGCGCATTGCGGCCCAAGCGAAAAAGACGCCGAAGGGCGAATGGATTTTAGGCGGTCGCTGGGACGAAACCAAATGGCCCAAGCAAGAGCTGCCGACTAAAGAGCTCGTGGACGGAGTGACGGGAAGCGCTCCAATTTTCGTTGAGCGTTACGACGGTCACGAGGCACTCGCTAACTCGGCCGCGATGAAACTCGCCGGCGTTGACGCCAAAACCAAAGACGTTCCCGGTGGAGTAATCGTGCGCAATGCGAGCGGAAATCCCACTGGCATTTTCAAGGACGCAGCGGAGGAACTGATTTACAAGGCGATTCCACCGATATCACACGAGCAGCGGGTACGCGTTGCTCGCAGGGCGCTGGAACACGCAGCATCGCTGGGCGTCACGAGTGTTCAGCACATGAATCCTGAGTTTGCTGACGTGGCTGCCTATTCCGAGCTGGCAGAAAAAGGCGAGCTTACTACACGCATTTACGCAGTCCCGATGGAGACGGACTGGCGAGACCAGGCGAAGGTTGGCATTCGTCACGCGTGGGGCTCGAGTTCTCTGCGACTCGGCGCGGTGAAAGGCTATGCCGATGGGTCGTTAGGCTCGCGAACAGCGTACATGTTTGAGCCGTTTGCCGATGATCCGGGAAACCGCGGCCTGTTGAGCGACGAAATGCATCCGCCCAGCGCCATGCGCGAGCGGTTAATGGGGGCCGACGCCGCAGGGTTGCAGATTCGCGTACATGCGATCGGCGACCGTGCGATCTCCATGATGCTCGATATTTTCGGCGATATTGAAAAAGAGCACGGCTATCACGACCAGCGTTTTGCCATCGAACACGCGCAGCACATGGCGCAGAAAGATTTCGAGCGTTTCGCAAGACTGCATGTCATTGCGTCGATGCAGCCGTATCACGCGATCGATGACGGCCGCTGGGCGGAAAAACGCCTCGGTCACGATCGCGCACGATACAGCTACGCGTGGCGCAGCTTCCTCGACCACGGCGTGACGCTCGCCTTCGGAACCGATTGGCCTGTGGCTCCGCTCGACCCGCTGCAGGGACTTTACGCCGCAGTCACCCGCGCCACGCTGGATGGCAAGAATCCCGATGGATGGATTCCAGAGGAAAAGATCACCCTGCCAGAGGCGGTGGAAGCCTACACCATGGGCGCGGCATTCGCGGAATTTCAGGAAAAGGACAAAGGCTCAATCACACCAGGTAAACTGGCTGACATGGTCATTCTAAGTGACAACATTTTTAGCACGAAACCGGAAGCGATTCGCAATGCAAAAGTGGAAACAACGATCGTAGGCGGGAAAGTCTTGTACGGAGCGGCACGCAATCGGTAACGCCGGGATTACATTGAGAACTCTCTCCGATCCTATGACGCCGTCGCACTTGCAGGGATGAAACTCTCCGGTTCGTCGAATCGAAGCCTTTTCCGCAATTCGTGCCTAAGCAGCAAAAGATTCACGCACATCTGAAGAACGATCGACCCCACCGACAGATACCAGATGTGCCGAATCTCAAAGCCGGGCGTCCGCGAGATGAGCAACGCCGGTAGAGCGAACAGAATTAGCCGTGTCATCGAGCTAAACAGAGGCGGCAGCGTGTTGCCGATTCCCTGAAAAATGCTCGACGTCACAAAAACAATTCCCGCCGAAATGAAATTCAACGAAACGATCCGCAGGTATTCGCCGCCGAAAGCGATCACTTTTGGGTCGCGTGAGAAAATGCGAATCAACGTCGCCGGCGCCAGGAACGCGAGCAACGTGAGCATCAACATCATCAGTGACGCGATGCCAATCGCCGAATAGACGGAATGACGGACCCGGTCTGCCTGACGGCCACCGAAGTTCTGCCCAACAACAGGCGACACGGCAAAGCTGAGCGCCACGACCGGTAGAAAAAGCGCCTGCATCACCCGCGCGCCGACTCCAAAACCCGCCTGAGCCGCCGGTCCAAAGCCGCGGATGATCGCGTAAACGAGCATGATGTAAACGAAGAGCAGCAAAAACTCTGCGCCGGCCGGCACACCGATCCGCAGCATTCCTCCCCAAATCTCTGTGCGCGGGCGAAAAAGCGGAAAACGAAAACGCAGGTAATGATATTTCCTTTCGAAATAAATTACGATCAGCACGTCCGCGACGAGAATTGAAATAAATGTGGCAAGCGCCGCGCCGGTTACTCCCAATCTGGGCCAGGGGCCAATTCCAAAAATCAGTAACGGCGCCAGCACGATGTTGAGCAGGACGCTGAACACTTGAAGTCCCACGGTCGGTTTAATGATTCCGGTGGCACGCAGCGCCGACCCCAGAGCTACCAAAGGAAACTGCAGTAAAAGTCCGGGAAGAAACCAGAGCAAGTAAGCTTTCGCCAGGGTGGCCGTCTCTGTATCCGCGCTCAGCCAGTCACAATAAGCCGGGCGCACGATGAATCCGACAACGCCCAGAGCCAGCGCAACCAAGATCGACATGACGAACGATTGATTGAATACCAGCTCGGCCTGCGTCTGGTCCTTTCTTCCGGCTGCCTGCGAAATCAACGTTGTGGTTCCCACGCCGAGCATTTGAGTAAGCGCCAGCACAACCATCGTGATGTTCCCCGCCACGCCGACCGCCGCGATTGCTTCCTTCCCGAGACGTCCCACCCAGTAGAGATCGGCCAACAAATAAAGCGTCTGCACCACCATGCTCATGGCCAGAAACGCCGACATGTGCAGCAAATGCCTCGTGACTGAACCCGTCGTTAAATCCTTCATAAATCAGCTACGTATTAAGCCGGCGGTGACCCGCTTTCGCCAGGCCTCCCTATGCAAGATGACAATGACCAACCAAATGACGAACGCGAATAGACCACCGGGAAGCGTAACAAGCATTAACCAACCTAAAACCCCGAGAGTATAAAGAAGGTGTCCATAATCCTGTCCGTTGATGATACAGGGGTGCACCGAGCCTTCATCTACTTTGCATCCGTTTGCATTGGCGATTAAACCACACGCCACGACCGATCCCATGGGCGCCAGCGCAACGAGAATGATCAGCGCCAGAACGGTCCAGTAAAGAATCCACGGGAATCGCTTCCGAACCGGTAAGGGCGGCGGATTCATGACAGCAAGTTTAGAGTTTAACAACGTCGAACGTCCAACATCCGACTGCCAATCAAAAGGGCATTTATTGTCGTTAAGGAACTGCCGCTCGAAAGATTCTGGCAAAAAGAAGATGCGTCGGCAGATAAACAACCAGCGGGAACAACACCATTAAAAGAATGACAAACAGCGGCGCTGGCAAGATCCTCTGCGGATTTTGGCCGAAACCATAAACCCAGTTCACGTTCTCATGCGGATTGCCTAGCAGATAAGAGAGCGGTAGGACCACCAGCGCCACAACTGTCTGCCAGACAAAAGCGCGCTGATCGTAACCTAGCCGGTGAAGTGTCCAGAGAAGTAACAGCGGCAGGACAATGTGGAAACATGACAGCCCGCGGATGAACAGCGGGATCTTGGGATCGAACATATATGCGCTCAAACCGATCAATGATTTGCCAGTCGAGACTCGAAAAAAGAAATCGATATTCCAGAGCGCTTCAAAGAACACGACTGAGACGGCCATGATGCTAACAAGCAGCGCATTCTCCAGCCAAAGCGCGGGCACGAGTGCGAGCAAAGCGATATCTGAGAACCAAAGGAAATTCGCCGGGCCGTACTGCCGCCAATATATCGGCGTGAGCGCACAAACGAAAAGCGCGTAAATGATTTTCAGGCCGAGAGGAATCACGGCTTTAATTGTAGGGCGTCCGCCGCGGCCGACGCCACCTTTTTCTGCAAATTTCAGATGCGCTCTCCCGGTACATAAAACGCGCCGCGTAGAGCAAACATGCTCTTTTACGCGGCGCGCGTTAATCCGATTGCGAGTCCCCGATCAGGTCTGCGTCTTACCTTTTTCCCCTTTCGTACACTGGGTCTTGAACTTCGTGTACTGCTCCTGGGTCAGGACGGACTTCGCCGTTTCCATGTATTTGGCCTCGCTCGCGTCTGAGCAACCCGCCTTCTGATGCTCCGCCATGGCTGTATCCATCTTTGTCTTCTGATCAGGTGTCAGATTTAAGCTCGCCAATGAAATTTGGCACGCTGCCTTCGCTTGGTTCCCGACTTGCTTTGTGCAGTTGCCATGTTCGCCTGCGAACATCGTGCCTGCCGCAAAGAGTCCCGCCGTTACTAACGCAATGAGTTTGGTCATAGTGGGAAGGTTAGACATCGCTACTGGGATTTTCATTCAAAATCCTTGAACGCGATCGCTATAGTGCCGATCTGTCTAGCGCCAAGGGCGCATCATTCATCGCTAGCCTGGGGCAACGCCCAGGGAAGATGGCAGATTCAAATTCTCAGCGCTGAAGGCGCGACTCATCAGCGCGTTGAGTCGCGCTTTCAGCGCTCGTTCGCTGTGCAACCTGAAGTCCTGGGGCGTTGCCCCAGGTTCGCCACGGCGAATCCGTCCTGTGGCGGACTGTGATGAGTCGACGCTTTCAGCGCTGAGCAGATACGTGACCGCCGATCTTCCATAGCGTGGTCTACGTCCGCAGATTAGATGTGCTCCGAACTTTCTTTGCAGCGCGAGAGCACCAAGTTAACGCAAGCACTATGAGCTACCAGCCGCCGACAGTGAACTTGCCCGTTCCCGCGGAGAAAATCGACGGACAGACCATCACGTTCAGACCGGTGAGAGATGGAATAGACTCGGAGGTATCCGGCGTAAGCCAGGTGGTCGAACGCGCCAACGGATTTAGCGTCAACGCCTCGTACGTCGCCGGACAGGATCCACCGCAATCTCATATTTATTGGTTCGATCAATCTGAGATCGATGCCATCGCCAGGTCGCTGATGAAAGAAAAACGGCGCATCCTGATCGTTGATGACGATCGGGAAAGCACGCATCTGGTCAAAATCCTTCTCGAAAAAGCCGGCCACTATTTGGTGCTCGAGGAGAACGACGCCAGCAAGGCTCATCAAAGTGCCGGGAATTTTCGACCGGACGTGATTTTGCTGGACATCATGATGCCACAGAAAGACGGCGCCGAAGTAGCGGCACAAATCGAGGCCGATCCCGAATTGTGCAGCACGCCAATCATCTTTCTCACCGCGCTGGTCACAATGCCTGAGGCAAAGCACGGTCTCCGCATCGAGGGACACCGATCTCTAGCCAAGCCGATCGATATTCCACAGTTGATCAACCAGATTGAAGAGAGCCTACTCCACGCGCTGTAGCCGTTGTGGCTGACTGCCGCAATTGAATCCCGCATAGTTGTTGTCCGGCGAAACTGTAGCGGCCGTCTGTGACCGCCGACTTGCTGCGGACGCTGTAGCCACGGCAGAGCCTGCCCGCCGCGGCGGGTGCGCCGTCAACGATGGCCAGCCGAACAAACGTCCCACAGGAACGTGGCTACATTTACGAGATGCACTCTCTCACGGATTTCTCAATCTCACTGACCACCCGATCGAGCTCGTCGATGAGATCGGCGTGATCGCCGTGCTGACGAAACGCGGTGACAAGCGTCCGGTAATACCAGAGGGTTCCATCCTTTTTCCCCGCAAAGCGATTGAACACTTCCAGACCATGCCTTCGCAGTTCAGCCAGGATCGCGCGCGTGTTATGCAGTTTGTCGGAAGCCGATACCAACCGTGTCGAAGAATCGGAGTCCTTGAGATGCTCGATATAACTTCGTTTTCGTTCCAACCACGGCGGCTTTGGCGTTTCATAAGTGTCGGTGCAACCATCAACGATCCTCGCGACATCATCGCCAAATTTTTCCCGGATATCGCGCAATCGTTCCGCGCCACCGCAATCTTCCACCGTATCGTGAAGAAGGGCAGCGATTGCTTCGGTTTCATTCGCGCCGTACTCAAGCACGATCGCAGTGACGCCAAGAATATGCGCGACGAACGGAATCCCGGTTTTCTTGCGCATCTGATTCACATGCACGCGAGTTGCATAAATCAGCGCCTCCTCAAACTTTTCCGATAGTTTCATTAATTCCTGATTTCAGCTGTAGCCACGGCGCTGTGCGCCGTCAAAGATCGCCAGCCCAAATATTCGAACGTCCCACAGGGGCATGGCTACAACCGTCTTTCTTGTCTGCGCACAATCAATCTGTGGAAACTGTCGATGATTTCTGCGTCTTGACGGACGCGGGCAATTTCTGATTCAATAAAGTTGAAACGCGATCCGATGTACGGCGGCCGAATCACCAGCGAGGAAAGATCGGCCATCAGCACGTACATCGGTGTCGGCATCGCGATCGTGCTCGTCGCCGGGGGCCTCTACGTCTTCTTTCTCACGCAGAAAGAGAAAAGGGAGACGACAGGCTTCGATCCGAACCGGCCGGTCCCAAGCGACGCCGTTTTGAGAAACCGATTAAAAGCGGAGGAATATCACGTCGTTCGGGAAAGCGGCACAGACACGCCTTTCCAAAACGAATTCTGGAACAGCGACCGCACCGGCATCTACGTCGATGTCATTACCGGCGAGCCACTCTTCACTTCGCTCGACAAATTCGACGGCCAACTCGGCCTGCCCACATTCAGCAAACCGATCTCGAAAGATCTCCTCGTCGAGAGACCGGACAATTCGAATGATATGAAGCGGACGGAGGTGCGCGCCAAACGAAGTAATGCCCATCTGGGCCATCTCTTTCCCGACCCGAAATCGCCCACCGGACAAATGTACGCCGTTAACTCGGGCGCCTTGCATTTCATTCCGAAGGAAGAAATGAAAAACCGAGGTTACGAAGCCTACCTGCCGCTCTTGGAAAAGAAATAACGGCCGATCAGGGACTGTAGTGACGATGCTTCCTCTAGTGGCAGGCGTGTCGCGTGCGATCGAGTTGCAGCCGGTACGACTGCCGCTACAGATGCACGATGCCGAAAACCAACATTTCGCCGCCGACTCAACACATTCGTGGCGTGCTGGCGCCTGTCGTAACCCCGTTCAAAACCGATCTTTCGCCTGACCGGGAGCGATTCATCAGGCATTGCCAATGGTTGCTTTCGCAGAAATCCGGGCTGGCCCCGTTCGGCACGACCAGCGAGGCGAACTCGATGTCAGCCGAAGAGCGAACGGCATTGCTCGACGCGCTGGTCGCTGCGGGGATAGATCCGTCCCGGATGATGCCGGGCACTGGTTGCTGCTCCATCACCGAGACGGTCGCGCTCACCGCGGATGCGGTAAGACACGGTTGCGCCGGTGTGCTGATGCTGCCGCCGTTTTATTACAAGGACGTTAGCGAAGAAGGCCTGCTACGTTATTTCAGCGAAGTGGTGCAACGGGTCGGCGACACGCGTCTGAAGATTTACCTCTACCATATTCCACCGGTGGCGATCGTCGGTATCACACCAAAATTAGTCGAGCGCCTTCTGAAAGCTTATCCAAATACGATCGCCGGGATGAAAGACAGCTCGGGCGATTGGAACAACACCAAAACTTTTCTCGACGCGTTTGCAGAGACCGCCCGTGCGGCTCGCTCTTTCGACGTGTTTGTGGGTAGCGAATCGTTCTTGCTCGCCAACATGCGCCACGGCGGCGCGGGCACGATTTCCGCAACAGCAAACGTGAACCCGGCGGCGATTTATGAATTGTATCAGAAGTGTAGCGGCGTTCGCCGCGGCGAACGCCGAGGGGAGAGGAAGACGCCTGGCACAAGAGGCTATGGGAAGGCGCTCGCCGCGGCGAGCGCCTCTACAACAGATCTCGAAGATCAGCAGGCGCAGTTGAATGCCGTGCGTCAGGTGTTCAGCAGCAGGAAATTTCCGTCCATGATCGCGGCATTGAAACAAGCGATCGCGATCTATCGGAACGAACCGGAATGGGCCAGGGTGCGTCCGCCGCTGATCGAGCTCACGACAGACCAGGCAAAATTGCTTGCTGCCGAATTGAAAGCGATCGGCTTCGCGATGCCCGGCATCCGTACGAAAGGTCACAGCTGAACAGAGCGATAATTCTTTGGCAACTTCGCAGTGATCATTGGGTTCAATCGGCCAAACAACAGGAGAAATATCCGATCATGAGGAAAAAACTTATTGTGATAGCGTTGGCGGTATTCGCGTTCGGTTTTGGATCCGCTGTCCGGTCGAATGCGGGCACGGAAGTGATTGAGCCTTACCGCGCGCCCGCGCCCGGTTACAACTATGCACCTCCACCGCCGCCGCGCCCGGTCTTCTTTGTTCCGCCGCCCGTGTTTGGCGTCGTCGTCGGTCCGAGGTATGGCTATTACGGTCGTGGCTATGGCTACTACGGTGCCCACCGATTCTACGGGCGACACGGTTACTGGCGCCCACATCATCACTGGCGCTGATTCGCTGCTGCCTTGCGCTAATCACTCGCCATGATAAATAGCGGCTGCATTTCGAAATCGGTGTAGAGTGGGCGCAGGCGCTGCTTGTTATAGTACTTCTCCACGTTGACGGTTTTCTTGGTGCTGGTTACGACTTCAATCGGCATGTTGTCATAGCTGAATCGGGTTGCCCTTGTTGTATTTGGCGGAACGCGCCTTGAGTTCGGCCGAGAACAGGTCGTCGATGCCGCCGAGTTTCAGATGCCCGAAGGCGTCGGTCGCCCTATCGGATAACACCATTTCACCTCCTTCGAACATTGCCCCTTCTGAGACATCGGCTTTAGCACCTGCGTTAGCCGCACGATTGAAGCGCCCAGCCAGCGGTGGCGGATACCGATGACCTTATAGCCTTCGCGCAGGGCGCGAATGGTGACCGCGCGGATCGCGGGGTTGAGCCCAGGCACATCCCCGCCGCCGGTGAGAATACCGATCACACCTTTCTTCGTGCTCATGCGACCCCTTTGAAAGACAAGCCGAATGCTTCGAGGATGCAAAAAGAAAATCACATCTCGTTGTTTCTCACGCCATGCTTGCTGCGGCTGCCAGCTTGTCGGTAGAGTCCGGTTATGAAGCTAAAATTTTACGGTGTCCGCGGCTCAACCCCAGTCTGTGAGGCTGGCTTCCAGCAATTCGGTGGCAACACCACCTGCTTTCAAATCACGTCTACGGATACAAATCGTATCGCCATCATTGACGCCGGAACCGGGCTTCGCAATCTCGGCCGGGACATGCGCGCCATCGGACATCACCAGGAGGAATTGATCATCGCGTTCACTCACTTTCATTGGGATCACCTGCAGGGTTTCCCCTTTTTTGCCCCGGCGTATAATCCGCAGCAAAAAATCACGATTCTCACGCTCGGCCGGGGCCAGACCGTCGGCAATCTCCGGGAGATTTTTGAGGTGCCGCTGCAGTCGCAATACTTTCCTGTGCAGTTGGACCAGATGGGGGCTCAATTTGAATTTCTGAAGGTCCAAGATGCCAGCAAACACTTCACCGGGGTCAACGATGTGGAAACCAAAGTCACCGGGCAACGGCACAATCACCCGGGCGGCGCGTACGGGTTTCGGATTGAGAGCAACGGCAAGGTGCTGGTGATTTGCACGGATGTTGAGCATGGCGAAAAAATCGACCCAAACGTAGTGGAGCTCAGCCGCGGCGCCGATTTGCTGGTGCACGACGCGCAGTACACGGCCGAGGAACTACGGACGCACCGGGGATGGGGCCACAGCAGTTTTGACCAGGCCATGCAGGTGGCGGAAATGGCCGGGGTTAAACAGCTCGCCATGACTCACCATGACCCTGAACACGATGACGAGTTTCTCCTTCGCATGGAAAAGCTATGCCAGCGGCGATTCCCCAACTCGCATCTGGCCCGCGAAGGAATGGAAATCGTTCTCTAAAAAGCGACTGCTGTAGGCACGGGAGAGCCTGCCCGCGGCGGCGGGTGCGCCGTCCTCCACGCGATTTCTGCTCTACTGCAGAATATCTTTCAGTATCAGGGCCAGACGGTGCCCCGCTCGGCGTACTTGTTTCCGGGCAACCCTTTTTGCGCTCACTCCGTATTCCGCATCGAGCGTCGTTTGAAGTTTCTGCGTCGGCTCGGAATTTCCCGGGCGTTCCACGGTGATCGGAACAAAGTTCAGATCGTACGCATCCCGCTTGGCTAACTGCAAAGATTCGTTTGCCCACGCGGAGGGATCGAGATTGTTGTCTTTGGTCTTATTGAGGTGAAGTTTTTGAACATCGGCGATAACATCGTC
>Ga0209059_1000848_pt1 | contig 14083 bp, 12 predicted proteins | sample GraSoiAngelo_151_FD_186165 | JGI IMG/M metagenome (GOLD analysis project Ga0209059, IMG submission 186165) | Grasslands soil microbial communities from the Angelo Coastal Reserve, California, USA - 14_1009_12_20cm (SPAdes) (version 2) | ecosystem: Environmental > Terrestrial > Soil > Grasslands ...
GGTTGTCGGGAAACCGGAGTGCGGCACCGGCGTTGTGGCCTTGTTGTAGTCGGTCTGATGGCAACTGACGCAGGCGGTCGCGGTGATGTTGAAGTTGTTATTGACGTGACAGTCCGTACATTGCCGCGGCGGAACTGTGTGCGCACCGCTGAGCGTGAATCCAGTGGTCGAGTGATCGAACTTCGCGTTCGTCCACTGCACCGTATCGTGGCACTGCTGACACGTAGTCGGGAATCCGGCGTGCGCCACCGGGCTTACCGCATTGTTGAAGTCGTTCTGATGGCAGCTGACGCATGTGGTGCTCGTAATATTGAAATTGTTATTGACGTGGCAATCTGTACATTGGCGCGGGGGAACGGTGTGCGCACCGGTCAGCGGAAAACCGGACTTCGCGTGATCGAAAGTCGCCGGCTGCCAGGCTGCGGTGGTGTGGCAGGTTTCACAAGTCTGTGCGAATCCCCCGCTCACGTGATTCGGGTTCGTGGCTCCCTGGAAATCTTTCAAGTGACACGACACGCAGGTGGTGCTGGTCAGGTTGTAGTTGTTATTGACGTGGCAATCGGTGCATTGCCGAGGCGGAACCGTATGCGCACCGGTCAACACAAAATTCACTGTGGAGTGATCGAATTTCGCCGGTTGCCACGCCGCGGTGGTGTGGCACTGCAGGCAATTCGAGGGGAAGTTAGCAGCCACGTGGTTCGGATTCTTGGTGGCTTGAAAATCCTTGAGGTGGCAGGTCAGGCAAGCCGAGGTCGTCAGGGTGTAGTTGTTATTCGTGTGGCAATCCGTGCATTGGCGCGGTGGCACAGCGTGCCCGCCCGTCAGCAGGAAACCGGTGGACGAGTGGTCAAACTTCGCGTTCAGCCAGTTGTCACTGGAATGGCATGTGTTGCAATCCGTAGAGAACTTTGCGGTGACGTGATTGGGATTTGTGGTCGCCTGAAAATCTTTGAAGTGGCAGGAAGCGCAGGCCGTTGACATCGTTTGGAATTTGCTATTGGCCCCGCCTTTGTGACAGGCATCGCAGTCCACAGCCGCGTGCGCTCCGGTCAAGGGAAAGCGGTTATTGTGCTGCTGGATCTGCTGAATCGAAACTTGCCATCCCCGAACCGTGTGGCAGGCCTCGCAATTGGCTCCCAGTTGCCGTTTGTGAATATCGGCATGGCAGTCCTGGCAACGCTGTCCGACGTTGCTAAACACGGGTTTTATGTGGCACTGAGCGCAGGTGACGGACTGGTGCATGCCGCGCAAAGGGTAGCGCGTCCGGTTGTGGTCGAATTCTGGAACGGCTCGAATCGGCGTCCACCCGCTTGCTGTATGGCAATTTTGACAAGGAATAGCGAGGTTCCCGTGCGGACTGCGAGTTCCGCCCGATACCTGCGCCTCCCCCGTACCTGAGTACGCGGTAAACGCGAGCAGCGCCACTGCAATGACCTTGAGCACGGCCCCAGCACGTGACATGACTTGCCCTTTCGTCTACCCACAACAGAAATGAATTAAGAACAGCTATAAGGACGGAAGAACCTGCAACTGCAATTGTTAGTCCAACCACAATAACGATTCCATCGCAGCCGCGGAAAGTTACCGGGGTGCGTATTCGCGGGTTGGTTAGGCCAGTGGCCAGATTCCAGCCGGTTCAGTAGTACTGAAGCCAAGTGTAAGTTCTTCGTATTACCGCGAAGTTTTTCCTATTGAACCTTCGTGTTGTTAAGAAATCTGAACGCGCAATCTTTGAACAGATTCCGGCCACAACTGAAAGAGTGTCGTTAGCAGCCATGGCTGCTTTCGCGGGCACTTCACTTGTAGAAAAATCCGAACGTTTGAACTGAATGAAACGAAGACTCTGTGGCAGGACAGGGTATAAGAATATAGGCCTAGAGATGCAGCGCGCAGAATGAAAGGTTGTAAGCTCTGCGAGTCATACGCAGGGAGAAGTCCAGACAGAAAAGTCGGAGCTTTCTAATCTTTCAATCCGGACGCGCTTGCTTTAGGTACGGGGTTGTTGGCGCCATGACAAGCGGCACATTCTTTCGGCGTCGGCTTGTAGAACAGAACCGTTTTGCCCTCCACCACCCTTGTCAGCTTGTGACAGCCGGCGCAGCGCACGTTCTGGTGCGCGCCCCGCAATGCGAACGCAGTACGCTTGTCGTGATCAAACAGCGACGGCTTCCATTTCATGCTGTTGTGACACTCGGCGCAGCGCGTAACTCCGGCCTTTGCGAATTGCTTGCCATGCACGTCCTGGTGGCAGTCCTCACATTGCATCGGAGCAGCTTTGAAATCGACATGCAACAAGTTCGTTTCAAGATTTGGCGGCTTATGGCAATCGATGCACGCGGTAGCGCGGTGCGCGCCCAGGAGCGTAAATTTCGTCTGCGAGTGATCGAATCCTGAGAGCTCTCTCCAACTCTTGGTGGAGTGGCAGGCCTCGCACCCAGCCTTCGATCCGTCAGCCCGGACACGCTGCATGCGTTCCTGGAACTGTCCCTTATGCGGATCATTATGGCAACTGGCGCAGTTCAGATTGCTCCAGTGATAAACAACGGCGGGCTTGGGTTGGAACTCCGCCGATTCCTTGTGGCAGTCGGCGCAGGGAACGGCGACGTGCCCTCCCGTGAGTACGAAGTGAGTCTCCTTGTGCTTGGCTAGCGTAAAGGTAGACGGCTTGTAAGCATTCACCGTATGACAACGGTCGCAAGCGTTGAAATACGGCGCGGCGGCAAACTGCCCCGCGTGCCGGTCGCCATGACAATCTGTGCAGCGATCGAATTTGACCTTGAATACTGTGTCCTTCCCTTTCGGAATATGGCACTGCGCGCATTCCAGACGAGCGTGGCCACCCTGCAACGGATACGCCGTGGACGCATGTTCCTTAACCGTAAATTTCGATGGCTTCCAGCCCTGCACCGTGTGACAGGACGCGCACTCTCCTTGGTCCGATCGCTTAACAAACTGCCCTTTGTGTGGATCCTTGTGGCAGTCCATGCACTTCGCGAATACCAGCGGCTTCTTGAAGTCGCCGTTGGCGTGGCATTGAGCGCAGTCCACACTCACATGCTTCCCCTCCAGCGGAAACTTCGTCTTGGAGTGATCAAAGCGCTGGTTGACTGTCTGCAACGAAATCTTTTTCCAGCCGCTGGTGTTGTGACAGGACTGGCAACTCTGGGGGAAGCTGCCGTGATGCGGATCCTTGTGGCAGTCGGAACACTGATTGAATGGAATGCCGACGTACTGCGGCTTTCCGTCGGCTCCGTTGGTGTGGCACTTGGCGCATTGCACTTGCAGGTGCAGCCCGGTTAACGGGTAGCGTGTCTTGGAGTGATCGAACTGACCCATGTTGATCGACTTCCAATCGACGAAGTTGTGGCAGGAAGCACAATTCTGGCCCAGTCGTCCCTTGTGCTGATCCTGGTGGCAGGTCACGCAGGCCGTGGAAATGCCGAGATAAGTTCGGCTGGGGTCTTTAATCTTGATTGACGACCGTTCCTGGGGAGAGATGTGCGACGGATTATGGCACTTCGAGCACTCCAGCCCAGCATGCTTGCCCTCGAGAACGTACCCTGCCTCTTTGTGATTGAAGGTTTTGATATTCCACTTGATCAGTGGAAAATCTTCGCCGTTGTGCTCGGAATGGCAGCGGGCGCATTCCTGGCTTGAACCGTTCGGAATGTTGTAGGTAGAGTGCAGCCCCTTGTGAGCGGAAAGCCGATTAGCGATTTCAGTGTGACAATCCAGGCATTTGAGCGCAGCCTGGCCGCCGAATTTATGGCAACTGGCGCAATTCGTGGAGCCGTTGAGGGATTGGTGGGGCCGAGACAGCGGGCCGGGAGAAATCTGTGCCGAAGCACCAGGAATGGCACACATCAGAAACGATACGAGAAGCGCGGCAAACATCGCGCCGGCTGCGGATCCAGGAAAGCGCGGGCCTCCATCGCCCCAATTCTGGCGAGACCACCACTTCGGTTGCACTTTCAATCGCGTCTGACCGCGCAAAATCTCCTCGCGAGCTTTGAGGTGAGGACAATACTTATACTCGCTCTGGAGTTTATTTGTCAGTGACGCTTGGCACTAGTGACCACAGGTACACCTCCTGGGTGCCCATGTGTGCGCTGGGGCCCACGGCCCGGCTGAAATTGGCGAAAATAAAAGCGCCCGCAAATTGCGGGCGCCTATGGTACGGGGGAAGGAAAATTAGCTGTGCAGCTTACGCCGGACCATGCCTGCCAATCCCAGCAGTCCGGTGCCTAACATGGCCACCGTCGAAGGTTCGGGCACGGACCCCACTATGGTCGTATCCCCACCCGAGATCATGGTCGATCCGTTGAAGTAGTTTTTGCCGGTATTGATGGTCAATTGAACAGTGACTCCGGATACGGAAACGCCTTGCGCGGTCCCCGTGAGCGTCCCGGTTAGCGTGTAGCTGTGAGTGCCGTTCTCGAGGTTTACCAGTGACCAAGTCACAGGCCCCGAAAACGATCCGGAGAACAATGTCCCGCTGGGAACGCCATTGGTTCCGTTACCGGTCACGGTGAAAGTTCCGCCCGCTGCAAACGTGCCGCCATTGGTCAGGGAAGAACCGCTGGTTAGGGCACCTGTGGAAAATGCAACCGTCCCCAGATCCCCTGTAATTTTTGGGCTGCCCTCAGCGATGATCGCGATCAATGTGGATCCGGAAAGAGTCAAGCCGCTGCTCGATCCGGCCAGAGTTCCGCCGATATTGCTGAAGTCAACGCTGCTATCGGCAAACGAAGCGGCAGGAATCATCAGGCAAGCCAGCGCAATCAACAAAACGGTGAGAGTTCGTACGGAAACCATGAAATCGCTCCTTGCAGAAGGCTGGTTGGTGCAGAAACACACAACCTACAAAGCTGGTTAAGAGTAGGTCGGCCGGGGCAACTGGTCCATACAGCAGTCGCCGTAGGTAAGTTGGTCCAACTTCTGTATTGACCTGAGGTTGTCGCAGACACGCTCCCGGCTGACCCTATCTTCGGCGAGCCCTTCCCCACCGGTTTAGCCATCGCTTCCATTTGTAAAAAAAATGTCAAAAGGCTGTCCCAGCGCAAAGGAAGTAGGGCTAAAGCAGTGTAAGCTTCAGAAACCGGGTGGAATGTTTGTGTTGGGGGTGCTATATGGGGAATCTGGCTGCTCCGCTAAATGCGCTTCGAACGGCGACTCTTGAGCCGTTGTCCAGGGCGGCAAATCGTATCCTGGTTGTTGAGGACGATCCCGCCGTCCAAAAGGCCTTAAGACGGCTCTTTGAAACGGAAGGCTACGCCGTCGAAACGCAGTCGGACGGCAAATCTGCGCTGGACAGTTTTCGAGCTGCCGCACCTGCCGCCATTGTGCTCGACCTTCGGCTTCCCAAGGTATCCGGCCGAGACGTCTGCAAAGAAATCAAGTCGGTCGCCCCGGGCCTGCCAGTCGTGGTGCTCAGCGCCGCCAGCGACGTCTCCGATAAAGTTCTCCTTTTGGAACTGGGCGCAGATGACTATGTCACAAAGCCCTTCAGCCCACGGGAACTCTTGGCGCGAATCCGTGCCGCATTGCGCCACACCGCTCGTACGGCTGAAACCCAGGTCGTCAGCTTCGATGACATCTCCGCTGATTTCAGGAAGATGGAAGTAAAACGCGAGGGCAGAATCGTGGTGCTCACTGCCCAGGAATTCAAAACTTTCCAATTTCTCGTACAGAACGCCGACCGGGTGATCAGCCGCGACGAACTCCTCAACGAAGTCTGGGGATACCAGAATTACCCCTCTACTCGGACGGTCGACAATCACATACTTAAGCTTCGGCAAAAGCTGGAGAAGGATCCCTCCAGTCCGATACACTTCCGCACGGTGCACGGAATGGGGTATAAATTCGTCCGCTAAGTCGGAAGCCGGTTTTCAGGGCCGTGCAAAATTCATTTCCAGGCAATTCGTCCGGAGTATTCGTGCCGCGACTGCGGTTGCGCACGCGCTTCCTCCTCGCGATGCTGCTGATCACGGCAGGATTGACGCTCACCAGCCTGTTCCTGGTGCGCCGGACCGTAGAAAACAATGTTCGCCAGAGTATTGCCATCAACCTGCGCAATTCCGTTTCTGCCTTTCAGGACTACCTTCATGAACGCGAGACCATGCTCACCAGCGACGTCGCGCTGCTCGCGGATCTTCCGATTACGCGCGCCATCATGACTGGGTCGGACCCGGTTACAATTCAGGACGCTTCCCAGGATGTGGCGGACATTGCCAATAACGATCTCTTCGTTCTGGTCAACCGGTCAGGCAAAGTCCTTGCAGTTCATACGAAGACTCCGGGCTTCGGCCGCGAGGCTGCCCAAAAGTACTTCCAGCAGTCGCTGGAGGATCGCGACGTGTCCAGCCACTGGTGGTTTGGCGAGCATCATCTTTATCAAACTTTTATTCAGCCGGTGTACCGCGGGTCCCGCACCGATGGAACCATGCTCGGATTCCTGGTGATCGGATACGAGATCGACCATCGTCTGGCCGCAGAAGTGAGTAAGGTAGCTGGCAGTCACGTCGCAATCTCCTGCGGCAATGAACTGATCTCTTCGACGCTGCGGCAAGACCAACTCACGGTCGACAACGTTCGCCCTCTCATTGGCGGATCGGCGCAGGCCGAACCGCATGATGTCGAGATTGGCAGCGAACGCTACCTCGCCACTTCCCTGCAGCTTTCCAATTCGCAGGATACCCCGGTGCTTTTCACCGTGATGGCCTCCTACGATCAAGCCACAAAATTCCTGGATGAACTGAATCGCTACATGCTTCTTTTGGGCCTGGCCGCAATCGTGATCGGCAGCGGTCTCGTCTTTTTTGTTTCGCATACATTCACTCGGCCATTGGGAAATCTGGTGGGCGGAGTGCGGGCGCTGGGCGCCGGCGACTTCCACCATCCCCTGGACGCGCGCGGAGGTGACGAGGTCGCTGAATTGACGCGCGCCTTTGACCGCATGCGCGCCAGCCTTCTGAAGAGCCAGCAAGACCTGCTGGAATCGGAACAACTCGCCACCATTGGCCGCATGGCCAGCTCCATCTCTCACGACCTGCGTCATTCACTCGCAGCGATCGTGGCCAATTCCGAGTTCCTGGTGGACAGTCATCTCACCCCCGCACAACGTGAAGAGCTGTACCAGGAGGTGCGCATCGGAGTAAATCTGATGACCGACCTCATCGATTCGCTCCTGGAGTTTGCGCGCACGCGGGAATCGCTGAACCTGGCGTACAGCGACGTATCGGAAACAATTCACCGGGCGCTGCAAGCGGTTCGCCTGCACCCCCGCTACAGCGGTCGGAATATCGAGGTTTCATGCACCCCTCACCTTTCCGGATGCTTCGACCAGCGGAAACTGGAGCGCGCGTTATACAATCTGCTGCTCAATGCATGTGACGCCGCGCCTGTTGACCACGGAATGATCCGTGTAACCGCGGCCGAAGTAGCGGGAGCGATTACAGTCTCAGTGGCCGATAATGGCCCCGGCATCGCGCATTCGATTCGGGACCGCATTTTTCATCCCTTCGTGAGCTTTGGCAAGGAAAACGGAACCGGGCTGGGGCTAGCCGTCGTACAAAAGATTGTGCAGGATCACGGCGGCGAAGTTTCGGTCCAACGCACGGCGGAAGGCATGACCGTGTTTCGCATGTTCCTGCCGAGCCGGGTTCCACAGCTGTCGAGTGAATTGGCGGAGACAAGAGCGATGACGCCTCCGCTTGTGCCCGCCCAGCGGGTGGAAGCCAATCAGAACTTGTTGTCTCATCCGGGCTCTTAGGCGCACCTCCCCTGTCTCGCCCGTGCCTGACTCCGGATGCTCCGGGAGGACGGTGTGAAGATCCTTTGGACTGTTGTGCTGCGCGGCGGACCCATGCTGGTTGCTCTTCTGGCCGCGTCTCTCTCTCAGGTATTTGCGCAGGACGTATCTCCTACATCTGCCGCCCCAACCTCTGGTATTCGCGAGCTGCAGGATCAGGTACGTGAACTGCGGGCCATGATGCAGGAGATGCGCGCGGAGAATGCGCAATCCCGCGCCGAAATGCAACAGCTGCGCCAGGACTTGCAGGCCACTCGTGCATTGCTAGAGCGACCCGCGGACCAGAGCAGCACTCCGGACCAAACCGCTGCGAATCTTGCCCCCGCTTCTGCGACCCCAACTGCAGCTGTAACCCAGGCCACGACACCTGACTCTATAGAAGAAAGAGTGCAGAAGCTCGAAGACACAACCTCTCTCATCGGCTCGAAAATAGATGAGCAATATCAGACCAAAGTAGAGACTGCCTCGAAATATCGCGCTCGACTCCACGGGATCGTGTTAATGAATGCATTCCGCAATCTCGGCAACTCCGACAATCTTGATTTACCAACTTACGCGGAGAACGTTCTTCCGGGTTGGCCACAGGCGAATCTCGGCTTCTCGATGCGCCAGTCAGAAATCGGCCTCGAGTTGTTCGGGCCGACGGTAGCGGGAGCGAAGGCTTCGGCGGATATTCAGTTTGATTTTGCCGGCGGGTTCCCTTCCACGGGAAATGGAGTGAACTTTGGAATCGTTCGCCTGCAGACGGGCAGCCTGCATTTGGACTGGAAAAACACTTCGATCACTGCGGGCCAGGATTCCCTTTTCATTTCGCCGTTGTCACCGACATCATTCGCCTCGCTGGCTGTTCCGGCGTTCGCGTCTGTCGGCAATCTTTGGGCTTGGACGCCGCAGCTCCGGGTGGAACACCGCTTCGCCGTTTCCGATCAGCAGACGGTCACGCTTCAGGCAGGACTCCTCGATAATCTCGATTGGCAAAGTCCGTACGATTCCTTCTATCGCTCAGGGCAAGCGGGGGAATATTCCGGTCAACCCGCGTTTGCATTTCGCGGAGCGTGGTCGCGCCCCATACAACAGCACCCTCTGACTATCGGGGTAGCGGGATACTATGGCCGGCAGAACTGGTTTTGGGGTCGCAACATTGATTCATGGGCTGGAATGCTCGATTTTCAGGTACCGCTCCTGCGCCGGCTGGGCTTGTCAGGCGAGTTTTACCGCGGCCGCGCCATCGGCGGATTGGGAGGCGCAGTAGCAACGTCGATTGTGTACGGTGGAGATCCCAGAGCGCACTTCACCCCGATTCGCGGCCTCGATTCCACCGGCGGATGGGCTCAACTGAAGCTGCAGATAACGCCCAAACTGGAACTGAACGCAAGTATTGCGGACGACAATGCGTATGCTGGAGATGTGCGCGGCTTCGCCACCGATCAGAATAATTTTGGACCCATCCTGGGGCGGAATCGTGGGGCTCTGGGTAATTTTGTTTTCCGGCCGCGCTCCGACCTGCTGCTCTCGGCGGAACTGAGACGTCTACGGACGTTTCCCATCTATGGCAGCAGCAGTATGACCAATCAACTGAACCTTGCCATGGGGATTCTGTTTTGAGACTCTATTCGGCCGCCGCGATGTCGATGCTTGCACTTGCCGCAATCTGCGCCCACGCGCAATCGCCGCTCCGGGCACACGTGGACGTGACCCGCAACGGTCATCGCGTCAAAGACAGTTCGCAAGTCGTCATCTGGCTCACTCCCGTCGGAGTTCCGGTGCAGACGCCAAAGCAGGATTCCAGCAAAATTCCGAAACTGGTGCAGAAGGACAAAAGCTTCCATCCTCCGTTGGTTGTGATACCGGTTGGGGGCAAGGTGGAGTTTCCCAATCGCGACCCGTTTTTTCACAACGTGTTTTCACTTTTCGAGGGAAAGCGTTTCGACTTAGGCCTGTACGAAAGCGGCACCACCCGCTTTGTGCAGTTCGATAAGCCGGGCATCTCATTCATCTTTTGCAATATTCATGCAGAGATGAGCGCGGCCGTGATCGCCATCGCTACACCCTATTACGCCATCTCCAACGCCAAGGGAGAGATCACCTTTCCCGAAGTTCCTCCTGGCCGCTACGACGTGCAGGTATTTCATTCATCGGTTGCACCGGATACCCTGCGCGCTGCGCAGCGCGAGGTCACGCTGACCTCGGCTGACTCTTCGCTGGGCACCTTCTCACTTGCCGAGACCGACGCCCTGTCTGCACACAAGAATAAGTACGGCCGCGATTACGACCGCCCCGATCCCAATAGCCCGGCCTACGCGCGTCCGTAGGTACTACTCAAAGAGAAAAGGCGTGCCTCGCAGCACGCCTTTTCTCGCCTCTGACCTTCACTTCATCGACAACAACTTGCGCTGTTGACGTCGTGATCATTTACTGCTCGTCACGAACTTTCAGCGATGACCTCCGGAGTGGCCGCCGCCACCGCTCGAATGACCACCACCTCCGCCGCCGGAGCGCGCACCGCCGCCTCCGCCGCCGCTGTAATGTCCGCCACCACCTCCACCTCCGCCGCCGTAATGTCCACCCCCTCCGCCGCCATAGGACGGAGCGCGGCCGCCGCTGGGTGCGCTATGCGAACCGCCGTAGCTGGGAGGCGCCGCACGATATCCGCCTCCACCACCGTAGCTGGGCCGCGAAGAGCCACCGCCACCGTATGACGGAGTGCGTACAACTGGCTGTCGCATATCCAGCTGCGGACGCGGAGATGCGCCACGCCCGTAGCCACCACCTGAGTACGGAGTGCTGCTGTAACCCCGCTGTTGCGGCGTACCGTAGCTCGGTGCCGTCCGATTCCAGTAGTTACTGTTGCTCCCGCGGTTCGAATACGGGCTGCTGCCCATCTGGCTCCGCGATGGAGGATTGACTGGCCGGTAGCCTCCGCGATTCTCTGCCGGAGCGGACTGGTAAGTTCCACGCTGGGCCGGCGATCCCATGCTCGGGGGAGCGGAGGATCGATTGCTCGGTGGCGTGAATGGACGGAATCCGCCCTGATTGCCCGCTGGCGCCGACTGGTACGTGCCGCGTTGCTGGGGCGCAGCTCCCATGGTCGACGGACGATTGCTGCCGCTCGGCGGCGTGAACGGACGATAGCCGCCACGGTTTGCCGCCGGAGCATTCTGCATCGTGCCGCGTGGAGAGTTCCCCACCGACGGTGCCGTCGAGCGGTTGCCAGGCTGCGTGTACGGGCGATATCCACCCGGCTCGCCGATTCCGCGGGAAGCCTGCCGATTCGCTCCCGCAGATGTGCCGTTCGCGGACGGGCTGTACGGCCTCATATTGCCCCGATTACCATTCTGCGCTCCTGCGGCATTCGCGCCCACGCGGTTGCCCATGTTGTTCATCTGCCGGTTCGCAGGAGTTCCTGCACTGGGCCGCATGTTGCTGTTGCCCCGAGCTATTAAAGCAGAGCGTCCGCCGGCAGGAACCGCACCCACATGGCTTTGCTGCATAGTCTGGCGCAGGCTGGATTGCTGCTGCCGGAACGAGACTGGACGGGCCATCGTGCCCCGCGCCGGTGCGAAGAAGCGTTGCGAACCGCCATTACGAACTGTCGAAGGCGCTGCGGCGCGTCCGCTCGCCGACAAGCTCGCGTGAGTCGGCACCACCGGAAGGTTCCCCGCCATCATGCGCGCGCCCCTCAGCTGCTGCGGAGTGGCGCCCATGGCGCGAACTCTGCCCGCACCAAAATGGCTGGCATTCACGGCCGACATGGCATTGCCAATCCGCCCGTTGCGGAAGTTCGCCACGTTCGAGTAGCGCATTCCGCCATGCAGAGGAGCGATTCCGCCATAGTTGTGGATGTTCGTGATGTTGACATTGTTGACGTTCACGACACCAAAGCGCCCGCGGTATCCGCCCCACCACGGATGGAACCAGTCACACGGTCCGAGCGGGAGCCAGCCGAAGCCGCCCCAGCCACCAAATCCGACGTTAAACCCAAAACCGCCGCCCCAGCCCCAGAACGATACGTACGCCGGCGCCCACAGCGGGTTATAGCCAGCCCACACCGGACCCGGCCACCACGCCCAGGATGCGCCATAGGGGAACCAGCGTCCATAGTGATAAGGCGCCCAACCCCAAGGCTCGTATCCAACCCAAGTCCAACCGTAGGAAGCCTCCCAAACCCAGTTGCCATCCCGATAAGGAACCCAGCCATCGGGCTCGTTCGGAACCCAAACGTCGCCGTAGTCCTGCACCTTTTCCCACCGGCCGTATGCATCCAGATCATGGGTGCCCGTGTAGCGCCGGTTCGTATGGCGCCACGAATTGGCATCCTGAATCAGATGGTCCCGATCACTATTCCATTGATCCCATTCATCGCGATCCGGAGCAGACGCGATCTTGTACTGTGCCTCATTGGCGTCGCCGCGAATCGTCGCCATGTCTCCAGCTCGGACTTCGGTGCTGCCCTGCGGAGTTGCAATCTGCGCCTCGCCTTTGCGCACGATCACGACCGTGTCGCCATCCGGACGCACTTCAATGCGGAACACATCATCATGGTGCGAAGGATGAACCGAGACGTTAGGCGTGTCGATTTCCGGTTCCGCCTCACTATCCTTGGAAACGGAGTAATTGAGAATGCCCTGGCTGAGCTGAATTTGAATATTCTTGTGAGTAAGATTCGCGATATTTGCCGTGGAATTCGGGCCCAAGCGAAGGGTGTTAGCGAAATCGAGTTGTACTTCGGCGCGCCCACCCTCGGCGGTCGAAACTTTGTCCCCGGTCATCACGGGCTGGTTGAGCGTTGCGGCCGACCAATCGCCGGAATCGCCGCGCTGGGTGGAAACATCTCCATGCATCAAGCTGATGCGAGCCACTCCCTGATCAGTTTGAGCGGGCGCTTCGCCGGTCGGGCCGCCGGGTTGAGCTTCGGTGGGTTGAGCCTCGCTAGGCTGCGCGTCGGGGGGTTGCGCGTTGGCGGAATCGACATCTGCCTGCGCGTCCACTCCCGAATCCGCGGGTTGCTGGTCTTGACCAACCTCCATAGGAGCGCTTGGCTGCTCCGTCGGACCGGACCCATCGTCCGTGCTTTGCGCCCAGCCGCTCAACGACAGCGCACCCGAGAACGCCAGTACTAAAATTGCGAGCTTTCCTGCCCAAAGTTTCTTCATGGCCCCACCTCTCGAAGCGAGCCTGCCTGTATAAGTCCGCATGCAAATTCCCTGCAAGGGTAGAGGCAAGTGCCATGCCAAATAAGGGTTGCGAGTGGCCGTCAAAGGAACGTATTTTGAAGGACTTACGGCAAGAGCGGAATTGGCCCTGACAAGCAACCCGCAGAATTGGCCGACCTCAACCAAAACTGGTGGTTTTCGGCCAGGGCAGTCGGAGATCCGTTCCCACGTCCGTGTTCATGAAAACGCGAACGCCTCGATTCCAATGTTGATCTTCCACAAACGCAAGCGCCGCCAAAATGGACTATACTCGTCGGTGTTGGACCTCGGCTGCAGGGCTAGTCCTCCCTACTTTGTCTCTATCTCCGTGCCAGGGAATTTGCGGTGGCTGCCTGAAGCGTAATCAGCATGAATTCTGATCCGCGTGCGGGAAAAGCTCACGCAAGAATGAAGCTGGCCGCCGTTCTTTTTCAAGAGGGGAACATCAACCTTGCGGCGTGCAGCCGGCAGGGTCAATCAGCAACCTAATGACTACCTCAAAAATGCGCAAACAAGTAGGCTTTTCACTCATCGAACTGCTGATCGTAGTGGCCATCATTTTGATCATTGCGGCCATTGCCATCCCGAACCTGCTGCGGGCGAAGATGTCAGCCAATGAGTCTTCGGCCGTGGGCTCCATTCGTGCCATCCAAACAGCGGAGATAAGCTATGCGTCCGCCTACCCAACTGTAGGATTTGCACCCGATTTGGTCTCGCTGGGTAGCACAGCTAGTCCTTGCCATCCAAGCCAGACATCCGCTTGTCTGATCAACAGCGTGTTGAGCCAGGCGAATACGACCCCCAAGAGCGGCTACATATTCAATGCAGCCGGGACCACCGGGGGAAGCGGCAATGTGAATATTGCCTACTACGCCGAAGGGCATCCAGTTTCTGTCAATCAGACAGGCATCCGCAGTTTCTGCTCGGTGGAAGACGCTGTGATCCGCGCCGACCCGGCCGGGAGCACCGTGACCAGTGGCGCAGGTTGCGAGGCTTTTCCGCCACTGAACCAATAGGTTCGTCTTCATCTAGTTCGTCTTCTGGAGAAAGTGGGGACCCCGGAGGGAAGGAGTGCCGTCCC
>Ga0209059_1000850_pt1 | contig 14067 bp, 12 predicted proteins | sample GraSoiAngelo_151_FD_186165 | JGI IMG/M metagenome (GOLD analysis project Ga0209059, IMG submission 186165) | Grasslands soil microbial communities from the Angelo Coastal Reserve, California, USA - 14_1009_12_20cm (SPAdes) (version 2) | ecosystem: Environmental > Terrestrial > Soil > Grasslands ...
ATGGATACCTGGCCCAAGGATATATGTGCCGTCACCATAAATGCTAATTTCGGGACTAAGTGCCAGTGTGCCGAAATTGCCACCGCCATAGAACATGCGAACGATGACATCGCTCGCATTTGAACTGTATGTAATCGTCCCGTTATTCGTTGGTAATACCTGCGTATTCTTCCCACTCTTAGAAGATGAAGTCGTATCGCTAGAGCTGCCGCAGGCTGTAATTAGAGCAGCTAATAGGCAGAGCATGACGAACGTGCCAGGGAAGACAGCCGGTGCCCGTTTACTACTCACTTTAATGAAAGAACGTGAAAGAAACATTCCGTAAATCTTTCCCTGATCATGTTGGGAAACCTGCCCAACGCCCGTTTCGTTTTTCACTACCCTGATAATTATACGTTTGCTATACGTCTAAGTGTACTGTTTCTCGCGTTGTTTCCTTCACGCTTTGTCGCAGTAACGATAGCCGATCATCTTATAAACCAGCTTCGCGGCCAGGAAATCTGCGCGGGTCTGTCCTTCCATTGGACAAAGTTCGACTACATCCATCCCAACAATCGTAGTGCGATGGCAAATTTCTCGAAAAAGATCGAGCAGCTGGTACCAACGTAGCCCGCCCGGTTCGGGTGTCCCCACCGCTGGCATCTCGCTGGGATCAAGGGCATCGAGATCGATAGTGACATACGTATGTTTGCTCAAACGGTCCCAGGGAATAACCACTGTTCCTTTCGCGAATTGATAGCCCCATACCACCGCCACGTTTGGGCGAGTTTTCATAAATTCAGCCTCTTCAGGGCTGAAACTGCGAATGCCAATCTCGGTCAAAGGAATACCCATATCTACAACACGTCTCTCGATGGCAGCGTGTGACAGGGGCGTTCCTTCATATTCATTGCGCAGGTCGCCATGAGCGTCGATATGAACAACTGTCAGGTCTGGAAAATAGTTTCGTACAACGGCAATAGGAGGTGCAGATAGGGAGTGTTCGCCGCCAAGAGTAAAGGGGAGTTGTCCGCGTTCAAGTACTTCTCGTACAGCATCGCCGGTGGCCTTGAGCGCAGTGGCGTGATCCATGCCGCGGTAGTCCAACGCTGGACGTGTATAAATACCCACGTCGATGGGGCAACAATCAAGTTCTTCGTCATACAATTCCATTTGACTGGAGGCATCAAGAATCGCCTGTGGCCCATGTTCGGTGCCTTTCATATAGCACACACTATACTCAAGCGGGGCCGGGATAATCGTCACCCGAGCGGTGGACGGTTCGCAATAAGGCGCGTCAGGCGCACCAAACTGGGTCACAGGCGAATCAGTCATAAAATCATGCTCCTTCTTTTTAGCGCACCGCCAATCTAGCCCTGCGGTCAGCCATAGCGGCCTCGTAGCGTTCAGGATCAGGCGTCTCCGGGCGCAAGGAACGGTTACCGCGTACCACAAAATGCGCCTCTACATCATCTGTCTGGAACATCTCCCTGGCAAAGGTGATGGCATCTTCCTGGCTGAATTCTTTGCAGGAACAGATGTCAATATCCACCTCACCATACTCGGGCCAGGCATGCATACTGATGTGACTCTGGGCAATAACGACAAAGCCTGAAAGGCCGGCGTCTAATGGATTAGACGTTTCAATATTGTACAGGTGCACCGGGCTGACTTTCTCCATACCGACACGGGCAGGATATTCATCCAATGCACGCCGTACCACGGCTTCGTTAGACAGAAGCTCCCGGTTACAACCGTACAACTCTAACATCAAATGGACAAGCATCGAACTAACCTCCTTTTAGCTCTAATAACACATGTGGCATCATTTTTTGACACCAAGTGTCATTATACATTAGGTTGTCAAGCTAATGGGAAGAATATGTCCGACGTTTGTATCTAATAACCAGTTTAGCTCCACCTAAAGGCAAGCAGTCATTCTATCTAAATGGGAAATACGTGGGTATTAGATAGAAATGACGAACTGATGTCGGTTGCATGGGTCTTCGTCTGATTAGACAATTTCACTAAGTATTGCCACATTCAGATCGGAAGCTCTGCGGAAGGCGCTGTCATTAGTAACAAAGAGCTTGCAATGATTCAGCGCCGCTGTTGCCGCATGAAGTGCATCCGGCGTCTTGAGGTTCATAGTCGCTCTCAGGTTAGCAGCTTCTTCAAGCACTGCTTGCGTAATAGGTAACATCTGCACATCAGGAGTGTGCCGCAATATTATGCGAAACATTGCTGCTGTTGTCTCATCGCCTACCTGGAGTGGTTTAACTAACACTTCAAGGAGGGTAAGTTCACTTGTCACGACAGTGATCTGTCCTACACTTACCGCCTGCCAAATTGTATCAAGAATTGCGCGAAAGGGATCGATCCGCTCAATGCTGTAGATAAAGCAATTGGCATCAAGGTACACTGTACCACTAGTGGGCAATGCTAGCTCTCCCACGAGCCTCGCTCCTTGAGTATATAGCTATCCACTTCTTCCACGCTGTGAAAAATTTGGTGACCGGGCAATGCTGACAGAATATCTATGACGTGACGTTGATCGTCTGGTTCGTTGTCTTCGACCATGACAACGACAGTCGCGCGTTTTCCCGGAGTGAGTTCCGGAGTGCTAATTTCGATTTTACCTCCCGGTAAGACAATGGTTTCCACTCGTACCTCCGTCGCCATCGTTTCCTCCCTCGTTCGTTAGTGTATCGCGGATATTTCTTAAACTCGTTCACAACTTACCGCATAGCCAAACCCAACTACAAGCTGAATAACTATAGAGCCAGGCTGACTGGAGCAGCCGAGTGGCCAAACCTGGCTGACAGTCCTCTTTCTTTAATATACCCTTGCTGGTGCGTTTCTAGGAAAGGAATGACCAGAAAGCAGTTTATCTTTAGCTGAAAAATCTGCTATGGCCTTGCCCCTTTTCCTGCGAGGTAAGCCTCTTTAAGCTCTTTTAGCAACTTCTCTCTCATGGCAAAGAGCTCTTTTCGCGGGCGCGGCTTCGCCTTGGTTACAGCATAGGCAGTAATTAGCGGCAGCGCAATCGTTGAATCGCCATAAATCACCACCGTGCTGCTCAATTGATCTGGTTTGATCTTGCCCCAGGAAACAGCTTCCGAAGGCGTTGCCCCGGAAAGCCCACCCCAATGGGGAGCATCAGCGGTGATCTGCACAAAATAGTCATGCCCACCCTTTTGGATACCGAGAACCTCCCATAGTTGCGGCTGCGTCTGCAGATAGAAATTCTTCGGGCTGCCACCACCAAGAATGATCACGCCATTGCGCGTGGCATGGTGAACAATAGCAGTGGTCTCGTTGACATCGGCCAGCGGGTCGAGCGTCAACAGGCTGCCATCCAGGGCGTTGCGTGCAACGTTCATCCCAATCGAAGAGTCTCCCGGTGAGGAGGTATAGATGGGAACGTTCCAGCGTGCCGCCTGCGCCAGCACTGAATACTCGGGATTGACCCCCGCTTTGAGCAACTGGGTGCCCAGGTGGTGATGCAGTTCCGAGGTCGCAATCGGCCGGTTCGGCAGGCTTTTCAGGCACTCGCGCACGAAAGCATCCGTGTCGAGTAGCACGCTGTCTTTGAAGAGAATATCATAGATGCGGATGACCCCTTCTTCCTGCAGCTTCGTATCGTCCAGGCGGAAATCGCCCCGGTGTAGTGTCATTGCCAGCGCGTAGTGCATATCGTGATAGAGGTTAGCGCCTGTGCTGATGATAAAATCAACGAAACCATTCTCCATTAGCGTGATGACGCAGCCGCCCAATCCAGCTGGCGTCAGGGCGCCGGCCATCGTCAGACCAATCGTCACATCTTTCTCGGGGTCCAGCATCTCCTGGGCATAAAGGCGCGCCGCCTCGTTCAATCGCGCACTATTATACGCCTGGAATTGCTGATCTATCAGTTCTGCGACCGTCATATCGGCGTGAACTCGCCGTGGAACAATCTGTGCTCCGCTCAAGTAATCGCCCTGACTTAGTTCGTGATTATCGATATTGGAGTTATCCTTGTGGTGCATGTAATCTTGATGATGCATGAAATTGTTATTCCTTTCTTATGGGACAGGCAGATTAGCAATGCTACAATGCATAATATTGTACCATTAGAAAGAATATTTATTGTAAAGAAAGCCAAGAATATAGTAGGGACGACCCCATAGGCGTGAACTTCAGCACTGCTGTCATCCTGAGCTCAGCGAAGGATCTGCGCTCGGCCCAGCCAGAGATCCTGAGCGTAGCGAAGGATGACAGATGGCGGGCGGTCGTCCTGTGTCAGCTATCTTATGTTCGTCCTGGGTTAAGTGCTCTGAGTTAAGAAATGCCTTAATTATTCAAGCCTGCATTATATCATCGCTCAACCATTTCCTGATCTGCTCAAAATGCTCCTGGTAATGCTCGTAGGAATTGGCTGCGATATAGGGGACAAGCCCATGGCCATCTGTCCATGGGAAGCGCTGGGGATTCGTGATATCGTCTTCGGAGAGCGCCTGTACCTGCTCCAGCAAGTCCTGGTAAGCAAGTCGCGAGTCTGACTGCACGTCATCAAGGGAGCGGTCCCTGTTCTCCAGGTACGTCTTCTGATTGAGTTTATCGATCTCTTCCCACGTATACCCCTTCTCAGGTTTGTCTGGCCGCTCTCCGTGCAAACCTGCCTGGATCCAGCCTGCACACCGGCGCTCCCACGTGGCGATATGTGCCAGCACATCCTTGATAGACCACTGATTCTCCAGGGCTGTCTGGCACATTTGCTCGGCACTTAGCTGGGCAAGCAGTCCATCCAGCTGTGCACGTTCCGTTTGTATCGTCTCAAGCACTTTGGCCTTATCCATTTGGTAGAGTCCTTCCTACTCAATCATCGAGCGCCTGATCTCGATAATCTGGTCGCGCAACTGTGCCGCCTTCTCAAACTCCAACTGTTTGGCAGCATTGCGCATCTGCGACTCCAAGTCCTTAATCAGCCGCAGCGCCTCCTCCTTTGGTATGCCGGACAAAACCGCTGCCACCGCTTTCCCATCTGCCTCTTCGACATTGACGCCACTCATCGCCTTGATGCGCTCCGACAGGCTCTTCACATCCTTCTTGATGCCACGCGGCGTGATATGATTGCTCTCATTGAAGGCCGTCTGAATTTTACGGCGTCGGTACGTCTCATCGATGGCATATTGCATCGATCTTGTCACCGTATCGGCATACAGGATTACACTGCCCTCGATATGGCGCGCCGCACGTCCAATGATCTGGATCAGTGAATTTCCTGAGCGTAGGAATCCCTCTTTATCGGCATCGAGAATGGCCACCAGTGAAACCTCTGGCAGGTCCAGTCCTTCGCGCAACAGGTTGATACCAACCACGACATCATAGACGCCCAGTCTCAGGTCGCGCAGAATCTCTACCCGTTCAATCGTGTCGATCTCCGAGTGTAGATAGTGGACCTTGATGTTCAGTTCCTGCATGTAGTCCGCCAGGTCTTCCGCCATCTTCTTGGTCAGCGTCGTTACCAGCACGCGCTGTCCCTTCGCGACCCGTCTCCTGATCTCCGCTAGCAGGTCATCGATCTGGCCCTTTGTTGGCCGCACGCTGATCTCCGGATCGAGCAAACCCGTCGGGCGAATAACCTGCTCCACAACCTGCTGGCTGTGCTCGTATTCATAAGGTCCGGGAGTAGCTGAGACAAAAAGGGCCTGTTCAATCTGATCCTCAAACTCTGTAAATGTCAAGGGTCGGTTATCGAGCGCGGAAGGGAGACGGAAGCCGAAATCGACCAGCACTTGTTTGCGCGAGCGGTCTCCGGCGAACATGCCCCGAACCTGGGGCAGCGCGACATGCGATTCATCCACCACCAGCAGGTAATCATCGGGCAAGTAGTCCATCAGCGTCCACGGCTGCTGGCCTGCCCCACGTCCCGCCAGGTGGCGCGAATAGTTTTCGACCCCGGAGCAGAAGCCAGTCTCGCGCAGCATCTCGATATCGAAGTTGGTGCGCTGCTTCAAACGCGCCGCCTCCAGGAGTTTTCCCTCTGCCTCAAGCACGGCCAGCCGCTCTTCTAACTCGGCCTCAATCAATTCGATAGCCCTGTTGAGCCGCTGCTGCGTTGTGACCCAGTGCTTAGCCGGGTAGATATCCAACCTCTGTCGTCTCCCCAGCACTTCTCCTGTCAGCGGATCAATCTCGGTCATGCGCTCGATCTCATCCCCGAAAAACTCGATACGCACCGCGACATCTTCGTAGGCTGGGAAAATCTCCAACACATCGCCGCGTACGCGGAAACGGCCGCGAATGAAATTGGCATCGTTGCGCTCGTATTGGATCTCCGTCAAGTGCCGTAAAATCTTATTGCGACGGCGTTCCTCACCGACTTTCAGCGTCAGTACCACCTCGCTATACTCTTCAGGACTGCCCAGGCCGTAGATGCAGGAAACAGAGGCTACGATCAGTACATCTTTACGCTCAAAGAGGCTGCGTGTTGTCGAGAGCCGCAGCTTTTCGATCTCCTCATTCAACATGCTCTCTTTTTCAACATAGGTATCGGTACGCGGGATATAGGCCTCTGGCTGATAGTAGTCATAGTAAGAGACAAAATATTCTACCGCGTTATTAGGAAAGAACTCCTTGTATTCGCTGAAGAGTTGCGCCGCGAGCGTCTTATTCGGGGCAAGTACCAGCGTCGGTTTCTGTACACGTTCGATAATTTTGGCAACTGTATAGGTTTTCCCGCTCCCCGTTACTCCCAACAAAGTCTGCATCTTAGCGCCATTAGCGAGGCCTTCAGCCAGTTGATCAATCGCTTCTGGCTGATCACCGGTGGGCTGGAACGGTGCTTCTACCTTAAATTCTGGCATAGCTTTTTTATCCTTAAAGAGTAGAATATCTTTTCCAAATTACCCTTCATTATACCACAACTGAGGGTATAATAGGATGTTGAAGTGATTTGCCCAGGTAGACCGTGATAGAGAGAGACGCGCCTGTAACGGCATTGTTTACAGGTGCGTTAATTACTTATACTCAAAATAATTTTCTGTTTCGGAGGTTCTCGTAATGATCCTGCTCAAAAGGTTATTGTATAAAAGCCATTATCGCGTAGCAGCAGCCTTCTTTGGACTACTCCTTTTAATCTCCCCTTTGCTAGCTTCCTGCGGTACCCCTGCTCCTTTGCAAATGGCCACTATCGACCTGGGGATACCTCAGGTAGCCCTGAATTCGCCTGTTGTAGGCCCACTACCTGATAATACGCAGCTGCGCGTAGGCATCACCTTCAAGGTAAGCCAGAGTGTACTCGATAAGTTTGATCGACAGAAAATACAACCCGGGCACAAGTCAAACCTGGAAAAATTCGCTAATCAGATCGGAATAGACGATGCCACCTATCAAAAGATCAAAGATTTTTTTAACCTTAAAGGCATCGGGCTGCAGCTCAGTAAATTGCATACCCATCTCACTATTACCGCTAAAGCTAAAACCTTTGGTACCGTTTTGCAAACTCATTTTGTTATTCATCGCTACAATAACCGAACCTTCTATGCCCCGGCGACACCGCCCAAGCTGCCGAAGTTCCTTGTCGATTCTATTGATGCCATCACAGGTCTTGACAACTATGGTGCACCTCCACAGCCTGGCCATCTTTACCAGCCCTTCAAGCAAATGGAGCCTCGCTATCCTTCTCATCCCACGCAGGATTGTAATGCGGACAGCCGGTCGTTACTGCCAAAAGAAGTGGCCCACGCCTATGGGTATGACCAGCTCTGGAACCATGGTTGGCATGGCGAAAACATGACGGTGAATCTGGTGGAGATCGATGGCTTTGATCAGAATGATATTCAGAATTACTTCGATTGCATCAATTTTCAAGGCAAGCTAAACGTCGCTGATATCGACGGCTCCCCTACAAGGGCGCTGGGCGAGTCTACCCTCGATATCGAAATGGTGGCTGGCCTTGCTCGCTCAGTCAATATTGTCGACTACGAAACGGATGGCAATGCGAACGGTGACATTTGGACGCAGGTTAACGATGAACTTCAACAGGTCATCAATGATAATACCAATAATGCCAGCGCGGGCAGCGTCGTCAGTATTAGCCTTGGTGCCGCCGAAAATCAGATGGATTCGAGCGATCGTGTTGCGATCGAGAAGAGCATTCAGATACTCACGCAGGTGGAACATATGACGGTCTTCGTCGCCAGTGGCGATTGTGGGGCCTTTACCGACCGTATGTTTCGTAGTCTCTCCGTCAGCTTCCCGGCCAGTGATCCCTGGTCGACCGCGGTCGGTGGCACTGTCCTTTCAATCGATAACTCTCAAAACCGCGCCGGCGAGGCTGCCTGGTCGGATGATGCAAACCCCTCCAGTTGCAAGAATCGCTGGGGGACAGGCGGTGGACTCAGCCAGGTCTATCGACGTCCTGCCTGGCAGAACGCTTATGGCGTCAATAACCGGTATTCAAACGGTGCTCGCCAGGTACCCGACATTTCCGCGACTGCCTTCGCCCTGGCTATCTACTTCAACGGACAGTGGGGGGCCGTTGGTGGTACAAGCGCCGCTGCCCCAATCTGGGCAGCCGGTCAATCGCTGATAAACCAGGGCCTGATCAAACAAATCGGAAAGTATGCCTATTCGCCGCGCATGTTCTATCTTGCAGCCGATAAGAATAATGGCAGGCGCCCCTATTACGATGTGACACGTGGCAATAACCTCTACTACCCGGCAACCCCCGGCTGGGATTATCCCACCGGGTTGGGTACGCCCAACCTGGCGGATTTCTATATGGTCGTCTGCCAGAATGTTATGTAGTGACATAAAAAATCTTTGCTGTGCTACAATAAACACAAAAAACAGCTTTAAGTAACTAATCAAAGGAGAAGAATGAGATAATGGCACAGGTACTCCCTCCTTTCTGCCCAAATTGCGGCGCGCCCACCGTACCGGGACAGCGCTTCTGTGCCAGCTGCGGCCGACCCTTCGTTTCAGTACCTCCTCAGGGCGCAAACGTTCCCGTCTCGAATCCACGGCCATCGACACCGTTTCCACCAACTTCGCAGCCAGTTCCGCAGAATCCTGTACAGGCTGCGCAACCATGGCGCAGTACAGGTCCCGCTGCGCCTGTCTTGTCTCCACCTTCCTATACACCAGCTCCAAAAAAGCGAACCTTCGGTGGAAAGGGCTGTGTACTTATATGCCTGCTGTTGCTTATCCTTTTAGGTGTGGGCAGTTATCTTAGCGCTGCCGCCTTTGGTATCCACCTGCCTGGATTTGGCAGTGGTAACGCGTCGCAGTCCTCCGTGACGACAACGCAAATCAACACTACTGTGACCTATGCAGGTGTTGAACTGACCATTCTCTCTGCCCAGCAGTCGCAAAGCTTTAATGACGATCCCAATACCACGTCGACCGGCATGGTGCGCCTGTCTATCCAGGAGCAAAATACAACCACTGTCAAAGTGAGCTGGCTCTATGCCAACATCGCACGCCTGCTCCTGCCGGGCAAATCTACAGCAGCGCCAACCTTTGTACGTGCTAACGTTGGTATCGCTCCGGGAGCAACGCAGAAAAGCACTGTTGATTTTGCTGTGCCTATTGATGACAAAGTCAACCAGTTGATACTGAGATTAGGGGCAACAAATGAAGCGCAGATGGATATTCCCCTGACGAGTCATGCCGACCTGGGCAAATATAGCCCGAAGACTATCCAGCCAAATGGTCAGATGATCTACATGGGCCTGAACTGGACATTGACGAAGGCTACAGAGCAACTGAGTATTGCTGGACAGCAAGCAAGCAAAGGGATGACTTACGTCATAGTGACGCTCCAGGTAGATAACACACTCTCGCAGCAGGCCATAACAGGCTCGCCCTTCGACTATGCGCGCTTGAAAGCTGGTAACACGACAGCTGCTCCAAAGTTAACAGACCTGCCTGTCTCATTTGATACAGGAGAAAAAGGCAAAACCGGGACAATCACCTTTCTTGTACCCGGTAGCAACTCCACTCTCACCCTCATCTTCTTGCCCCAAAGCGGAGCTGATCAGGCCACCACCGATTTTCAATTCGCCTGACTCCTATCTCGTGTGAATTGCGCCATACGTAGTGTATGAGTTAAATTATAGACTTTCATCTCAAGAACTGTTAGACTTGAGCCTGAGTACAGCAGTACTTATTCTAGAACAGTCTCACTTAGCGCTTTTGAAACAGAGGAGAGAGGAAATGGCACAATCATCACCGCCACCCTGTCCACGATGTGGTACCCCTATCGCCCCCGGGCAGCGCTTTTGCTCGAATTGTGGAGCAACGGCTGACACCGGATTTAGTAAACCTACTGCCGCGGCAAGCGGCGAATACTACCCTCAAGTCCCTGAAATGGCTACAGAACTTTCAGTACCACCGCCCCCACCCGAAAGTTATTACTCACCACCTGTCTCGCCAACTCCTCCGCCACCACCAGAGGGTATCTATAATCAGCCCCTCCAGCCTAATACATACTATCCGGAGCAGCAAGCACAGAACTTTTCACAGCAACAAGGCTATCAAGCTGCGCCGGCTCCTGTACCTGCCTATGCGAAACCAGTGAAGGATTCTTCAAAAAGCGTGCTCAGCCAGATTGGCTGTGGTGTCATTCTCGTCATACTACTAATCGTGGGAATCTGCGCTGGTGCCGGCTATGCCGTGTACAGGTGGGCCGCTTCTAACGCCAATAGTGCTACTACTACAAGCAATACGACTACCATTAACGGCAGTGGTAGCAACGGAACGCCGCAGTCTATACCACTTTCTACTACACAGATAAATTCGACTGTAACCTATGCCAGCGTGGATGTCACTATCATTAATGCCCAGAAGGCCAGCAGCTTCAGTGATGATAATGGATATTCAAACTCACCGTATCTGGTCCGCTTGAATATCAAGGAGCATAACCCTACAGCAGGAAGCGTTTACCTGTTTTACAACGATAACCTCCACTTGATTTTGCCGGATGGGACAAGTGTTGCTGCTACCAGTGAGCATGACACTAGCGGCATTGGCCAGGCCGTAACCCGTACCAACTGGGTAGATTTCCCCGTGTCCACAAATGTCGATGTCAGCAAGCTTACAGTGCGCTTCGGGGGTGCAAACGAAGCCCAGATGAATGTTCCCCTGACGGGCAGCGCGGATGTGAGCAAGTACCAGCTCAAGACGATCACTCCAAATTCAACATTCACCTATGCTGGTCTCAACTGGACGCTGACGACGACAACATCAAGTTGGAGTGCGAATGGTAAACAGGCTGACAGTGGTATGCGCTACATCGTAGTAACGCTCAAAGCAAATAATCCCACGCAGAGCAACTTCTACGTGTTCCCGAGTGATTATGTCCGCTTAAAATCGGACACAACCACCTCCTCACCTACTGACAACACGTTTTCCTCTTCTATCGCTGCCGGCACTACTGGCTCTACTGGAACGGTGACGTTCCTTATGCCGCAGAACGCGAGTTCGTTTACAATGGTGATGCTGCCGCGCACGGATGTGACTCCATCAGCTACCCAGGTAACAACCAATTTTCAGATTTAAGCTCGGTTGTATTAGGAGAGGCGCCCTAAGCCGCGTCTCTCCTATCAATCATAAGGAATAGTTATTATGCGTGCGATCAAAGTAGCGTCCTTCTTGTTCACCCTGATCCTGGCCTTCACCATTGGCGCATGTGGATCATCCCCGGCAACGCAGAGCGTAAAAGCGCACACATCACTCACCAATAATCATCCTGGTCATACCATCATTCATTCAACCGTAACCATTTCACCCGTTGTCACCGCTACGCCAACGCCTGATGGGGCGGCGAACCCGGCACGCTTAATCATTCCCTCAATCGGGGTGACTGCTCCTGTTGAACATGTTAGTATCCTTTCCAACGGGGACCTGGCGACCCCTGTACAGAACCAATGGGAACATGTTGGCTGGTATGAAACTGGCCCACGGCCTGGGGAGGTTGGCAGCGCGGTTATTGATGGACATCTCGACCGTCCAGGAGCCTATCCAGCCGTTTTTTGGAACCTGCGCAGCATGCACGCCGGTGAGAATGTTATCGTGATAGACACACGCGGCAAATCGTGGACCTTTCGCGTCACACGTATCGCCTTCTACACGCCACAACAAGCGCCTCTACAGGAGATTTTTGGCAATGAAGCCGGCCACTATCTCAACTTGATTACCTGCGCCGGGGACTGGATTCCAAGTCAGCATCAGACGACGCTGCGGCTGGTTGTCTTTACATCCCTGGTGTCGTGACAGAGGAGCAATCAGAGAAACCTCTACATAGTGACAGCTAAGATCCGGGATGTTCTATTCCAGTAAAAAACTACCGATAAGTTCTTTGCGCAGCGTCGCTTTTTCCTCTTCATCGATGCCTGTGAGCTTACGCGTTTTTTTTGCGCCCTTCCAGACAGCCATTTGACTGGTTACCGCGGTGGCAAACTCGTCTTCGAGCATATCCTCAAGAAACGTCGAAGTTGTTTCCGACGCTTCTCCTTCCTCCTCTGAATTGAGGGAGTAGGAAAGTTGCTCGAATGGTTCTGTACTGGGCATCGGTGTTTCTTTGCTCGTACCTGTTGCGATTCCTGCCTCGCTCACAGGCATAATGGTCATCGTCTGTTCCATCGTCTCGCTTGCAGGCATAAAAGTTGTCGCCTGCTCCGCGATAGAAAAGTCCTGTGCCGTCGAGTCTACCTCAGGAGAACGAAACGCCGTTTCTCCATCGAGTGCGAATATCTGGCCCTGTAACTCAAGAAAAATACCCCGCCCTCCCCGCAGATCAGCAAGCTGACGGCGTAAACTGTGGTTCTCTGCCAGTAGCTCATCCATGATGCGCTTTTGATTGAGCACCTCATCCATGAGTAGCTCAAAACTACCTCCACTCATGTTGTTCTCCCTCCAGAGCATGTCTGATGCTGACATGCAGCCTGCTCGTGGGCATTCTAGTGTGACGAACTTTAGAATTGCGCGGTATACCCCGCTGTGGTTTGGAACGTATCAACGTGACTAAAGTAACAATGGTCGCGTCTGCTCAACTACATATATAGCGAAAAACAACATCAAAAATCATTAATTGCTACTTTTAATACGCGTATCCTCTTCTTTATAGCGGCAAGAGTTATGCTTGCTTTGTCGCACTTGTCGCACTTGTCGCACTTGTCGCACTTGTTACATACAAGCATGGTCAAAGGTGGTTTATCCCGCAACTCCATAAAAATAGTATGCCGAGGAGCGCGGCGACGAGGAGCCAGCAAAATCTGTATACGGAAGAAGTTGTTTCTCCTCAGTAATATAAACTTGTTTTCGCATCGAAAATGGGGGGAAGTTTGTGGTCAGTTACCCCATGTCTGAAGACAGGAGACTCCTTGCCGCCTGAAGTTGAAGGGGAAGTCAAGAATACCATTGTGTTTTCAATGTGTTCCAATGCTAGATTTCCTTGCATGACATCAAAATCGAAACGATAAGTGGTACAATTATGATATGAAGGATCTGTGAAGTAGCAGAACAGTTGAAACTCGGGATTTGAATATGTAGTCCAGCCCATCATTGGGCATAAAGTGTTGCGCCGCTACAACGATGTCCTCGTAGTGGCGCAACTTATTGCAACCACACAAAGGAGTTTTCCATGGCTGCACTGCGTAAACTCACCCACGATGACCTCTGGACCTTCAAAGAAATGGGCGCCATTGCTCTCTCCCCTGATGGCGGGCATGTAGCGTTCGTGATTGTTGGTGCCGACAAAGCGAAAAACGAACGCCACAGTACCATCTGGCTCCTAGCGCTAGACGAACAAGGTCGCGCCGCCGGTGAACCTCGCCAGCTGACCAGCGGCATCAAAAACGACACAAATCCTGTTTGGGCTCCCGATAGCAAGCGCCTGCTCTTCCTCTCCAACCGCGAGGGAGACAAGAACCAGCTCTGGCTGATCAATACTCAGGGCGGCGAAGCGCGTCAATTGACGAACATGCTGCGCGGTGTCAGTGAAGCTGCCTGGTCGCCCGATGGACGCTCGATCGCCTTTACCGCGGTCGCAGCTCTTTCGGACGAAGAAGATGTGCTGGTGGGACGTAAACAGCTTGATGC
>Ga0209059_1000853_pt1 | contig 14041 bp, 13 predicted proteins | sample GraSoiAngelo_151_FD_186165 | JGI IMG/M metagenome (GOLD analysis project Ga0209059, IMG submission 186165) | Grasslands soil microbial communities from the Angelo Coastal Reserve, California, USA - 14_1009_12_20cm (SPAdes) (version 2) | ecosystem: Environmental > Terrestrial > Soil > Grasslands ...
CTCCAGTCCATCGTTCCTGATCAGAGGCAGCCTACGACGACCTCGCGGGTTGCGCCGATCCGTTAGTGTTGGCAGATAGACAAAATAGTGTAAGATCGCTGCGGTGCTGGCCAGGGTGCTGTGCGGGACGGTGTTCGGCCTCGACGGGGTCCGGGTCGAGGTGGAGGCCGATATCGCGGACGGATTGCCAGGCTTTCACATCGTCGGGTTAGGTGACCGCGCCCTCCAGGAGGCCCGGGAACGCGTCAAGATCGCGATCAACAACAGCGGCTTCGAATTCCCCGGCCGGAGGGTGACCGTGAACCTGGCTCCGGCGCAGCTCCCAAAGGAGGGTACCGGGTTCGATCTCGCGATCGCGGCGGCGGTCGTCAATGCTGCCCTGGACCGGTCGCTCCCCAGCGATGCAGCCTGGCTCGGCGAGCTCGCCCTCGATGGGGCGGTGCGTCCCATCCGCGGCACGCTGGCGATCACCGCGCACCTCGACCGGTTGGGGGTCCGGCGCTTCTATGTGCCGTCGGCGAACGCCGCTGAAGCTCGGATCGCCACCGCGGCTCCGGTGCTTGGGGTTGGTCACCTGCGCGACCTGAAGGCGCACTGGGAGGACGGGGCGCCCCTGACCGAGGCGGCGAGAGCTCGCGCCGACGTGGTTTCGGCGGTTTCGATCCCGATCGACCTGGCTGACGTCCGCGGCCAGCCGCACGCGAAGCGTGCCCTCGAGGTGGCGGCCGCCGGAGCGCATCATCTTTTATTGGTAGGTCCGCCGGGGGCGGGCAAGACCTTGCTCGCCCGGGCCCTGCCCGGCATCCTGCCGGCCCTGACGCATCAGGAAGCCGTCGAGGTGACGTCGATCGCTTCCTGTGTCGGGATGCTGCCTCCGGGGGCCGGCCTGCTCGAGGTCCCACCGTTTCGCGCCCCGCATCACACCATCTCGCCGGCCGCGCTGGTGGGCGGAGGCGGGGCGGCGCCGCGGCCGGGCGAGGTCACGAGGGCTCACCGCGGGGTCTTGTTCATGGATGAGATCACGGAGTTCCGGCGGGACGCGCTCGAGTCGCTCCGCCAGCCGCTGGAAGAAGGCAAGCTGGCGGTCGCGCGGACCCGTGGGCACGCGGTGCTGCCCGGCCGGTTCATCCTGGTCGCGGCGGCCAACCCCTGTCCCTGTGGGTTTGCCGGCGATCCAAAACGGTTCTGCGAGTGCAGCCCGCTCGAGCGGCAGCGATATCGGGCGCGAGTTTCCGGGCCGATTCGCGACCGGATCGACCTGCAGGTGACGGTGCCGCGGCAGGCCGCCGGCGAGCTCCTGCGGGCCGAGGTCACCGCCGAACACAGCGCCACGGTTCGAGACCGCGTCATCCAGGCTCGCGCACGTCAGCAAGCCCGCCGGCCCCAGGGTCCACTCAATGGGGCGCTGACCGGGACGCAGTTACGCAAAGACGCAGCCCTCGACGCCAGCAGCCAGATCCTGCTCGAGACCGCCGCCGACCGATTGCAACTGAGTGGTCGCGCCGTCCACCGCGTGCTACGAGTGGCGCGCACCATCGCTGACCTCGACGACCGCGCGGACGTCGAGCAGAGCCACGTCGCTGAGGCGTTGCAGTACCGCGAAAGCGGATAAGGTCGTCTGGCTCACAGATCCGGCGTACCCGTGGCTGCTGAAGCAGATCCACGATCCGCCGTCGCGGCTCTTCGTTAGCGGCCGGCTCCCCTCGGATCCGATGATCGCCATCGTCGGCTCGCGGCGGGCCACGCCATATGGCTGTCGGGCCGCGCATCGACTGGCGCGCGACCTCTCCGAGGCCGGCGTCGTGGTCGTGAGTGGGTTGGCCCGCGGCATCGATGCCGCGGCGCATCGCGGCGCGTTAGAGAGCCGCACGCCGACCGTGGCGGTGATGGCCACCGGGCTGGATCGAATCTACCCGCCGGAGCACGGCCAGCTCGCCACCGAAATCACAGCGTCCGGCGCGCTGATCACGGAGGCCGAGGCAGGCACAATCCCCTTGCCCAGTCGCTTTCCGGTGCGCAACCGGATCATTAGCGGCCTCAGCCTTGGGGTGATCGTCGTTGAAGCAGCCGAGCGCAGCGGTGCGCTGATCACGGCGCGGATGGCCGCCGAACAGGGGCGCGACGTGTTTTGCGTGCCGGGCAGCATCGAAAATCCACTCGCGATCGGCGTTCACCGGCTGATCAAGGATGGCGCCAAGCTGGTGCAAACGGTTGAGGACGTGCTCGATGAATTTCCCGACCTCGCGCGCGCACGTGCGCGCGCGCACGCGCATACACACGCGCGCACGCGCACGCGTACGCGCGCGGATTCAGGACCGCAAGACCCAGAGCTCTTTGCCGTTTGGGAATTGCTTGACTGGGTAGAACCGCGCCATCATGATGACCTGGCCCTCATGCTGAAGCTCGATAGCAAGGAAGTGAGTCGGCGCTTGACGTTGTTGGAAATGAGCGGCTATATAATCGGCGACTGCGGTGCGGTCACCCGCCGCGCCTAAGACTGAAAATGGCAAACCCCCTGATCATCGTTGAATCCCCGGCAAAGGCCAAGACACTTGGCCGGTTTCTTGGTGGCAAGTACGACATTCGTGCCTCGATGGGTCACATCCGTGACCTGCCGAAGAGCACGCTTGGAATCGATATCGAACACTCGTTCCAGCCGGAATACGTGACCATCCCCGGTAAGGAATCGACCATCAAGGAACTGAAGGCCGCGGCGAAGGATGCCTCCGACATCCTGCTGGCCTCAGACCCGGATCGGGAAGGGGAGGCGATCGCCTGGCACCTGGCGCATGTCCTGCGCCTGAAAGACCCGCGTCGCATCGAGCTGCACGAGATTACGCCGAGCGCGGTCGAGAAGGCGCTCAACGCTTTGCGGCCGATGAACCAGGACCTGGTTGACGCGCAGCAGGCCCGCCGGGTGATCGATCGCCTGGTTGGCTACAAGCTCAGCCCGCTGCTGTGGAAAAAGATCCGCAAAGGGCTGAGTGCCGGACGCGTCCAGTCGGTAGCGGTCCGCCTGGTCTGCGAACGCGAAGAGGAAATCGACCGTTTCGTTCCGGTCGAGTCCTGGACCCTCGACGCGCTGCTGTCGAAGGTCGACCTACCGGACCGGATCTTTGCGGCGCGGTTGCTGAGCACGCGGGGTCGCGACGAAAAGCTGGAGCTCAAAGAAGAAGCCCAGGTACGCGCGATCGTGGAGCAACTCGATGGCGCCAGTTACAAAGTCCTGTCGATCGAAACCAAGGACAGTACCCGGAATGCGCCTCCGCCATACAAGACGAGCACGCTGCAGCAGGACGCGTCCAACCGGCTGCGCATGAAACCGAATCGGACCATGAGCCTGGCGCAGCAGCTGTACGAGGGTATCGAGCTCGGAACCCAGGGCCCGGTGGGGCTGATCACCTACATGCGCACCGACTCGTTCCGGATCTCGGACGAAGCATCGACCGCGGCGCGGCGTTTCATCACCGACAGCTATGGTCCGACCTACGCGCGTCGCGACAAGGTGGAGTTCAAGGCCAAGGGTCCCGTCCAGGATGCCCACGAGGCGATCCGGCCGACGGACGTCGAACGCACTCCCGATTCGCTCCGGGCATTTCTCACTCCGGACCAGCTCAAGCTCTATCGACTGATCTGGCAGCGCTTCACCGCCAGCCAGATGACGGCTGCTCGCTTCGCACAAACCCGGGTCGATATCGGCGCCGCCGACTACGTGTTCCGCGCGAATGGATCGGTGCTCGTGTTCGATGGTTTCTATCGAGTCTGGGAGCGGGACACGGACAACGACGACGAGAAGGACTTGCCCGCGCTGGCGGTGGATGAGCCGCTCAACCTGCAGCAGCTCAAGCCCGAGCAGCACTTCACCCAGCCGCCGCCTCGCTACACGGAAGCCTCGCTCATCAAAGCGCTGGAGGAACTGGGGGTCGGCCGGCCGAGCACCTTTGCCCCCACGGTTGAAGTGATCCAGACCCGCCACTACGTCAAGCAGGAAGAGCGGCGGCTGTCTCCAACCGAGCTGGGCAAGACCGTGAATGCCTGGCTGGTCGAGCACTTCCCGGACATCGTCGATGTCAGCTTTACCGCCGGCATGGAGGAGGAGCTGGACGATGTGGAGGAAGGCCGTCGCAAGTGGGTGCCGATCGTGCGCGAGTTCTACAAGCCGTTTTCCAAGACATTGACGAAAGCTGAGGCCACGGCGCGCGTCAAAGTGCCGATGCGCGAGACCGGTGAGGATTGTCCGAAATGCAAGGAGGAGGGACGTAACGGCCGGCTCGTCTACCGGATGAGCCGACTGGGTGAGTTCATCGGTTGCTCGCTCTATCCTGAGTGCGATTACATCAAGGGCCGGGAGGGTCAGGAAAAGGCCCCGCCGCCGCAGCCAACGGGCGAGATGTGCCCGCGTTGTGGCAAGCCCCTCGTCACGCGAACCGGAAAGCGTGGCCCGTTCGTGGCCTGCTCCGGCTATCCCAAGTGCCGTTACGTCAAGCGGGAGATCGATCCCGCGGACATCGTGGCAGACCGTGTCTGCCCCAAATGCGGGAAGCCGTTGCTGAACCGCAAGGGACGGTTTGGCAGCTTTATCGGCTGCACCGGTTATCCCGACTGCCGGTACATCGAGGGCGGCAAGCGGACGGTGACGCCCCCGGCGCCCAGCGAGCTTCTGATGGACGATCCCTGCCCGCGTTGCGGCAAACCGCAGGTCCTTCGCCAGGGCCGCTATGGCGAATTCAAGAGCTGCTCCGACTACCCGACCTGCAAGCCGGAGCGGGCCGCTCGGACGACCTCGCGGCCGCGCGGCACCCGGGCCAGGAAGCCGACCGCCCCCGCCGCATAGCCTCGAGTTTCAATCTCGCGTCGTGCGGCTATACTTTCCCGAGCATTAAGCACGCTTCCTGACGGTAGGTCGGGTTGCCCGGTCACGGGTCCGGCCGCTGGAGGACGGAGGCGGAAGTAGAAACAGGAGGACCGTTCGCATGCCACTCGTGACGCTCAAGCAGCTCCTCGAAGCTGGTGTCCACTTCGGCCACCAGACCAGTCGCTGGAATCCCAAGATGAAGCGGTACATCTTCACCGCTCGCAACGGGATCCACATCATCGACCTGCAGCAGACCGTCAAGCTGCTCGACGATGCCTCAAACTGGGTGAAAGACGTCGTCGGCGGGGGCCGGATGGTGCTGTTCATCGGTACCAAGAAACAGGCCCAGGAATCGATCGAGTTGGAGGCGCGCCGCTCCGGCATGCCATTTGTGAATCACCGCTGGATGGGCGGCATGCTGACCAATTTCACGGTCATGCGCCGCCAGATCGAGCGGTTGAACGGCCTGCGGGCGATCCGCAACAACGGCGGCTTCACCGGCAGCAAGAAGGCGATCACCCAGCTCGAAGAGGAGTACCAGCGACTCGAGCGCTTCTTTGGTGGAATGGCCGAGATGAAGCGTTTGCCTGGAGCGGTCTACGTTGTCGACCCGCGCAAGGAGCACATCGCCGTCACCGAAGCCCGCAAGCTCGGCATTCCCATCGTCGCCATCACCGATTCCAACTGCGATCCGGACGAGATCGATCACGTTATTCCTGGGAATGACGACGCGATTCGTGCCGTCAAGCTCATCACCTCGAAAATCGCGGACGCCGCCCTCGAAGCTCGTCAGCTGATCAGTCCGGAGGAGCTGACGGTGGCCCCCGAGGTCCCCGCCACCGAGTTCGAGTTCGGTGCGGAGGAAGAAGAAGAGGAGGAGAAAGGCTTCGCCGGCATGCCGACTATCGATGAGGCCGAGTTCTATGAGGACGAGGCCCTGGACGACGAGAAATGAGCGTGCCGATCACCAGGACGGAGGAGCTCTAACCCATGGCGATTTCGGCTGACCAGGTCAAGGCGCTGCGGGATGCCACGGGGGCCGGGATGATGGATTCCAAGCGGGCGCTCGAGGCGACCAACGGCGATATCGAGAAAGCCAAGGATTGGCTGCGGCAGAAGGGCATGGCGAAGGCCGGTGCCAAGGCCGTCCGGACCGCCCGCGAAGGCATCATCGCGACCTACGTTCATCACAACCATCAGTTGGGCGTCCTGCTCGAGCTCAACAGCGAGAGCGATTTCGTGGCGCGCAACGATGAGTTCCGCCATCTGGCCCACGAGATCGCCGTCCACATCGCCGCCGCCGAACCGCGCTACCTGCGCCGCGAGGACGTTCCGCACGATGTGCTCGACCGCGAGCGCGCCATCTTCGAAGCGCAGGCCGCTGAGCAAAAGAAGCCGCCCCAGGTGATCGAGAAGATCGTCCAGGGGAAGGTCAACGACTTCTACAAGCGCGAGGTCCTGCTGGACCAGGCCTGGGCCAAGGACGACAAACGGACCGTGGACCAGATGCTCAAAGAAGCCATCGCCAAGCTGGGCGAGAACATAACCATTTCCCGGTTCGCCCGTTTCAAGGTCGGAGAAACCGGCTAGTCCAACCTATTCATGCTGTGATCAAGCCGTCGGCGCTGCCGCGCTACAAACGGGTGCTCCTCAAACTCGGGGGCGAGGGCCTCGCCGGTAAAGCTGCCTTCGGCATCGACCCGGACGTGGTCCACGACATCGCCGACGACATCGTTCGGGTCAAACGAGCCCACGATACGCAGTTCGCCATCGTGGTGGGCGGCGGCAACATCATTCGCGGCGACGCCGCCAGCAAACGGGGGATGGATCGGGTCACCGCCGACTACATGGGCATGCTTGGCACCGTGATCAACGCTCTGGCGCTGCAGGATGCGCTGGAGAACATGGGTCAGCCCACCCGGGTGCAGACCGCGATCAGCATGCATCAGATCGCGGAGCCATACATCCGGCGGCGCGCCGTACGGCATCTGGAAAAAGGTCGGGTCGTTATCCTCGCGGCCGGCAGCGGCAATCCCTACTTCAGCACCGACACGACCGCCGCTCTGCGCGCCGTCGAGATCGAGGCCGAGGTGGTCCTCAAGGCCACGAAGGTCGACGGCGTCTATGACGACGATCCGATGACCAACCCCAAGGCCAAGCGGTTTACCCGGCTCGACTACCTCGATCTGATCAACAAGGACCTGCGGGTGATGGACCATACGGCGGTCACGCTGTGCCGCGAGAACAACATCCCGATCATCGTGTTCGACCTTTCACACGACGGCAACCTGGAAGGCGTCGTCGCGGGCAAGCAGATCGGGACACTGGTTGGAGCCCCGTCATGATCGAGGCCAACGTCAAAGACGCCGAAATCAAAATGCAGAAGAGTCTCGACGCCCTTGCCAAGGAGGTCATGACGATCCGCACCGGGCGCGCCAGCCCGGCGCTGGTCGACAAGATCCCGGTCGAGTACTATGGCAACCCGACGCCGCTCAACCAGCTGGCCACCATCAGCGTGCCGGAAGCACGCCTGATCCTCATCCAGCCCTGGGATCGCACCATTATCAGCGCGGTCGAAAAGGCGATCCAGAAGTCGGAGCTCGGGCTGAATCCGGGAAATGACGGCGTCCTGATCCGGGTTCCCATCCCGCCCTTGAACGAGGAGCGCCGGCGGGAATATGCCAGGCTCGTCAAGCGATACGCCGAGGGTGCCCACGTCGCGATTCGCAATATCCGACGCGAGCAGATGGACCGGATCAAGGCGCTGGAAAAGGAGAAGAAGATTTCGGCCGACGAGGCCCGGCGCGGTGGTGACCAGATGCAGAAGACCGCTGACCGTTACATCAGCATGGTCGACCAGATGGCGGCCCGCAAAGAAGCCGAGATCATGGAGGTTTAGCGGCAAAGAACCACCAGTGAGCCAGTTGCCCCCGCCCGAGCACATCGCGATCATCATGGATGGCAACAGCCGCTGGGCCCGTGAGCGGCTGCTGCCTCGCGTCATGGGTCACAAGGCAGGGATCGAGGCCATCCGTCGTGTCGCCGAGGCGGCCAACCAGCGTGGCATCCGGGTGCTCACCCTCTATGCCTTTTCCACAGAAAACTGGTCGCGTCCCAAAGACGAGGTCGACGCCCTGATGAGCCTGTTCTCCGAGACCATTCGTCGGGAGGTTGATGAGCTGGCACGCCGCGGCATCGAACTCCGGTTTTCCGGACGGATCCATGAACTGTCGCCGGCGCTCCAGGACCAGATGCGCCAGGCCAGTGAACGCACTCGCGTAAGTTCCCGAGCCATCTTGAACATCGCCATCAACTATGGCGGACGGATCGAGATCGTCGACGCTGTCCGCGAGCTCGCCGGCGAGGGCGCCGATCTGACGCAGCTCGACGAGGCGAGGCTGGCGGCGCATCTCTATACCCGCGGCCTGCCCGACCCTGACCTGGTCATCCGCACCGCCGGCGAAATGCGTTTGAGCAACTTCCTGCTCTGGCAGGCGGCCTATTCCGAGTTTCACTGCACCCCGACGCTCTGGCCTGATTTCGGCGAAGCGGACTTCGATGAGGCGCTCGCCGCCTACCAGCGACGGGTGCGGCGCTTCGGGGCGCGCCCGGAGGAGATCAGCAATCGAGGTCGCTGAGGGGGATGCCGAGCAGCCCGCCATAGCGCAAGCCCGCCGCTCGAACATGGTGACACGGGTCGCCACGGCTACGGTTTTGATCGCGGCCGTCCTCGTAGCCCTGATTGCCGGCTCCATCTGGGTCTATGCGGCGATGGCGATTGTGCTGGGGGCGGCGCTGATCGAATACTGGCAACTCACTCGAGCGATGGGGCATCCGGCCCCGTTGTGGCTGCTCTTTCCGCTGAGCTACGCCTTGCTGCTCCGGGAGCGACTGCCGTCGTGGGCCAGCGTCACGCTCCTGCTGGCGGCCGCGACGCTCCTCGGACTGGGCACGTTGGTCCTCGTCCGCGATTGGCGGGGAAGCCTGACTCGCTGGTCGCTCGCGGTTGGCGGCAGCCTCTACCTCGCGCTGATGCTGAGCTTCTACCTCTCCCTCTATTTCTTGCACACGCCGGATCCGAATCACCTCGGCTTCGGCACCGTGATCGCCGTCTTTGGGGCCATTTGGGTGGGTGATACAGCTGCCATGGTGGCCGGTCTGCGATTCGGACGCCACCGGTTCTTTCCCCAGATCAGTCCCAAAAAGACGGTCGAGGGCGCGGTGGCGGAGCTGGTGGCCAGCACCATTTTCTTCGGCGTCGCCGGCCTGTTTCTGAACATCAGCTTTCCCCATAACTTCATCCTCGGACTGTTGATCGGTGTCTTCGCCGAGATAGGCGACCTGGTCGAGTCACAGATCAAGCGCACCGCCGGCGTCAAGGATGCCAGTCAGCTGATTCCCGGTCACGGCGGGTTGCTCGATCGAATTGATTCGCTCTTGCTGGTCGGCGTGGTCGTGTACTATTACGTGACGTCGCTGCACCTGGCCTGAGGCGAGTCGGTGCAATGACCCACGTGAGCCCCGCGTTTTGCCCAAAGAGATGAAATCCCGTCCGTCGCTCCGGCGCCTGGCGCTGCTCGGTGCGACCGGCTCCATTGGCCGCCAGGTCTGCGACCTCGTCGAGCGATATCCCGACCGCTTCGCCCTGCACGCGCTGGTAGCCGGCAGCGATGCGGCAGCGCTCGAGGTAGTGGCCGGCCGCCATCCGGAAGCCCACGCGCTTCTGGCAAACCCCGCCGCCGGCGACCCCGATGATGCCGCGCGGGCCATCGACAACGTGATGCGAGACCCTGAGGTCGACCTGGTCGTGATCGCGGCCGCCGGCAGTGCAGCGCTGGCGCCCACGCTGGCCGCGCTCGAGGCCGGTAAAGACATCGCGCTCGCCACGAAGGAAGTCCTGGTGATGGCCGGCGAGCTGGTCCGCGAGCGAATGCGGCGCCATGGTTCGCAAATCTTTCCGATCGACAGTGAGCACAGCGCGATCTGGCAGTGCCTGTGGGGGGAGAAGGAGCGCGCCGTCCGGCGACTGATCCTGACCGGATCGGGCGGTCCATTCCTGCGCCGTCCGCTCGAGAGCCTCGCCAGCGTGACGATCGCCGAGGCGTTGGCGCACCCGCGCTGGAAAATGGGGCCCAAGATCACGGTCGACTCCGCCACGATGATGAACAAGGGACTCGAGGTCATCGAGGCGCATTTCCTCTTCGATGTCCCCTACCAGGCCATCGAAGTCATCGTTCATCCAGAAAGCGTGGTGCATTCGATGGTCGAGTTCGTTGACGGCAGCATCAAGGCGCAGCTCGGCATTCCGGACATGCATCTGCCGATCGCGGTGGCGCTCGCGTTCCCTGAGCGGTTGGAGGGCGTCGCGATGGCGCCCGACATGGCGAAGCTCGGTCAGCTTTCGTTCGAGGCGCTCGACCCTCATCGCTACCCGGCCGTTGCGTTGGCACGCGAGGCGGGTGAGCGAGGCGGAACCGCGCCGGCGGTCCTGAACGGCGCCAACGAGGAGGCGGTTGCTCTCTTTCTTCAGGGGCAGCGGCGTTTTGAGGAGATCGTCCCGTCGGTCCGGCGAGCCGTCGAGGCGGCGCCGCCGGGCGAGGCCTTGACGCTCGAGGCGGTGGTCGCCGCCGACCGCTGGGCCCGCCGCCACGTACGCACCTCGGTGGATGGTGCGAGTCGACTACGGAGCAAGCTGCCCGCATGAGCCCGGTCCTGCTCGTTCCGCTCGTCATTCTGATCTTCAGCGGGCTCGTGATCATCCACGAGTCCGGTCATTTCTTGACCGCCAAACTCTCCGGCATCAAAGTCGAGCAGTTCAGCGTCGGCTTCGGGCCACAGCTGCTCGGTTGGCAACGAGGGGAGACGCTCTACGCGGTGCGCGCGATTCCGCTGGGCGGTTTCGTCAAGCTCGCCGGGATGGACGGCAGCATGGACGCAGGCGCGCGGAGCTTCAATGCGCATCCACTCTGGCAGCGCTTCGTCGTGATCGTGGCCGGCTCGGCGTTCAACCTCGCGCTTCCGGTCATCATCTTTTTCGGCATCTACCTGGCGGTGGGGGAGAGCAATGTGCAGGTTCCGGTCCATGTGTCAGCGGTTGATGCCAACACGCCGGCGAGCGCCGCCGGGCTTCAGCCCGGCGACGTGATCAAGTCGGTCAACGGTCACCCCATCTCGACTTTCGAAGACCTGCCGAATGCCCTGGATGCCGCGAAGGACACGCCCGTGACGGTCGTCGTCGAACGCGACGGTCAAACCCGAACCATCACCGCCACCCCGAAGTTCGACCAGGGCACCGGTGGTTACATCCTCGGTTTTCATCCGGCATTCACCACCCGCAAGCTCGGCCCGCTCGAGGCAGGTCCGCTGGCCGTGCGCCAGACGGGCGAATCGATCGCCGCCATCGCGGGTGGCATCTACCAGCTCGCGACGGACAAGAGTCTGGGTGGATTTTTGGGACCCCGCGGCCTGGAGGGCCCGGTTGGAATCGTGAAAACCACCGCGCGGGCGGCCCAGGCGGGTGCCCTCGCCGTCGCCGGCGTGATCGCCTTCCTCAGCCTGAGCCTGGGGCTGGCGAACATCCTCCCGTTTCCGGCGCTCGACGGAGGCCGGGCGGCGTTCCTCGTCCTGGAGCTGATTCGCGGCCGGCCGGTCGACCCGGCCCGGGAGCAGGTGGTCCACTACGTCGGGCTCGCTCTCTTGTTTGCTTTGATCGGACTTGTGACATATAACGATGTGCTGAGATGAGGCCATGAGACCACGGCGCAAATCGATCCCGGTGAGGGTTGGCGACGTCGTGATTGGAGGGGCTGCCGAAATCGTGGTGCAATCGATGACCAAGGCGGATACCCGCGACGTCAAGGCGACCCTGAACGAGATCGCGCGGCTCAAGGACGCGAATTGCCGCATCGTGCGCGTCGCGGTGCCGACCAGAGAAGCGGCCCAGGCGATGGTCGAGATCAAGAAGGGCTCGCCGCTGCCAATCATTGCGGACATCCATTACGACGCTCCGCTTGCGCTGCTGGCCCTGGAGGCGGGTGTCGATGGACTCCGCCTGAATCCAGGCAACATCAAGGATCCCGAGAAGGTCAAAGAAATCACACGGCGGGCGAAGGAGCGGGAAATCCCGATTCGCATCGGTGTCAATGCGGGGTCGCTCCCGGGCCGGGCCAAAGAAGGCGCGGGTGTCCGCCCCCCGACCGAGGAAGTGGTGGCGGCGATGGTCAAGGCCGCGCTCGGCCACATCCACATCCTGGAATCCCTGGATTTCAATCTGATCAAGGTCTCGATGAAGGCCTCGGATCCGCCTACGATGATTGCCGCCAACCGGGCGCTCGCCGAGAAGATCGCCTATCCACTGCACCTCGGTGTTACGGAGGCCGGGCCTCCCCGCACCGGCGCGGTGAAGAGTGCGGTCGGCATCGGTGTGCTGCTGGAGGAAGGCATCGGTGACACGATCCGGGTCTCGCTCGCCGGCGACTCGGTCGAGGAAGTCGAGGTCGCGTACGGCATCGTCAACGCGCTCGCCGAAAAGCTGACCGGGCCGAACCTGATCGCCTGCCCGATGTGTGGTCGACTCGAGATCGACATGCTGCCCATGGTCGCTGAAGTCGAGAAGGCGCTGAAGAAGATCAAGCGGCCGATCAACGTCTCCGTAATGGGATGCGTGGTCAACGGTCCTGGCGAGGGTCAGCATGCCGACATCGGCATCGCCGGCGGCAAGAACAAGGGGATCCTCTTCAAGCACGGCAAGATCGTGGGCACCTTCCCCGAGAACGAGCTCGTCCCCGCGCTGCTGAAAGAGTTGGACGCGATCGCCCGCGAAGACGAGCAGAAGCTCGCGAGCTGAGTCGTTTACTACGTCCAGCTCACCCACGTGAAGTCCCGCACGACCCGCTGGCCGGGCTTCACGGCGTCGGCGCCGGCTGAATCCGTCGTGACTCGATAGATCCGCGATCCGTGGGCGAGGTCAAAGCGAACGATCGCGTCCCGTACCGGTTCGCCCGGGTGGCACGCTCTGGCCGCGGCGGAGCCCATCCCGCCGTCGCAGTGGTAGAGGTGTCCACTGATTTGCGCCTGCGAGGCGATCAGGGTCAGCGTCAGCGCTGCGCCCGCGGCGACGGCCAGGATAGCAATCACGACGACGACAAAAGGCCGCCGCCGGCTCGACGCCGCAACGAACCGCCACATAGAGATGTGACGACGACCCGTGGCCAGAACCGGCGTATAACTCAGCCGTATACTCACTAGCCACATGGCGGTCGAGGAGAAGCAAGAGACAGGGTTCGTCAAAGACATCCGTAAACAGTCGGTGGATTTTCCCGGCTGGTACAACGACGTCGTCCGCAAAGCCCAGCTCGCGGATAACTCGCCGGTCGCGGGGACGATGGTCATTCGCCCCTACGGCTACGCGATCTGGGAGAACATCCGCGATCCGCTCGACGAACTGATCAAGCAGACCGGCCACGAGAACTGGTATTTCCCCGCCCTGATCCCGCTCAGTTTCCTCCAGAAAGAACGTGAGCATGTCGAAGGGTTCGCCCCGGAGTTTCAGCTTGTCACCAAGGGCGGGGGAAAGGACCTGGAGGAACCGCTCGTCCTGCGCCCGACCTCAGAGACGATGATCGCCAGCGTGCTGCGGGATTACATCCAGTCGTACCGCGACCTGCCGGTGCTGACGAACCAATGGAACAACGTGTTCCGCTGGGAGCTCAAAGCCCGCTTCTTCCTGCGCACCCGGGAGTTTCTCTGGCAGGAAGGCCACACGTTTCACGAAACCGCCACCGAGGCGGAGGAAGAGGTGGCGCGCATGCTCGAGTGCTATCGACAGATCGCGGAAGAATGGTGTGCGATCCCGGTGCTCGCCGGCCGGAAATCGGAGACCGAAAAGTTCGCCGGAGCCCAATACTCGACCGCGATCGAGGGCATGATGGTGGATGGGAAGGCGCTGCAAATGGCCACCTCCCATTACTTCGGCGAGAATTTCACCCGCGCCTACGATTTGACGTTCACCGGCCGCAGCAACGAGCGGCAGTTTCCGCACTCGACCAGCTGGGGGATGTCGACCCGGATGGTAGGCGCCGTCGTGATGGCGCATGGGGATGACTCGGGCCTGCAACTGCCGCCGCGCATCGCGCCCGTTCAGGTCGTCATCATTCCCATCTTTCGGAGTGACGCGGAACGCCACCA
>Ga0209059_1000854_pt1 | contig 14015 bp, 17 predicted proteins | sample GraSoiAngelo_151_FD_186165 | JGI IMG/M metagenome (GOLD analysis project Ga0209059, IMG submission 186165) | Grasslands soil microbial communities from the Angelo Coastal Reserve, California, USA - 14_1009_12_20cm (SPAdes) (version 2) | ecosystem: Environmental > Terrestrial > Soil > Grasslands ...
CCTCCGCCGCGAGGACGGCGAGCGGCCCTGGGCGATCCGCGACGAGCTGGCCTCGACGATGCACGAGAACTTCGGCGTCTTCCGCCGCGAGGAGCAGATGGAGCGGCAGGGCGACATCGTCGCGTCGCTCAGCGAGCGTTACGAGCGCGTCGTCGTCGAGGACAAGGGTTCGGTCTTCAACAACGACCTGACGCAGGCGCTCGAGCTCGGCTTCCTGCTCGAGCTCGCCGACTGCATGGTCGTCTGCGGCCTGGCCCGCAAGGAGAGCCGTGGCGCCCACGCGCGTCCGTACGACTTCCCGGACCGCGACGACGAGAGCTACATGCGGCACACGATGGTGACGTGGGAGGACGGCGGCCCGCGGCTCGGGTGGAAGCCGGTCACCGTGACGAAGTGGCAGCCGCAGGAGCGAACGTACTAGTGGATGTAGCGCTCAAGATCTGGCGCGTCGACGGCGAGACCGGCGAGCGGGAGCTCGTCGCCTACGAGCTCGAGGCGCCCGAGTGGGCCTGCCTCCTCGACGTCCTCGACCTGATCAAGGACCGACTCGACGGCACCCTCGCCTATCGCAAGAGCTGCCGGATGATGATCTGCGGCTCGTGCGGGATGCGGATGGACGGCCGCGCCGTCCTCGCCTGCAAGGAGCGCATGAAGCCGATCGTCGAGGCGGGACACGTCCCCGTGATCTCGGCGATGGGGAACCTGCCGATCGTGAAGGACCTCGTCGTCGACATGGCGCCCTTCTGGGAGAAGTTCCTCGCCATGAAGCCCTGGCTCGACCCGGGCTACGACGAGGCTCCGGAGAAGGAGCGCATCGTCTCGCAGCAGCGGATGAACGCGATCCACAAGGAGTCGCTCTGCATCAACTGCGGCTGCTGCGTCTCGGAGTGCAACTCGATGGAGTCCGACCCCGAGTTCCTCGGGCCGCAGGCGCTCGCGAAGGGCTTCCGCTTCGTCGGCGACCCGCGCGACCAGGCCGCCGTCGAGCGGCTCGAGGCCTACAACTCCGAGCACGGGATCTGGGACTGCACGCGCTGCTACTTCTGCACCGAGCGGTGCCCGAAGGGCGTCGACCCGCGCGACGCGATCGCGAAGCTCGGCGCCGAGTCGATCCGGCTCGGGATCGACCGCGACATGGGCGCGAAGCACGCGAAGTGGTTCGTGAGCTCCGCGAAGACGACGGGGTGGCTCCGCGAGACGGAGCTCGTGCCGAAGACGCAGGGCGTCGTCTCGGCGATCAAGCAGACGAGGTTCGCGATCGACCTCGCCAAGCACGGCAAGGTGCCGCCGCCCGTGCCTCCGCACGTCGCGGAGAACGTCGACGAGGCGCGGCGGCTCTACGACCTCGTGAAGCTCCAGGGGCGGGACGGCGCGGCCGGGATCGTGCAGGGCGAGCGCGCGATCGCACGGTACGAACGGCACGATGATCCCTCGCAGGCGCCGGCGAGCCGCGACGCGCCCGAGGTCACGCCCGGCGAGAAGCCGGTGCGGGGAGAGGGCTGATGCGCAGGGTCGCCTACTACCGCGGCTGCCTCGCCTCGCTCTCCGCGAAGGAGCTCGACTCGTCCACCCAGGCGCTGGCGCCGAAGGTCGGGCTCGAGCTCGCCGCGCTGGAGACGGTGACGTGCTGCGGGGCCGGCGACATCCACGAGGCTGAGCCGGACTACTACCTGCACCTGAACGCGCGCATCCTGGCCTATGCGGAGGAGACCGGAGCGGACACGCTGCTCACGATCTGCAACGTCTGCACGCTCAACCTCCGCCAGGCGAACGTGCAGCTCACCAACGACGAGGAGCTCCTCGAGCGCGTGAACCAGAACCTCCAGGCGGTCGGCGTCCCGCGCTACCGCGGCGGCGTCGACGTGCGCCACCTGCTCTGGGAGATCGCCGACGGGCCCGGCTACGAGCTGCTGAAGCAGGCGGCGCACAGGGGGCTGAAGGGCCTCCGCGTCGCGCCGTTCTACGGCTGCCAGATCCTGCGCCCCTCGAAGCTCCTCGGCTTCGAGGATCCCGACCGGCCCTGGTCGCTGGAGCGGATCATCGAGGCCTGCGGCGGCGAGCCGATCGACTACCCGGCGAAGGTCAAGTGCTGCGGCTTCCCGATCATCCAGGCCCGCGAGGAGGTCGCGCTCGGCGAGCTGATCCAGCCGATCGAGCAGGCGGTCGAGGCGGGCGCCGACGCGATGGTCACGCCGTGCCCGCTCTGCCACCTCTCGCTCGACGCGTGGCAGTCGAAGCTGCGCAAGGCGACCGGCCGCGACTTCGCGCTGCCGATCCTCCACCTGGCGCAGCTCGTCGGCGTCGCGGCCGGGCTCGAGGAGGACGAGCTGAAGTTCAAGCGGCACGTCGTCTCGGTGCAGCCGGTGGTCGAGAAGCTCGAAGTCTGAGCACAGCGCAAGTTCTCGCGGTCGGCGGCATCTCAGCCTTCTCGGAGGGGCGGTTTCCGGCGCGTCGGCCCTCCGGGGTGGGCGCGCCGGAACACAAATGAACGCGCGCGGCGTCGTCGGGAGCCTCGCCGGAGCGGCTGGAGCGGCCCTCGCGTGGGGGCACTTCGAGGCCGGCTGGGTGCGCCTGCGGACGCTCTCCGTTCCGGTGCGAGGGCTGCCGCCGGAGCTCGAGGGATTGCGCATCGCGCACCTCTCGGACTTCCACCTCGGCGTACCCTCGCGCGGGGCCCGATCGGTCGAGCGCGCCGTCGACTGGGTCGCCTCGCGCGCGCCCGACCTCGTCTGCGTGAGCGGCGACCTGCTCTCGCGCCCGCGCGGCGAGCGTCGGCTGCGCGAGCTCGTCGCCCGGCTGCCGAACTGCTACGCCGTGCTCGGCAACCACGACTACGGCGACAGCCGCGACCCGTTCGCGCGGAAGTCGCCACTCGGCGAGCTCGAGCCCGCGACGCTCCTCGCCGACGAGGCCCGGACGATCGAGCTGCGCGGCCGGAAGGTGCAGATCGCCGGCGTCGACCCGCGGAGCTACTGGTACCGCGTCGCCCGCCCGGAGGAGCTCGTCGACCCGGCGGCGGACTTGCGGATTCTGGTGTGCCACTACCCGGGGGTCGTCGACCGCCTGCCCGCCGGCGCCTTCCACCTCGTCCTCTCGGGACACCTCCACTCGGGCCAGATCACGATCCCGTACGGCGTGGGCAAGCTGCGCCTCGCGCACCTGCGGCCGGGCTACTTCGAGGGGCTCTACGTGCGGCCTGCGGCGACGCTGCACGTCTCGCCCGGCCTCGGCACGACCTTCGTCCCCTTCCGCTTCGCGGCCAGACCGGAAGCGACGGAGCTGGCCCTACAATCGGCCTAGATGGAAGGCCGCGCCTCGATCTCGAGCGACATCCTGGCCCGCTACGCCGCCGACGCGGCCCGCGAGGTCGAGGGCGTGCGCGGGCTCGTCGAGAGCCACCTCCATCGCCACCGGGGCGTCCGCGTCCTCGGTGAGGACGGCGCCGTCCGGATCGAGATCCACCTCGAGGCGGAGTGGGGGGCGTCGCTCCCCGACGTGGGCCGCGAGGTGCAGCGTCGCGTGCGCGACTACCTCGAGCGGATGGCCGACGTCGAGCCCGAAGCGGTGGACGTCGTCGTCGACGAGGTCGCGGCGCCGGCCTGATGGCGACGCGCGTGGCGGGCTTGACGGGGGCGACGCTCCCGACGGTGCCGTCCGTCTGCCACGACTGCATCTGGTGGCAGGCCCGGCCGGGGCGGAGCCTGAGCAAGGACAGGTGGATCGAGCGCGCCGAGGACGAGTGGGGCGCGTGGGGCACTGTCTACTACGACGACGACGGCCGCCTGCTCGGCTCGATGCAGTACGGGCCGTCGGCGCTCTTCCCCCGCGCGGCCGAGCTGCCCGCCGGCCCGCCCTCCGACGACGCCGTGCTCGTCACGTGCGCGTACCTCGTCGACCCCTCGACCCCGTGGGTGATGCAGTCGCTCGTCCTGGCGGCGATCGGCGACGCGAAGGACAAGGGGGCGAAGGCGCTCGAGACCTTCGCGTACCGGTACCCGGAGGGCGAGCCGAACTACGAGCGCTTCTACGTCCACAAGACGATCTTCCCGCGCGACTTCCTCTCCGACTTCGGCTTCCTCACCGTGCGGGCGCAGGGCCGGGTCGAGCTGGCGCGGCTCGAGCTGGGCGGTCTGCAGCCGGTCGTCGAGGGCAAGCGCGAGAAGGTGCTGCGCGTCGTGAAGGAGGCTTTCGCGCCCGCACCGGTGCCCCAGCGGCCCTAGGCTTGATGCGCATCGACGCTAAGCTGAGTCGACTTCTCGGCGAGGAGAACGATGGGGAAGAAGCTGGCTCCTGAAGTCCGGGCACTGCTCCAGGACATCCAGCGCGAGGTTCGGGAGCTGACTCAGTTCCTCGAAGCGAAGCGCCGCGAGCGCCCCTCAGGCGCCTGATTGCCGCACTTCGTCTGCGTCACCTGCGGAAGCCAGTTCGCGGAGACAGCCGAGTCGCCGCCGCACTGCCCGATCTGCGAGGACGAGCGGCAGTACGTGGGCCGCGACGGCCAGCGCTGGACGACCCTCGACGAGCTCCGGCGCGACCACCGCGCCGAGATTCGCGAGGAAGGGCCGGGCCTCGTCGGGATCGGCTGCGAGCCGAGCTTCGCCATCGGCCAGCGCGCGCTCCTCGTCCAGGCTCCGGGCGGCAACGTCCTCTGGGACTGCATCTCGCTTCTCGACGACGAGCTCGGCGCGCGGGTCGAGGAGCTCGGCGGCATCGCGGCGATCGCGATCTCGCACCCGCACTACTACTCGTCGATGGTCGAGTGGGCGCGTGCCTTCGACGCGCCCGTCCACCTGCACGCGGCCGACCGCGAGTGGGTGATGCGTCCCGACGAGCGGATCGACTTCTGGGACGGCGAGACACGCGGGCTCGGCGAGGGCCTCACGCTCGTCCGCCTGGGCGGCCACTTCGAGGGCGGCACCGTCCTGCACTGGGCCGCCGGCGACGCCCTCCTCTCGGGCGACATCGTCCAGGTCGTCCAGGACCGGCGCTGGGTGAGCTTCATGTACAGCTACCCGAACCTGATCCCGCTGCCGGTCGAGGCGATCCGGCGAATCGTGGCCGCGCTCGAGCCGTACGAGTTCGACCGGATCTACGGCGCCTGGTGGGACGCCGTCGTACGCTCGGACGGGAAGGCCGCGGTCGAGCGCTCCGCCGAGCGCTACCTCCGGGCCATCGGCTCCGCGTAAGAAGGTCGCACGCCGTCTCGCCCCACCGCGTCCCAACGGCCATGTCCCGGTGGCAGCCACCGTCACGGAAGCGCGACCAAGAGCGAGGGCGACGCAGACGATCGAACAGGCTCAGGCGACGGCCGGTTGGCGCTCCAGCAGGAGCTCCGCGATCTGGATCGCGTTCAGCGCCGCGCCCTTGCGCAGGTTGTCGCACACCACGAAGAGCGCGAGCCCACCGTCGGCGGCTCGGTCGCGGCGGATCCGGCCGACCAGCACCTCGTCACCGCCCGCCGCGGCTCCAGGAGTGGGGAAGTCCTCGAGGCGCACCGAAGGCGCGGCGGCCAGCAGTTCGCGCGCCAGCTCCGGCGCCAGCGGCTCCTCGGTCTCGATCCACACCGACTCCGAGTGGCCGACCAGCACCGGCACGCGGACGCACGTCGCGCTCACCGGCAGGTCGGGGAGCTCGAGGATCTTCCGCGTCTCCGCCCGGAGCTTCGCCTCCTCGTCGAACTCCTCGCCGTCGAAGCTCCAGTCCATCACCAGGTCGGCCTCGGCGGGCGGCGTCGCCGCGACCTCCGCCATCCACTGCGCGCCCGCGCCGGAGGCCGCCTGGTACGTCGCGACCCGGATCCGCCGGAGGCCCACCGCGTCGTGCAGCGGCTTGAGGACGCAGGTGAGAGGAATGGTGCAGCAGTTCGGGTTCGCGACGATGCCGTCGTGCTCCACCGCGCGGGCGCCGTTCACCTCCGGCACGACCAGCGGCACGTCGTCGGCGAGCCGGAAGGCGGCCGACTTGTCGATGCACAGGGCGCCGCCGCGCACGGCGTGCGGCACGAGCTCGCGGCTCGTCGCCGTCCCCACGGAGAAGAGGCACACGTCGAGATCGCCGGCCGAGAGCGCCTCCGGCGTCGCCTCCTCGACGACAAGTTCGCCGAGGCGAGCCCCCGCCGACCGCGAAGACGCGAAGGCGCGAACGTTCCGGTAGCCACGCTCCGCGAGGAGCTTCAGGGTCACGCTCCCGACGGCGCCGGTCGCGCCGACGACGCCGATCCGGGCCTCAGTCGACAACGGTCTCCAGCTCGAAGGCCTCGTGGAGAGCACGGACGGCCCGGCCGACGAGCTCGCTCGGGACGTGGCAGGCGATCTTGATCGGCGAGGTGGTCACGACCTGAACCGGGATTCCCTCGGCGTCCAACGTGGCGAACGTCTTCGCGGCGATCCCGGGATGGCTCTTCATTCCGGCTCCGATCAGGCTCACCTTCCCGAGGTCGTCGCGCGCCGACCACCGCACGCCGAGGCGCTCGAGGACGGACTCCACCTCGGGCCGCTCCTCCGCCGGGGCCGAGAAGACGATCTCGGCGCTCGTCTGGATGATCGTGTCCACGTTCACGCTCGCCTCCGCGAGCGCCGTGAAGAGCGCCGCGGCGGAGATCCCCTCGAGGCGGTAGACCGTCTCCTCGGTGGTGTGCGTGACGCCGGAGATGATCGCCTTCTCGAGCATCTGCTCGTCTTCCTCCCTGATCCAGGTGCCCTCCGCGTCGGTGAACGTGGAGCGCACGTGCAGGGTCACGTGGTGGTTGCGGGCGAACTCGACCGAGCGTAGCTGCAACACCCTCGCCCCGGAGGCGGCGAGCTCGAGCATCTCGTCGTAGGTGAGGCGCGTCAGCTTCCGTGCGGCCGGCACGAGCCGCGGGTCGGCCGTGAAGACGCCGTCGACGTCGGTGTAGATGTCGCACGACTCGGCGCCGAGCGCGGCGGCGATGGCGACCGCGGTCGTATCGGAGCCGCCGCGGCCGAGCGTGGTGATGTCGTAGTTGGTCGAGACGCCCTGGAAGCCGGCGACGAGCACGATCTGGCCGCGGTCGAGCGCCTCGTGGATCCGCCGCGCGCGCACGTCGACGATCTTCGCCCGGCCGTGCACCGTGTCGGTGACGATCCCCGCCTGCGAGCCGGTGAGCGAGATCGCCTCGAGACCCAGGTCGTGGATCGCCATCGCCGCGAGCGCGCACGAGATCCGCTCGCCGACGGAGATCAGCATGTCCAGCTCGCGCGGCTTGGGGCGCGCCGAGACGCGATGCGCCAGCGCGACGAGCTCGTCCGTCGTCTGCCCCATCGCGGAGAGCACCGCGACGACGCGGCTCCCGCGCTCGCGCGCGCCCGCGATCCGGCGGGCGACGGCGCGGATCTTGTCGGGGTCGCCGACGGAGGTGCCCCCGAACTTCATCACGATCGTTCCGGCGCGAGCGGGGCTCGCCGCCGGCGCAACGGCCGGTACGGCCTCGTACTCGGTCGCCGTCATCGGAGACAGTGTAGGAGCAGACCGTTCCCGGACGGGTACAACTACGGCATGGCCGAGCAGTCCCCGACGGTGGAGTCGCTCCTCGAGCCGAAGGAGCCGCGCTGGGTCATCACGATCCTCGCGCTCGTCGCGATCGCGCTGCTCCCGTGGGTGCTGTGGCTCACGGTGACCCTCCCCTCGCGCCACGTCTCCGAGCACTGGGACGCGGCGTGGGTCGGCTTCGACGTCGCGGAGATCCTCGCCTTCGCGCTCACCGCGTACGCCGCCTGGCGCCGGGCACCGTGGCTCCAGGGCGCCGCCTCCGCCGCCGGAACGCTGCTCCTCTCCGACGCCTGGTTCGACATCCTGCTCTCGACGGGCGACGAGAAGGTCTGGCTCGCGGTCGGTCAGGCCGTCCTGAGCGAGATCCCGCTCGCGATCCTCTGCTTCTGGATCGCCTGGGACACGGCACGCTTCTGGGGACACTGGCAGCGGCTCCTGGACCGCATGCCGTCGCGCGCGCCGAGTCGCGAAGCCGCCTGAGGGTTACATCTCGCGGCGGCCGGCCAGCGCGCGCCCCAGCGTGACCTCGTCCGCGTACTCGAGGTCGCCGCCGACGGGCAGTCCGCTCGCCAGGCGGGTCACTCGGACGCGGCCGCGCAGGCGGTCGGCGAGGTACGCGGCCGTGGCCTCGCCGGTCATGTTCGGATTCGTCGCGAGGACGACCTCCTGGACGCCGTTCGCGTCGACCCGGCGTAGGAGCTCGTCGATCCGCAGGTGCTCCGGCTCGACGCCGTCGAGCGGCGAGAGCGCGCCGCCGAGGACGTGGTAGAGCCCCCGAAACTCGTGCGTCCGCTCGAGCGACACGAGGTCGACCGGCTGCTCGACGACGCAGACGAGGGAGTGGTCGCGGCGCGCGTCCGCGCAGATGCCGCAGAGCTCCTCCTCGGTGAGGTTCCCGCACTCCCGGCAGAAGCGGACACGTTCCTTGACCTCGTCGATCGACCGCGCGAGCGCCGACGCCTCGTCCCTGGGGACCTGGAGGAGGTGGAAGGCGAGCCGCTGCGCCGTCCGCGTCCCGACTCCCGGGAGACGGCTCAGCTGCGCGACGAGATTGTCCACAGACGGCCCGAACACGGCCCCATTGTGCCTAGCTCGATCGGAGGTCGATCGCGCGTGACTGTCACCGGACCGCGTGACAGAATGCGCGCGTGATCGCGGACAAGCTCGCCGAGATCCCGCTCTTCGCCTCGCTCTCGAAGCGGGAGCGGGAGCAGATCGCCCGCGCCGCCGACGAGGTCGACGTCGAGGAGGGCAAGCACCTCGCCGAGCAGGGCCAGTTCGCCTACGAGTTCATGGCGATCGAGGAGGGCACGGCCGACGTCCTCAAGGACGGCGAGAAGCTCCGCGAGCTCGGCCCCGGCGACTTCTTCGGCGAGATCGGCCTGCTCGAGGCCGAGCGGCGGACGGCGACGGTCGTCGCCACGAGCCCGATGCGGCTGATCGTGATCTTCGGGCCGAACCTGCGCAGCCTGGAGCGCGAGATGCCGGAGCTCAGCGCGCAGCTGCGGACGGCGATCCGCGAGCGCCTGAGTCGCTAGCCCGTCTCGCGCGGCTTCCCGACGAAGACCGTCCGCTCGAGGCTGCGCGGGCTCGCCGGGTCGAAGAAGTCCTTCGCCCAGCCTTCGTCGCGCCGCTTGAGCCGCAACGGACTGTCGGCAGTCGCCTTGTTCTGCACGGAGCGAAAGCGGTAGTGGTCGATCAGCCGGATCGCCTCGACGGCGTACTTCGTCGCCACGTCGCGGTCGGCGAACTCGACCAAGTTGTCGCCGTTCGAGCTCTCGGCATTCGCGAGGTTCGACGAGCCGGCGTACACCTTCGGGTTCTCGCCGTTGAAGTCCACGACGACGAACTTGTGGTGGATGATCTGCCCGGACCCGCCGGCGATCTCCTTCCGGAACGGATGCGGCACCTTCGCCTTCAGGTACGAGAAGGGGATGAACGGCGAGTCCGGGTCGGCGGGCACGGTCACCTTCAGGTCGCCGTCGAGCTTCTGCGTCGTCCCGAAGGTATAGAGGTCGTTCCGGTCCGGCAGCGTCCGGATCGCGTCCATCGCCGGCCCGCTGGCGGCGCCGATCTCCATGATCGCGAAGAGCACGGAGCTCTTTGCTTCCTTGATCGCGTCGGCGAGGCGCTGGAGGGAGACGGCCGCCGTCTTGTGGGGCGCGAAGCTCACGGCGCAGGCGGGCAGCGCGTCGGACTCGATCGGCAGCCACCCGGCTGCGATCTCGCTCGACCTGAAATGGGATTCGCCGTCCCAGGCCTGACGGAAGGCCTGCTCGTAGAGATCGGCAGCCTGCGGGTCGTCGAAGACGAAGACGTTGTTCGACTGGGCGTAGAGCCCGCGGACGGAGAAGTTCGCGGAGCCGGCGAGGACCTTGACCGCCTTGTCTCCGCGCCGCTGGATGAACACCTTCGAGTGCGCGAGGCCGCTGAAATCGCCGGTCTTCACCTGCGCGCCCTTCGCTTTCACGCCGTCGATCGCGTCGAGCTCGAGCGGCCGGCTGTCCTCGGGGGTCTTCTGGGCATGCGTGGCGGAGTTGTCCTGGAAGAGCCGCAGGCGCGGCCCGAACTGCTCGAGCGCACGGATGGCGTCCGGCTCGTCGAGGTCGAACGCGAAGACGTCGAGCTCGATGCCGGGATCCTCGAGCGCCTCGTCGAGGAAGTCGAACACGAGCCGGCGGCCGTGGAAGCCGAGCCAGCGCCACTTGTCCTGGAAATCTTTGGTCTCGGAGCCGAGCGTCAGCGGATCCGGCGTGAAGTCCTCTCCGCCGAAGCGATCCAGGTACGCCTGCGACGACAGATACCCGCGTGTGAACCCGAGCTGGAACTTCGCCGGTTGCTTCGGCATCAGCTCCACGGTCTGCTCTTCGGTCGCGACCGGTTCCACCTGGTCGTCGGTGCCCGTCCGGAACCGCATCGCCGAGATGCGGTACGTGAAGTCGCCCGGTTTGACGTCGCCCGGGAAGTGCACCCAGTGGAACTTCTGGATCGGCGCCTGCTTCGTGTCGGTCGCCATCTGCCGCCGGTCCTTGTTCGTCGTGTCGGCCGTGACCGGATCCTGGAAGTTGATGCGGTTGAAGACGGGCGAGATCTTGCCGTCGGGGTCCGTGTACTCGATCGCGAAGCCGGCGAGGTCTTCGCGGAGCGGCTCGTCGACGTCGAACGCGAGCAGGACCGCGCCGTCGCCTGCGTAAGCCTTGAATGTCAGTCCCCTGCCTGACGGTGCCGGCGGCACCCCATGACTATAGGCCTGGTAGGCCCAATCCTCCAAGTCCGCCCATCATCCCGCCGAGGCGGGACTCCATCAGCCCCTGCGCCGAGCGCAGCGCCTCGTTCACCGCCGCGAGCACCATGTCGGCGAGCATGTCCGGATCGTCGGGGTCGATCGCCTCCTTCGCGATCTTGATCTCCTTGATCACGCCGGCGCCGGTGGCCGTGACGGTCACCATCCCGCCTCCGGCCGAGGCCTCGACGGTCTCGTTCGCGAGCTCCTCCTGCGCCTTCGCGGCCTGCTCCTGCATCTGCTGGACCTGCTGCAGCATCTTGTTCATGTCCATCCCCATGGCGGCTATCGGTCCTCCTCGATCTCGCGGGCATCGAAGGTGTCCTTGAAGAGCGAGACGAAGTCCTCCTCGGTCTGGGCGATCTCCTCCTCGGCGGCCTGCGTGTCCTCGCCGACGGCGAAGGTGACCGCGAGCCTGCGGCCGGTGACCTCATAGAGCGCGTCGCGGAGGAGCGTGGTGTTCTTCGGCTCCTCGGCGAGCTGCCGGTGGAAGGACGCGCTCGGCGGAAACTCGAGGACGAGCTCGTCGCCCGCGAGCTCGATCGGCCGCGCCTCGGCGAGCATCGTCCCCGTCGGGATCGAGCGCTCGGTGATCGCCGGCAGGACGCTCCGCTGCCACGCCTCCTGGAGCGCCTCGAGGTCGACCGACGGTGGCTCGGCGACCGGCTCGGGCTCGAGCTCCGGAAGCGCCGCCGAAGACGGCTCCTCCGGGGTGTGTGCAGTCGGCCGGTGCTCCAGCAGCTCGACGCGGTACGCGAGCGACTCGCGGGAGAGGTCGGCGGCCGGGTGCGTCACCTTGACGAGCGCGAGCTCGAGCGGCAGGCGGGGATCGCCGCCCTGGCGCATGTCGTCGACGGCCACGGCCAGCAGGTCGCAGAGCCGCAGCACGACACCTTCGCCGAGCTGGTTCGCCTGGGCGCGCAGCCGCTCCCGCGTCTCCTCGGTCACCGGCAGCGAGTCGGGCACCTCGCCCATGTGCTGGACGAGGAGCAGGTGCCGCAGGTGCTCGAGGAGGTCGGTGACGAGGCGACCGAGATCCTGCCCCTGCTCGGCGAGCTCCTCGACGAACGTGAGCGCGCCGGCGGTGTCGCGGTCGACGACGAGGTCGCAGATCCGGAAGAGCGCCTCCTCCTCGACGGCTCCGAGCAGCTGGAGGACCGTCTGGACGCTCACCTTCCCCTCGGTCGCCGAGGAGAGCTGGTCGAGCGTCGAGACGGCATCGCGGAACGAGCCGCGCGCGCCGCGGGCGATCAATGCAAGCGCCTGGTCGGGCGCCTCGATCCCCTCGCCGTCGGCGACGCGCCGCAGCAGCCTGACGAGCTCGGGCAGGCGCGGGCGCGCGAAGACGAAGGTCTGGCAGCGCGAGCGCACCGTGTCGAGCATCTGATGCAGGTCGGTGGTGCAGAAGACGAAGACGAGGTGCGGCGGCGGTTCCTCGATCAGCTTCAGCAGCGCGTTGAAGGCGGCCGAGGTGAGCTGGTGCGCCTCGTCGAGGATGTAGACCTTGTAGCGGCCCTCGGCCGGCTGGAGGATCACGCGCTCGCGGATCTCGCGGATGTCGTCGATCCCGCGCTGCGAGGCCGCGTCCATCTCGATCACGTCGAGCGAGCTGCCGTTCGCGATCGCCTGACACGCGTGGCAGGTCTTGTCGGGGGTCGCGGTCGGCCCCTGCGCGCAGTTGAGCGCCTTGGCGAGGATGCGCGCGAGGCTCGTCTTGCCGGTGCCGCGCGGGCCGGCGAAGAGGTAGGCCTGGCGCACCTGGTCGTGCTCGATCGCGTTCCGCAGCGTGCGGACGACCGGCTCCTGCCCGACCACCTCGTCGAAGTCCTGCGGGCGGTATTTCCGGTAGAGCGCGGGCACGAGCGCAGGCTACACTGCCGCTGCCCGCGGGACTGCGATCGTTCCGAACCGCGTCAGATCCGGGAGGAAGCAGCGCTAAGGATCGCTCGCAGGTCCCCGGGTTTTGGCCGCGCGAAGTCTTGCGACTTCGCTCGGGTAGAGCGACCGGCCAGCGGTCGCGGCCACCGCCGGCCAAGCCGGCAGTGGCGGCGGAGGACTGCGGTATCCTCGGCGCCGGGGCGCATAGCTCAGCGGGAGAGCGCCCGCTTCACACGCGGGAGGTCCCTGGTTCGATCCCAGGTGCGCCCATCACTCAACCAGGCGTTTCCGGCGATCAGGGCAGCGGCTGATTGCGCCGATGGTGGGGAAAATGGTGGGTGCTCCCGGGCGAGCGCCAGGACGGCCCGATTCCGGCGCCGCCCATTCGCGGCCGATCTCTTCGCGGCGGGTCTGTATGCGCTCCTCCTCTACATCGAGCCGCAGCAGTTCCTCGACGTGATCCAGGGTGGCGTAGAGGGTCTCGGTGAGGTTCCCGCCCGGCTGATCCAGCTGGTACCGATCTCCGGCCCGCTGCCAGGTCAGGGTCACGCCCTCGCGCGTGAGCACGATCCACAACGCGCCGTCCGTCAGCCGCAGGGCCTCAGCGGCGAGTTGATCGGTGGTCGTATGGTCGCGGCCCGTTTCGAGGTACTCCGGCGTCACGCCGATGCCCGCTGCCATCGTGCGGATCGCCCGCAGGGACGGCGTGCGTTCGCCCTTCTCGATCCTTGAGACGTAGGCGTAGCTGACCCCCGGCCCGCCGATCTCCCGCTGCGACAGCCCGCGCTCGGTGCGGAGCCGCAGGATGCGCTGTGCGAGCGATTCCTCCTGAACAGGAGGCTGAGCCGAATCCACGCTGCCGAGCTACCGCCGTGGCCGGCGCTGGCCCTGCAACGCGATGAAGGCGGGCGCGATCCGCCGCCGCGTCGGAACGCCGAGCTTCCGCCGCAGGTTGTCGGTATGCGCCTTCACCGTGCGCGGCGAGATGCCAAGCTCGGCCCCGATCTCGTCGTTCGTCAGCCCGCGCGCAACGCCCCTCGCGACCTGGCGCTGCCGCTCGGTCAGTACCGGCGGGCCAAGCGCGTGCTCTACTTGGTGGGCCATCAAGGCTCTCCTTGGTGGTCGCGGCCCCGGCGGCTAGCACCGCGCGGGGCCTTGGTCTATGGCGGGCGCCGAGCCCGCCTCGTCCACAGTGACGCTCTGCTGGGCGTCGACTGTCAAGCCCAAACTGCGGGCCGGTGGCCCTACGTCGAGCGGCTGCGCGAGCCTCGCTGCGGACGGGCCTTCATCATCCCGCGGCCGACAAGGATCACCGCGCCATCGGGTTTCTTGGCCTCCGTGTACA
>Ga0209059_1000856_pt1 | contig 14006 bp, 8 predicted proteins | sample GraSoiAngelo_151_FD_186165 | JGI IMG/M metagenome (GOLD analysis project Ga0209059, IMG submission 186165) | Grasslands soil microbial communities from the Angelo Coastal Reserve, California, USA - 14_1009_12_20cm (SPAdes) (version 2) | ecosystem: Environmental > Terrestrial > Soil > Grasslands ...
ATCGCATTCCCAGCCCACGGATCATAGCCTTTACGAGTTCCAACGTAGGTTCCAGGGGCCGGTCAGATGGCAAGCGCCGCGACGGCGGGAGCGTGAAGAATCCAAGCGCCGGAGGCGCGGAGAAGTAGGAACGGTCACCCGCAGGTTGTCGACATCTAGAAAGCCTTGAAGTATTTTCCTTGCGTGCTTAGCGAGCCTTGGCGCTCTCTGTGATCAAAGGCTTTTCTCAGCAGGCGGTTTCTGCCGAAGCATTTCCCCCCACCGCTCCGCAGTCTCCTTCACCAGGAACCCCATCTTCGGATGAGAAGGCTCCAAAGCCACCGGCACGCCGTATCGCCGCAGTTCCACCGAGGTCACGGGACCGATCGACCCCACCAAAGTTTGCCGCAAAGCGGCGATTGCCTCATCCCGCAGTTTCATTCGCTCCGCGATTTCCAGGAGATGCTGGAGCTGCACCGAAGACGTAAACAGGACCACCTCCACCTCGCGCCCGGTCAGCGCCCGCACCGCCGCCTCGATCGGCCCAACATCTTCCGGCAGCGCCCACTGATACACTCGCAGCGCAATCGCTTCAGCCCCACGCTCCGTCAATCCAGCGAGCAACTCCGGATTGGAAACTCCGTATTCCTGCACCGCGATTCTCCGCCCCTTCAGCGGAACCAAAGCCGCGTTCTCATCCAGTGCCTGAAGAATCTCGCGCCACGTATTCGGCTCCGGTACCGCCAGCGTGATCGGAACGCCCAGCTCTCGCAAAGCCGCAACCGGTTTCGGCCCGCGCGCCACCACCGAAATCCGGCGCAACGCCGCGACAAACTCCTCTCGCGGACATACCGCCTCCGCTTGCACTGCCAGGATTCTAGTACCCACTCCGGTGAGAAAGAGGATGCTGTGAAATCGCCCATCGAGCAGCGCGCGCATGAAATTCGCGACTTCGGCATTCGCGCCGAGGGCGACTTCCTGCGTCGATGGCGCAACCACCGGCTGGCCGCCGTTGTTCGATATGAGTTGAGCCATCTCGCGGGCGCGGCGGCTCTCCAATGTCAGCACCCGTGCACCGCCAAATCCTTCCTTGGGGTCTTGCATGCCACCCAGACTATCAACGTCCGGCCATCATGTCATGCAATCCGAGCAGCTTCTGCCGGGAACGCCGAGCCCACATTGGACGATTCCATCGTCTCTTCGCGTGCGGATAGCTTCGCGTGATAAGTCGCATAGAGGACCCATGCCGTCAGTACCACGCCAGCAACGATATTCCCGACGGTAACTGGAATCTGATTCCACAGCCACCACTTCCCGATCGACACCGGCGCGCCCAGCAACATGCCCGCCGGAATCACGTACATGTTGACGATGGAGTGCTCGTACCCATGCGCAAAGAACGTCATGATCGGCAGCCACATCGCCACGATCTTCCCGATCGTCGAACGCGATGCCAGCGCCAACACCGCTCCCAGCGTCACCATCCAATTACACAGAATTCCTTTCACCACGGCCGTCATCCAGCCCTTCGTGCCCATCGCCATGTAGGCGACCGTCTTCTTCTGTGCGGCCTGCCGCACCAATTCCCCCAGGGCTCCACCATCGGAGGTGCCCCAGTTCGTGATCGCGACATAAAACAGCACGGCATAGAGAACGCTGCCTAACAAGTTTCCGAGGTACACCCAGCCCCAGTTCCGAAGTATTCCGCTCATCCCGAGTTCGCCTGTCATGGCGCCCAAGGGCAGCAGGGCAAAATTCCCGGTTGCCAACTCCATGCCCAGCAGCACCAGCATTACAAATCCCACCGGAAACAGAATCGCACCCACAATCGGAGGCAATCCCTGCGAAACCACGATGAACGCAAGCGAAGTCGCGTAGCCCAGCAAAGCGCCGGCCAGAATTCCTCTCAACAACAAATCACGGACGGACAAGTCCATCTTTTTTGCTGCCACTTTCAATGCTTCGGCAATCATCTCGTTTGGCTTTACGCAGTCCACTGAACCTCCTTTTGCAATGGCGATCGTAAATTGTTCTGCTATTCCGGAGAACTCGTTTGCGGGCTTTCTGATGTTGGCCTCTCACCCGCGGTGGGCGCAGGCTCTGGTATTCCGGCTTCGTTCCAATTGGATGTTTGCGCCGGATCCGCCAGCGGATCATATCTCCTGATCACGTCTGCTACGACATCCGCCAAGGTCTCATCGCAAGGCGTCATTTCCACAATCTCTCGCCCAGCCGCGGCATGGGGGCCGGTCCTCCCGCCCACATAGATTGCGACCGCATCCACCACCTTCCCGTCGATCTTCGCCTTCAATCCACGAAAGCCAACATCCGCCGCCTGGTGATTGCCGCACCCCGCCGGACATCCCGACCAGTGAATCTTCAGCGGGGAGCCCGTTGTACCCAGACAATCTTCCAGACTCGCGGACAACTTTGCCGCTTCACCCTTGGTATCGATCTGCGCGAGGTTGCAGAAATCCGTTCCCGTACACACCACCAACCCGCGCCGAACGAACGAGGGCGCGGGAGTAAACGTCTGCAGCAAGTCTTCCTCCAGCAGTGCATCGATGCGCTCCGCGGCCACGTTGGGAATAATCGCGTTCTGTCCCGTAGTCAGCCGCACCTGTCCGTCGCCGTATTCGTCGGCCAACCGCGCCACTTCGGAAAGCTCGTCTGGCTTCAGCCGCCCCACCGGAACGCACAGCCCCATTGATCGATACCCCGGCTGGTTCTGCAAGGCCTCGCCCAGATGATCCGTCGTGTGCGCTGCCCGTACGTCGCGCCCCGCCGAAGGCAGCTCGCGTTCAAGACGCTGGCTCAGCTCCGCGCGCAGCCGGGCAATTCCCCACTCCTCAATCAAAAACGCGAGGCGACATTTCGAGCGCGCCTCGCGCGGACCATAATCGCGGTAGACGCGCACCAGTTCCGCCACAAGCCGCGCTGCTTCTTGCTCGCTGACGAAGACGTCCAAGGGCGACGCAATCGTGAACCCTCCCGATCCCATTTTTCCGCCCACCAGTACGTTGAAACCGGGCCGGTCGTAGTGCAGCGCAGGCACCAGCGCCACATCCTGCGATTCATTGTGCGTGCAGTTCTCGAGACATCCGGTAATCGTAATGTTGAATTTTCTGGGTAAGTTTGTGAACTCCGGATTGCCATCCGTTCCCACCAGCATGCGATCCAGTTCAAACAACACCGGCGAAGCATCAAAGAGTTCGTTCAGCGCCAGCCCAGCCAACGCGCAACCATTAATATTGCGGACATTGTCCATCCCGGTCTGCAGTGAGTGCAGATCCACCCCGCGCAGCTTTTCCCAGATTTCCGGCACGCTCCCCAGAGGAAATCCGCGCAACTGAATCTGCTGTCTGGTGGTGATATCCAGCACACAGTTGCCCAGTCGCAATGAGAGGTCGGCGATCGCCCGCAGCTGACTGCTATTCGTGAATCCGTTGGGCATGCGGACCCGCATCATGAATCGTCCTGGTGTCGGCTTACGGAAAAACACTCCTACCCACTTCAGGAGATCCTTTTCTGCCGTCGTTAACGATTCGTGGCCCTTTTCGATCAGGCTGGCCAGATCTTCGCGAATCCGCAGCCCATCGCCATCCTTCAAAGCTTTGCAAGCCTCAATCGCGTTTGTTCCCGGACGCACGCTGACCTCCCACGACAAGGAAGATGACATCCACTCATAACGAATCGATCTCGCCAACGGAAATCAAAACTATTTATGAGTCCTATCAGTTTTTAAATAGATCGTGATAAATGCCCGAAAACTGGGAAATGGAAGGAGTCGGCCAATTTCTTCGATGTGCGCCATCAATTCTTTGCGTGCGCAATGTCTCACAACCCGACGTGCTGACCGTCAGGGCATTTCGGTGGGTTCCCTTTACCTTGTAGGGATGTCGCCAACCCGGCACCGCTGAAGTGACGAGTCTCGCGAATCACTCCCTGGCCTCTAACAAAACTGAAGAAGGGCGGCCTAAGAACAGACGGGCCGAACCTGGTGGAGCTTGCGGCCCACTAACCTGGAGGTGCGACGATTGGGGCCTCAACTGACATGAACGCGAAGTTGCCACAAGAGAAAAGCCGCGGATCCAAGCCGCGGCCTTCCTTCTGCGATAGGTTTCAAATTCTAAGTACTAGTTCTCTGCTGTCCTCCTGACCGTAGTGAGGCGTTAGCCGAACGGAGTCGAAGGACCCCGCCACAATTGGTACCCTGCAACGCGGCGGAGAGCATTTTCACCGCGGACCGATCCTACCGCCGGCCGCCATGCCCGCCGTGACCACCATGCCCACCGTGTCCACCACCGCGCCCATTGTGCCCGCGTCCACGTCCTCCGCCGCCGCCGCGGCGCCGACCACCACCGCCACCGCCGCCGCTGCCCGGTCGGGGCCCACGTTCCGGTCCGCGCTCCGCTCCCACCACCGGCGCGGCAGCATCGTCGCGATTAAAGTTCGGCTCATCTCCTTCTTCGAAATCCGCGCCGCCTTCAATAGTGACCGGAGCGGCCGCCGGCGTCGCTTCCACGGGAGCTTCACCGCCACCCATCTTCGCGCGCTGCTCCTTGAGCACTGCTTTACGCGAAAGCCGGATGCGGTTGCCTTCCACCGCCAGCACCTTCACCAGCACCTGGTCGCCTTCTTTCAATTCGTCGCGAACATCCTTGATCCGGTGCTCGGCGACTTCACTGATGTGCAGCAGTCCATCGGTCCCCGGCAGAATCTCAACAAACGCTCCGAAATCCGCCAGGCGCGATACCGTCCCCAGGTACGTCTTCCCAACCTCCGCCGTCGCCGTGAGGTCGCCGATAATCTGCAGTGCCTTCGCCGCTGACACCTGGTCGTTCGACGACACATTCACTTTGCCTGAATCTTCCACGTCGATCTTCACGCCTGTCTGTTCGATAATGCTCCGAATCATCTTTCCGCCCGGTCCGATCAGATCCCGAATCTTGTCCACTGGAATCTGCAGCGTGTAGAACCGCGGAGCAAAGGCCGAAACCGCCTCGCGATGTCCCGGCAGCACTCCTTCCATCTTCTCCAGGATGTGCATCCTTCCCCGCTGCGCCTGCGCCAGCGCCTCGCGCATGATCTGGGGTGTGATGCCGGCCACCTTGATATCCATCTGCAAGGCGGTAATTCCCTTGCGCGTTCCGGCGACTTTGAAATCCATGTCGCCGTAATGATCTTCGGCCCCGGCAATGTCGCTCAGGATCGCGTACTTGTCGCCTTCCTTCACCAGTCCCATGGCCACGCCCGCCACCGGAGCCGCCAAGGGCACGCCTGCATCCATCAGCGACAACGCCGCCCCGCAGACCGTTGCCATCGATGACGACCCATTTGACTCCAAAATGTCCGAGACCACGCGCATCGCATAAGGCCATTTCTCTTCCGAAGGCAAAACCGCCGAAAGGGCCCGCTCCGCGAGCGCCCCGTGACCAATTTCTCGCCGCCCAGCACCGCGCAGAAACTGAACTTCACCAACGGAAAACGGAGGAAAGTTATAGTGCAACATGAAGCGCTTCTTGGCCTCGCCCTCGAACGCCTCCAGCCGCTGCTTATCGTCCGACGTCCCCAGCGTCGTGGTCACCAGCGCCTGCGTTTCGCCGCGCGTGAAGATCGCCGAGCCGTGCGTCCGTGGCAGCACGCCCACTTCAATCCAGATGTCGCGAATCTGATCGAACGCGCGCGCATCGGGACGCCGGTTCTGCTCAATCACCTGCTCCCGGAAAATCCGCTCGCGTAGCACTTCGTAATAATTCTTGAGTTTCTTGCGCGCATCCTCGTCTTCCTCGGGAAGCCCCGCTTCCAGTTCCTTACGGATGTCTTTCACCAACGTGTAGCTCTCCGCCTTGGGATGCTTAGCGGTGTCCAGGGCATCCGTGAGCCGTGCGCCAACCTTGCTCTTCAAATCGTCGAAGTATTTCTGATCGAACTCCGGAGGCGTCACCGTCCGCTTCGGTTTACCCACCTTGTTGCGCAAATCATTGATCGCTGCGCAAATCTTCTTGATCTCGTTGTGCCCAAACTCGATGGCTTCCACCACCGTCTCTTCGGGAACTTCCTTCGCCCCCGACTCGATCATCACGATCGCGTCGGCCGAACCCACCACCATGATGTTCACCTGGCTGTCGCGCATCTCCGAGTAGGTAGGGTTGGCAAGAAACTTCCCATCCACATAACCCACCCGCACCGCGCCAATCGGACCGAGAAACGGAATATCCGAGATGGTCAGCGCCGCCGAAGCCGCATTAATCGCCGCCACATCCGGATCGTTCTCCGTGTCCGCTGACAGCACGAACGCAATCACCTGCGTCTCGCATTTGAAGCCTTCCGCAAACAAGGGGCGTACCGGCCGGTCGATCATCCGGCTGGTCAATATCTCGCGCTCGCTGGGACGCCCTTCGCGCTTGATAAATCCGCCGGGAATCCGGCCGCCGGCATAGGTGTACTCGCGGTAATCCACCGTGAGCGGAAAGAAATCAATCCCCTCGCGCGGATCAGGGTTCGCCACTGCGGTCGCCAACACCACGTTGTCGCCCATCCGCACCACGGCCGAGCCATGCGCCTGCTTGGCAATCTTGCCAGTTTCAAATGTGAGGGTTTTACCGCCGGAGAGTTGAACGCTAATTTCGGTTGCTTCTGGTTTCATGTTTCAATCCTTCTTTGGGCAGGAGGCGTCGGTTCGCACAGGACCGTACGCGCAAGATAAGCTTGTGCCAATAAAGTTCGAGCGGTGGACGGGAGACACGTTCCAACAATTCCTTGATTTCGCTCCTGCGGCCCTCCAGGGCGGCGGAACGAAAGGCGAGGTGCCGCGCACAAACACTACTCCCGCGCGGCGTTCAGCATTCCTTACTTACGGATGCCAAGTTTCGTGATGACGCCCTTGTAGCGCTCCGAATCGTACGCTTTCAAGTAGTCGAGCAGGCGACGGCGCTTGCTGACCAGCATGAGTAGACCCCGGCGTGAACCGTGATCCTTTTTATGCGTCTTGAAGTGCTCCGTCAGATGTCCAATGCGCTCGCTTAGCAGCGCGATCTGTACTTCCGGGCTGCCCGTATCCGTGGCATGCGTCGCATAGGCGTCAATGAGGGATTTCTTTTGCTCTCTGGCTAGCACTAACCTGATGCACTCCTGTCTTCTCAGTTTCGATTTTTCTTTGTAACGTCCTTGAGAGTAACACGTTAGCGACAAACGTGTAAAGCAGTCCAACTCTGCGATCCGCAATCAAACATGCATGCAGCCGAACGCAGCTCGAAGGTTCAGCAATAAGAAAATCATTCGGCGAGCCGAACCAAAGCGGGGTGACCGGCTGATCCGGCGAGCTTGCGCAGGTACTCCTCAAACGCACGGCGGAAATCGTGGGAACCCGCTATATTTATCTTGAGCACTCGAGTTCCGGTGGGACGATGTTCCAATCCGCATCCGGCCCGCTGGGTTCGAGGTAAGAACATCTAATCATGCTGTCAGGCCGGAGAAGTAAGGAACTTGATCAACTCGAACGACTGCGAGGATCGGAGCTTCTCGTCGGCTTTGACCAAGGAAACACATAATCGTGCGCTGCCCCCATTGTGGCAATGAAAATCCCGGCGACCACCGCTTCTGCGGAATGTGTGGCAAGCCGCTCCCCGATCCCGCCGCCGAGATCTCCTCTCCGGTCCCCGAGCGCGCTCCACGCCACGAGCCGGCCGGTGCTGCTCCTGCCTACACGGGTGGAATCTTCAACCTCGGCGCGCCCTCTGATGCTCCCTATCAGAGCCTTGACTATCTGCTCGACGATGAGGACGAACCCAAATCCCATACCGGGCTTATTCTTTTCGGACTGGTAGCGCTGGCCCTCGTCGTCGGCCTCGGCTATCTCCGTTTTCGAAACGTAGGCTTCCCCTTCCCAAAGCCTCGGTCGACAACCTCGCAGACTGCGCCCACGCCTAGTCCCGCGGACTCCGCCGCCCCCGCTCCTGATCAACAGAACGCGCCCGCCGCCCAGCCCAGCGCCCCCGCACCCAGCAGTCCGCCGCCTAGTACTCCAGCGGGCCCCAGTCCGGCACCCGCGAATCCAGCACCCTCGAATCCGGCGCCCGCTCCTGGCGCTTCCCCGAGCACCCCAGCGGAATCGAATCCAGCGACAACTCCAGCGAATGCCGCTCCCGCCGAATCGAATGCGCCAGCGCCCGACAGCACGAACAATAAGAGTTCGGACAAAGAATCCGAAGCACCTGCTGCTGAGGCTCCCGCGCCTGCCAAACCTGCCGAGGCAGTTCCTGCCAAGCCCAAGCCGAAGCCCTCTCCAAAGACTGCACCCAAACCGTCCGACAACGTCGTGCTCGGCGAACAGTATCTCTACGGACGTGGTGGCGTGCCCCAGAATTGTGAACGCGGCCTGCATTACGTAAAGCCTGCTGCCGATCAATCCAATCCCAAAGCGATGATCACGATGGGCGCCCTCTACGCCACGGGCCACTGCATCTCCCGCGACCTGCCGACCGCGTATCGCTACTTCGCGCTCGCTCTCCGTCTCGACCCCGAAAACGGCCCCCTCCGCCAGAACGCTGAAATGGTCTGGAAACAAATGACCGCGGAAGAGCGCAAGCAGGCGATCCGCCTCACGCAGTGATAATGGCGGCAATGACCCTCTGCATAGATCCGGAATTCAGGACGTTGTTCGGCACTGTTGCAAATGCCATCGTCGACACGAACGCGTAAACAACAAGGCGGACCGATCCTTCTACCCCAACGCCCCGCCCTGTGCTACCGTATCGCGGACTGAAGGAGTCTGCGATGTCCACGCCATTTTCCCGCCGCGAAATTCTGCAGAAATCTCTCGCCCTCGGCACGCTCGTGATCGCTTCCTCCCACGGCCCCTCCGCCATGCTTCATGCCCTCGAACAGAGTGAAGAACGCAAACCCACGCCGCCCAACGACCTCGGTCCCTTTTACAAACGGCTCGCCCCCGAAACCACCAGCCTGCGCGTCGCCGGTGATCCCGGCATGCCGCTTGCTGTTTCCGGCCAGATCTTCGATACGCGCGGTGAGAAGCTTTCCGGCGCGGTCCTGGAAGTCTGGCAGACTAGCCATGTCGGCCACTATGACGTGGAAGGCTACCGCTATCGCGCCAAGCTGATCGCCGATGCCTCGGGTGCCTACAAATTCGACTCGGTGGTCCCCGGACACTATCCTGACCGCGTGTGCCAACACATCCACTATCTCGTTACCGCGCCCGGTCACAAGCCGCTCGTCACCCAACTTTATTTCGCCACCGACCCGGTCTTCGAGGGTGACCCCGACAAGAACTTCACTCGCGATCCCCTTATCCACAGCCGCGAACTCGTGCGTCCCGTAACCCTTGCGGGTGACCCGAAAGACATCATTGCCAAAGTGCAATTCGAGCTGTGCCTGGAGCGCGCATGAGACGTTTCTTCCTTCATCTGATCGCGGTATTCACGCTGGCACTCTCAGCGCTCGCGGCCGACTCGCCAACTCTTCGTCAAACGTTCCCCCTGCCTTCCGCCGTCAGCACTGTTTTCACAGCGATCTCCCCGAACGGCCAACGCGTCGCTGCCGCTTGCAGCGACGCGAAAATTCGCCTTTGGGACATCGTCTCAGCATCTCTTCAGAACACCTTGGATCTGAAGGGGGAGCGTCCGAACATCGTCCGCTTCTCCCCGGACGGCGCACTCCTCGCAGCTGGCGGTTCGGATGGAGCGCTACGCGTCTGGGATTCCTCCGGCGCATTGCGTTATGACCTCAAGCTTGCCGCTGAAATCGATGCCATCGCCTTTTCTCCTGATGGCACTCGCATCGCGGCCGCGCCCAACGGCCTACCCGTTGAGATTCGGGAGCTCGGGGCGAATAAACTTCTTGCTTCGCTTCCCGCGACGTTCGGCGGGTCCGCATCCCTCGCTTTCTCGCGCGATGGGCGCTGGTTCGCCAGCGCCGACACCGACACCGAAATTCGCATCTTCGATGCCCGCGACTTCACGCTCCATGCGCGTATCACCGATCTGTTGCTGGAGCCGCTGGCTCTCACTTTCTCGCCCGACGGCAGCCGCATCATTGCAGGCGGCGCAGATGGAGTTATCACTCTGATCGAAACCAACACCGGCAAGATCGTGAAGTCACTTCCCAAGCAGGCCGATGTCGTATTTGTTCTCCGCGCTTCTCCCGACGGCAAATCCGTCGCGGCAAGTTATTTCAATCCCGACCAGATCTCCGCGCCCGGTCGCTTATTGATTTGGGATGCGATCACAGGATCTCTACGCAGCACCGTTTCAACGACCGAAGGTGGATTCAACGGCGGAGACTACGTCCACGACGGCACACTCCTCGTCACCAGCAGCTCCGAAAAAGAGCTGAAAATCTGGGCCATCCGTTAATTCGGCCACGCCTGCATCACGATCCAGAGCGCTCGTCTCAGGAACCTATCGCAGCGCTTGCCAGAACACGGTGCCTCGCGATTAGCACGCGCCAGCCGCGAAGCGGCGACATTCATTAGCCCCGGACGTAAGCCCGGGGAAAGCTCCGCATCACGCCCAAGCCCCGGAGGGGCGACAGCAACGCGAGCGCGAGCCTCACCAGCGCCGCAATTTAAAAATCTGCAACCGCGCAACCTTCGCGCGCTTAACACTTCCGCCTTGCCAAAAAAAAGCCCCACTCCCTCGCGGGAATGGGGCCAAATACTCACAAGCTACCTCAGCTTCAACGCCCAGGCTCCCAGCCCGTGGGTTGCCGCATATAGCACGCGGGCTCCCGGCACGATTGTCAGCCCGGAAACTTCCACGTTTGGCATGCCGCCGGCCGCCAGGTTCCATTGCGTGAAGCCGCCGAGCCTCCTGTACACGCCGAAATCGCTCGACGTATACAGATCGCCGGTCACCGGGTCGTAAGCAACATCGGTAATCGGCAGATCGGCCAGGTTCCTGCTCCGGTCCACAAACGTCACCGTTTGCGTCTTAGGATCGTAGGTCACTTCGAACACGTGTCCCGGCGTGCCGGGCGTGGTACGGCTATAACCGCTATAGGAAATCCAGGCATGATTGGCGTTCGCCGGATCGATGGCAATCCCACTCACGAAACGATTCGGCGCCAAGGTCGACGTCGTATCGATGCGCGTGAATGTCACCGCTGTATCCGGTTCCGCATCCGCATTAGCTGTGATGAACAAACGGCCCGTGCTGGTCGCCACCCACATGGTAGAGCTATCCGACGATGCCCTCGCGATGGCGGCTACATCGCCGCCCGCCAGTGTTCCCAGCGTCGCGTCGGTCAGCGCTGTCGGCCCCAGAGGCACCCAATCACCGCACGTTACCTGGAAGTGTCCGGTGAATTCGTTGCACTGGAATCGGAACTGCGGCAACGTCATCGTTCCCACCCCATCGGTCTTCGTCCGGAACACTGTGACGGTGCCCGCGAACATGGTTTTGCTCACGACCGGGTCGCTGATGATCGGAATGTAGAACTCCCCGCCGGTGTTCACGATGGGATCGGCGATCCAGTTCCAGTCCGAGGTCTGCCCGTTCGTGAAGTTCACATCGACCTGCGCCAGAAAGTAGGTGTGGAACCGGAACGCAGCATTCTTGACGTCAAAGCCGGACTGGCCGCCGTCACCAAAAATGGTGTTGCGGAACAACCCTGGCGTGACCGTGGATTGCCACGTGCCATTGTCCTGCGTGCCGCCTTGCAGCAGCGTGGAGTCAAACGGGCTTACCGAGAGGCTGTAGAACTGCAGCGTCGACACTCCCCGATTGATTCCATGCAACTCCGTCGGCACCGCCGAGAGCAGCTGCAGGCAGCGAGTCAATGCGGCGCCCGTCAAGTTGCGGGTTGCGCACGTCGACGAGATGTCGGTCAGCATTCCGCTGGAACGCATCATGCCGCCGTCATTGCCTTCGAAGAATTGCAGCGGGTTGTTCGGATTGGTCACCAGGAAGTGCTGGTCCGGATGCAAGCCGTTGGGATGCAGCACATCGGTCGCGTCCATGGTCTGATCGACGAAGCTGGCGCCAGCGTTCGTGGAAAGCACGACCCCGCGTCCATTCGAGATGCCGCCGGTTTCGCCGTATTGGTACGAGCCCAGGATGTACACCATTTCCGGATGCCCAGCCGGCGTGTACACGTAGTTGTCGTACCAGCACTGGCCGGTGCAGGTGTCATAGCTTCCGTAACCACGATTCGCCAGGTTACTGCTGGAAAGAAGCAGGAAATTCGGCGTGCCTGCGGAGACGTTATTGCTGCGATAGAAGCTAGCCGGAGGCGCCTGCTCCTGGCCGATGAGCAGGTACATGCGCGTAGCCTTCCCCTGCAGCTTGGCCACAGCGATTTCCGCCCGCTCCGTGAAGCTCGTCGACGGTCCATCGGCGATTGGCTGGAAGATCTGGATCCAGGTGCTGCCGCCGTCGCTGGAACGCCAGACGCCACGCGCGTAGGCCGAGGCGTACACGACGCTCGGATTCCAGGGATCGAGTGCCACACGGCGCACGCCGCGTGGCGAACACGGGGTCAAGTTGCGGGCCACATTGGTGGGAAGGATGCAACCTTTCGTCGTCGCAGCTCCGTTAAACAGGAAGCTCCAGCTCGCGCCGCCGTCGGTTGACTTGTACAAACCGAAGGGCGGAGCTCCGGGCGCGAGCGACACGGCGCCGCCGGCCACCGAGGACAAGCCGCGGATGGCTCGGGTGGTGGCAACGTAGATGGTGTTCGAATTGGTTGGATCGATGGCGATCGATCCAATCGCGCGCGCGTTGAAATGCGACTTCCCGATCGGTCCGGTCCAGGTGTCGCCGCCGTCGGTCGACTTGTACAGCCCGACGCCTGCTTCGCTATCACTGGATGCGTTCGCCTCGCCCGTGCCTACCCACACCGTGTTCGGATCATTCGGATCCAGTTCGATCGAACTGCCCGAATTGATTCCAAATGAGCCCGAAAGATACGTCCACGTGGGCTGGGAGGCCAGAGCGTCATTGGTCCGCCACACTCCACCGCCTGCCGCAATCGCCCACAGTCGGCAGTTTCCCGGAACACATACCGGCGAGATCGCCAGCGCAGTCGTTCGTCCTGCCGCCTCATACGCATTGGGAACGTAGTTGAACACATTGCGGAACGGCGAGAAGGGATACAGCGCGCGCGTCGGTCCCAGCGAAACCCAACCCCCTGTGGTTGTCGCCGCCGCACTGATCGCAGCCTTCGCCATCGTGCCGGTGCTCGCCTGAAAATTCGCGACGTGCTGCAGGTGCGCTGCCCGCGCCCCTTCCGTCTTATCAATCGATATGTCCTTCGCCGGATACGCGCGCGTCCGGAAGCGCCACTCCGCAGCCGACCCTGCCGGGCCTTCGCCCGGAGTCGCTTCCATCAACTTCTCCAAGTGACGTCGCAGTGCGGGAGGGAGGTTCTCCGTCGCATCTTGATCCCCGCCCATTGGCTCGCCGCGCTCACCCACGGCCGCGTTTTGGTCGGGAATTGTTTGCCCATCGAGGTACAAGTTCGCCGGGCTCTGTGCAAAATTGAGATCTGGAGACACGCTGCCCGAATTCGTAGCGATCACCAAACCCGCCGCAACTACCACAAGCATCAGAAAGCTGAGGGCCAGCACAACTCGGTTCATAACACTCCTGTGGGTAAATGTTTGGTGGTACGTTTCTGTTGCCCAACCTGGTCTGTTGCCTAACCTGGAAATCGCTGAAAAAAGGGAAGTCGCCAAACTGCCTGTCAGACGCCGTGTTTCGGCTACTCGTGCGGAAAATTGGCGCACGCATTATTGTGGGCAATGCCTACGACTGTCAATAGGTGGTGTCGACCTGCTCCTGTCTGGTGACTGGGGTGCAAAACTCTTGCTGCACGTCCACAGAGCGCGCCCCGTACCTAAACCCGCACAAAACTGAAGCCCAGAGCCAGATGCTGCCTCGATGAGAAGGTGAACAGACTTCGAAGGATGAAAACAAATGCGGCATCGACTCCGCCAGCCTGCCTGGCCCAGCGCTAGCCATGATCGCCAGTCGATACTATGGACTTTCCCTGAAAAACGCCGTCTGCCA
>Ga0209059_1000859_pt1 | contig 13989 bp, 13 predicted proteins | sample GraSoiAngelo_151_FD_186165 | JGI IMG/M metagenome (GOLD analysis project Ga0209059, IMG submission 186165) | Grasslands soil microbial communities from the Angelo Coastal Reserve, California, USA - 14_1009_12_20cm (SPAdes) (version 2) | ecosystem: Environmental > Terrestrial > Soil > Grasslands ...
GGATCGCGCCGCACACCGATAGCAATTTCATGACGTTCCTCGCGCAGACCGAAATCCCCGGTCTGCAATTGCGGTTGCCCCCCAATGGCCCCAATGGCGGCGGCTGGCTCGACGTGCCCTATGTACCGAACTCGTTCGCGGTCAATTCCGGCGACACGATGCACCGCTGGACCAACGGCCGCTTTCTGTCGACGCCGCACCGCGCCGTCCCGCCCCAGGGCCGCGACCGCTACGCGATCCCGTTTTTCTTCGGGCCGCGTTTCGACCAGCTGATCGAATGCTTGCCGACCTGCACCGGCTCCGATAACCCGCCGCGTTGGGAGCCGATAACCTACGCCGACTGGCAGACCTGGTGGTACGACGCCAATTACGACCCGAACGATCAACGCGACGTCGCGTAGGCGCCGTTAGCGCGCCAGGAGCACGGCGGCGATCGCGACGAGGGCGGCGGCGGTGATCCACAACGGGATCACCAGGAGCGGCAGCAGCCGGGCGCGGTGGGCGGCGTTGGTCGCGAGGCTCTCGGCGTGCAAGACGACACCCTCCTGCGCCCAATCGCCGATCAGCTTGTCGAGGTTGCGCAACAGGCGCGGCACCTCGTCGAGCGTCTCGATGAGAGCGTCGATGCGTTGCCGGAGCTGCGCCTCGGGGCCGCGATTGTCGCGCGCCCATTCCTCGACCAGCGGCCGCGCGAGGCTCCAGATGTTGACCGTGGGGTCCAGCCGGCGCCCCACGCCTTCGACCAGCACCATCGTCTTTTGCAGCAGCAACAGTTGCGGCTGCGTCTCCATGTCGAATTGCTCGGTCACATGAAACAGCTGCGCCAGGAGCCGCGCGATCGAGATCTCGTTCAAGGGCCTCCCGAGGATGGGTTCGCCGATCGAGCGGCAGGCCTGCGTGAAGGCGTCGATCGAGCGCCGTCGTGGCACATAACCCGCGTCGAAATGCACCTCGGCAACGCGCCGGTAATCGCCCGTCAGAAACCCGATCAGCATGTCGGCGAGGTAATAGCGGGTTTGGCGGTCGAGCCGGCCCATGATGCCGAAATCCACAACCGCGAGCGCGCCGTCGCTATCGACAAACATGTTGCCGGGATGCAGATCGGCATGGAAAAAGCCGTCGCGGAACACCTGCTTGAAGAATGCGCCGGCCGCGTTGCGCAACAAGGCCTCGACATCGTGCCCGGCGGCGATCAGCGCGGCGCGGTCGTCGACCCGGATGCCCCCGATGCGCTCGGTCGTCAGCACGGTGCGGCCGGTGCGCAGCCAATCGATCCGCGGCACCCGAAAGCTCGTATCGCCCGCGAAATTCTCGGCAAGCTCGGAGGCCGCGGCGGCCTCGAAGCGCAGATCCATTTCGAGCTGCACCGATTGCGCCAGCGTTTCGACGACCTCGACCGGCTTCAGCCGCCGTAAATGCGGCTGGGTGCGTTCGGCGAGACGCGCCAGCCACAAGAACAGATCGAGGTCGCGCGCCATCGCGCGGGCGATCCCCGGCCGCAACACCTTGACCGCGACTTCCGCGCCCTCGGTCGTGATCGCGAAATGCACCTGCGCGATCGAGGCGGCGGCGACCGCGGTATCGTCAAACGCGGCGAAAAGGCTCGCCGGCGGCTGCTCGAATTCCGCCTCGATCAAAGCGCGCGCCTGAGCGCCGGGAAAGGGCGGCAGGCGGTCCTGCAATTGCGTTAGATCTTCGGTGATCTCGTCGCCGAGGAGGTCGGCACGGGTCGACAGCAATTGCCCGAGCTTGATAAAGCTCGGCCCGAGCTCGGTCAGCGCCGCCGCGAGCCTCTCGCCGGGGCGGCCGCGGGCCCGGTCGCTTCGCCGGAGCAGCCGGGCGACGCGTAAGAGCGGCGCCATGCCGGCAGTGCCATCGAGCGGGAACAGCGCGTCGTGCCGCGCCAGCGTCAGCCCGATCCGGACGAGACGGGCGAGATGGCGGCCGCTGCGAAAGAGCTCGAACACCGCGCTGGGTTCCGACCGCCGCGGTCAGAGCCGCCAGGCGGAATGCAGCGCGGCGATGCCGCCGGTCAGATTGCGGAACTTGACCCGCTCGAGCCCGGCCGCCGCAATCAGCTCCGACAATTCGCTCTGCGCCGGAAATCGCCGGATGCTCTCGACGAGATAGGTATAGGCGTCGCGGTCGCCGGTGATGATCTGGCCGAGCCACGGCAGGAATTGAAAGCTGTAGAGATCGTAGAGGGGCTGCAGGAGCGGTGTTACCGCCGGGGTGAATTCGAGGCACAGAAACCGCCCGCCCGGCTTCAACACGCGGCGCGCCTCGGCGAGTGCGCGCTCGATCCGCGTCACGTTGCGTAGCCCGAATGCGATCGTATAGAGGTCCGCGGAACGGTCGGCGAGCGGCAGAAGCTCGGCATCGCCGCACAGCCATTCGATGCCGGCGAGGATGCCGTCATCGATCGCCCGGGCGCGGCCGGTCTCCAGCATCTCGAAGGTTGCGTCGCAGACAATGACCTGGCCGCCCGCCGCGGGGGTCAGCCTCGGCAATGCTCGGCAGGCGATGTCGCCGGTGCCGCCGGCCACATCGACAAGCCGCTCGCCGGGGCGGGGATTGAGCCAGGCGATCATCTCGGCTTTCCACCAGCGATGGATGCCGCCGCTCATCAGATCGTTCATCAGATCGTAGCGAGGCGCGACGCTGTCGAAGATGGCGCGCACGAGCGGCGCCTTGTCGCTCTCCAGCACGCGGCGAAAGCCGAAATCGGTGTCCCGACTCCCGTTGCGGCTAGCTGCCTCGCCTCTTGTCTCTGGCTCGCTCATCCGGCAGGAAGCATAATCCTTGCCGTATTCGCGCGCTATTACGGCGCCGAACCGAACCTTGTCGAGCGGTCTGCCGATGCCGGAATTGCCTGAAGTCGAGACGGTCCGGCGCGGTCTGGCGCGCCGCATGAGCGGCCGCCGAATCGTCCAGGCCGAATTGCGCCGCCCCGATCTGCGCCGGCCGTTCCCACCAATGCTGGCCGAGCGGCTCGACGGCGCGCTGATCGGCGCTCTGGCGCGCCGCGGCAAATACATCCTGATCGAGCTCGACGAGACCGGGCTGTTGCTGCTGCATCTCGGCATGTCGGGCCGGATCATCGCCGGCGACGCGAATGGCGCCGACGCGAAGCACGACCATGTCGTCTTGACCCTCGATGACGGCACCGTGGTCCGCCTCAACGATGCCCGCCGCTTCGGCATTCTCGATTATCTGCGGCGAGGCGAGGAGGCGACCCATCCGCTCCTCGCCGGCATGGGCCCGGAACCCTTGGAGCCGGGTTTTGACGGCGCCTATCTATCGCGCGCCCTGGCCCGCAAGATGACTCCGATCAAATCGGCATTGCTCGATCAGCGGATCGTCGCCGGGCTCGGGAACATCTATGTCTGCGAGGCGCTCTATCGCGCCGGCATCTCGCCGCGCCGGCTCGCCGCGACCGTGACCGGCGCGCGCGCCGCGCGGCTGGCAAGCGCAATCCGCGATGTCCTGACCGAGGCGATCGAGGCCGGCGGCTCATCCCTCAGGGATTATGTCCAGGCAAATGGCGAGCTTGGCTATTTCCAGCACCGCTGGGCGGTGTACGGCCATGAGGGCGAACCGTGTCCGGGCTGTACCTGCGCCGAAGGCGTGCGCCGCATCACCCAGGCCGGCCGCTCGACCTTTTTCTGCGCGAAAAAGCAGCGCTAGCTCTCAGCGCAAGTTGCTCGTTCGCAGCTTTAGCTCGCCTGGCTCGGCACATCGGGGCGCTGCGGCGTGCGCGAGCGAGAGCGCGGCTTTGCGGCGGCCTCGAGCTTTGCCGCGGCAGCCTTCTCCGCATCTTCGGCTTCCTTTGCCAAGCGCAGCGAACGCAGGCGCGTCGTCTTGGCCGCTTGCGCCTGACGCGCATCGGCATCGGGTCTGACGAATTTCGCAGAGCTGTTTTTTGCCATATCAAGTACCGCTGTCGTTGTTCGGGTTATGCCACCTGTCAGAAGAAGAATTTTACCGGTCGGCAGCCGTCTTTCGCGGCCCTGTGCCGGGGAATTGTTTGCTATCTGACGGATAACCTAGGACGCCGCCCGATAAGCGACACGCTTTCCGCAGCTCAGGATTATACGCGGCAAACTAACGCCTGTCTTTCTGATATCGGGGTTAAATCATTGGTTTCAAGATTAAGAATATCCCTAAACGAATTATTTGTGAAAACTAGCAGTGGTATCGCCCACCTCGGAGGCGACCGGTCCTGTCGCTCGACCTTCTGCCGCCCCTACCGCCCGCTCTCTGGCACCCGTAAGCTGACCCGGAGACAAACTGGACCGCGGCGCCACTGCCGCGATCGAAGAGTAGGAGCGGTGTCATGACTGGCGGGCAATACACAAACATCCTGCTCGAGCGGCGCGGCGCGGTCGGCGTCGTTACGCTGAATCGGCCGCAGGCGCTCAACGCGCTGAACGCCGCCCTCATCGCCGAGATCGGCTCGGCGTTCGACGATCTCGAAGCCGATCCGGCGATCGGCGCGATCGTGCTGACCGGCAATGAAAAGGCCTTCGCGGCCGGCGCCGACATCAAGGAGATGGCCGAGAAGACCTACATGCAGGCCTATCAGGAAGACTTCATCACGCGCGGCTGGGAGCGCGTCGCGCAATGCCGGAAGCCGGTCATCGCGGCGGTCGGCGGCTTTGCGCTCGGCGGCGGCTGCGAGGTGGCGATGATGTGCGACATCGTCATTGCCAGCGAGAACGCGCGCTTTGGCCAGCCCGAGATCAACCTCGGCACGATGCCCGGCGCCGGCGGCACGCAGCGTCTGCCGCGCTTTATCGGCAAGGCGAAGGCGATGGATCTATGCCTGACCGGCCGCATGATGGATGCCGCCGAGGCGGAGCGGGCTGGGCTCGTCAGCCGCATCGTCCCTGCCGATAAATTGCTCGAAGAAGCGATCGCGGTCGCCGAGCGCATCAGCCAGCTGTCGCGCCCGATCGCGATGATGGTCAAGGAGGCGGTCAATCGCGCCTTTGAGACGACGCTCGCCGAGGGCGTGCGCTTCGAGCGGCGCCTGTTTCACTCGACTTTCGCGACCGAGGATCAGAAAGAGGGCATGGCGGCCTTCATCGGCAAGCGCAAGCCCGCTTTCAAGAACCGCTGACGTCAAGAACGGCCGAGCGCCGCTGATTTCCAGGGGCAGCCGGGCCGCGGCGGTCGACGGGCCGCAGTTGACGCATGCCGGCCCGCGCCGATATAAGCCGCACTCCCGCTTTTGAAGAGAGCCTATGCCGCACCACAAATCCGCCGAGAAGCGTCTTCGGCAGACCGAGAAGCGCACCGTGGTCAACCGTTCGCGTTTGAGCCGCGTGCGCACATTCGTCAAGAATGTCGAGAGCGCGATCGAGACAGGCGATAAGGCGACGGCGCAATCCGCCTTCAATGTTGCGCAGCCCGAGCTGCATCGAGCGACGACGAAAGGCGTGATGCACAAAAACACCGTCGCGCGCAAACTGTCGCGTCTCGCCGCTCGCATCAACGCGCTCTGAGCGATCCCTCGGCCATGCGACAATCCGTCCAGCACTAGCTTCTCAATGTTTTCGCGGGGTTACGCCACAGCGTCAAAAATTCGTCATCGTTCACGTTTCAGTCTTGTTGCCAACCGCTCCGGCAAGCGGATAAAGTTCTCGCTCGCGAAGCGACAAAGTCTGTAAAACTTCGCGTCACAACAGTAGCGATCAAAAAATCGCAGTAATTCTGCGGCTGGCATTAAATCAATGATGCCAGAAGGGGAGACGTTTGGCCGAATAGGAGGAGAAATCTCCAGGCCCTCTATTTTGAGTAGCATATCGGTACGGTGCCGATTTCTGGCGAGATCGGATGCTTGCACGTTTTGCCTAGGGGGGAGCGGGGTGCCGGAAGCAGCTCGAAGCGATCGGGTGGAGGGCGCCGTTTTGGTCGGCGAGGGCGAGTGGGGGCGGGTCATCGGCCGGCTCAAGCAAGAAGTCGGGGAGGCCGCATACCGCTCCTGGCTCAAATCGATGCGGTTCGAAAGAGTCGCGGATGGCGAAGGCGTTATCGCCGTGCCGACGCGGTTTCTGCGCAATTGGGTTGCCACTCATTATGCCGACCGTCTGCTAGCGTTGTGGCGTACCGAAAACGAGCAGGTGAACCGGCTCGCGATCATTGTGGAGCCGCGTGTTGCGGCCTTTGCGCAAGCTAAGGACGAGGAGATGGTGACTGCGCCCGCCGCCTTGGCCGAGCCGCTGGCGATGCCCGACATCGTCGAGGTCGGCGCCAACCTGTCGGCGCCGCTCGACCCGCGCTTCACGTTCGAGAATTTCATTGTCGGGAAGCCCAACGAGCTCGCGCATGCCGCGGCCCGCCGGGTTGCCGAAGCCTGCGTTTCACCGGCGCATAGCGTGCCGTTCAACCCGCTCTTCCTCTATGGCGGCGTCGGGCTCGGCAAGACGCATCTGATGCATGCGATCGCCTGGCATGTCCGCATGCAGGCGCCGGGCCGCAAGGTCATCTATCTGTCCGCCGAAAAATTCATGTACCAGTTCATCCGGGCCTTGCGCTTCCGCTCGACGATGGACTTCAAGGACCAGTTCCGCTCGGTCGACCTGTTGATGATCGACGATGTGCAGTTCATCAGCGGCAAAGACTCGACGCAGGAAGAATTTTTCCACACATTCAACGCGCTGGTGGATCAGAACCGGCAGATTGTCATTTCCGCCGACAAGTCGCCCTCCGATCTGGCGGGCCTTGAAGAGCGCATGCGCTCGCGCCTCGGCTGGGGGCTCGTCGCCGACATCCATCCGACGACCTACGAATTGCGCCTCGGCATTCTGCAGTCGAAGGCGGAGCAGAGCGCGCTGCGGCTGCCGCAAAAGATCCTGGAATTCCTCGCGCACAAGATCGTTTCTAACGTTCGCGAATTGGAAGGCGCGCTGAACCGCATCATCGCGCAGATGCAGCTCGTCGGCCGCGAGATCACGCTCGAAGGGGCGCAGGATCTCCTGCACGATCTGTTGCGCGCCAATGAGCGGCGGGTCACGATCGACGAGATCCAGCGCCGGGTCGCCGAGCATTTCAACATCAAGATGGCCGAGATGACGTCGAGCCGGCGCGCTCGCGCCGTCGCCCGGCCGCGTCAGGTCGCGATGTATCTGTCGAAGCAATTGACGTCGCGCTCGCTGCCCGAGATCGGGCGCAAATTCGGCGGGCGCGACCACACGACGGTCATTCACGCCGTCAAGAAGATCGAGGAGCTGATCGAGAGCGATTCGGCGCTTGCCGAAGACGTCGAACTCCTCCGCCGCATGCTGCAAAGCTGACCCGAAGCGTCATTGCGAGCGCCAGCGAAGCAATCTCCTGGCCGAGCGCCAATGGGATGGGGATTGCTTCCTCGCTTCGCTCCTCGCAATGACCGCGGCGGGCCGGCGAATGGGGCTGTTCGGCGCCGCTTCCATGCTATACTGCGATCCCGTCTGCGGCCCCTCGCGCGCACTGTCCGAGGGCGGCGAACGGGATCTCCGTCCGACCTGTAAACCGTAGTGCATCCACCATGAAGCTCACGATCGAAAGGGCCGCCCTCCTCAAGGCGCTCGGCCATGTTCAAAGTGTCGTCGAACGGCGAACGACCATCCCCATTCTGTCCAATGTGCTGCTGCGGGCGGAGGTGGCCGGGAGGCTGTCGCTGAGCGCCACCGACATGGATCTGGAGATTGTCGAGCGCGTGCCGGCGCGGGTCGAGCGGGAAGGCCGCACGACGGTGCCGGCGCACACGCTGTACGACATCGTCCGCAAATTGCGCGAAGGCGCACAGGTCGAGCTGGAGGCCAGCGGCGAGCGCAACGAGATGGTGCTGCGCTCGGGCCGCTCGACCTTTACGCTCGCGTGCCTGCCGCCCGAGGACTACCCCGTCATGTCGGCCGGCGAGCTGCCGCATCAATTCACATTGTCCGCGGCCGAATTGCGCATGCTGATCGACCGCACGCGCTTTGCGATCTCGACCGAGGAGACGCGCTATTACCTGAACGGCATTTATCTCCACGCGACGAAGAGCAACGAGGTGCCGGTTGTCCGAGCGGTCGCGACCGACGGCCATCGCCTGGCGCGCGTCGAGATGACCGCGCCCGAGGGGGCGGCCGGCATGCCGGGAATCATCGTGCCGCGCAAGACCGTCCTCGAATTGCGCAAGCTCGTCGAGGAAGGCGAGGACGAGGTCCAGGTCGCGCTCGGCGAAACAAAGATCCGCTGCGCGATCGGCGAGGCGGCGCTGACCTCGAAGCTGATCGACGGCACCTTCCCCGATTACGACCGCGTCATCCCGGTCAACAACGACAAGATCCTCGATGTCGAGTGCAAGGAATTCGCCGATGCGGTGGACCGCGTCTCGACGATCTCGACCGAGCGCAGCCGCGCCGTAAAGCTGGCGCTCGACCGCGGCAATCTCGTCGTCTCGGCGACCAGCCCGGAAAACGGTACCGCCGTCGAAGAGCTCGAAGTGCGCTACCAGAACACTCCGATCGAGATCGGCTTCAATTCGCGATATCTGCTCGACATCACCGAGCAGATTGAGGGCGAGTATGTCCAGTTCCAGATGGCCGATGCCGGTTCGCCGACCATCGTGCGCGATGCCGCTCCGGAGGCCAATGGCGCCAATGCTCTTTACGTCCTGATGCCGATGCGGGTGTGACCCCGGTTTTTGCCGGAAACCGCATATTGCCGGTGGAAATTCAAGCGCTTCGACCCCATATATCGGCGATGAATTTAGCGGCGCAGGACGGTCGCCAGGGCGCCGCAGCGCAGTTCCGTGCCCCCGGGCTTCCCCCCGGAAACAGTGCCGCGGCAAACGCGCCCGAAAGCCTCTCGGCTTCGAGCGGGTGGGTGGGGGTGACCCGCCTGGTTTTGACCGATTTTCGCAATTATCGCTCGGCCCGGCTCGATCTCGACGCTGGCCCCCGCGGGCTGCCTGTCGTGCTCACGGGCCCGAACGGCGCCGGCAAAACCAATCTGCTCGAAGCAGTCTCCTTTCTGTCGCCCGGCCGCGGCTTGCGTCGCGCCCGGCTCGGCGAGATCGACCGGCGGCCCTCGGCCATCGAACCCGGCAGTTCCGGCTGGGCGGTCGCCGCGACCATCGCAATCGGGCAGGGCCCTGTCCGCATCGGCACAGGGCGTGAGCCCGATGGCGGCGAACGCCGCGTCATCCGCATCGATGGCGAGCCGGCCCGCAATCAGGCGGCGCTCGCGGAGTGCCTTGGCGTCTTGTGGCTGACGCCGCAGATGGACCGCCTGTTTGTCGAGGGGCCCGGCGCGCGGCGGCGCTTTCTCGACCGGCTTGTGCTCGGGCTCGACCCGGCGCATGCGGCCCGCGTCGCCGCTTATGAGCAGGCGATGCGCGAGCGCGCGCGGCTATTGCGGGACGGGCCCTCTGATCCGGCTTGGCTTTCGGCGCTCGAAGACGTGATGGCGCAGCAGGGCGTCGCGGTTGCCGCCGGGCGGCGTGACGCGATCGAGCGGCTCGACCAGGTTTGCGCCGAAGCCGACGGCGTCTTCCCTCGCGCCCGGCTTCAGTTGATCGGGGTTGTTGAAGACTGGCTCGGCAGGATGCCCGCGCTCGAGGTCGAGGAGAGATTCAAGGCGGCGCTCGCCGCCAATCGGGGCGCTGACGCAGCCGCGGGCGGCGCTGTCCTCGGTCCGCACCGCTCCGATCTGGCCGTGACCTATGCCGATAAGGGCATCGCCGCGGAGAATGCCTCGACCGGCGAGCAGAAGGCGCTCCTGATCGCGATTGTCCTGGCCCAGGCGGCGTTGCAGCGGGCAAGCCGCGGCGAGCCGCCGGTCCTGTTGCTCGACGAGGTCGCCGCGCATCTCGACGAGGCGCGCCGCGCCGCGCTGTTCGAGGCGCTGGCCGGGCTCGAAAGCCAGACCTGGATCACCGGCACCGATGCCGCGCTGTTCGCGCCGCTGCACGGCCGCGCGCGGTTTCTGTCTGTCGCCGACGGTACGCTCTCCGAAACGATTTTTTGACACGAGGATCCGAACCTCAACCCATGGCAATCAATCCCGCATCTGAACCGCCTCCCGGCAATGGCGCGCCGCCTGTAAACGGCGCGCCCGCCGCCTATGACGAGCGCTCGATCAAGGTGCTGCACGGCCTCGACCCGGTGCGCAAACGGCCCGGCATGTATATCGGCGACACCGATGACGGCTCCGGCCTGCATCACATGATCTACGAGGTCGTCGACAATGCGATCGACGAGGCGCTTGAAGGTTATTGCGACACCGTCACGGTGACCCTGAATGCCGACGGCTCGTGCACCGTCACCGATAACGGCCGCGGTATCCCGGTCGGCATCCATGAGGAGGAGGGGGTCTCCGCCGCCGAGGTCATCATGACCCAGCTCCACGCCGGCGGTAAGTTCGACCAGAATTCCTACAAGGTGTCCGGCGGCTTGCACGGGGTCGGCGTGTCGGTGGTCAACGCGCTCTCCTCGCGGCTCGATCTGCGCATCTTCCGCAACGGCGCGGAATGGTTCATGCGCTTTCATGACGGCGTGCCGGAGGCGCCGCTCGCCGAACTCGGCCCCGCGCCGGCCTGGCCGGAGGGTTCCAGCCGCGAGGGCGTCGCGACCGGCACCGAGATCACGTTTCTGCCGAGCACGGCGACCTTCACGAAGACCGAGTTCGATTTCACGACGCTCGAGCACCGGCTGCGCGAACTGGCGTTCCTGAACAGCGGCGTCACACTGGTCCTGACCGATCTGCGCGCGATCGAACCGAAGACCGTCAGCTTTCATTTTGAGGGCGGGCTGGAAGCCTTTGTGCAGTATCTCGACCGCTCAAAGCAGGCTTTGCACGCGCCGCCGATCGCGATCCGCGGCGAGCGCGAGGGCATCTTGCTCGAAATCGCGATGGAGTGGACCGACTCCTATCACGAGACGATGTTGTGCTTTACCAACAACATCCCGCAGCGCGACGGCGGCACCCATCTGGCCGGCTTCCGCGGCGCGCTGACCCGCACCGTCAACGCCTACGCCAATGATAGCGGCCTCGCAAAAAAGGAGAAGGTCGCGCTGACCGGCGAGGATATGCGCGAGGGGCTGAGCTGCATCCTCTCGGTCAAGCTCCCCGACCCGAAATTTTCCTCGCAGACCAAGGACAAGCTGGTCTCCTCCGAGGTGCGGCCCGTCATCGAGGGGCTGGTCGCCGACCGTCTGACGCAATGGTTTGAGGAGCATCCCGCCGACGCGAGAAAGATCATCGGCAAGGTCGTTGAAGCCGCCGCCGCACGGGAGGCCGCGCGCAAGGCGCGCGACCTGACCCGGCGCAAGGGTGCGCTCGACATCTCCAACCTGCCGGGCAAGCTCGCCGATTGTCAGGAGCGCGATCCCGCCAAGAGCGAGCTCTTCATCGTCGAGGGCGACAGCGCCGGCGGCTCCGCGAAGCAGGGCCGCAACCGCGCCTTTCAGGCGATCCTGCCGCTAAAGGGCAAGATCCTCAATGTCGAGCGCGCCCGCTTCGACAAGATGCTGTCCTCGGCCGAGATCGGCACCTTGATCCAGGCGCTCGGCACCGGTATCGGCAGCGAGGATTTCGAGGCGGCGAAGGCGCGCTATCACCGCATCATCATCATGACCGACGCGGATGTCGACGGTAGCCATATCCGCACGCTGCTCTTAACGTTCTTCTTTCGTCAAATGCGCGAGCTGATCGAGAAGGGCTTTCTCTACATCGCGCAACCGCCGCTTTACCGGTTGCAGCGCGGCAATTCGAAGCCGGTCTACCTGAAGGACGATCCCGCGCTCGAAGCTTATTGCGTCGACGCCGCGTTGCGCGACGCGGTCTTCACCCAGCATGACGGCGGGCAGCGCGCCGACAACGATCTTCGCGCTCTCTTGGAACAGGCGCGTGTCCAGCGCCGCTGGGTGCAGCCGCTCGTCGGCAAGGTCGGCAACATCGATGTCGTCGAGCAGGCGGCGATCGCCGGCGCATTGGCGGCGGGCATTCTCGCGGACCCGAACCGCGCGATCGAGATGGCGCACCGCACCGCCGACCGGCTCAACGCGCTCGACGAACCCGGCAGTCCGGACGGCGTCTGGAGCGGTGAAGTCATCGCCGGCGAGGGGCTCGTCTTTCGGCGAAACCGCCAGGGCGTCGAGGAGCGGCGGCTGATCGACGCGGCCTTATTGCGGTCGAGCGAAGCGCGCCGCCTCGACGGCGACGGCGCCGTCTTGCGCGAGATCTATGAGCGGGCGGGGAAGCTTGTCGCGCGCGACAAGGAATACCGCATCGTCGGTCCGGCCGGCCTCGTCGAAGCCATCATGGAGCTGGGCCGCCGGGGGATCGAGATCAACCGCTACAAAGGCCTCGGCGAGATGAACCCCGACCAGCTGTGGGAGACGACGCTCGACCCCGAGGCGCGCTCGCTGTTGCAGGTGCGGGTCAGCCACGAAGACCTCGCCGAGGAAACCTTCTCGACCTTGATGGGCGACCTCGTCGAGCCGCGCCGCGAATTCATCCAATCCAACGCCCTCTCCGTCGCCAACCTCGACGTGTAATGGCCTATTCCGCGGCTTCGAGGCCGCGAGTCGCCAGCGCGACGACGCGCGGGATCGGCCGTTCGCCCTTTTCGTAGTAAGCAATCATGCGGCGGCTGACGCCAAGCGCCTTCGCTGCGCCGTCAAGCGTAAGTCTTCGGCTTTGCCGCCAACGGCGAAATGCATCCGCGCTCATCGTAGCGCCGGACTGTTCCTGAGAGAGCCGCCACAACGTGTCGTTGGACATGTCGAGCTCGTCTGTCCAAACGACATCGGTTCCGTGCTCACCGACACGCACCTGCCGAAACAGGCCGAGGTTGTTGCGAAGCGGAGCATAGAAGCGGAAGGAATTTACCGGCCCGGAGACGTCCACCATCGAGTCGTCGCCGGTATTCCAGCGAAGTTTGAGACTGAGGGCCTTTTCCCCGGGTGCGACCGACAGGATGCGAGGCAGGACTTTCTTAGGCATGCTCATTCTCTTTCGGTCAATTCCACCCACTTGAGGGCCAGCATCTCGCGGTGTTGCGCTGCCCACGCCATAGCCTCTGCGATCTGGGCGCGGCGTGCGGCGCCGGCGATTACCCTCAGATCCGTGATGCGGACCGCAACCTGGAAGTCTGCGGCGACAATGTGGAAGTGAGGTGGCCGATGGTCGTCGGCATACATCCGTATCGAAACTCCGCCAAATCGCTGCAACGTCGGCATGACGCCTCGTCAGAGATTGGGTGCACACTTTGCACTTCAAGAAGATCCGAAGCAATGCGCCGGGCAGAGCGATGACCGAGCCTCGGTGGGCGCTGGTGGTGGGGGCGTCGCGCGGGCTGGGGCTGGGGCTCGCGGCGGAATTGCAGCGCCGCGGCTGGAACGTCGTCGGGACTGTGCGCGACGCGGCCGGTGAGCGCCGCCTGGAAAAGCTGGCGCAAAAGCCCGGCGGCGACATTCGCGCTGAACATCTCGACATCAATGACGACGCGCAGATCGCCGCGCTGCGCCGCCGCCTTGACGGTCTCGAATTCGATCTCGTCTTCGTCAACGCCGGGATTTCGCCGCAGGGCAGGGGCGATGCCGCCGGTGCCAGTCGCGACGAGGCCGCCGCGGTCTTCATGACCAATGCCGTGGCGCCGATGCGGGTCGCGCACGCCTTTCTCGACCGCCTGCGCGACGGCCCCGGCATTATCGCCTTTATGAGCTCGGGGCTCGGCAGCGTCGCCAACAAAACCGACAGCTACAGCGATCTCTACAGCGCCAGCAAGGCGGCGCTGAACTCGCTGTCGCGCAGCTTCGCCGCCTCGCTCGGCGGCCGGCGCATCACCGTCCTCGCCATCACCCCGGGCTGGGTGCGCACCGATATGGGCGGTTCCGGCGCGCCGCTTTCGGTCGAAGAAAGCGCCCGCGGCATCGTCGATGTGCTGGAAAGCCGTGCCGGGTCAGGCCGGCACGGCTTCCTCGATTACCGCGGCCGGGAGGTGCCCTGGTAGACCGC
>Ga0209059_1000861_pt1 | contig 13970 bp, 10 predicted proteins | sample GraSoiAngelo_151_FD_186165 | JGI IMG/M metagenome (GOLD analysis project Ga0209059, IMG submission 186165) | Grasslands soil microbial communities from the Angelo Coastal Reserve, California, USA - 14_1009_12_20cm (SPAdes) (version 2) | ecosystem: Environmental > Terrestrial > Soil > Grasslands ...
CCAGCCGCCGTTCTTGCACTGCATGGAGAATATCCAGTCAATGGCGCGCTGCACCGACTCGCGTTGATAGCGGCCGTTGGGATGCTCCACCCGGCTGAGGGCGAGGCATACCATGGCGCTGTCATCGACATCGGGATAGAACTCGTTATTAAACTCGAAGTACCAGCCCCCGGGCTGCCCTTTCGGATTTTTCACTTTCCAGTCCCCCACGGTGCGGACCTGTTTCTGCAGAATCCAGTCGGCGCTCTTCACCATGCGCGGATCGTTGGCGGGAACTCCGGCTTCTGCCAGCGCGAACACCGCATATGCGGTATCCCAGACGGGAGAGACGCAAGGCTGCATGCGGAAAGTTTCTTCTTCCTCGATGCCTAGTTTTTCAAACTCGTCCATGGCGCGGATGACCTGCGGATCGTCGAGGGAGTATCCCAGGCAGCGTAACGCGATGATGGAATTCATGATGGATGGGTAAATCGCGCCCAATCCATCGCTCATCTCGAAGCGCTCCAGCATCCATTTTTCCGCGCTCTTAAGGGCGATCGAGCGCAAAGGACGCACGTGTACGCGCTCCAGCCAGTGAGTCAGCCGGTCCAGCACCAGAAAGAAGTTTCGCCAGGAGACGATCTTTTTGGCCCAATGCAGGTGCATGCGCGACTTCTGCATGCCGCCTACGAACAACTCTTCCACGCCCATTTCCCGCGGAATCTTCTTGAAAGGTTTTTTGGCGTAGCAGATGGAGAGCGGCACCAGGATGGCGCGCGACCACGAGGAAATCTCGTAGATGTTGAACCAGAACCAGTTCGGAAAAAGCACGATCTCGGGGGGAATCGCAGGAACGGCGTCGTAGTCGTACTGGCCGAAAAAACACAGATAGATCTTGGTGAAGGTGTTAACTTCGGTGACGCCGCCGAGCTCAAGGATCTTCTCGCGTGCTTTGTGCAGCGCGGGGTGATCGGCGGTATAGCCCGCCAGCTTCAGACCGAAATAAGCTTTGACTGAGGCGCTGAGGTTCGACGGACCGCCGTTGTAGATGCTCCAGCCGCCGTCATTATTTTGGTGGCGCAAGATCCACTGCGCCGCTTTCTCAAAGCGCTGCGAGTTGCCCGTGCCCAGCAACGTGTGCAGCAGAATGTAGTCCGATTCGAGGGTCGTATCCGCCTCGAGTTCTCCGCACCAGTAGCCTTCTTCGTGCTGCTCCGAGAAAAGATATTTCTTGGCCGCCGCGATGGCGGCGCTGACCCGGCTACCCAGTTCCTCAATTTTTCCGAACCGAAGTTGGGGCTCGGAACCGACCGCTGCTGGATTCGGATCAGGGGAGTTTATGTCCATGCTTGTTCTTGCAACAACTCCTCTCGCTAGTTTGCGGTCACGCTGCTGGGAGCGGCGGCGATAGCTTCCACGATCTCCGGCGGCAGGCCGAAGCGAACGTTTTCGGGCATCACTTCGAGTTCCTGCACATTGGCGAAGCCTTTGTTCCGCAGGAACGTTACCGTCTCTTCGACCAGGTGCTCTGGCGCCGAAGCTCCAGCGGTGAGCGCGATGGTCTTCACGCCCTTCAGCCATTCAGATTCAATGTCAGTACAACTGTCGATAAGATGAGCGTTTGTGCCCAGATTCCGTGCGACTTCTACCAGGCGGTTGGAGTTGGAACTGTTTTCCGAGCCCACCACCAACAGCAAATCCGCCTCGGAGGCAACTTGCTTCACGGCGACCTGGCGATTCTCCGTGGCGTAGCAGATGTCCTGCGCCGCAGGCCCTTTGATGTTCGGGAACTTCTGCTTGAGGGCGGCGATGATGTCTTTGGTTTCGTCCAGGCTCAGCGTCGTCTGCGTGAGATAGGCCACGCGATCGGGGTCCGGCACCTCCAGACCAGCTACCTGCTCTGGCGAACCGACAACCTGAGTGACGAGCGGAGCCTCTCCGAGAGTTCCTACGACCTCGTCGTGATCCTTATGGCCGATGAGGATCAGCGAGTAGCCCTCTTTCGCAAACTTCACGGCTTCCACGTGGACCTTGGTGACGAGGGGGCAAGTAGCGTCAATCACCCGCAGCCCGCGCCGTGCGCTGTGCTCGCGCACATCAGGAGAGACTCCGTGCGCGCTGTAGATGATGCGCTCGCCATTGGGCACCTCGTCTTCGCTATCGACGAAGATCGCGCCCTTGCCGCGAAGTTCTTCCACCACAAAACTGTTGTGCACGATCTCTTTGCGGACGTAGATCGGAGGCCCGAATGCTTCCAAGGCTATCCGCACTACATCAATCGCCCGGACTACGCCGGCGCAGAAGCCACGTGGCTTCAGTAAAAGTAAAGTCTTTGCGTCTGTCTTGCCTAGAATAGGTGCCACGATTAAAACCCGCTCCTTCGATTCCTCAGTGCTCTGGACTTACAACCTGTTTTGAAATTGGAGAGCGAGATGAGGAGCCTGCCATCAGTCATTTGGATGCAAAACGCCCCGAAAAACCTTTCTTTAAGGGTACACGATTCCCATTGTGGCGTTATGCCTAAAGTATCGGAAAGTATCGGGATGGTCAACGTAAGCTCAAGAAACTGTGGCGATTAGCAGCGAAATGCTGCAATCCCGCAGCGAACGGAGAAGTTCACGCCGAGGGCTGGGCGGTATTTAAAGGCAGAAGTGCCAGAGTTCTCGCGTAGATCTCTTCCGGAGAACCTACCGCAGGCACCGGCACAAGGAATCCTAATTCCCGATAAAAATCGATCAGGGGGGCTGTGCTCCGTTCATAAGTATCCAACCGGACGCGAATGGCTTGCGGGCGGTCGTCATCCCGCTGGAAAAGAGGCGCGTGGCAGAGATCACAGCGGTCCGCCACTTTGGGAGGCCGTTCGGTGAGATTGTAGACGGCTTTGCATTGCGAACACGTGCGCCGCCCGGCGAGGCGTTGCACGATTTCGTGGGCTGGCAAGTCGTAATTGATGACTGCAGTAAGGGACAGCCCCTCGTCGTGCATGAGTTTCTTCAGGGATTCAGCCTGGCCGACCGTTCGGGGAAAACCGTCCAGGATGAAGCCGCCGCGACAGTGCAGGCAGACTTTGCGCTCACAAACCATCTCCAGCACAGTTGCATCCGGCACCAATTCTCCGCGGCGGATGTACGCCAAGGCCTCCCGGATGGCCGGGGTTTGAGCGCTTTCAGGGCGGCTCCCAGCGCTGCGGAAAACATCTCCAGTGGAAAGGTGACACGCGCCCAGGCGCTCACGCAGCAGAGCGGCTTGAGTTCCCTTACCCACCCCGGGGGCTCCCAACAGCACCAGTCTTTTGGCCGAATGTTGCATTTGTGGCAACGCCTCACATCTGGCCGGAGGGCCCTCCATCCATGCTGGACGATCGGGGTTCATAGGGGAAGCCACCTCAAGACCTTAGGACAACGCCGGACTCTCTGCCGTGACGAAAATCACGGGCAGGTGCGCGTCCGCACACAGAGCAAGGAACTGCTCTCGATTGCAGGCGGAACTGCTTGAACCCAAAGAGTTAACTGGCATAGCACCCTCGTGCCCCCCTTCCGCCACCCCGTGCCATTGTCATAGCACCACAACAGGAGCAATCTGATGACGTAATTCCGCAGACTCCCAGGTCAGCGAACAAAATGTTGGAACTGAGCCAAAACCGAAACGTGACCCCAGCGCAGGCGCGCAAAGGCTCGCAGCCGCGGAAGCTGATGCTTGCCCTGGTCCTGCTTCTGGTGGCCCTGGTTGCAATTCTGATCAAGGATCGCCAGTTCTGGTTTGGTTCCGAAGAGGCAGTGATCGAGTCGGATCTGCCGACCGCTCAGCCCACACCGGCCAGCGCGGCTCAATCCGCTCCTGTCGCCACTAAGGCTGCTCCCGCGGCGAGCTCCGCCGTGGCCCACGCCACTAAGAATCCCGTTGCTACCGCCAAAACTTCGTCCCAGCCTGTAGCTCCTGAAGCACCGGCCGTCACTGCCACTCGAACCGTACTACCTCCGTTGGATGTGGAAGTGATCGCGGGAGACAATCATCACACGGTGCGGCCCCGTAGCAATGTCACCAAGGTGCAGGTTGCAAAGGTTCCGGGCATTCAACTGGAAGCTCCTGCCGCCAGCGTCACCAGCAAAGCGGCGACGCACGAGGTTGTGCCCGCCTCAGCGACGCATCTGCCCCAGACTGAAATTCACGCCACCTATCCCGTTCTGGCCCAGCACATGAACGTGCAGGGATCGGTGGTGCTGGAAGCTCTGATTGGGACCGACGGTATGATCGAGAATGTCCGCGTGCTGCGCGGGCCGGCAATCCTATCCAGTGCCGCTCAGCAGGCAGTTCGCGAATGGAAATTCAAGCCGATATATCAGCACGGCCAAGCTGTAGAGAGCAAGGCAACCATCACGGTTAACTTCACGATCCGGGTGGGCGATAGCCTTCCCAGCAGCACCCTCGCACAAGGCACGCCTTCCCTCGAATCCGAACTCAGCCGTTAGTCCGAATCAACTGCTCGGCATGCTTCCTCGATGTTTCCGTGAGTTTTGCCCCGCTCAGCATGCGTGCGACTTCTTCGGTTCGATCTTCTCCGGTCACCTCGCGGATGGTGGTGCGGGCGCGTCCGGCCGATTCTTTCTTTTCAATCACGTAGTGATGATCGCCGAAGGTGGCGATCTGCGGCAGGTGGGTCACGCATAGCACTTGATTGCCGCGGGCGAGAGACTTGAGCTTCTTGCCGACCGCCTCCGCGGCCCGTCCGCCAATGCCAGTATCGATTTCGTCAAAGACCAGAGTCTTCTGGCCTTTTTCCCGGTTCTTGCGGGCAGTTGACGGTGGACGCTTTCTAGCGTTGCTGGCCTCCGCGCCGGATTCCACGCAAGCTTTTAAGGCCAGCATCACCCTGGACAGTTCGCCGCCAGAGGCGATGTGCTCCAACTGCCGCAAGGGCTCGCCAGGATTCGTGGAGATCATGTACACGACCTGGTCGATTCCGGATGCGCTCCAGTTGGACTCTTCAGCGGAGTGCGTGATCTCGATATGGAAGGCCGACTTCATAGCCAAATCGTTGATCTCGGATTCAACCATTTTCTCTAGGCGGCGGGCGGCGGCGGTGCGGGTTTTCGAGAGCGCCTGAGCTGCACGCAGGTATTCCTCCGCGGCTTGCGCTAGTTGGCCGCGAAGCTGGCGCAGGATTTCGTCTTTATTCTCCACTTCCGATAACTTGCGCGAGACCTCGGCTCTGAACTGAATGACCTCGTCCAGGCTGGGGCCATATTTTCTTTTAAGTCGATCCAGGAGCGCGAGCCGGTCCTCTACCTTGGCCAGGTGCTCAGGGGAGGCATGAATTCCTCCAGCATAATCGCGCAGCGTGGCCCCGACATCTTCGACGCTGATGCGAGCGCTTTCGAGCGCCGCTAGAGCTTCCTGAAATTTCGGCTCGTATCGCGCTAGTTCTTCGACCTGCCTCTGCGCCGCCCGCAGCGAAGAGGATGTTGACCCGCTGCCCTCGTAGAGCAGATCGAAGGCATTCATAGCGGCGTTATATATTTTTTCGGCGTTGGCCAGAACGCGTTTCTCAGATTCCAGACTCTCATCTTCCCCGCTCTGCAGCGTCGCGTCTTCAATTTCGCGTTTCTGGAACGTCCAGAGATCCACCAGACGAAGGCGATCTTGCTCGCCCCGCTCCAACTCGTCTATGCGGCTTCGAATCTGCTTCCAGGCCGTATAGTTTTGGGCAACGTTTTCGATACGGCTTTCGGCAAACGCGTCCAGCAACTCGAGGCGCGCCGGGCCATCAAAGGAAAGAATGGATTCATTCTGCGCGTGAATGATGGCAAGATAAGGCGCCAACTGCCGCAGGACAGCCACCGTGGCGGGCTGATTGTTGACGAAAACACGGCCTTTTCCACTGGCGGAAATCTCTCGGCGCAGGATCAGAGAGCGGTCGTCAGACTTGTCCAGGCCATTCGCTTCCAGAAGTTTGGCGACGGCATCTGCCGCGGTCCCTGCGACTTCGAAAACCGCCGCAATCACAGCCCGCTCGATTCCACCGCGAATGACGTCGGTGGACGCCTTTTCACCCAGCAAGAGCGCTAGCGCATCAATGAGGATGGACTTCCCTGCTCCTGTTTCACCGGTCAGAAGGTTCAGGCCGTGGCCGAACTCCACCACGAGATTGTCGATTACTGCGTAGTTCTCCAGGCGCAGTTCTGTGAGCACGGTTGTCCTTGGTTTTGCGCAGAATAGCACGAAAACAGTGAAGAAAAGATTGCCGATTGGGAACGGCCGTCACACCTAAGCCAAAGCCAGGCGCGGCTGTCGGTACATGCTTTGAAGCTAGGCTACTGGTATGATCATCTAACACCAATTCATGGGCATAGCCGGACAGTACGCGGTCGAAGACCCTCCGCATTCGATCCCAGGCACAATGAAGGCGGCAGTGTACCGCGGCGTCAACGACGTGCGGGTCGAGACGGTCCCGGTGCCCGATATTGGCCCCGGCGAGATGCTGGTCCGAGTGCACTCTTGCGGCGTTTGCGGCACAGATCTGAAGAAGATCGCCACAGGTTCCCATTCCGCGCCGCGCATTTTCGGCCATGAGACCTCGGGAGTCGTCGCGGATGTTGGGCAGAACGTGCGCTCCGTCCGGCCCGGCGATCGCGTGATCGTTTTCCACCACGTTCCCTGCGGCGAGTGTTTTTACTGCGAACACAAAACTTTTGCCCAGTGCGCCACTTACAAGAAAGTGGGCTGCACGGCTGGGTTTGAGCCCTCCGGAGGTGGATTCGCCGAGTACGTTCGCGTGCTGGACTGGATCGTGGAGCGCGGGACGGTGCGTATTCCCGAAGGGGTTTCCTTCGAACAGGCCTGCTTTGTGGAGCCGGTAAACACCTGCATGAAGGGAATCGAGGCCTTGCGGTTGCAGGCGGGAGAGACCGTACTGGCCATCGGACAGGGGCCGATCGGCATCATACTAAGCGTATTAGCTCGCCGGGCGGGGGCCAGCTTAATAACTTCCGATTTGTATCCAGAGAGGCTTAAAATAGGAAGAAGTTTCGGACTTGACAATTGTATAGACGCTTCGCGGACGGATGTAGTGCAGCGTGTCCGTGAACTCACCGAGGGGCGTGGCGCCGACGCAGTGATTTTAGCCGTAGGCGGCAATTCCCTGATTCGCACTGCCATGGATGCTGCGCGTCCAGGCGGGCGTGTTTTGCTGTTTGCGCAAACGCAGCACGGGGAGGCAATCATCGATCCTGCAGCCATTTGCGTCGACGAGAAGACTCTGGTGGGATCCTACAGCGCGTCCGTCGATCTGCAGGAAGAATCAGTCCGATTTGTCATGAATCGCGAGATGGATCTGGAACGGCTGGTAAGCCATCGCTTTCCCCTCGACCAGAGCACGAAGGCGCTGGAACTGGCTGCCCACCCGCAACCGTCGTCGATGAAGATCATGATTCAGCCCAGCAGTTCGTGGGCTGGCAGTATCCGGGAAGGAAACCCGCAGTGAACGGAAAAATGACCGCTGCCGTCCTGTACGGCAAAGAAGACGTAAAGATTGAGAAGGTTCCAATACCCCGCGTCGGTGATGGCGAGGTGCTGGTGAAAGTGCAGGTCGCTTTGACCTGCGGCACGGACCTGAAAGTGTATTTGCGCGGCTATCATGCCCGCATGATCGTCCCCCCTGCCCTGTTTGGCCATGAACTGGCCGGGGTAATCGAAGAAGTCGGGGCCGGAGTGAATGGCTTCAAGAAGGGCATGCGAGTGGTCGCGCTGAACTCCGCGCCTTGCCAGATGTGCTTCTATTGCTCGAAACACCAGGAAAATCTTTGCGAAGATCTCCTGTTCAACAACGGAGCGTATGCGGAATATATCCGCGTGCCGCGGCGGATCGTTGACGCCAACATGCTGGTAATTCCGCCTAATGTGAGTTTCGAAGATGCCGCGATGACCGAGCCTCTGGCTTGCGTCTTACGAGGGCTGCACGAGACCGGGGTGGAAATCGGCGACACAGTCGCGATCCTTGGTGGCGGGCCGATCGGGTTGATGTTTGTACAGGTCGCTCGCGCCATTGGTTGTAACGTGATTGCGGTGGTAAAGCGCGACGGCCAGGTGGAAGCCGCCAAGCAGATGGGCGCCCACGAGATTATCCAGACCAGCAAGGTCAAGGACGTAGTCGATGCGGTGCGCGCATTGTCCCCGCAGAAGCGGGGTTGCGATGTCGTGATTGAAGCTGTCGGCAAGCCGGAAGCCTGGGAATGGGCGGTGGATATGGTCCGCAAAGGCGGCACCGTGAATTTCTTCGGCGGGTGCGCCAGCGGCACCAAGGTTCAGCTGGAGACCAATCGCCTGCACTACTCCGAAATCACCTTGAAGGCGACATTTCATCACACGCCGGAAACCGTCCGCCGGGCGTTTGGACTGATCGCGGCCAAGAAGATTCGGCCCACCGACTACATCACCGGAGAAGCGCCGCTCTCGCGCCTGCAGCAGGTCCTGCGGCACATGCTGAATCGAAGTGGGGAGATCAAGACGGCCATCATTCCGGGACACTGAGGAATGTTTGACCGGTGATTCTTCAGTAAAAGGCCGAAAGCGCTGGCATTTTTAATCAACGACCATCAATCAACTCGGCCGTGACTCAGATCTCGACTCACAATTCGGCAGCTTTGGGATGGAGCCGGCTGCCCTCCAGCTACGCGATTCCCGCCAGCGCTCCCGCGCTCGACGAGGCCCAACAATATTGCGCTCATCTGGCGCGCACCCATTATGAGAATTTCTCGGTCGCGACCTGGTTTTTACCCAAGCGCCTACGGCAACATTTCTTCAACATTTATGCCTATTGCCGAATTTCCGACGATCTCGGGGATGAAGTGGGGGATACGGCTGCCTCGCTGGTTCTGCTCGATGAGTGGCAGCGGGAACTGGATTCCTGCTATCAAGGCGCTCCGAAACATCCTGTGTTCGTCGCCTTGTCGGAAACCGTGCGGCAGTTCGATATTCCCAAGCACGAGTTCTCTGACCTGCTGACCGCCTTCCGTCAGGATCAGACGGTCACGCGATTCGAGACGTTCAATGATGTTCTCGGATACTGCCATTACTCGGCTAATCCTGTTGGCCATCTGGTGCTGTACCTGTGCGGATATCGCGATGCGGAGCGCCAGCAGTTCTCGGATTACACATGCACTGCGTTGCAACTCGCCAATTTCTGGCAGGACGTCAGTGTGGATTACGCAAAAGGCCGCATTTATCTTCCGCTCGAAGACCTGCGAACCTTCGGAGTGGCGGAAAGCGGGATCGCGCAGCAACAAAACACACCCGCATTTTGCGCGATGATGAAATTTCAGGTGGAGCGCGCCCGTGACTGGTTCCGGCAGGGACTTCCCTTAATCGCGAAAGTGGATAGAGATCTGGCCATTGATCTCGATCTTTTCAGCCGCGGCGGCCTGGAAATCCTCAATGCCATCGAGCAGCAGGGATATGCCGTGCTGGGAAATCGGCCCGCCATTTCAAAGGCGCGGAAACTGGCCTTGGTCACACGGGCGGCGATGTCAAAATGTTTCCGCATGTCTCTGGGAGCATCGCGATGAGCGTGGGCACGCAGCAGGTTCCGGTGCCGTGGACGCCCGCGCCGCCTCAGCTCGTCATGGCGTATTCCGTCTGCAAAGGCATCACTCGGACTGCGGCCAAGAATTTTTATTACGCCTTCCTCGTCCTGCCCCGCCGCAAGCGCGAAGCTCTGTGTGCGGTATACGCTTTCATGCGGCGCTGCGATGACATCACGGACGAGCCGTCGCTCAGCCTGCCGGAACGGCGGCAGAAGCTGGATGCTTGGCTCGACGATCTCCACCGCGCTCAGCAGGGGTACCCTACAGACGACGCGATTTTGCTTGCCCTTACCGACGCTCAACGGCGCCATGCCATTCCCGCCGGACTGCTGGATGAACTGGCAATCGGCACGGCGATGGACGTGGAAGAATCCGAAGTTGCCGCCCAGAGTTCCACGACGCCGGGGCTCAGCGTTCAGTACAAAACTTTCGATGACCTGCGGGTGTACTGCTATCGCGTTGCTTCCGTGGTGGGCCTGGTTTGCATTCACATTTTCGGATACCGCGATCCCGCGGCCGAGGAATTGGCGGAGCGCTGCGGACTGGCGTTCCAGATGACCAACATCATCCGCGATGTAAAAGAGGATGCCGCGATGGGCCGGGTGTATTTGCCAGAGGAAGATCTGGCAAGCTTTGGCCTGTCTGCTTCTGAGCTTCTGGGCACGCCCGATCCCACACGATTTCGGCCGCTATTGGCGCTCGAAGCCGACCGCGCGCGTGAGTTCTACGCCGCGGGCGATGCTTTGATCCCGTACGTCGCCGAGGATAGCCAGCCGGCGCTGTGGGTGCTGATCACGATCTACCGCAGCCTGCTGGGAAAAATCGCCGAGAAGCAGTACGACGTCTTCAGCGCCAAGGTCACCTTGAGCACGTGGGAAAAGCTGCGCGTCTTGGGAAAGGGCTTTATCAAACGCCTGACATGATCGGGGTCTGGGCGCGACTTTCGATCGGATGACCTCTACTCCGTCCCAACCTACAGTTGCCATTGCGGGCGGCGGTCTCGCCGGGCTCGCGGCGGCGTGTGCCTTATCCGACATCGGCTTTCACGTGACGCTATTCGAGAAGCGCCCGTTTCTGGGAGGGCGCGCCTCTTCTTTTGAGCACCCGGGCACCGGCGAAGTGGTGGACAATTGCCAGCACGTGCTGTTCCGGCTGTGCACGAACCTGGTCGAATTTTATGAAAGGATCGGCGTCGCCGATCAAATTCGCTGGTACGACCAGATGACGTTCATCGAGCCGGGTGGGCGTACGTCCACCATGAGCTCGTCGTTATTGCCGGCGCCGATGCACACAGCGCCTTCGTTCCTGCAGTTTCCGTTTCTGAGCGCGGCTGACAAGGTGGCGATTGCGCGCGCGCTGGTGCCGCTCACGCTGACGGTGCAACAAGACACAGGAAAATCTTTTCAGGAATGGCTTGATCGCCATGGCCAAACGAAAAATGCAGTTGAAAGATTCTGGAAAGCGATTCTGATCAGCGCTTTGAGCGAGGATCTGGACCGGATTTCTGTTTCCGCGGCCGCCCAGGTCGTGCGTGAGTCTATGAAGTCTCCGGGCGCGCGGCATATGGGGGTTCCGGCGCTGCCGCTCACCGATCTGTATAACGCTGCGGGGGAGTACGTGCGGGCTCGTGGCGGAGTGCTCCATTTCCGCTGCTCAGTGGATACTTTCTCTGCCCAAGGCACGCAGGTACAGGTGCGCGCGCGAGCAGCTGGAAATGCGGGCAGCACGGAACAATGCTTCGACTACCTGATTATCGCGCTTCCCTTCGAAGCACTGGATCGCGTTCTACCCGACTCGCCCGAGAGTGTGCCGTTGCGCGAGCAGATCTCGCATTTCGAAAACTCGCCCATCACCGGGATACACCTCTGGTTCGATCGGCAGATTTCCGAGCTCGACCATGCCGTGCTGCTCGATCGCACCATTCAGTGGATGTTCCATAAGTCGCGGCTGCAGCCTATCCGGACGCATTCCGGCAACGGTAATGCGGTCGGGAGTTACATCGAACTGGTGGTCAGTTCGTCGAAGTCTCTCATCGACAAGTCACGTAACGAGATCGTTGAACTTGCACTGGCCGAGGTACGAGAGTTCTTTCCCGCTGCGCGATCGGCGAATCTGGCCAAGTCCACCGTCATAAAAGAAGTGAACGCGACTTACTCGCCGCGTCCGGGAATTGATGCCCACCGGCCATCTTCCACGACGGGTTGGCAGCGAGTCTTTCTGGCCGGTGATTGGACCGCGACTGGCTGGCCGGCAACCATGGAAGGCGCGGTGCGCAGCGGATACCACGCGGCTGAAGCCCTGGCTCGGGCTGCCGGAAAAGACGCACATTTCCTCTCCCCAGACCTGCCTGCTACGGGCCTGATGCGCTTGTTCTCATAATCTCCTAACCTTCATTCGAACCAGCCGGGTGGGACCCAACGGGTAGCTCGAAGTCCGTCTTCATCCAACAGTAACTAAACTCGCATGCCTGTTGGCCGATACATCTGGCATGGATGGGCGTGAAATCGAAGCGCGCATGCTGATGTGGGCAGTGGCCGAGATCAGCTGGGAAGACGCCAGCGGGCAACACTGCCAAGCCTCGGCGGTGCTGGAGGACAGGTCAAACTCGGGCGCTTGTGTGCGGCTCACGCGGCCGGTGGCGGTAGGCTCCGTCGTCACCATTCGATGGCAACGCGAGCAATTCTCGGCGGTGGCGAGGAATTGCCGCAGGGATGGCCGGGAGTTCGTTATCGGCGTCCGCCGCGAAGCCGAGAGCGGGAGCCCATCCAGGAACTCAGCGTCTCGGAAACTTGCCCCGGTCGCTACGGCGAAGGTACCGCAACCATCGCCGCCGCAGAACGATCATCCCTTGTTATTGGCGCTGCACGCGGAACGGGAGCGCAGGCGCGACCAACAGACGGTCACGCCGACGGAGACTATCAGCATTGCGCCTGCCTCATCTGCGCCGAAAGTGCCGATTCCGAATTACGCCGCGATAGACGTGCAGAGTGAGTCTACGCAGAGCGGTGGTGTGACTTCGAATACAGGCTCGCCCCCCCATGAAAGGAAAGATATGCAACCGAAAACGCTCTTTCCGAAATTTTGGCATCGCGCCAAGGGATCGGACCGGCCTGAATCAGTTGGCACGAAGGAGGTACTCGTGAATACATCGAATGGATCCACCCCGGAGCCCGGCAGCGCTGATCGTCACGAGATGCTTTCCTATGAGGACATCTATCATGCTGCCGGTATCATGAACCCTGCCTCCGGCTACGGCATTCACAAGGTAGTCGAGATGCTGAATAGCGAGCGCATTCGGGACTTATCGAAGGAGGTCAAACGCGCGTCGATCCTGATGGCGCTTGATGCTGCGGGCACCCGGCTGGATGACGTGCTCGCTGATGCGACGCGGCGGCAGGATGCTCTCAATCGCTACGAAGCCGGGAAGAAAAAGCAGATGGACGAGTTTGAGAGTGCGAAAGCTCGCGAGATCAAAGAGGTCGAGGAAGAAATGGAACGGGTGCGGGCTCACTATGCCGAACGAATTCAGCGTAACCGTGATCTCGTGGCACAGGAAAAAGAAGGGCTGCGGAACTGGCAGATGGCCATGCAGCACGAAATCCAGCGCATTGCAGAGGTGATCGAACTCTGCGGAAAACAAGCGGTCCCGGGCGGAGCCGCGGCATGTTCTGCACAGGGCCAAACCAGTGCTTCCGACAAACCAGTGGAGCAGACCCGCGGCGCCGCATCCGGGCAATCCTGATGTTGCAGACGTCTGGAGGAATCACTTCGCGCGACGGCAGGCAACCAGCAGTTTGGTCCAGGGCTCGTCGTCCAGGCGGCTGATCTGCACCACCGGATGACCGTTCGTGGTGTCATGGATAAACTGCCCATCTCCGATGTACATTCCGGTATGAGTGATCTGCTTGGGAGAGGATCCGAAGAAAAGCAGATCGCCAGGCTGCAAATGCTTGCGTTCGACCGCAGTGACACCGTTCCATGACGCCTGTTGGTCCGCATCGCGCGGCATATTGATACCGCGGGCGCGCAGCAGCATCTGGGTGAATCCCGAGCAATCGAAGCCGGCGGGACTCGTGCCTCCCCAGGCATACGATGCGCCGAGGTAGCGCCTCGCGGTGCGCGTGACACGCTCGCGCGCGGCCGTAACGGTCTCGGGCTTATCGACCTTGTCGGAACGTGGTGTCGAGGGAAGCTCGACGTCGGGCTTGCCCGCGAGACCTATCTGGAAGCGTTGCAAGCGGCGATGTTCGTCGGCCGCCTGGCCAGCGGCGGCGGCCTGCTGGAGGTCGCGCAGGCCGCCCGGGAGGCGGCCCCGTCGTCGCAGCCCCCGCGCCCGGCCGATCTCCTCCTGGATGGCCTGGCGGTGCTGATCACGGAGGGCTACCCGGCCGGGACGCCGATATTGAGGCAGGC
>Ga0209059_1000862_pt1 | contig 13952 bp, 12 predicted proteins | sample GraSoiAngelo_151_FD_186165 | JGI IMG/M metagenome (GOLD analysis project Ga0209059, IMG submission 186165) | Grasslands soil microbial communities from the Angelo Coastal Reserve, California, USA - 14_1009_12_20cm (SPAdes) (version 2) | ecosystem: Environmental > Terrestrial > Soil > Grasslands ...
GCGCTCGATGCCGATCATCGTCGTGAGCGCGCCGACGCCGACGAAGAGCCCCGCCGCGCCGACGAGCGCGCGGCCCGGGAGCCGCCGCAGGTTGACGAGCGCCATCGTCACCAACCCGCGGGCACGAAGCGTGCGTTCGCCCTCGTGAACCGGGGGCCGGATCGCATCGAGCGGTAGTGCCCGTGCCGCGCTCCAGGCCGGCGCGAGGCCCGCGGCGCACGCGAGCCCGACGGCGATCGGCAGGACGAGCAAGGTCTCGAGTACCGGAAGTCGAAGCCCGAGCGCCTCCGTCAAGACCGCGGCGAGCCCGACCCCGACGAGGCCCGCGAGGACGCCGACGAGGGCGAGCTCCCCGAGCGACGCGCGGAAGATCTCGCCCTGCGACCAACCGAGCGTGCGCAGCGTCCCGATCTCGGCTCGGCGCGCCCGGGCCGCGGCGAAGGCGCCGTTCGCGAGGAAGAGCGCGCAGACGACGAGGATGAGGGCGAAGAGGGCGAGATCCTTGCGGTCGAGCGCCTCGAGGAACAGCACGGCGACGCCCTTCTTGATCCACCCCTCGCGCACCTGGAGCGGCGGCTGCCCGAACCTGCCGCGCGGGAGGTCGACGACGAGCGTGTGCGGCGAAGAGCCCGCCGTGATGTCCACGGCGAGGCCGGTTCGGTCGTGGATGAGCTGGGCGACCGTGCGGATCCGCGCGCGGCTGAGCGCATCGGGCCCCCGCACTCCGGCCACCCGCACGCGGACGACGCTGATCGGCGCGGCGCGCTCCGCGAGGCGCACGTTCGGGAAGGCTTGTGGATCGAGCAGCGCGCGCAGGCCTTGGAGCGTCGTCAGCATCAGGGGCGGCTGCTGGATGTAGCCGCCGAGGTTCTGCGTCGGGAGCAGCGGCTTGCCGTGGAGGACGCGGCGGGTCGCGGCGTCGGCGGCGTCGACCTTCGGCGGGTAGTACGTCTCGAGCGGCAGGCGTGAGAGCGGCGAGAAGCCCGGCAGCTTCCCCGGGTCGTAGCGGCCGACGACCTCGAAGGCCGGGCTCCCGGACACGCCGCCGACGTCGAGGTCCGTCGCCGGGAACTCGGCGATCTGCCGGAACTGGACGTCACGGTTGTCCTGCGGCGCGTCGAAGAAGCCGCCGTTGCCGATCCCCATCGCCGGGTTCCTCCATACCGCGATGCCGTTTCGCGCCGGAAGCGGCTCGAGCCGGTCGGAGCCGAGTCGTCGGTACGCGACGTCCGCGGCCTGCCAGTACGCGTCGCTCGACGTCTCGTTCAGGCCCTTGATCCGCCCCCCGGTGAGGAGCGCGCGGTAGGCGCTGCGGAGCGGGATCGCCTTCCGCGCGACGACCGGGCCGCGGAGCGAGCTGAGGTAGCGGTACGCGTTCCGGTACGCGACGCCCTTCGGCGCCGCGAGCTCGCGCGAGCACGGGAAGTCGGCCGAGAGGCACGTGCCCGCCGCCAGGACCGACGGGACCCGTCCGAGCGGTACGACAGGTCGCAGGCGCTCGACCGCCACCGAGAGCGTCTCGCCCACGTACGCCCGCGAGCTGGCAATCACCGGCACGAATCGGTTGAAGCAGTTGCAGCCGGGGATCGACCGCACCCTCGACGCCTCTTCGGAGCGCAGGTACCGGCCTGAGACGATCGTTCGGTCGAGGCCGAGGAGCCTCGCCTCCTGCTTCGGGTCGATCGCCGCGATCGCGAGCGGGAAGTAGCCGGTCGCGAGCGCCCCCACGCCGCGCGGCCGCACCTTCCGGTCCTCGAAGTTCACCTTTGCGAGCTGCGGCGAGCGCGCCGAGAAGCAGGCGAGCGACGTCACCTGCCGCAGGTCGAAGGGGCCGTAGCCGGTGGGCGGCTGGAAGCCGCTGCAGACGGGGACGTGGCCCTTGCCGGGAACGACCTCCTCGAGCTGACCGGGGACGCGCCGGCCGCCGGGCACCAGCTCGAGCTGCCGCGTGAACGCGTGCCCGCGCGCGTAGTAGACGTAGAGGTCACCGCCGCGGTACCGGGAGCCGCCGTTCGCGATCCACGTGAGGCGGAGCCGGTAGAGCTGGACGGGGCTGCGGTCGAGCTCGCCACCGATCGAGATCGGGATCTCGCCGAAGGGCATCACGTACCCGAGGTTCGCGATCGGCGCCGCCACGGCGACGCCGGGAATCCGCTCGATCGTCGCGTACTGGCGGATGGTGATACCGCCGTAGATGCCGCTCAGGTAGTTGTCGCGGACGAGCTCGTCGCTTCGTTCGAGGGTCGTGAAGGAGCCCTTCGGGCGGACGAGGACGTCGTAGGCGCCGCGGAAGTTGCGCGAGACCGAGCCGCGGACGCGAAGCTCGCTCGTCTTCGCCGCGGAGGCGAGGAGCACGAAGCTCACCGCCGCGACGAGGATCCCGCTCGCCAAGGCAGCCGTCCGAACCGGCCGGTGGCGAAGCTCCTGGAGGACGAGCCGCATCATGGCGGGAGTGCCTGGACATTGTTGCCGCTCGGTTGGACTACGGGCTTCAGCGGGCGGCGGCCACGGCCAGGCCGTGGCCGCCGCTTCCGCTCAGCAGATGCAGCAGGTGCAGCTGAAGCAGTTCTGCGAGCTCGTCGAGCAGAGGCAGCAGCTCGCGTTGCAGTTCGTCGTGCAGTGATACGCGTGCCCGCTCGAGCACGTCTTGCAGGCCTGGCGACAGCAGCTCGAGAACGCGTCGATCGTGTCGGGCGCGGCGCTTGCCCGCGTCGCCGACACGAGGCCGAAGCCGAGCCCCACGGCCGCCGTCGTGGCGACGTTGCGCAGGAAGCCACGGCGCGTGCGCTGGCTCTCGAAGCTCACGGTTTCCATCGAATCACCTCCCCTCCGCCGGCTTGATGGAGTGGGGATGCGTGTGCGGTGTGTGGCCGTCCGTCGACTCGCCACCTCCTCTCTGCCGCAGCGCCATCTGCCGCAGGTCGTCTGCCGATCCGGGGATCCGCTGGTCGAGCACGAGGCCGCCGTGGTCGACCACGAACGCGTGCGGGGTCACGATCGTCTGGAAGGCGGCCGAAGCGGCGTGCCCGCGCTCGTAGAGGAGCGACACGCCGGGCGGCGCCTCGACGGCGCCCTCCTCTTCCTCCACGACGACGTGGAAGGGCACGCCCTCGTAGCGCTCGCCGACGCCGTCGAGCCCGCCGAGGATCTGCTCGCACGGCTGACACCCCGGCGCGACGAAGAGCAGGAGCGTCGGCTCTTCGACGGACTCGCGCGAGAGCACCGTCTGGCCCGTCGCGTCGACGAGCTGGAACGGCGCCACCGCCGAGGCGACCGGCGCCCCGCCGAAGCTGCCCTTGCCGCCGTGGACGCCGAGCTGCGCCTCCGCGCGCTCGAGGATCGGCGACATCCGGCGCAGCAGTCCGAGCAGGATCACGGCCAGGGCGAGGAAGCCGACCCACAGCGCGACGAAGCCGGCGATCCAGGGCGCGGTCATCCGAGCTCGCCGGACGACTTGCGGGTGTACGAGGCCGTGAGACGGCGCAGGTCGAGCGCCTCGCGCGCGAACGAGAAGGAGAGGACGGCGACCGTAGCGGCAACGAGCAGGCCGAGGGCGTTCCGCGACGAGACGTCCTGCCGCGAGCCGAGGCCGAGCGTCGAGTCGAGCGCGAACGCGGCCGGCGCCTCGGCCGTGACGACGACGGCCATGACGAGGAGCCCGAGGTTCCGGACGAGGGTCGGCCGACCGATGGTGCGCGAGGGGCCGGCGCCGTAGCAGCCGCAGTCGATCGCCCGGCCGCGGGCGAGGTTGATCGCGACCGCGCCGGTGAAGACGACGAGGAAGGCAGCCAGCAGCGCCGCGACGGGCGCGGTGCCGAGACCGAGCAGGAGCAGGGCGCCGGCGGCGAGCTCCACCATGGGCAACCAGCGCGCGATCGGAGGCGCGAGGCGATCGGGCACGAGCCGGTAGCCGCGCACCGCGTCCTCGAACTGGGCGCGCCGCGGGAGCTTCGCCAGGCCGGCCAACGCGAAGACCGTCCCGAGGACGAATCGAAACGCGACGGCTGCGAACCCCACTTGCCCCCTCCGCTTGCAGGCGAACCTGCCGCAGGTCCGCCACCTCTACCCGCGCCGACTCGGTGTCAAACGGCCGACTACATTGCAGTCGTGCGCGTCGTTCACGAGGCCGTCACCGGAGAGATCGCCGAGGACGCGGTGATCTACGGCACCCTCGAGGGGCCGGCCACGGTGCGGGCCGGCGTCACCGTCGTCCTCTACGGCGCCACCGCCGGCCCGGTCTACGTGGAGCGTGCGGCGCGGCTCGTGATCTACGGCGCGAACGCCGGCCAGGTCGTGAACCGTGGCCTCGTCGTCGTCCAGGGCGTGGACGTCGGCGAGATCACCGACGTCGAGGAGGGCGAGAGTCAGCGAGAGCCGAGGATCCGCGCGAGCACCGCGGAGTAGTCGCGGTCGCCCCAGCCGGCGTCCTCCGACTCCGCGAGCCAGGTTCGGGCCGCTTCGGTGAGGCGGAGGTCGACGCCCGCTTTGCGGGCCGCCGCGACGACGAGCTCCGCGTCCTTCCGCGCCAGATAGAGCGCGAAGCGCGCCGGGTACTCGCCGGACTCGACCGACTCGCGCCGCCGCTCCGCCTGCGCAGCGAGCGGCGTCGCCGCCAGCACCTCGAACGCCTTCGCGCGCGAGAGGCCCAAGCCCTCCGCGAGGGCAAGCGCCTCGCCGAGCAGGCCGATCGTCCCGACGAGCGTCGTGTTCGCGACCAGCTTCGCCGCCGCGCCCGAGCCGACCGGCCCGACGTGGAGCGGAGAGCCGAGCAGCGACAGGAGCGGCGCCCAGCGCTCGACGAGCTCCTCCGGCCCGCCGACGAAGAGCGTCAGCGTGCCCGACTCGGCCTCGGAGCGGCTGCCGAGCACCGGTGCGTCGAGCAAGCCAGCCCCTTCCTCCAGCACCGACGCGAGCCGGTGCACCGCGTCCGGGCCGACGGTCGACATCTCGATCACCGTCGTCCCCTCGCCCAAGCCGGCCGCGACGCCTTCGTCGCCCTCCGTCACGTCGCGCAGCGCCGCCGGGTTGGCAACCATCGTGAGCACTACCTCTGCGCGCGCCGCGGCCTCCGCCGGCGTCGCGGCCGCGACGGCCCCGGCCTCCACCAGCGGCGCCGCCTTCTCGGCTGTCCGGTTCCAGACGACCACCTCGTGGCTACCCTCCAGGAGACGGCGCGCGATGCGGCTTCCCATCGCGCCGAGCCCGACGACGGCGACGACGCTCACCCGCCCTAGGCTACTTCCCTTGCCACGCGGACCGTTCGGCCAGCGGGAGTTCCGGCTGCTCTTCCTCGGGCGGACGACGTCGCTCGTCGGCAACGCGTTCGCGAACGTCGCGCTCGCTTTCGCCGTCCTCGACCTGACCGGCTCGAAGGCCGATCTCGGCTACGTCCTCGCCGCCCGCTCGGTGCCGCTTGTCGTCTTCCTCCTGGCCGGGGGAATCTGGAGCGACCGGCTGCCGCGCCACCACGTGATGGTGGGCTCGAACGTCGCCAGCGGGCTGACGCAGGTCGCGGTCGCCGCGCTCCTCCTCTCCGGGCACGCCCGGATCTGGCACCTCGCGACCCTCGCGGCGCTGAACGGCGCGAGCGCGGCGTTCTTCTTCCCCGCCTCGACCGGGATCGTCCCGCAGACGGTGCCGCGGCCGATGCTCCAGAGCGCGAACGCGCTCCTCCGGCTGGGCCTCAACTCGAGCTTCATCGGCGGCGCGGCGCTCGGCGGTCTCGTCGTCGGCGCGACGAGCCCCGGCGTCGGCATCGCCGTCGACGCTGCCAGCTTCCTCCTCGCCGCCGCCTTCATCGGCGCGATGCGCATGCCGGCGGCGTTGCGCATGGAGGGCTCGAGCTTCGTCGGCGAACTCCGCGAGGGCTGGCACGAGTTCAGCTCGCGCCCGTGGCTGTGGGCGATCGTGGCGCAGTTCGGGGTCGTGAACGCGGTCGAGCAGGGCGCCGAGAACGTGCTCGGCCCGGCGATCGCGAAGGCTCACTTCGGCGGCGCGACGGGCTGGGGCCTGATTCTCACGGCGCAGTCGGTCGGGCTGATCGTCGGCGGACTCGTCCTGCTGCGCTTCCGTCCCGACCGGCTGCTCCTCGCGGCGACGCTCGGCTTCCTGCTCACGATCCCGTTCCTGCTCGTCCTCTCCGTGCCCACGGCGCTCGCCGGGGTGGTCGCGGGCGCCGCCGTGGCCGGGATCGGGATCGAGGTCTTCGGGATCCTCTGGGACACCACCATCCAGCAGGAGATCGCGCAGGAGAAGCTCTCGCGGGTATCCGCCTACGACGGCCTCGGCTCGGTCGCTCTGATCCCGCTCGGGCTCGCGGTCGCCGGGCCGGTGGCGCAGGCGGCGGGGACGCGCCCGACGATCCTCGGCGCGGCCGCGCTCAGCCTCGGCGCGACGCTCGCGGTCCTCCTCTCGCGCGATGTGCGCACCATTCGCCGGAGCTAAAATCGCGAAGATGCAGGTGCGACGGTGGAGTCTGCTTCTCGCGGCGCCGCTCGTTCTGGCCGGCTGCGGCGGCGGGTCGTACTCGCTCGCCCGGACCTCCGCGTGCCTGAAGCACAAGGGCGCGACGGTCATCAAGTTCCCGACGAGCCCGATCGGCGAGTCGGCCAGGGGTGGCGGGATCGAGGTGTGGCTCGATCACCGCAACCTGAACATCGGGTTCGGCCGGACGACGGACGAGGCGAAGCGGCTCCTCCGGCTCTACGGCAGCGTCGGCAATCCGAACCACGTGCGGATCTATCGCAGGCGAAACGCGGTCGTCGCCTGGGACATCACGCCGCCTCCGGTGCGGAAGACTATCGACGGCTGCCTGAAGTAGCCGTCGTCGTAAGGCCCGCCCGGGTCGCTCGCGACGTTGCCCAGGTTCCTCTTGAAGGCAGGCAGCGATCCTGCCATCGTGTTGGACGTGATCGGGAGGGGCGTCGCGTCAGCGCTCGTCGCCGCGGCGCTCGTCTTCGCCGCCGGCGCCGCGCCCGGTCGTGCCGCGAACCCCGGCCCGAACGTCGCCTTCTCGGTCTCTGGCGCGCCCGGCTCCGTCTCGCTCGGCCACTACGTCGCGTACACGGCGACCGTCCAGAACGGCGACACGAACAACGTCACGCACCTGACGCTGACGGCGCCCGCGGCCTCCTCGACCGCGCCGTTCCCGCTCACCTACGTCTCCGCGTCGCCGAGCACCGGGAGCTGCTCCGCCCCGGCGACGCTTCCGCTCACGTGCTCGTTCGGCTCGCTGCGGAGCGGTACGACCGACACCGTCACGTTCGTCTTCCGGGCGCCTGCGGCGCTGCCGGCGAGTGGAGCCGGCGTCTCGTTCGCTGCGCAGGCCACCTTCGACGAAGGCCCGAACGACCAGAACTCCTCCCACGGCGACACGAAGCTCGCCTCCGCGTCGACCTCCCTCGGGGCGATCGGCAGCGACTTCGTTGCCGGCTTCGTCCCGTTCGCCCTCGGTGACGACCTCGTCACGGCCGGCGACCTCACCGGCTCGTCGAGCGGGAACCCGCAGAAGACGGCGCTCTCGGTGGCCGCCCTGGCGGCCGCATCGCTCGGCGCGACGGGCAGCGTCCAGGAGGTCCCCCATCCGACGACCGACACCACCTCGGACTGCCAGGCCGGCTTCTCGTGCTTCGGCCAGACGTCCTTCGTGACGCTTCCCGGCGTCTTCTCGCCGCCGCTCACCCTCACCTTCAGGTTCGACGCGTCGGAGGTGCCGGCCGGCACGACGGAAGCGAAGCTGAAGATGTTCCACAACGGCACGCTCGTCCCGCCCTGCACGACGCCCGGCGTCCTCTCACCCGGCCCGACCTGCCAGTCCTCGACGACGAAGTTCGCCGACAAGGATTTCGGTGCCGTGCTCCTCTCGAGCACGAACGGCAGCTACCGGCCGTGAAGCTCCGAGACCTCCTGGCGGCCCGGCGGCGCAAGAAGGCGCACGTCCGCTACGAGCGCGAGCGCGGACGCCAACAGCGACTTCAGGACAGAGACGCCGAAGACGCCGTCCGCGACGCGGTTCGAGGCATCGGCGGCGGCGTCGGGAATCCGCACAACAGCTAGCCCGTCGCGACGGCTCCTCGAGCTCGTCGCGCCGCGACCGAGCTCCCCTTGAGCTCGTAGAGCGCGGCCGCCTCGTCGAGCGCACGCTCCGCCTCGGCCTCGTCGCCCGTCGCGGCGAGCGTCTCGGCGAGGTCGACGAGCGCGTCCGCCTGCCACACGATCGCGTCGGTCCGGCGCAGGATCTCGACCGCCTCGCGGGCGAGCGTCACCGCGTGGTCGGCGTCGCCGGGCCGGCGCGCGAGCACCTTCGCCCGCACGGAGCGCCAGAGCGCCTGCGACTGGGCGTCGTCCTCCGCCGCGACGGAGGCGGTGATCATGCACATCGTGTTCGCCTCCTCGTACCGGCTTTGGGCGCACAGGACCTGCGCGAGCAAGCCGGCGATCGTGGAGAGGAGGTACTTCTCGCCCATCCGGTCGAGGGCGTCGTAGTCGCGGCGGAGCTCCCGCTCGGCCGCGGCCGCGTCGCCCGCGAGGAGCTCGACGGCGTGCGAGTCGAGCGACAGCGACGCCGCCAGGACGTTCGAGCCGAGCTCCTCGAGGTGGGCGCGCGCGCTGCGGTAGGCGTCGCGCGCGCGCTCGAAGTCGCCGCCGAGGGCGTAAAGGCGCGCCAGCGAGCCGAGCACGAGCCCCTCCGCGCGCCGGTCGCCGCGGGCCTCGCCGAGGACGCGCTCGCACTCGGCGAGCGCCTCCGGCACCGGCGTCCGCCCGTAGACCGTGCTCATCGCGAAGGCCGCCGCGCTCCGGAGCTCCTGCCGCCGATCTCCCGCGCGGCGCGCATGCTCCATCGCCTGCCGCCCCGCCTTCGCCTCCTCCTCGAAGCGGCACGCGCGGCCGTGCACCGAGGCCAGCAGGCGCCACGCCTTCGCGAGCGCGCGGTCGTCGCCGACCGCCTGGAAGATCGGGATCGCCCGGGCGGTCTCGCGCTCGACCTCCTCCGCCCAGCTCTCCGGATCGGCGCCGAAGAAGCGGACGAGGAGCCGCGTCAGCCGCGCCTCCTCCGCCGGCCGCTCGTCGGCGCGCGAGACGGCGTCGTCGAGCACCTCTTCCGCCCGTGCGAAGTCGCCCGTGTCGACGAGCGCCTCGCCGAGGTCGGGCAGGAGCGCCAGCCGCTGCGGGTCGTCCGCGTCGAGCAGCGCCGCCGCCCGCTCGAGCAGGTTCGCCGCGGCGGACATGTCGCCGCGGCCGAACGCCCGCCGCCCGGCCGACGCCAGCCGCTCGGCGGCGCGCCGACCCACCTCCCGGCCGTGGTCGTCGAGCGGCCCGAGCTCGGTGAGGTACCGATATGCCTGCTCCAGGTGGTAGCCGAGGATCTCCTCGAACTCGCTCGCACGGTCGCGGTCGCGGTTGACGCGGTCGGCCCACTCGACGAAACGCTCGTGGAGCGTCGCCCGCGTCCGCTTCAGGAGCCCCTGGTACGCGGCGTCCCGAATGAGGATGTGGTTGAAGCGGTAGCTCACCTGGGGGTCGGCGTGCGGCCGGACGAGCTGCCTCCGCTCCAGCGACTCGAGGTGGCCGTCGAGACCGGCGCGAACGCCGTCGGGCGCGAGCTCGGCGACGGCGTCCTTCGGGAACACGAGCCCGACGACAGAGGCGGGCTCGACGACCGCCCGTCCCTCCGGCTCGAGGTGGTCGAGGCGCGCGGCGAGCAGGGCGTGGATCGTGGGCGGCACGTCGAGCTCGGACAGCGTGCGCGTCGCGCGCCACGCGCCGTTCTCGCGCGCGATGTAGCCGCCGTCGACGAGCATCGCGAGCAGCTGCTCGGCGAAGAGGGGATTGCCCTCGGAGGCCTCCACGATCCGGGCGCGTGCCTCCGGCGCGACGTCCACCGATCCCAGGAGGTTCTCGACCACGCGCTCGGTCTCCGCCTCCGAGAGCGGCTCGAGCCGCAGCCGCCGCGACCGCGGCCCGCCGGCCCAGTCCTCCCGTCCCTCGAGGACGTCCGGCCGCGACGGGCAGACGAGCAGGACGGGCGCGTCGTGGATCGAGTCGGTCAGGTGCTCGACGAGGTCGAGGAAGGTCGGCTCGGCCCAGTGGACGTCGTCGAAGACGACGACGAGCGGCCGCTCGCGCGCGAGCGCGGCGACGAGCCTCCGCGCGCCCCAGAAGAGCTCCTCGACCGGGAACTGCGCGTCGGAGAGGCCGACGGCCGCCGAGACGCGCTCGACCACGGCGTCGCGCTCGTCCTCCGAGGCGAGCCGGCCGAGCTTGGCGCGAGCCGCGTCGGGCGGGTCGTCCTCGCCGATCCCGGCGGCGTCGCGCACGAGCTCGACGAGCGGCCAGAAGGTGATCCCCTTCCCGTAGGGCAGGCAGCGCCCGCGGCCGATCCGGGCCTCGTCGGCGAGGGAGGCCGCGAAGGCCTCGACGAGGCGCGACTTGCCGACGCCCGCGTCCGCGAGCGGGCTGACGAGCCGGCACTCGCGCCGCGCGACCGCCTCGTCGAACGCCTCGCGGAGCGCGGCGAGCTCGTCGCTCCGCCCGACGAGCGGCGAGTCCGCCCGCCGCCTGTACCCCTCCCCCACGCCGACCGAGACGAGCCGGAACGCCGGCACCCGCTCGCTCTTGCCCTTGAGCTCGAGCGGCTCGACCGCCTCGACCTCGACGGCGTCGCGCACGAGCCGGTACGTGAGCTCGCCGAGCAGCACCTCCGTCGCCGGCGCCGCCTGCTCGAGCCGCGCCGCGACGTTCACGGCGTCGCCGACGACGAGCCTCTGCCCGGCGGAGGGGTCTCCGGCTACGACCTCGCCCGTGTTCACGCCGGTGCGGTTCGCGAGGCGGACCCCGAAGACGCGCTCGAGCTCGTCGTTCAGCGTCTCGAGAGCGCGCTTCATGCCGTGGGCGGCGCGCACGGCGCGGAGCGCGTCGTCCTCGTGCAGCCTCGGCAGCCCGAAGACCGCCATCACGGCGTCGCCGATGTACTTCTCCACCCGGCCGCCGTGGTCTTCCAGGACCCGGCGCATCTCGGCGAAGTAGCGGTTCATGACCTCGCGCAGCGACTCCGAGTCGAGGGCCTCGCCGAGGTTCGTCGAGCCCTTCAGGTCGGAGAAGACGATCGTGACCGTCTTCCGGACCTCCTGCGGCGGCGCGACGGGCGCGAGCGGGGTACCGCAGAAGCCGCAGAGACGGAACTTGGCGGGGTTCTCCTCGCCGCACGAGGGACACGTCACCATGCGCCGAGTCTACGCCCGGTTTGCGGGGGTTTCTTAGCTCGAGCGGCCGAGATGGCGGTACGTCGACCAGCTCCAGCGTGCTGTCGCGAGCAGCTCGAGCCGGTGCGGAAGCGACACGGGAGAGCGCCTCACGTCTCCTGCAACGGGCGGCGCGCTCGAACGGGTACGGCCCTACTCCGCCGCTTTGAACGCGAGAAGCTCGGGGCCGTGCTCGCGGAGCCAGGCGCGCTGCTCGCGCCAGGCGGGCCGGTGTCGTTCGACGAGCGCCCAGAAGCGGCGCGAGTGGTCGGGGACGTGCAGGTGGCAGAGCTCGTGCACGACCACGTAGTCGAGCACCTCGAGGGGCGCGAGCACGAGCCGCCAGTTGAAGGAGAGCGTGCCGCGCGCGGAGCAGGAGCCCCAGAGCGTCCGCTGCCCGCCGATCCGGATCCGTCGATAGGTGACGCCCAGCCGCTCCGCCTCCTCCTCGGCCAGCGCCGAGGTGAGCTCGCGCGCGGCGAAGCGGGCCTCCGACTCGCTTACCGCTCGTCGCTTCAGCCCCAGACGCGGCACCTGCCTTCGGCGCTGCTGCTCGATCCACGAGCGCCTCTCCTCCAGCACGCTCTCGATCTCCGTGCCGCTCATCCATCGCGGCACGGTCAGCCGCGCCGGCTCACCCCACGGCACCTCCAGTCGCCAGCGCCGCGCCCGCGGCGAACGCCGCACCTCCACCGCCTCCATGCGAGACGAGGCTAACGAGCGAAGCGGCGCCCCTCCCGGGCCTATGCTGAGGAACGGCCCATGCGCCGCTTCGTCCCTGCACTCGCGAGCCTCGGGGCGCTCACGGCCGTCACCGGAGCGATCTTCGCGCTCCGGCCGGTCGCACCCGTCGTCAGCCTCGGCGTGCTCTACCTCCTCGCCGTGCTCCCGGTCGCGATCTTCTGGGGCCACCGCTACGCGCTGCCGGTCGCGGTCGCGAGCATGCTCGCCTTCAACTTCTTCTTCCTCGCGCCGGTGCACACGTTCCGGCTGCGGGACTCGGAGAACTGGGTCGCACTCGCCGTCTACCTGACGACCGCCGTCGTCGTGAGCGAGCTCGCCGCACGCGGGCGGCGGCGCGCCGACGACGCGGAGCAGCGGCGGCGGGAGGCGGCCTTCGCGGCCGAGGTGTCGGCCGCGCTCCTCGAGGCGACGCCGGTGCAGGCGCGGCTCGCGGAGATCGGTGGCCGGGTCGCCGAGGTGCTCGGGACGGACTCGGCGCGGATCGAGCTCGACTCCGTTCGCCGGCCCGATCCCGGCGAGATGGCGCACGCGCTAGCGGTCGGTGGCCGCCGCGTCGGAACCGTCTTCCTGGTCGCGGCCGCGCAGCCGGACCCGGCGGTCCTCGAGCGCGTCCTCGGCTCGCTCGCCGCGCTCCTCGCCTACGCGGCCGACCGCGAGCGGCTCGGCCGGAAGGCGGTCGAGGCCGAGGCGCTGCGGCGGAGCGACGCCGTGAAGACGACGATCCTGCGCACGCTGAGCCACGACCTCCGCTCGCCGCTCACTGCGATCCGCGCTGCGGGAGAGCTCCTCCACGGCGGCGAGGTCTCCGCGGCGGAACGCGCCGAGCTCGTCGCGACCGTTCGCGCTGAGGCCGAGCGCCTGAGCCGGCTCGTCGCGAACGTGCTCGACCTCTCGCGGCTCGAGGCGCGCGCCGCGAACCCCCGCCCGGAGCTCTGGACCGCGGACGGCCTCGTCGCACGCGCGCTCGAGTCGCTCGGCCCCGCAGGCGAGCGGATCGACGTCGAGCTGCCGGCCGACTCGCCGCCTGTCTCGGTGGACGCGGCCCAGATCGAGCGTGCCCTGGTCAACCTGCTGGAGAACGCGCTCAGGTTCTCGCCGGAGGAGGAGCGCGTGCGGGTCGAGGTGGAGGCGGCGGACGGTGAGGTCGTCCTCCGCGTCCGGGACCGCGGGCCCGGCATCTCGGCGCGCGTCGTCGACCGCGTCTTCGACGCCTTCGAGCGCGGCAGCCCGACGGGCGACGGGACGGGGCTCGGCCTGGCGATCGCGCGCGGCTTCGTCCAGGCGAACGGCGGCCGCCTGTGGGTCGAGTCGGAGCCGGGCGAGGGCGCGTCGTTCGCGGTCGCGTTTCCCGTCGCCGAGGCGCGCCGTCCCGTCGCCACGTGACCGGCCCGCGCGTTCTCGTCGTCGACGACGAGCCGCAGATCCTGCGCGCGCTCCAGCTCAAGCTGCGCGGGGCCGGCTACGTCGTCGACACGGCCTCCACCGCAGCCGACGCGCTCGCCGCGGCAGCCGCGCGTCCGCCCGATGCCGTGATCCTCGACCTGCTGCTCCCGGACGGCCGCGGCACCGACGTCGCCACGGAGCTCCGCAGCTGGACGAGCGCACCCATCCTCGTCCTCTCGGCCGTCGGCGAGGAGGCGGAGAAGGTGGCCGCGCTCGACGCGGGCGCCGACGACTACGTCACGAAGCCGTTCGGCGTCGACGAGCTCCTCGCGCGCCTCCGGGCGGCGCTACGGCGCACGGCCCCGTCGGGCGAGCCGGTGCTCACCGTCGGCCGGCTCACGCTCGACCTCGAGAAGCACCTGCTCACCGTCGACGGCGAGCCGGTCGCGCTGACGCCGAACGAGCACGACCTCCTGCGACTCTTCATGCGCAACGAGGGCAAGCTGCTCACGCACCCGGCGATCCTGCGCGAGGTCTGGGGCCCGGCCTACGGCGAGGAGTCGAACTACCTCCACGTCTACGTGT
>Ga0209059_1000866_pt1 | contig 13941 bp, 11 predicted proteins | sample GraSoiAngelo_151_FD_186165 | JGI IMG/M metagenome (GOLD analysis project Ga0209059, IMG submission 186165) | Grasslands soil microbial communities from the Angelo Coastal Reserve, California, USA - 14_1009_12_20cm (SPAdes) (version 2) | ecosystem: Environmental > Terrestrial > Soil > Grasslands ...
TGGCCAGCGTTCCTCAGGGACTTTCGTGCTGGTCGCCCCGCCGCGCGTTATGCCTCCCAGCATCGGACCTTGCTCGGTGTGCCACCCATCAGGCGCGACCTGATCAAGCGCCATAAGTACCTGGTGCCGAACTCCATCGTCGTCTCCCGTGGGTGCCCGCATGTTTGCGACTTTTGCTACAAGGTCGCCTTTTTCAAAGGCGGCAAGGAGTTCTATCTCCAACCGGTTGACTCGGCGTTGGCGGAGATCAACCGGCTGCCCGGCCGCCATTTGTACTTCCTCGACGACCATCTCTTCGGTAGTCCGCCGTTCGCCTCAGCGCTGTTCGACGGGATGAGAGGCATGGGAAGGCTGTGGCAGGCGGCGGGAACCGTGAAGGCCGTGTTGGAGCAGCCGGGGCTCGTCGAGAAGGCCGTCAACGCCGGCCTGCGCAGCCTTTTCATCGGCTTTGAAACGGTCAATGCCGCAAACCTCTCGGAGCAGCGAAAATTCCAGAACATCGGCCGGGATTACGGCGCGGCAATTCGCCGCTTGCACGAGCTGGGCGTCATGGTCAATGGCAGTTTCGTTTTCGGGATGGACCAGGACAGTCCGGACGTCTTCGACCGGACGGTCGAGTGGGCGGTTGGGCAGGGCATCGAAACCGCAACGTTTCACATCCTGACCCCCTATCCGGACACCGCGCTCTACCAACGGCTGGACAACGAAAACCGAATCGTGCATCGCGACTGGGACCTGTACGACACGCGCCACGTCGTCTTTCGGCCCGCCCGGCTGGGACCGGCCCAACTTGAGGCCGGCTACTGGCGCGCCTATCGCGACTTCTACCGCTGGTCTTCTATCTGGCGAGGAGCATCGACCACGAGTGCCCCTCGGGATCGACTCCGGCACATCTCGTACGCAGCCGGCTGGAAAAAGTTCGAGCCGCTCTGGGACGTCCTCATTCGGGGTGGGCAGGTGCTGCACGCGCTGCCGTTTCTGGAGTTCATCCTCGAGGGCTTCGGCCGTCATCCCACGACACCGGAGCCGTCGGATCGTCGCTTAGCTGACCGGGAGTTCGCGCTTCAGCCGCTCGACGGCGGCGCGCTGCAGCCGCGAGACGTGCATCTGCGAGATGCCGAGCCGCTTGGCAACCTCCGCCTGGGGTAGCTCGTCAACAAACCGCAGGTACATGATCCGCCGCTCCCGCGGCGTGAGATGACGCATCGCCTGGTCGAGCAGGTCTTGCAGCTCCACTTTGTCGAGGTTCTCATCCTCGAGGCCGAGCCGCTCGGTCAGCTGCAGGCCGTCATCATCCCTGGGCGCCGGGCCGGTCGACTCGAAGGGAATGGTCCGCTGCGCCGGGCTCGCCTCCATCGCCGCCAGCACTTCTTCTGGGGCCAGGTCCAACTCCTTCGCGATTTCGTTGACCGACGGCGTTCGCCCCAGCTTGGCCTGCAGGCGCTGCTGCGCCAGGTCGGCGCGCTGCATCGTCTCCTGCAGGCGGCGCGGCACCTTGATCGCCCAGCTCTTGTCCCGAAAGTAGCGTTTGATCTCCCCGACAATGGTGGGAGTTGCGAAGGTGGAGAATTCCAGGCCGCGCTGCGGCTCGAACCGTTCGATGGCCTGGAGCAAGCCGATATACCCGACCTGGACGATGTCCTCGAGCGGCTCGCCGCGGTTGCTGAATTTCTTGGCTAGGAAGACCACCAGATTGTTGAACAGCTCGACCAGCTGCTGGCGGACCTGCGGGTCTTTGGTCTTTTGATAATCGAGGAAGAGGCGGCGAACGAGCGCTCGGTTCGGTCGGACGGTGGACGACGAGGACGCCGGCCGGTCTACTCGATCAGGTATTTGACCATCCTCATCCGCATACTGCCCGTCTGATCGTCGACCTGGTAGCGGAGTTCATCGACGAACAGCCGGATCATGTTCAAACCAATCGTTTCATAATCGAGTTCGGCCTCGCGCCGGGTGCGGCGCACGGCCTGCTGCTCGACCGCCCGCGGTGGGACGCTGCGGACCTCGACTTCGATCCGGCGCGGCTGACTCTTGAAGATCAATTTCAGTTGCCCGTTGCCGCTGCCCCACTGTTGAGCGGCGGCCGCGCAGGCGCTCTCGCAGGCTTGCGTTATCGCGATGTTGAGGTCGTCGATCTCCTGCAGGGAGAATCCGACGACCAGGCCGAGTGACGCCGCGGCGCGTTTGGCAACGACGATGTAGTCGCTGACCGCCGGCAGCTTGAGCTCGGTGACGTAAGCGCTGGCGCTGGTCGTCTCATGGCGACTGCCTGGCGGTTGATGGCGAAGTCGACTCTCCCTCATGATTCCTCCCGCTATTTGCCCGTCCGCGGTTGCCGGCGGCGACCGAGCCCGCCGAGCAGGTCACGCACCCGGTCGCCCCAGCCTGTGATGGCGGCGCCGGTCGCGGTCATCGCCCGGTCGGCCGCCGTGAACTTGTCGTTGACCCCGGTGACCATGTCATCAACCTGCTGCAGGCTGTGCCGCAGCTCCGGGAGGGCCAGGCGTGCTTCGTCGAGCGTCAGCGTCAAGATGGCTTCGATGGTTCGAAGGCTGCGCGTCATGTTGAGCAGGATGAAGGAGGCGAAGAGACTGAGAACCAGGAATCCGATCCCGACCAACAGCACGCCGATCTGCCAGACCAATTACCCGATCCTCCCGACGTTCGTCGTCACGGGATGTTTCCCATGTTCTACCGCGTTTGCCGCCGCCTCAAACGCCGCTACGCCGGCTGCTCCCGTCTGACCCACCGGGTTCCGGCCCACTGCAGGACCGCAAGCACCGCCAGGTCGTTGACCGGGTGCAGCTCGCCGATCGTCAACCGGGCGCCGACGCCGGCCAAGCCGGCGGCCTCACCAACCAGGACGGCCAGGGCGCTCAGCGCCAGGCGGACCAGGTAGTGCGGCGCCCTGGGGGCCACGACGTAGGCCAATTGCGTGCCCAGCAGGATGACGAGCGTGGCCAGCACGAAGACCGGCGGGACGGGCACAGGCAACCCCGCGAGTGTAGCGGATATCGAGGAGTTGCCAGAAAACGAAGAGAGGCCCGGCCGCCTGGCCGGACCTCTCCTGATTTGTCAGGGTCGCGGGATTCGCGCGTGTCTAGTGCGACTTGTGGTTGGTCTTATCAGCGTTGTTCGCGTGCGGGTTCGTATTGACGGTCGTGCCGGGCTGCAGAGGCTGCCACTTCCACGCCTGGCTGTTCTGCGCGGCCGGCGTGATGCACGAATTGCCGGGGCGGTTGCAGCTGGCTTGCGGAGCTACCGGGTCGATCGTCAGGCCGGCGAGGTCGATCTGCAGGGCACCCCAGGTGTTGTTGTCGTTCAGGGTGACGCTGGTGACGGTCTTGCTGGGCAGCGCGATGGTCAGCATGTCGATGACGGCCGTTCCGCCACCCATGCCCGGCTGGGCGCTACCGGTCCAGACGTTCGCCGCCGCGGGATCGGAGAGCGTGTTGACGGTGAAGCCGGCGCCGGTCCGCCACTCGCGGATGTTGCCGCCGACCGTGAGGTCGGTGCTCTGGGTCGTCCCATCGCTGAAGGTAAACGTGACGTTGCCGACGACGGCACCCTGATACCACCAGTAGGTGTTGTAGGTGTTCAGCAGCAGGAAGGCGCTGGTCGCGCCCGCCCACGAGCCGCTGAAGGTCGCGCTCTGGCCATTGCCGAGGGTGAGCAGATTCCCTCCACTCAGGTCAAACGTATGGCCGCCCAGGCTCGCGCTGCCCGTCGGGGCCGACACGTAGAGCGTGCTGAGCGGGACGGTCGCTTGGGCACCGAGGGCTACCGGCGCGTCTTGGGCGAAGCCCATGATGCTCGAGGCGGCGAGGAAACCGGACGCGAGAATGAGACCTTTCGCTGGCTTGGTGAAGATGGCGGCGTTCATGTCGCCTACTGTAAGTTCGGTACCTTACGCGCTTGGTGGCGTGCACCCCGGCGGAGGTAACGGGGTGGCAAAACCGGCGTGACGCTTTTCAGCCGGAATCTTTTCGGGCTGCGCTAAGGCTTCACCGGAACGCGAAAGACCCGGCGACGGCCGGGTCTTTCCTTGTTCCAGTTCCCCCTGCTCCAGCTAGGTGCGGTCGCTCGCCTGACGGGTGTCTGCCGTCTGGCCGTCTTCGCGCTCGGCGCCGTTCGCTTTCCCCTCGCTGGAAGGCATGACGCCCGGCTTGGGCGCCTTCGTCTCATCAGCGTCTTCCCGCTTGGCTGGCGGGTTGACCTTCTTGACGTCGTCGTTGTCGCCGTGAGCTCCGTGGACGAACGCGAAGCTGGTCCTGGTGCCCTTGACGCTAAAGGAGGCGTCCGCACCGGGATTGCCCGCAAGTCCCGACGAGGCGGTACCGGAGAGGGCGCCAGTCGTCGCGTCGACCGTCCCACTCAGCTTGATCGCGTATCCGGCGAACAGGTTGTTGTAGGTGCTCAGATACGTCAGCGACGCGGCATGCTTGGCAGGGCCGAGCGCCAGGCTCCCGGTCAGGTCTTCGGTGATCTGCGGGTAGCCAACCTGCGCGCCGGTTCCTTTAAGGCCGCCTCGTACGTCGATGCTGAAGCTGTAGTTATGGGCATAGCCGACGCCCATCGCGCATCCGGGGCCACCAGTGCAGGTGTACATAACCGCGTAGGTGGCAGTCGCCATGACGGGGGCGGGAGCGGTTGGCGCTGGGGCGGCTGCCACCGCAAGGTTTGCGGTTGCGAGGAAGCCCCCAGCGGTCAGCGCGAGGGTCTTGGCGGATTTCGCAATGATGGCGGCGTTCATGCTGCCTAATGTAAATTCCGTACCTTACGTCGCTGATGGCGCCCCGTTATTCAATCCGTAACGGTTTGCGAATAATTCTCAACGCGTTTGTGGCGGCCGACGAATCAGTTCCAGGCCGAGCTCCCGCAATTGTTTCGGATCAGCCGCTGCCGGGGCATCGGTCATCACCTCTTCGGCCTGCTGGTTCTTTGGGAACGCGATCACCTCGCGAATCGTCTCCTCGCCGGCGGCCAGCATCACCACCCGATCGAGCCCGTACGCGAACCCGCCGTGGGGCGGGGCTCCGTAACGGAAGGCCTCGAGCAAGAAACCGAATTTTCGTTCGGCGTCCGATCTGGAAATACCAAGGCCGTTGAACACGCGCTGTTGCATCTCCGGATCGTGGATCCGGATGCTGCCCGAGCCCAGCTCGGTTCCGTTGAGCACCAGGTCATAGGCGCGCGCCCGAACCTTCAGCGGCTCGCTCTCCAGCAGGGGCAGATCTTCGGGTCGCGGCGAGGTGAACGGGTGGTGGGCCGCCGTGATCTCGCCGGTTTCCTTACTTCGTTCGAACAACGGGAATTCCGTGACCCAGGCGAATTCGAAGGCCCCCACCTTGATCAGGCCGAGCAGCCGCGCGGCCGACTTCCGGACGGATCCCAGGGCGGCCGCGACGACATCCGAACGGTCGGCAACCGCGACCACCACATCACCGGATTGCGCGCCCGTCGTCGCCAGCAGCCCGGCGAGTTCTCGATCGCTGAAGAATTTCGTGATCGGCGAGCGCCATCCCTCCGGCTCGCGATGCCAGAACGCCAGGCCTTTCGCCCCCTCCGCGCGGGCCAGCTCAGTGAGCGCCTCGATTTCCTTCCCGCCCAGGTTGCGCGGGATTCGAATGCCGCGGACGACGCCGCCGGTGTCGAGCGCCTGACGGAAGATCTTGAACTCGGTTGCGGCAAAGATGGAACTGAGCTCCTCGATCTCGAGGCCGTAGCGCAGATCTGGCTTGTCGACGCCGTAGCGCCGGATCGCCTCCGCGTGGGTCATCCGCAAGATCGGGCTCGGTAGCGTAATCCCGAGCACCTGCTTCCAGATATGCGCGAAGCTCCGCTCGATCACGTCGAGGACGTCGTCCTCGCCCACAAATGACATCTCGAGGTCCAGTTGGGTGAACTCGGGCTGGCGATCGGCGCGCTGGTCCTCATCGCGGTAACAGCGCACGATCTGGAAGTACCGGTCCAGGCCCGCCACCATCAGCAGCTGCTTGTAGAGCTGCGGCGATTGGGCAAGCGCATAGACGTAGCCGGGTTTGAGGCGGCTTGGCACCAGGTAGTCGCGCGCCCCTTCGGGCGTACTGCGGATGAGGACCGGGGTTTCGATCTCCACAAACCCCTCGTCGTCGAGAAAGTCCCGGATGGCCTTCGCCACCCGATGCCGCAGCTGGAGGTTCCTGGCCATCCGCGAACGACGGAGGTCGAGGTAGCGGTAGCGAAGCCGCAGCTGCTCGTCGACCACGCCATCCTCGTTGACGGCAAATGGCGGCGGCTGGGCCCGGTTGAGGAGATCGACGGCATGCGCCTCCACCTCCAGCGCCCCGGTCGCCAGCTCCTTGTTCTCGGTTCCCGGGGGCCGCTGCAGCACCAGGCCGTGCACGTGAATCACCGACTCCGAACGCAGTTCGCCACCGGCGGTATGGGCGGGGGCATGTACCGGATCGAACTTCACCTGAACGATCCCGCTACGGTCGCGCAGGTCGATGAAGATCAGGCCGCCGAGGTCGCGGCGCCGATGCACCCAGCCGTAAAGGTCGACATCGGATCCGACGTGCTCCCTCCGGACGGCGCCACAGGGCGTCCGCACGGTCAGGCTCACCCGGCGCTCAGCGCCTGGGTGACCGTCGGCACGACTTCGCGCTCGGCCACACTCACCTGCGTCTTCAACCGCATGTCACGCACCACCGCCTCGCCTTTTTCACGCTCTTCGGGACCGACCAGCAGTGCCACCCGGGCGCCGCGCTTCGCCGCTTTGCGGAGCTTGGCGTCGAGGCGGGCGGCGCTGGGATCGACGACCACGCGCAACCCTCGCTCGCGAAGGGTGCCGGCGAGGTGGAACACGTACCGCTCGTCCTTTGGATCAACCGCCACCGCATAGACGTCGGGGGTCACCGGTGCCAGCTCCTTTGTTTCCCTGAGCAGCATCGCCGTCCGCTCCATTCCGAGGGCAAAACCGGTCCCCGGGGTAGCCTTGTACCCGAGCGCGTCGGCCAGGCCATCGTAGCGGCCGCCGCCGCCGAGCGCGTTTTGTGCCCCGCCGAGGCTGACGTGCTGATACTCGAAAACCGTTCGCGTGTAGTAGTCGAGACCACGCACTAACTCGGGATTCAGGCTGAATGGCACACCTTCGGCCTCCAGGCTTTCTTTGACGGTGGTAAACGCTTCCGCGCACGGCCCGCAGAGGTGGTCGACGATGCGCGGCGCGGCGCGCTTCAATGCCTGGTCCTGCGGCTCCTTGGAGTCGAAAAGGCGCAGCGGGTTCCTTTCGAACCGAGCTCGGCTGTCGACACTCAACTCGCTGAGGTGCGGGCGGTAGTGCTCGCGGAGTAGGTCGCGATAGGCGGGACGGCAGACCTCGTCGCCGATGCTGTTCAACTGAAGGCTGACCCCGCCGAGACCGACGGCGGTAAACCAGTTCCAGCCCAGGATGATGGCTTCGACGTCGAGCAGCGGGCTGCCATCGCCGAGGGCTTCAATGCCGAATTGGTGGAATTCGTGAAAACGCCCGCGCTGGGGTCGTTCTGACCGGAAATACGGGCCCAGGTAATAGAGGCGAACCGGTTGCGGCTCGAGCTGCATGCCGGCGTCGAAGTAGGCGCGAACGATGGGCGCCGTCCCCTCCGGTCGCAACGTGAGTGCGCGGCCGCCGCGGTCCGCGAAAGTGAACATCTCTTTCGTGACGATGTCGGTCGCGTCGCCCACGCCCCGCACGAACAGCTCGGTGGACTCGAAGGCAGGAGTCTCGATTCGTAGGTATCCAAAGCGCTGGGCAAGGTCCTGTGCGGCGTGATCCATGGCGTCCCAGTAAGGTTGGTCCACCGGCAAGATATCCTGCGTGCCACGCGGACGCTGCGCGACGGGGGCCATGGTCACGAAAGCTTATCGAATGACCGGCGAGATGCCCGCAACGGATGGTTTAGGCGATCAGCTGGGCGTCGCCGTTCCCGGTTTCGCTGCGAACCACGCGGTTGCGGCCCGTCCGCTTCGCCACGTAGAGCGCCTGGTCGGCGGCCTGCACCAGCGCCTCCCGGGTCTCGCCGTCTCGTGGGAAGACGGCGATGCCGAGGCTCAGGGAGAGGTTGGAAACCACCTTGCCGTCGAGCATCACGGCTTGATTGGCGACCGTCCGCCGGACCCGCTCCGCCACGGCGAGGGCAGCGCGGCTGTCCGCGCCGCGCAGCACGAGAACGAACTCGTCGCCACCGTAGCGAGCTACCAGGTCTTTCGGCCGCACCGCGGGCACCAGGATCTGCCGGGTGAGGTGGCGGAGCACTGCGTCACCCGCCGGATGGCCGACGGTGTCGTTGATTTCCTTGAAATGGTCGAGGTCGCAGATGATGAGCGCGAGCGACTCGCGCGTCTTACGAGCGCGCTGGAGTTCGCGCTCCAGGTAGGCCTCCAGCTCACGGTGATTGGCGACGCCGGTCACCGAGTCCGTGGTGGCCAGCTGCTTGGTCTGCTCGTAGGCAGCCGCGTTCTCGATCGCGATGACCGCCTGGTTCGCCAGCGTCTGCAGCACGCGGATTTCGCTTCGCTCCAGCACCCGCGGCGCCCGCATGTGGATCACGAGCACGCCCACGATCTCGCCGGCGAGGCACATCGGAACGGCGATGGCGCGTTGCAGCCCGACCCGCCGCGCGGCGGCCAGGCGTTCGACCCGCTCGCCAACCAGGTCGAGCTCGAGCACCTGCTCCGGGCGCTCCACCCGCTGGGCCGCCAGCTCGCCACTCTGGCGGACCGCCGCCAGTTCGCGCCGTGTCGTCCCGCCCACGATGACGTCCGAGAATTGCTGGTGCCAGGCGGGCTTGCGCAGGTGCAACGAGGCGTAGGGCACGTCCAGGATCTCCGCGGTGGCGTGGCTGACCGCCCGCAGCAGGTTGTCGGTACCGACCGTGACCGCCGTCAGGGCCTGAGAGATCTTCTCCAACGCAATGATGGCCTGGTCGAGCCGGTGAGCCTGAAGCACGGCCTTCTTGCGGAGATCCGCATTCTCGATCATCAACGCCATCTCAGTCGCGATCGTCTGCAGCAGCTCGACGTCCTGCTGCGGCAGGATGTAGCCGGCCAGCACGCCCGTGACCAGGTAGCCGGCATTCTTCTCGGACCGCACGAGCGGCACCACGAGGGCTTGCTGCAGCCCGGCCAACTCGCCAAAGACTCGGAGTCCATGCCGCGGGTCGCCGGAGAGGTTGGGAACGGTCTCCACCCCCGCCGCCGACTCCGCGGCAAAGCCTTCGGCAAGCTTCGCCGGACTCAGCCGCTCCAGTTGTCCGGCAGCCTTCGGCGTCAGGCCGACCACCGCGCGCACTTCCAGGCCGTTGGCATCGTTGCGTGCCAGCAATAGAGCTTTCTCCAGGCCCAGTGCTTTCAGACTCACGCCGAGGATGGCCTCCGCCATGGCCCCCGGCTCGGTCTCCTTACCGAGACCCTGACTGGTCTGCGAAAGCGCCGCGAGCCGACGCATTTGCTCGTTCAGCGACCGAGTACGCTCCTGCAGGTCTCCCGTCATCGTGTTGAAGGCGGTGGCCAGCTCGCCCAGCTCGTCGCGGCGCCGGACCTCGAGCCGCTTGGTGAGGTCCCCGCGCGCCACGGCCTGGGTGCCGGCCAGCAGTGCCTCGATCGGCCGGGTGAGGCGGAGGGCGAGCAGGTACCCGACGAGCAACAGGACGAGGACGACCCCGGCAAACAGCACCGTCATCTGGAAGGCCGATTGCAGCCCCGCGTCGATGACGCTGCGGCGCGACAGCCCGACGGCGAGAGATCCTTCGACGTGCTGCCGGAGATAAAAGTTCGTGAACTGGAATTCGTAGGCCTGGCCCCCGATGGTGAGACTTCGGGTCGCTGCCCGGCCGGGCGACGCCAGCGCCAGATAGGAGCGCAAGTGCTCGTCGATGAGATCGCCGTGCAGCTCGGCCATGGTGCTACCCAGGAGGTGGCCATTGGTGTCGAGCAAGGCGACCTGCGCCTGCGACCTGCTTTGCATGTCGCTCAACACCGCCGCAAGCGGCGTCTCGACCAGGACGCCTCCGACCACCCGGTCCGCCAGCACCACCGGCCCGGCGGCGGCCAGGGCCGACGGGGGTGAGCCGCGGTAGCCGATGTACTTGTCGCCCAGGGAGTCGTACTGGCCCAGGAGCACCGGAAGGACCTCCGGCTCGGTGGAGAGATCTGTTCCACTGGCGAACACCAGACCGTTCGGACTCGTGGGATCCGGCTGCCTGATCTCCAGGATCGTGCGCCCGCTGGCATCGAAGATCATCACCGTGCCCAGCCGGTTGTTGACCTCCAGCGGAATGATCAGCTGGCGGAGGGCGGCCGCGTCCCCGGCGCTCACCGCGCGGTCGATGCCCTCGGTGTTCGCGATCAGGCGGATGGCAGCGACCTGGCGGCCCTGCAGCTGGACGGCGGCATCCAGCGCCGCATCCTCTGAATGAACCAGCTGGTCGGCGATCCGGTTCTCCAGGGAGGTCGCCACCAGGCTGGTCGTCAGGTAGGTGCCGACCACGCCGAGGATCAGCATCAGCAGCAGGAATGGCAGGACGATCTGGGTGCGGATCTTGAGCGTGGGCATCGTCAGGCGGGGGCGGACGCGCGGCCTAGCCACTGCAAGTCCAACTCTGCGCCGGGACAGAGTAGGCGGGACTCGAAAAGACCAATTGATCGGACCCGCTGTGCACCGGGGTGAAGACATCGCTGGTCACACCGTGCAAGTTCTTGTCGCCGGCCGCCACGTAGACCGTCCCCGAGGCGCCGTTCGTCCGGTTGCCCTGGCTGTCGACGCGCACCCACTGGTAGGAGACGGTGCCACCGACGCCGTTGGTGGTGAAGCCACCGGCGGCCGTGACGGTGGTCTGTGAGCAGCGGACGCCGTTGCCGTTCTTTGACTTGGTGACGAGCTCGCCGGCCCATGTGATCGCGAACTGCGGCCTGGGCGTCGGGGATGGCGTGGGCGTCGGCGTCGGTGTCGGCCTTGGCGTTGGGGTCGGCGTTGGCGTGGGGGCCGGCGTTGGCGTGGGCGTCGGAGTTGGTGCCGGGGTCGGCGAGGCGCTCGGTGACGGCCCAGTCGTTGGCGTGGGCGTGGGCGTTGGTTGCGGCGACGCGGTCGGCGTCGCGGTCGGTGCGGGAGCGGTGACCGGCCGAACCGCGGGCGGCAGGCTGACGGCCACGGCAGGTTGCGGCGGCGGGGCGATCGCCAGCGCCGGCGGGACCGCGAGGGCCTCGGCGGTGGTGCCGTCGAGTCCGACGTCACTCAGGGCTTCGGCGACGACGGCATTTTTCAAGGGCTTGGTCTGTAGCCCGGCATCGAGCCGAAGGTCGGCGGTGAGATCGGGCACCTGGACCCAGGCGAAACTATCGGTCGGCCGCAGCGCCACGAGCGCCACCAGCCCGAATAGGAGGACGACCACGAAGGCCAGGCCGAAAAAGCCGGCAAGCGCGCGTCCACCGCTCGAATGGGCACCCATCGCACTCCCGATGCTATGGACCGGAAGTTACGGGCCAGCTTTCCCCGCCTGCCGGCCCGCCGCGGGAGGTTACAAGCCTGTAACGATGTCCATTGGGGCTCCCTGGTCAGGTGGCAGCGAGATTTCCCTCGCGGGCCACCGTATGCACGTCCTTGACGGTCTCCAGGCGTTCCATCAAGCGGCTGAGCTGGGTCAGACTACTGATCTCCACCGTCGTTGAGATCACCGCCGTCTTGTCGTCGTAGACCTGCACTTCAGCGCCGGTGAGATTGATCTTGCTCTCGGCGATCACGGTCGCGATGTCGCGCAGCAGCCCGGTGCGATCCCAGGCTTCGATCTTGATCCCAACCGGATAGAGCTGCCGTCCGCCCGTGTCCCAGTCCACCGATACCACGCGCTCCTGGTTGGTCACGTTCATGACGTTCTTGCAGCTCATTCGGTGCACCGTGATGCCCTTGCCGCGCGTGATGTAGCCACTGATCCGATCGCCTGGAACGGGCTTGCAGCACTGGGCGATCTGGGTGAGAACACCACGCTCGCCTTTCACCCGGATTTCCCCGCTGGGTTTGAACTGCGGGACCAGGGGGATGAGCGGAAACTCACCGTTGCCGTCGGGTTGCTGGCCCGCGGCCATGTACTTCAGCAGCACGGAGTGCGGGCTGACGTCGCCATAGCCGATCGCCGCGTAGAAATCATTGAGCTCGGCGAAGCGGAATTCCTTGGCAAGCTCGAGGACGCGCTCGTCACCAATCGAGGCGAGCGCCCGCTGCTGCATCCGGCGGAACTCTTTGTCGAGCAGTTCCTTGCCCTTGGTGACGTTCTCCTCCCGGCGCTCTTTCTTGAACCAGCCCCGGATTTTCTGGGCGGCCCCCGCGGTCTTCACGAAACCCAGCCAGTCGCGACTGGGGCCGTGCGGACCCTTGGAGGTCAGCACCTCGACGATGTCACCGTTCTGCAGCGGGTAATCGAGGGGAACCATGCGACCGTTCGACTTGGCCCCAATGCAACGGTGACCGACCTCGGTGTGGATGCGGTAGGCGAAGTCGACCGCGGTGGCGCCGGATGGCAGCGCCAGGACGTCGCCCTTGGGCGTGAAGACGAAGACCTCGTCACGGAAGACGTCGACCTTGACGGCATCGACGAACTTCTCGGCATCGAGGACTTCCTTCTGCCAATCCATCAGCTGCCGCAACCAGGCGAACCGCTGGTCCATCTTGCGCTCGTCCTTGCCGCCACCCTCCTTATAGGTCCAGTGCGCGGCCACCCCCCACTCGGCGGTACGGTGCATTTCGTGAGTGCGGATCTGAATCTCCATCGGCTCGCCGCTGTGGCTGACGACGGTGGTGTGCAACGACTGGTACCCGTTGGACTTCGGCATCGCGATGTAGTCCTTGAAGCGCCCCGGGATTGGCTTCCAGAGCGAGTGGATGACCCCGAGGGCCCCGTAGCAGTCCTTGATCGAATCCGTCAACACCCGAATGGCGGAGAGGTCGTAGATCTCGTCGAAATCTTTGCCCAGGGCGAGCTTGTTGGCGATGCTGTAGACGTGCTTCGGCCGCCCACTGGTGTCGGCCTTGACGCCGACGGCCGTGAGCTCGCGCTCGAGGATCTCCTTGATGTCGTTGACGTAGGCCTCGCGCTCTTTGCGCTTGCGCGCGATCTTCTTGACGATCTCCTGGTATTCCTCGGGATGGAGCTGGGCAAAGGAGAGGTCTTCCAGCTCCCACTTGATGTTCCACATGCCGAGCCGGTGGGCCAGAGGCGCGTAGATGTCCAGCGTCTCCTGGGCCATGGCCCGGCGGCGGTTCTCCGGTAGGTAGTTGACCGTACGCATGTTGTGTAACCGGTCGGCCAGCTTCATCAGCACCACCCGGACGTCTTCGGCCATGGCGACCAGCATCTTGCGGACGTTTTCCGCCTGCGCCTGCTCCTGGCTATGGAAGGAAATCTTCTCCAGCTTGGTGACGCCCGCCACCAGCTTGCCCACCGTCGGCCCGAAGCTCTGTTCCAGGTCGGAGACGGTCAGATGGGTGTCCTCCACCGTGTCGTGCAGAATGGCGGCGGCCAGGGTGTCCCGATCGAGTTGCAGGTCGGCAAGGATGCCGGCCACGCTCAGCGGATGCTCGATGAACTTCTCACCGGAGAGGCGGTTTTGGTCGTGGTGGGCGCTGGCCGCGGCGTCATAGGCGCGCGACAGCACATCGACGTCGCTGGGCGGCAGGTAGCCGACCTTGGTCAGTAGCTCGGCGAATTGCATGGGTGAGTCCCTATTTCGTGTATGGCGGAATTATCCCCGAACTTCCGGGAACCCAACCGGGACCGACCCTAGTAGGCCTTTCCCCAGGCGACGTCCGTCACAGCCGGCCGGCCGCAGATCGCACAAGGCCCTTCCGGGCGCCCGGACCCCGGCAGGATCACCCTGGTGGTCGCGGTGGTCCGTTCTTTGACGGTCAGCTCGTCCTCTGGCCGCCCA
>Ga0209059_1000874_pt1 | contig 13890 bp, 8 predicted proteins | sample GraSoiAngelo_151_FD_186165 | JGI IMG/M metagenome (GOLD analysis project Ga0209059, IMG submission 186165) | Grasslands soil microbial communities from the Angelo Coastal Reserve, California, USA - 14_1009_12_20cm (SPAdes) (version 2) | ecosystem: Environmental > Terrestrial > Soil > Grasslands ...
GACGAACGCATTTTCATCGCCGTCGCGAACGCTGTTGGCGAGCCAGCGATGCACCCATTGACCGGTCGCAACCGGCCACGCGTCTCCGCTGTCGTCACTGCTCTCGACGCCGAGAAAAATTTTCATCCAAACGATCGCTGGCCAGCGCAACGCCTGTTCCCACTGCGTCACGCGCAACGCAATGGCGCTTTCGGGCGCGGTCTTCAGCGCGAATTCGTATTCGCCGGCCGGCCGCTCCTGCCTGCGCGCGTCGAACGCGTAGCGGGTGCGGCCGACGCTGATCGAATCGACTTTCTGCGCGTCCACCGGCGACCAATCCTTCAACCAGGCGCGCGTTTGTTGTTCGAGCGTCTGCAAAGTTTGTTGCGAAACGCCGCGCCCGCGCGCGGTGAAATAAAGCCAGGAAAAAAATTCGCTCGGGTTTGCGATTCGGCCCGGTTGCGCCGCGGAATAAAGATTCGCGCTCCCGCCAATTCCGCCGGTGACGGATTCGACCAGATTTAAAAGTTGCCGCCGGCGAATCTGGCGGCGTTCATTCGCTCCCAGCAAAAGCGTTTTTCCTTCGCGCACGCTCCAGTGACCTTCGCCCTGCCGGCCGCGCTTCGATGCGCGACGGTTGAGCGTTTTATTTTGTCGGTTCAGATCGTCGATCTGTTCTTCGCGAACAAAACCGAGTTCTTCATCCAGCGACGGCCAGAGTTCGTCGTTTAAGCCGGCGAAAATGAGATGCGACCACGGCTGCGCCTGCGCTTCACCATAAGGAAGCAGATGGACGCGCGCGTAGGGATGCGCGCCGAAATCGTCGCGTTGCAAAGACGGCGCGCCGAGGACTTCGCGCAGCCATCGCAAATAGCTGCTTCTCGAAAATGCGGCGCCGAGTTGCCCGCTCCAGTTGCGGCTCAATCGATCGACTTCGCTCCAATGTTCTTTCCAGCCCAATTGCGAGAAAATCTTGCGCGTTTGTGAAAGAAATTCCGTCAACGACGCGCTCGCGGGTAGAAGCTGTATCTTCTCAAGACCTGCGGCGACCGTTTTGCCATCGCGCAACACCGTAGAATTGCCGCAGTAATCGCGGAGTAGCTCAATGTCATCGATCAGCACCTCGTTGTAAGCGCGGCGCAGCGTTTCTTCGACCTGCAAGATCGCTAATGCGTCGAAGATTTCTGTGTCGATCGCGCGCAAGAACTGAAACAGCGATTTCAAACGTGGCGCTTGTTGCAATTCGAGCCAGGCGCGCCAGGCGTCGTCATCAAACGCGCTCGGCGCGAGATGGGCGACACCGTCGTTGTGCGCGATTTGCGCCGATTCAAGAAACGTGGCGACCAGGCGAGGCAATGCACCCGGTCCGGCAAATAAAATTCCGAGCCGCTCGCATTTAGTATCGGCCAGAAACTTGGCGGTCAATGCGACAATTGCGCGCGCCTGCTGAGTTGTGTCGCGACCGATGGTGAAATGAACTTCAGTTGGCAGCGACTCAGTGATTGAGTTCGGCCGACCCTCACCTCCATCCTCTCCCTGGCCAGGGAGAGGAAGTCGCGAAGCGGCAGGTGAGGGTGGAATGATCTCGGCCACGCCAAACGTCTCTTCCCAAGTTCCGACCCATGTTTCATCGACCTCGCGGGCTTCGTCGCGCGGGTCATTTAAAACGACGGTTGCGTCTTCGGAACCGAGAGTCGCAGCGCGCAGTAACGGCCAAAGCGGCCAATGGGAAGCATCAAAACCGAAGAGAAGCAGATTACTAAACAGCGCTCCGGATTTTTCGGCACCGCGGACGGCGGCGCGGTCGGCCTCATAAACGAATGTAAAGCCGCAGTCGCGCGCCTGTTTCTCAAAACGAGCAGCGATTTCGCGGAGAGGGGGCGAATCGATTTCCTCGAAGGCCCAGCCGGCAGCCCCGAGCTGGTCGAGCGCGCGGAGAAAATGATCGGGATCGCGCGCGATCGATTTTGCCACCAACGCGGACTCTTCGTTGTCGCCCATTCCAGCGGCGAATTCTTCGGCGGTGACGGCAAGGAGCAACCGGAGATGTTCGCGCAATGCAAGCTTCAGCCTGACTTCGCGCAGCAAGGTTTCGCGCAATTGCGGCGGCGACAAAAACTTTACTCCGACGAGCGAGTTGCCGGCGCCGAGCAGTTGGTTGCGAAAAAAATAGGCCTGACTGCGAGACGCAGTCACGACCGCAGTCGACTGGACATTACTCAACGCCGCGTGACCGATCGTCTCAAACCATGGGCGGACCACATTCTCCCAGGCCGCTTCCGGCGAAGCGCCGATGTGCAGCGACACGTTGGGCGAGGATTTCTTAACTTCGCCGCCCAATTGCTGCATCGTCTAATTTAGCAACTGCCGCTTTCTGCGCGAGCACGCGTTCGTCGCCAACGCGCCGGGTCACGCCGGTTCGGTCGAGATATTCGAGGAAAGGAATGATGACGCGACGGGAGGTCCCGACCTTCTGCCGGAGCTGGCTCGCAGTGGCGGATCCGTTTGTGGAAATGAATTCTGAGACCAGGTTTTGCATTTGATCAACTGCGTCGCGAAGCAAAACTATTTCGTCGCCGATCTCAACGATCTCGCCCTGCTCGATCAAAAATCGGAGCGCCTGGTGGAGATGTCGATCATGGGGGAAATCTTTGCGGCTCGGAGGATCGAATGGTTTCCCGGCAAGCGCGGCGCGAATCTTTTCCGCCGCCGGCAGGATTTCCGCCGGCAACGAGGGACGATGTGAATTGCGTCCGATGTTGGTTTCGGTCCGAGCGAAGCCATTCGCCGTCATCTCTGAGACGAGGGCAGCAAATAATTCGTCCGATTCGATGTTTAGTTCGACGCGCAACTGTGTGAAATCGAGGCCGCGTTGTTCCGGATGTTTTTCGTGCGCCCGATCGATCAACGCGGTCGCTCGCGCGACCAAATCGCGCCAATACGCCGGGTTTGCGGCAATCTTCCCGCGCAAGACGATTGCGCCTGCGTTCTGCGATCGAGACAGCGCGTTTGCAATTTCGTCCGCGCTGAAATGCGATGTGACTAACAGAGTGTTGGTTTGAGCGAAACCGTCGCGCGCAAGCTGCGACTGAATACAAACATCGACCTCGTCAATGGCGGCAGCCCGCGTTCGTAGAAGTTCAGTTTGCCCAGCGTTTCGAAAGTTCTGCCGATCGCAATCGACATCCAAAACTACGCCGCCGGCAATCGTGTTTTGTGCGGAAGAATCGCGAACAACAAAACGATCACCGACGAACGCGAGAATCGGCGAATCCAAACACAATTGAGCAATGACGCGTTGCCCGGGTTGGACAACATCTTGATCTAGCAACGTAATCTTAGCCGGCACACGAGTCGTGCCGAGATGGATATGGACTACGCCGCCGTTTTTGAGCGGGCGCGCCGCGGGTGTCTTCCGATTCAGTCGTGCCGATCTTTCCAGAACAACGTTAACGATGTCGGCCGCTGCGCCAACATTGGCAATGGTGATGACATCGCCGCGTTTAATTCCATCGGACCCGACTGGAACATCCGGCAAATTAATCGCGGTGCGCGTTCCGGGTTGAGCGATTTCCAAATCGCGGTTGTGACTTTGGATGGTTCGCACGCGGGCGGAGAGATTTTGCGGCTGGATAACGACGTTTTGGCCGCGCTGAAATTGACCACCGGCCAGCGTCCCGGTCACAACAGTCCCAATTCCGCGAAGGGTGAATGCGCGGTCGACGAACAATCGTGGTTTTCCGATATCGGGTGGCGTTGAGACGGTGGCGAATTCAGAAGCAAGCGCTTCTTTCAAATCTTCGAGACCGAAGCCGGTGCGAGCCGAAGTCGCGATGATCTGCGCATTCGCGAAAGTGGTTTCACGGAGTTTCCCGCGAATTTGGCTGGCGACATTGTCGATCTTGCCGAGATCACTTTTTGTCAGCGCAACGACGATGCGCCGAACGCCGAGATAACTCAGAATTTGGAGATGCTCTTCGGTTTGCGGCATCCAGCCGTCGTCTGCCGCGACCACCAAGAGCGCGAGATTGATCGACCCAATGCCGGCGATCATATTGCGGACGAAATCTTCGTGGCCCGGAACATCGACAATACCGACAGAAAAAGTTGAGGGTTGGTCCAAGGTGCGAGCCGCACTGGCGTTGGACTGGCGGTTGTTGAGGCTGGAGGGCGGGGCGGAAAGCTCGAGATGCGCAAATCCCAAATCAATCGTGATGCCGCGGGCTTTTTCTTCGGGCAAACGATCGGGATTCGTTCCGGTCAGCGCTTTGACGAGTGTGCTCTTGCCATGGTCGACGTGACCTGCGGTGGCGAGAATGAAATGTTTTACGATCATTTTTAAACCACGAAGAACGCGAAGAGCATGAAGGGTTAGAGGACGAAGCGTTTAATGCCGTTCTGCAGTTTCGTGACGTTAAAATTATTCAGTAAACCGATCGGAATTTTGGCCAAGCGCATATAAGTAAGAATTTGCGCCTGATGAATCGGAAGAAGCCCTTCTACACTTTTGATCTCAACGATAAGATCGCCACTTACAAGAAGATCAATTCGATAGCCGCAGTCGAGTAAGACTTCTTTGTAGCGAACCGGCAGAGGCACCTCCATTTGAAAGGGGATTGCCGCATGCGACAGCTCACAGGCGAGGCATTGACGACATGTAGATTCGAGTAAGCCTGGTCCGAGTTGGCGATGAACCTCGATCGCGCAGCCAATCACTTTTCGTGACAACTCATCAAATTCCATCTTCGTGTCTTTCGTGATCTTCGTGGTGTGCTTTTGTGCACGCGGTGCGAATGGCATCGATGACGAGATCGTCCTGATGCGAAAAGATCGTGCGCAAATCGAGTTTGAAGCGACCGCCGGCGATGTACCCAGTGACCGGCGGACTGGAACGGCGAAGAGTGCGCGCAAAATCCTCGAGCGAGGAGTTCTCGGGCAGAAAGTCGATCGTGATTGAGGGGACGGTGGATTGGGGCAAGGTGCCGCCGCCAACTTTTGCTGCGCCGGTCCCAATCGTGATCTTGACTGGCAATCCTTGAAGACGAGTTACCATTGCGGCGGCACGGGCGCGCAATTCATCTTTTGGAATCTGCAAAAGCGCGAGCGCCGGAATCTCGCTCAAAACCTGGTTGAGGTGGAGATCGACAGTTGTTTGTAACGCGGCGAAAACTAATTTGTCACAACGCAACGCGCGAAAAAGCGGTTCGGCCTTTAGCGCAGTAATTAATCGTTTTTTCCCGACGATGATTCCGGCTTGCGGCCCGCCGAAAAGCTTGTCGCCGCTGAAACAAACGAGGTCAGCGCCGTTGTTGAGCGCTTCGGCGGGAGTCGGCTCATGATGATGCAATCCGATCTGCTCGGTCGCGATCATTGCGCCGCTTCCCAGATCTTCGACAAACGGGACGCGTTTTTTTCGCGCGAGCGCTGAAAGTTCGGCCGTCGAAACCGACTCCACAAAACCGCTCATAAAAAAATTGCTTCGATGAACTTTCAAAATGAGCGCGGTCTGTTGGCCGACGGCGCGCACGTAATCGGCGAGCGTCGTTTTGTTGGTGGCGCCGATCTCGCGCAGTTTCGCGCCGCTCGCTTCCAGAATCTCGCCGATGCGAAAGCCTCCGCCGATCTGGACCAGTTCGCCGCGCGAAATGACGACTTCGCAACTTGACCGGTTTAACCGGTCAAGTTTCCGGCCAACAAAATGGCGGGTAATGAGGACGAGCGCTGCTGCGCAATTGTTCACGATTCCGGCCGCTTCCGCCTGGCAGAGCACGGCGAGAGCGCGCTCGAGGTAGCCAGCGCGGTCACCGCGATCGCCGGTGGCCAGATCGAGCTCCAGAGTATTATATGAGGAAGCGACATTTCGTAGCACTTCGCCTGCTCCTTGGGGAAGCGGCGCGCGGCCGAGGTTGGTATGAATCACGATGCCGGTTCCGTTGATCAACGGTTGAATCCGGCTCGCGCGAAGATTCTCAAGCGAGGCGCGGACAAGATCGACAACCGCTGTGAATTCAGGAATTCGACGCTGCCGACGAATCTGGGTCAGTTCCCGTCGGACAAGATCGACAATCAGCGGCCGCGGCAGATCGATTTGGCCTAACGAATCCAGAATTTTTGTGACGGCTGGAATGGCCCGGCGCGACCGTGATTTCATTTTGTCGCGCATATCAAGTGGTTTCGCTGGCGAGTGATGCGGCCGATCACGGCGGCGCAAGGCGTGCGGGCTTTCTTGAGAACGCGCGAAACTTGAGACATCCGCGATTCCGGGACGCAAAGGAGCAGACCTCCGCTCGTCTGCGCATCCGTTAGAAAAGCGCGCTGAACCGGCGAGGTTGATTTCAAATCGGCGGTTTGTCTCGCGGCTTTCAAATTGTCGCGAGTGCCGCCGGGAATGCAGTCGCGCTTGATCAATTCGAAGATCTCATCGCTGATGGCCGGCGTGCAGTCCGGAGAAATTTCGGCGCTGACTTTGCTCGCGCGACACATGTTGGCGAGATGTCCAAGTAATCCAAAGCCGGTGATGTCGGTCGCGGCGCGAACGAGATTTCTTTCCGCAAGCTCGGCGCCAACAGAATTTGTTTGGGACATGAGCGCGATCACTGTTTTCTCCAGCGCTCGCGAAGCGATGCCGCGTTTGATCGCGGTTGTGGCAATGCCGGTGCCGAGCGGTTTTGTGAGCAAAAGTAAATCGCCTGGCCGCGCGTTCTCGTTTGCGAGGATATTTCGAAGATGAACAACTCCGGTGACAGCAAGACCATAAATTGGTTCAGGATTACGGATCGAATGTCCGCCGATGATGGCGCAGCCAACCTCGGCGGCTTTTTCCAATCCGCCGCGCAGAATGGCGGTAATCGTGTTCGGTGAAACAAGCTTGGTAGGAAATCCCATGAGATTCAGCGCGGTTATCGGCCGGCCGCCCATGGCGAAAACATCCGAGAGCGCGTTGGCAGCGGCGATCTGTCCGTAAGCGAACGCGTCGTCGACGATCGGTGTAAAAAAATCCACCGTTTGCACGAGGGCACGATGTCGATCTAAACGATAAACGCCGGCGTCGTCGAACGTGCTCGAATTAACGAGGACGTTCGCATTGCGATAAGTTGGAAGCTGCCGCAAAACTTGCGTCAGGGCCTGTTGGCTCAACTTGGCTGCTCACCCAGCGCAGGACGACAACGACGTCAGTTTACGGATCCGTTCGCGCGACACGAATGCTCACCTCCTTTCATAAAAATTAAGAGTGAGAGAAAGAGGAAGAGTTTTGCGGAGAGGACAGGAATCGAACCTGCCCCGGCTCTTGCGAACCGACAACGGTTTTGAAGACCGCGAGGACCACCAGGCACCCTTCACTCTCCGGGAAGAAGAAAAAGAAAACGCCCAACTCTCAACGTCCGGCATCCAACGCCCAATCGCGGAAGAAGAAAAAGACGATCGATTATTTAACTTTTTTAATCGCGCTGACGACGACGTCGAAGTCCGGCCAGTCGCCGGAGTCGAGCTTGGAATGGAGCAGTTTGCCATTGGCGCGAATTTCAAAAGCGCCGCCGCCCGAAGGAATGAGCGTGAGCGATTTGATGCGTTCGCCGAGTTCAAGAATTTTGGTCGCCAAACTGACGGCCTTCGGCGTGTAGTTTCAAACGACGCAATATTCTATCGACACTTCGGTCTTCACGCGGCGAGCTCCTTTCCGATGAAAAGGGTACGGAAGCCGAGAGAGCGGGTCAAGGTGCGAGCCGCACTGAAAAGCAGGCGCTTGGCACGAAGCGCCTCTAGAGCTGCGCGGCTTACCGATTGCGAGTGGAAGCCGGCGCTTCGCCGCCAGTTTCGCCGCCGGGCTGGCCACCACCAAAATAGTAAGAAAAGACAACAAACAATTGCATCACCGGCGATTTATGATTCACACCGAACAATGGAGAAATATCGAAACGCATGTTGTGACCCGGTCGCCATGCGACGGTTGGTCCGATCACAAAACTGTTGTAGGGCGTGCCGCGGCTCCCTTTATCGCTGAAGCTGCGGAATTGGCATTCGATTCCCGCTTTCAACTCTTCAACAATTGAAGCGATGCCCGGAACACTTTTGGTCTCGAAGTTTTTGCCATCGGGCGCTGGCGCCGCCGCCTCGTGAAAAAGATGAATCGGAGTGACGACGCTTTGAGCGATGCCCCATTCGCGACCGCGATCGCCCGGGGCGAGTTCTTGTTCAAAGAAGATGTTTAGCGCCCATTCGATTTTATCGAAAAAGTCTTCGGACAGAAGCAATCGGAATTCGTAGGCGTCGGGAATGTCTTCACCTTTGTCGAAGCCACCGGGGCCGAACTTGTGCGCCGGAGTTGGCGCTCCTTCATCATGCAGAATATTACCGAGGCCAAATTTGTATTCCGCAAAGACTGTTGGATTCAGCGGGATCTTGTCCCAGTTGGCGAAAGCGTAGCGCGCTTCAACGCTAAACGTCGCATCTTGAGTATCGCCGTCGAAATGCTGGATGTTGTTTTCGAAGGCGACGTTGATTCGATAGGGTAAACCGATTTCGACTTCTTGGGTCCAGTGATGATCAGGGGGGCGAAAGTGCACGACGTCATCTTCATAGATCAGGCTGGCATAGACCGCGCCAGGCGGAAGAACGTAAGCATTTGTGAGCGGCGAGAAGCGCGATTGCGAAAAACTGGTTGGCGCGCCGTAAGCGCTCGGTAATGGTTCGCCGGTGACGACGATGTGTTCCGCAGCGGCAGTTTGCGCGTGACTCGAATGATTGACCGCCAGGAAAGCCAGATAAGCGGAAGCGAGCAACGGGACGACCAGACGCGAGGTTCGGAAACACACTTTTTGCCGTTGATGAGGATGAACGGTGGAGCGCGGGAACGCGAAGAAGGCAGGCGACCAGTCCAGGAAAAATTCGGTGCGTTGCATTTTTTGTGAGATATCACCTAACAGCCTGATGGCAAGGGCACGTTCATTGGCGGCGTTTCCTTATATCATAGAGGGCGTCGCGGGCATCGCGTTGATTTGACTGGGCGTGAATGTTAGCGTCCGCGCGCCGCGATGAGCCAAAATTACAAAGACACGCTCAATTTGCCGCGCACCGATTTTCCGATGAAGGCGAATCTGGCCTCGCGTGAACTGGAGCTGCTCAAGGTGTGGGATGAAACGCGGCTCTACCGACAAATCCAGCGATCGCGCAAAGACCGGGAGCTGTTTGTGCTTCACGACGGCCCGCCTTTCGCCAACGGCGATGTGCACATGGGCACCGCGCTCAACAAGATCCTGAAAGATTTCGTCGTGAAATCGCAAACCATGCTGGGCAAACGCGCACCTTACGTTCCGGGCTGGGACTGCCACGGACTGCCGATCGAGTACAAAGTGGTGAAGGAGTCGCGCGATTTGTCACCATTGGAAGTTCGCAAACGCTGCGATGCGTTTGCGCGCAAGTATGTCGATCTTCAGCGCGAGCAGTTCAAACGGCTCGGCGTGCTTGGCGATTGGGAGCATCCGTATCTGACGCTCGATCCAAAATACGAAGCGGAAATCCTGCGCGCATTCGCGGTCTTCGTCGAAAAAGGATTGGTTTACCAATCAAAGAAGCCGGTTTTTTGGAGCACCGGCGCGCAGACCGCACTCGCCGAAGCCGAAGTGGAATATCAGGAACGCGACGACACGGCCGTTTACGTAAAATTTCCAATCGCGAGCGGCAAGTGGAAAGACAAAGCGAGCATTGCAATCTGGACCACAACTCCCTGGACGTTGCCGGCGAACCTCGCGATCGCGGTTGATCCGAAGGAACTGTACGTCGTCCAGGAATTTTCGCGGAACGGAACGTCGGAAACTTTGTTGCTGGCCGACAAACTCGTCCCGCAATTTTGCGCGAACACGAAGTTCGAGCCCACAGGAGAACCGCTTGAATCTTTTCCTGGCGCCAAGATCGACAGGATCAAAGCGCGCCATCCGTTTCTCGATCGCGAAGCCATTGTGTTGACCGCCGACTTCGTGACAATGGACACAGGCACCGGCGCGGTGCACATCGCGCCCGGTCACGGCGAAGACGATTATTGGCTAGGCAAACAAAACGATTTGCCAATCCTATCTCCAGTCGACGATCACGGCCGTTTCACCGATGAATCGGGATTGCCAAATCTAACCGGCAAATATGTCTTCGACGCGAATGCTGACGTCGTGAACTTGTTGCGCGAGCGCGGCAATCTGTTAGGCGCGCGAAACTTTCATCACTCATATCCTTACTGTTGGCGTTCGAAAACGCCGATCATTTTTCGCAACGTCGAACAATTCTTCATTCGCATCGACGACCTGCGGGGCCAAGCCCTCAAAGCGATTCATAACGAAGTGAAATGGATTCCGGCCTGGGGTGAGAACCGGATTGCCGGAACGGTAGAATCGCGTCCCGATTGGGTGATCTCGCGTCAGCGCAGTTGGGGCGTGCCGTTGCCGGTCTTTTACTCCGTTGACGGCAAACCGATTCTTGAGGGGAAGGTCATTCGTAAGCTCGCCGATCTCGTGGCTGAGCGCGGCTCGAACATTTGGTTCGAATTGAACGACGCCGATCTTGCGAAGAAACTGGGACTTCCAGCTGGAACAACTAAACGCAATGACACGATCGACGTTTGGATCGACAGCGGCGTCTCGCATCGCGCGGTTTGCGCGTTGCATCCTGAATTGCGCGATCCGGCCGACATGTATTTGGAAGCGACGGATCAACATCGCGGCTGGTTTCAATCGTCGCTCATGACCAGCATCGCTTTGAACGATCGCGCGCCTTACAAAACGTGCGTCACTCACGGGTTCGTTGTCGATCTTGACGGCAAAAAAATTTCCAAATCCGGCACGTATGATAAACCTATGGACGTCGGTCACTTCGTCGGGCGTCACGGCGCGGACTTGGTTCGATTGTGGGCGTGCAGCATCGATTACACCGATGACGTTCCGTTTTCGGAAGAGATGTTTACGCGCCTCGGCGACACTTATCGGCGGATTCGGAACACGCTTCGGATTTTGTTAGGCAATCTCTTCGACTTCACTCCTCACCCTGCCCTCTCACCTTCGAGGGGGGAGGATAAAGGTGAGGGGTCATTCGCAGGCGCAACTCTAGTTGATTGGTGGGCTTTGGAACGGCTTGATCAAGTGGTCCGTGACTGTCGATCCGCTTATGAAGCGTTCGAGTTTCATCGGGTCTATCACGCGCTCAATCAGTTTTGTGCAGTCGATCTGAGCAGTCTGTATATCGATATCACCAAAGACCGGATGTATTGCGACGCGCCGGATTCCTCTCGTCGTCGCGCCACCCAATCCGCCATGCATGAAATTTTCAGCGCGCTTTGCCAGTTGCTTGCCCCGGTGACTGCATTTACGGCCGAAGAAGCGTGGCGTCACTCGAGCGCCGGCTCGTCGGTTCACTTGGAAGAATTTCCGAAAACTCAGAACCGCGGCGATAAAGCAAGCATGCAGGTGGCGGATCTTTTGAGATTGCGCGGGGTGATCGGTCAGGCGATCGAAAAAGCGCGTCAGGAAAAGCTGATTGGCAATGCGCTCGAGGCGGCAGTTGTTCTGCGTTCGGACTCGAATGTGACAAGCGAACTCAGCAAAGAGGAGCTGGAAGAATTTTTTATTTTGAGTGATCTCAAGATCGAGCAGGCGAAAGAGGCGAGCGCAACCGTGGCGAAAACGCCTTACCAAAAATGCGCGCGGTGCTGGCGGCATCGGCCAGCGGTCGGCAAGAGCAAAACGCATCCGGACTTGTGCGACCGCTGCGAAACCGTGGTTAGTGTGCTGGAAAAGCAGCGTGACGATTAGTACCCTCACCTCGCGCTTCACGTCCGCCTCTCCCTCAGGGAGAGGATTGAGGTGAGGGTGCTCGGCTGACTACGACATGAAATACATCTTCTTCATTTCGCTGCCGCTCTATGTGCTCGACCGCATCACAAAGTATTGGGTCTTGCACTCGATCGATCCGGATCAGCCGGTGGCCGTGGTGCCGGGCTTTTTCCATTTGGTGAACGTCACCAATACCGGCGCGGCGTTCGGCTCGTTCAAGAACAACAACGCCTTTTTCATCGCCATCTCATGTGTCGCCTTATTGATCGCGTTGATACTTCTCCTGGGGCGACACGGGCATGGAGCATCGGACCGTCCAAAGTCGCTTTGGTGGACACGAAATTTCTGGCGCGATCTGTCGCTGGCGCTGTTACTTGCCGGTGTGCTCGGAAATCTGACTGACCGCTTCCTTTACGGTCACGTGATCGATTTCTTGCTCTTTGATCTGCATGTGCCCTTCGCCCATCCGTGGCCGGCGTTCAATGTGGCCGATTCTTCTATCTGCATCGCCGTCGTTTTCTTCATCATTCATTCTTTTCGACAGGAAAAGAAAGCACCGGCGCCGGCGGGACTCTAGCGGCGCTCTCCGAGCGCAAACGTCGTTACATTATGATATGCGACGGTCATAGACCGCCGCTACAATAAGTGCGTGAAAATGTCGCCGATGGAGAAAACTGCGCGCGACATCGCGCAGCGCTTGCGCGCGGCCGACCACATCGCTTATTTCGCGGGCGGATGCGTGCGCGACATGGTCCGCGGTTTGGCGGCAAAAGATTTCGACGTCGCGACCGATGCGACGCCTGACATTGTGCAGAAGATTTTTTCGCACACCTACGCTGTCGGCGCGCACTTCGGCGTCGTCGTTGTCGTCGAGAATGGATTTAATTTTGAAGTTGCGACATTTCGATCGGACGGGGCCTATCTGGATCACCGTCACCCGGTCGATGTTCGATTTTCGTCGCCGGAAGAAGATGCGAAACGGCGCGATTTTACTATCAACGGAATGTTCTTCGATCCGGAGAAGAACGAAGTGATCGATTTCGTCGGTGGCCGCGCTGACTTGGAAGCGAAACTTGTTCGAGCAATCGGCGATCCCGCCGCGCGTTTTGCCGAAGATCGGCTGCGCATGTTACGCGCAGTTCGTTTCGCGACCGTGCTCGATTACAAGATCGACAATCGAACATGGGACGCGCTCGTTGCGAATGCGGCATCGATCAATGAGATCAGCGCTGAGCGAATTCGCGAAGAGCTGGTCCGAATTTTCCTGTCTGCCAACCGCGTGCGCGGCTGGGACTTGCTCGACGAAAGTGGATTGCTGCGCACGATTCTACCCGAACTGGACGCGATGAAAGGTTGTTTGCAGCCGGAGCAATTTCATCCCGAGGGCGATGTTTTTCAGCACACGCGACTGATGTTGGAATTGTTACCGGAAGAAGTTTCGGCGCCTCTCGTGTTCGCCGTTTTACTTCACGACGTCGCGAAACCGGTAACGGCGCATGTCGATGAAACCGGCAGGATCCGTTTCAACGAGCACGACCGCATTGGCGCGGCGATGACGGAATCGATCATGGAACGGTTGCGATTTTCGCGCGCGGAGATCGACGCCGCGGTCGAGATGGTGCGACAACACATGGTCTTCAAAGACGTGCCGAGGATGCGGGTGGCAAAACTGAAGCGATTCATGGCGCGACCGACGTTTGAAGAGGAGCTCGAGCTGCATCGAGTCGACTGTGCAAGCAGCCATCAGATAATGGACAATTACGAGTTCCTCTTGCGCAAACGCGAGGAGTTCGCAAACGAACCAATCATCCCGCCGCCACTCGTCCGCGGCGACGATTTGATTGCACTCGGAATGAAGCCCGGTCCGAAGTTCGGGGAAATCCTTGAAGCGGTCGAAACGCTACAACTTGAAGGCGCGTTGAAAGATCGGGAAGAAGCGCTCGATTGGGTAAAGCGCGAATACTCGCTAGGCCAAAAAGCTTAAGAGAACATCCGGCGACCAACGTTGGAAGTTGGACGCCGAATGAAATTGCAACGCCGGGAACTGCTAACCGTGTGGCGGATGAGTTGGCTTCGGCTTCGGAGTCGGAGTCGGACT
>Ga0209059_1000875_pt1 | contig 13878 bp, 9 predicted proteins | sample GraSoiAngelo_151_FD_186165 | JGI IMG/M metagenome (GOLD analysis project Ga0209059, IMG submission 186165) | Grasslands soil microbial communities from the Angelo Coastal Reserve, California, USA - 14_1009_12_20cm (SPAdes) (version 2) | ecosystem: Environmental > Terrestrial > Soil > Grasslands ...
GAGCTCGCGAAGCGGTTCGGACGGCGCGGGATCGCCCTCCACCTCGAGAAGCAGTGCTCGAAGGTGGAAGAGTCGGACGGCGCGCTCACCGTCCACTTCGGCGAGGGCGAGACCGTCGAGTGCGACCTGATGCTCGTCTCCGTCGGCCGCGGCCCGCTCGTCGAGGGGCTCGGGCTCGAGGAGATCGGCGTCGAGCTCGACAAGCGGAAGGGGATCGCCGCCGACGAGCACCGGCGGACGACCGTGCCGCACGTCTACGCCGTCGGCGACTGCGCCGGGTACTGGCAGCTCGCCCACACGGCCTTCCGCGAGGGCGAGGTGGCGGCGGAGAACGCGCTCGGGCACGAGGCCGTCGTCGACAACCGCGGCGTCCCGCGGCCCATCTACACCGATCCCGAGATCGCGTCCGTCGGCCTCACAGAGGCCGAGGCGCGCGAGCAGCACGGCGACGACGTCGCGGTCGGCATGTTCCCGTGGGTCGCGAACGCGCGCGCCGTGATGCAGAACGAGACCGTCGGCTGGGTGAAGTCGATCCACGAGACGCGCTACGGCGAGCTGCTCGGGCTCGTGATGGTCGGGCCGCACGTCACCGACCTGATCGAGGCGGGCGTCGTCGCGCTGGACGCCGAGTCGACCGTGGAGACTGTGGCCGACGGGATGGCCGCGCATCCGACGCTCTCCGAGGCGATCAAGGAGGCCGGGCTCGTCGCGCTCGGCCGCCCGATCCACGTGCCGCCGCGGCGGCACGCCCAGGCTCCGGCCTAGCAGCCAGTATCTACGCGCCGGTCGCGGGCGTTTTCTCTGCGTGCAAGCGTATGCGGAGCCGGGGGGCGCGCACGATCTCGCGGTCGACGAGGCATTCGAGCGGCTCTACCGCAGCTACGCGCGCGACGTCTACCGCTACACGCTCGCCGTGCTGCGCAATCCGGCGGACGCCGAGGACATCACGCAGACCACCTTCCTCAACGCCTACCGGGCGTACCTGCGCGGCGAGGAGCCGAGCCGGCCGCGGCACTGGCTGATCAAGATCGCGCACAACGCGTGCCGCAGCCGTCATCTGCGCGCGGTACGCCGGCCGCAGGAGGTGCCGTTCGAGGAGACGATCGCGGCGATCCCGGTTCCGGCGGAGGAGACGCCGAAGCTCGAAGAGCTCCTGGAGGCGCTCGGGCGGCTGCCGTTCAATCAGCGCGCCGCCCTCGTCATGCGCGAGCTCGAAGGGCGCTCCTATGCGGAGATCGCGGACACGCTGGAGGTCTCCGTCCCGGCGGTCGAGACCCTGATCTTCCGTGCCCGCCGCGCGCTCCGGCGCGACCGCTCGCTGCTCGGAGTGCTCGGCTCGGTGCAGCTGCCGCCCTCGCTCGGGAGCTTCTTCGGCGGCGGAGGCGGCGCCGTCGCGGGAGGCGGCCTCGCCGTCGGCTCCGGTCTCCTCGTCAAGGCGGCGCTCCTCGTCGCGGCGGGGGTCGTCGCCGGCGCCGTCGGCCCGGTCGTGGATGCGAGCGTCTCCGGGCACGGTAGGCCTGCCGGGATCGCATTGAGCCCCTTGACGGTGCAGTCGACTCCGCGGACTGACGCGGCGACGGCGCCCGCAGGCATCCGGGTGCTTCGAGGGCCCATGGTGGTCGTGAAGAGGCAGGGACGGACCTTCGTCGTCACCGAAGGCGTGGTCGGCATGCGCACCGCCGTCCCGTTCGAGCGCGGCATCGAGCTCAGCAGCGGCACCGCTCCCGGAGCCGAGCGACTCACCGGCGCCACGCTCGAGGCGGGCATGCCCGGATCCGCCACGTCCGAATCGGGGGGGACGGCAGGCGCAGTGCCTGCGGTGGCCGACCCGGCGGCTCCGTCCGCGGTGCCGTCGACGAGCTCCGGCACGCAGGCGGCGACGACGACCGCGAAGAGCGCGACGACGCAGGTGACGCAGACGGCCTCCGCCGCGACGTCCACGGCCGGCGCTCCGCCCGCGTCGGCGCCGCCGGTGCCGACGCCCACCGTGGCCGCTCCTCCGCCTCCGCCGCTCCCGGTCGACACGTCGCCCGTCACGTCTGCGCTCCCGCCGACGCCGACCGTGACGCTCCCGCACGTGCCATAGGCTGCGGCCGCGGCGCAAGTTTTCGGGCAGCATGGGTATCTGATAGGCATGGCGCAGCTTCTCGCGGAGCGACGGCGCGTGGACCGGGGGTTCGAGCGGCTCTACCGCCGCCATGTGGCGGACGTCTACCACTACGCGCTCGCCGTCCTGCGCAACCCGGCGGACGCCGAGGACGTCACGCAGACGACCTTCCTGAACGCGCTCCGCGCCTACGACCGGGGCGAGCGGCCGAAGGCGGCGCAGAACTGGCTGATCGCGATCGCCCACAACGTCTGCCGGCAGCGGTTCCGGCAGTCGCTGCGCCGCCCGCGCGAGGTCTCGCTCGACCACGACGTCGCCGACCGGATCGTCGACGACGAGGCCCCGAGCGCGCAGGACATCCGCCGGGCCCTCGGCCACCTTGCCTTCAACCAGCGCGCCGCCCTCGTGATGCGCGAGCTCGAAGGTCGCTCGTACGCCGACATCGCGGAGATCCTCGGCATCTCGGCCGGCGCCGTCGAGACGCTCCTCTTCAGAGCCCGGCGGGCGCTGCGCGAGCAGCTCGAGGGCGCCCTGACCTGCCACCAGGCGGAGCTCGCGATCTCGAAGCAGCTCGACGGGCGCCTGCCCCGCAGCGAGCGCGGCGCGCTGCGCGCGCACCTGCGCGCCTGCCACGACTGCGCCACCGTCGCGAGGCGCCAGCGCGCGCAGCGCTCCGCCTTCAAGTCGCTCGCCGCGGTTCCGCTCCCGACCTCGCTCGCCTCGCTCTTCGGCGGCGGGGGCGGCGCGGCGGTCGGGACGGGCGTCGCGGCGAAGGCGGCCGCCGTGCTCGCGACCGGCGCCCTCGTCGGCGGGCTCGGCTACGAGGGCGCGACGCACACGAGGCTCGTCCGCGGCCTCCGGCCGCAGAAGCGGCACGCGCCTGTGGAGGTCCGCGCGCCGGCGCCGATCCCGGTCGTCCCGGTGGTGTTCTCCACGTCGAGCCGGCGTCATCCGGTCGTTCCCGTTCCGAGACGCATCTCCCCGCGGCACGTGCGCGCGCATCCGGCGCATCCCGCGCATCCGCTCCATCCGGCGCATCCGATCCACCCCGCACACCCGGTGCATCCGCTCCATCCGTCGCACCCGGCACACGCGCGCGGCCGGAGCGGCCGGGTTACGGTCGGGGCTCTGAAGGGAAGGCACGTGGGCAATGGGAATCGTGAACAGGCGCAACGCCGTCCTGGGCTGGACCGTGTGGCAGGTCGGGAAGCGGGTCGCCAAGCGAAAGGCAAAGGGCGCCGTCCCTAGCATCGACCCCGAGACGAAGCGGCCGAACAAGTCGTTCGTCGCCTCGCTTCTCGGCGCCGCGGGGGGCGCGCTCTGGTTCCTCCGGCGGCGTGGAAACGACGGGGAGGGCTCGGGCAGCGCATAGGCTTCGGGCGTGCCCGAGGTCGAGGAGAGCTTCTTCCGGCGGTCGCTCGCCGAGCTCGTCCCGTACGAGCCGGGGAAGCCGGTCGAGGAGGTCCAGCGCGAACTCGGCCTCGAGCGCGTCGTCAAGCTCGCCTCGAACGAGGGCCCATTCGGGCCGTTCCCGGCCGCGCGCCGCGCGCTCGAGCGCGGTGTCGACGAGCTGAACCGCTACCCGGACGGAGGCGCGTACCGCCTGCGGGCCGCGCTGGCCGAGCGGCACGACGTGCGCTTCGAGGAGATCGCGCTCGGAGCGGGGGCGGACGGCGTCGTCGACTGCCTCTCCCAGGCGGTGCTCGACCCCGGAGACGCCGTCGTCTGCGGCTGGCCGTCCTTTCCGAGCTACGTCATCGACGCGGTGAAGGTCGGCGCCGAGGCGCGCCGTGTCCCGCTGCGCGACGACCGCTACGACCTGCCTGCGCTCCTCGACGCCGTGGACGAGCGGACGAAGCTCGTCTACGTCTGCCACCCGAACAACCCGACCGGGACGATGAACACGCGCGCCGAGCTCGACGCGTACTTCGACGCCGTCCCCGGGCACGTCCTCACGGTCGTCGACCAGGCCTATTTCGAGTACGTCCAGGATCCGGAGTATCCGGACGGGATCGAGGAGTACTTCAAGGCCGGTCGCCGCGTCGTCGTGCTCCGGACCTTCTCGAAGATCTACGGCCTCGCCGGCCTGCGGATCGGGTACGGCGTGGCGCCCGCCTCGGTCGCGACGGCGGTCGCGAAGGTGCGGCGCGCCTTCGACTTGAGCACCGCCGCGCAGGCCGCGGCGCTCGCGAGCCTCGAGGACCCGGGCGAGCTCGCCCGGCGCGTGCGCCTGAACGCCGAGGGCCGGGTGGAGCTCGAGCGCACGCTAACCGCCCACGGCCTCTCGCCTGCCGGCCCCGCCGTTGCGAACTTCCTCTACGCGGACGTGGGCGGGGACGCACGGGAGCTCTTCGACGACCTTCTCCGCCTCGGAGTGATCGTCCGCCCGCTCGCGGGCTTCGGCGCGCCGAGCGCGATCCGCGTCACGGTCGGGACGCCGGAGGAGAACGCCTTCCTCGCCGATGCCCTTACCCGCCTGCGGGTTCGCGTCGGAGCTGCCCCTTGACGATCTGAAGGGGCAGCCGGCTTGCCCCGGTGTGACAGGTGGGGCTGGTACGTTCAGGCCGCCCGTGCGCCCTTCCGTTCGCCGGCAGCTCGAGCTCTTCCATCGGTCCCCGAGCTTCGGGATGCTCTTCCTGGCGGCGTTCGGCTCGGGCCTCGGCACGTGGCTCGCGTTCGTCGCGCTGACCGTCGACGTCTTCGACCGCACGCATTCCGGCCCATGGGTGAGCGCGCTCCTGATCGCGGACTTCCTGCCGATGATCCTCATCGGCCTCGTCTTCGGCCCGCTCCTCGACCGGCTCTCGCGCCGGTGGCTCGCCGTCGCCGCCGACCTCGCGCGCTTCGGCGTCTTCTGCGCGCTGCCGTTCGCGACGAGCGCCGCGCAGATCGTGACGCTGGCCGCGGCGGCGGGCTTCGCGACCGGCTTCTTCCGCCCGGCGGTCTACGCGGGGCTGCCGAACCTCGTCGACGACGCAGATCTGCCGCGGGCGAACTCGCTGCTCCAGACGATCGAGAACGCGACGACGACGGCGGGCCCGCTCGTCGGCGGCATCCTCGTCAGCACGTCCGGCCCGGACACGGCGTACTGGATCAACGCGGCGACCTTCGTCGTCTCGGCGCTGCTCCTCCTGCGGATCCCCGGCAGGCTCCTCCAGGCGCGCCCGGCGCAGAGCCGGGGGCACCTGCGCGACCTGCGCGCCGGCTTCGCGCTCGTCCGGCACGCGCGGCCGCTCCTGACCGTCCTCGTCGTCTGGAACGTGGCCATGCTCGCGAACGCGGGCGTGAACGTGGCCGAGGTCGTCCTCGCGAAGGTCTCGTTCCACTCGGGCGACTTCGGCTTCGGCCTGCTCGTGGCGGCGGCCGGGCTCGGGCTCGCCGGGGGCAGCCTCGCGGCGGGACCGCTCCTGGAGCGCCGTCGCACGCGGGAGGTCTACGGCGGCTCGCTCGCGCTGATGGCGGTCGGCACGGCTCTCGCCGCCGTCTCCCCGAACGTCTGGGTCGCGGCAGCGTGCGTCGTCGTCTCGGGCGCGGGAAACGGCTCGACGGTCGTCTGCAACGCGCTCCTCGTGCAGCGCGGCGCGCCCGACGAGCTGCGCGGCCGCGCGTTCACGGTGCTCATGAGCTCGACCGCGGTCTCCCTCGGCGCAGGGATGATCGCGGCGGGCCTCGTCACGAACGCCCTCGGCGCGCGGTGGGTGTGGGGGATCGCGGCCGCGGTTCTCGCGCTCGCCGCGGCACTCGGCCTCTCGCTGGCGCGCGGCGTCGACGTGGCGCGGGAGGCTCCGGAAGCGACGCCGCTTCCGGTGGTGCCGGGCTACTAGAGTCCGGACCGTGGCGGGGCGGCGCGAGTGGATGCTCGGCGAACTCGCGGAGGGCGTCCGATCGGGCGACCGGCGCGCGCTCGCCCGCGCGATCACGCTCGTCGAGAACGGCGAGCCGCTCGCCGCAGACCTCGTCCGGGAGCTCTACCCGCACACCGGCAACGCGTACGTCGTCGGCGTGACCGGACCGCCCGGAGTGGGGAAGTCGAGCCTGATCAGTGCGCTCGTCCGGCACCTGCGCCGCGACGGCCGGACGATCGGCGTCATCTCGATCGACCCCTCCAGCCCGTTCAGCAAGGGCGCGCTCCTCGGCGACCGGATCCGGCTCGCCGACCACTTCCTGGACGATGGCGTCTTCATCCGCTCGATGGGGACGCGCGGCCACCTCGGCGGGCTCGCGGAGGCGGCGCTCCAGGCGGTCCTGATCCTCGACGCGGCCCGAAAGGACGTCGTCTTCGTGGAGACCGTCGGCGCGGGGCAGGCCGAGGTCGAGGTGATCGGCATCGCCGACACGGTGCTGCTCGTCCTCATGCCCGGCTCGGGCGACTCCGTCCAGGCCCTGAAGGCGGGGATCATGGAGATTCCGGACGTGATCGCCGTGAACAAGATGGACCACCCGGCGGCGAAGACGATGGTGAACGAGGTGCGCTCGATCCTCTCCCTCGACCGCGAGAGCGCGTGGCGTCCGCCGATCGTCCTCACCGAGGCGGTGCGGGAGGACAACGTCTCCGACCTGTGGACGCGGATCGAGGAGCATCGGGCGCACCTCGCAGACGAGGGCCGCCTCGAGGAGCGGCGGCGGCGGAACCTCACGGGCGAGGTGTTCGCCGTCGCCTCGTCGCGGGCGCAGGCCCACCTCGAGCGCACCGTCGAGGGCGACCCCGAGCTGCGACGGGTGCTGGACGCCGTGGAGCGCCGAGAGCTCGACCCGCTCACCGCCGTTCAGGAGATCATTGAGAAGGTCTTCCACCTTGGCGACGAGGACGGCTCCCACACCGGCTGAGATCCAGGAGGCACGGCGACGCCTCGACGGCGTCGCGCGCCTCACGCCCGTCTATTCGTCCGAGACGTTCTCCCGGCTCGCCGGACGGCCGGTATGGCTGAAGGCCGAGACCCTCCAGCGCACCGGCTCGTTCAAGATCCGCGGCGCCTTCAACAAGATCTCCACGCTCGCCGGCCGGGACGGCGGCCCCGGGGTGGTGGCCGCGAGCGCGGGCAACCACGGCCAGGCCGTCGCGTGGGCGGCGCGGGAGGTCGGCGTCCCCGCGACGGTCTTCGTCCCGCAGGACGCGCCGATGGCCAAGGTGGAGGCGACCCGGAGCTACGGCGCACGCGTCGAGATGACCGGCGCGCGGTTCGAGGATTCCCTGAACGCGGCGCTCGCCAGCGTCGAGGAGACCGGGGCGCTCTTCGTCCACCCCTTCGAGGACGAGGCGGTGATCGCCGGGCAGGGGACGCTCGGGCTCGAGCTCGCCGACCAGCTCCCGGACGTGGCCACGGTGGTCGTGCCCATCGGGGGCGGCGGGCTCTGCTCGGGGATCTCGCTCGCGCTGCAGGCGGTCCGGCCCGAGGTCGACGTGGTCGGCGTCCAGGCCGCGAGCTGCCTCCCCGGCGGAAGCGGCTTCACGATCGCCGACGGGATCGCCGTCAAGGCGCCCGGCGAGTTCACGATGTCGATCCTGGACGCGACGCTGAGCGCGCTCGTGTCCGTCTCCGACGAGGAGATCTCGACCGCGATCGTCCTCCTGCTCGAGCGGGCGAAGCTCGTCGTCGAGGGCGCGGGGGCCGTCGGGGTGGCGGCGCTCCTCGCCGGCAAGGTGCCCGGCGACGGCCCGGTGGCGATCCTCCTCTCCGGCGGGAACATCGACGCGACGCTCCTGATCTCGGTCATGCGCCACGGGCTCACCCACGCGGGGCGCTACGTCGTCATCCGGACGCGTGTCCCCGACCGCCCCGGCGAGCTCGCCCGGCTCCTCGAGCTCCTCGCGGAGCAGCGTGTAAACGTCGTCTCGGTCGAGCACCACCGGGAGGGCATGGCGATCTCCGTCGCCGAGACGGAGGTCGAGCTGACGCTCACGACGCGCGACGCCGAGCACTGCGCGGAAGTCCTGGCCGCCCTCGATGCCTTGGGCTACCCGGTCGAGCGGCTGCGCTGATGGCCGAGACACGCAAGGAGCGGAAGGTCGTCACCGTCCTGTTCGCCGACCTCGTCGGCTTCACCGCGCGCGCCGAGACGCTCGACCCCGAGGACGTCGAGGCGATCCTGCGGCCGTACCACGACCGGCTCCGCTCCGAGCTCGAGCGGTTCGGCGGGACGGTGGAGAAGTTCATCGGCGACGCCGTGATGGCGCTCTTCGGCGCGCCGGTCGCCCACGAGGACGATCCGGAGCGCGCCGTCCGGGCTGCGCTCGCGATCCGCGACTGGGCGCGGGAGACGGACGGCGTCGAGGTGCGGATCGGCGTCACGACCGGCGAAGCGCTGGTGAACGTCGCCGCGCGGCCCGAGCTCGGCGAGTCGATGGCCGCGGGCGACGTCGTCAACACCGCTGCACGCCTCCAGAGCGCCGCGCCGGTGAACGGCATCCTCGTCGGCGAGGCGGCCTGCCGCGCGACCCGCCCCGCCATCGAGTACGCCGAGGCCGAGCCCGTCGCGGCTAAGGGCAAGGCAGAGCCGGTGGCCGTGTGGGAAGCCGTGCATGCCCGCTCGCGGCTGGGCATCGAGGTCGACCAGCCGAACGCGGCGCCGCTCGTCGGCCGCGCTCGCGAGCTCGAGTCGCTCCGCGACGCACTGGAGCGCACGCGCCGGGAGCGCTCGCCGCTGCTCGTCACCCTGGTCGGCGTCCCGGGGATCGGCAAGACCCGGCTCGTGCGCGAGCTCTTCGCCGCCGTCGACCGCGACCGCGAGCTCATCCTCTGGCGCCAGGGCCGCTCGCTTCCGTACGGCGAGGGCGTGAGCTTCTGGGCGCTGGCCGAGATGGTGAAGGCGCAGGCGGGCGTGCTCGAGTCGGACGAAGCGGAGCAGGTCGAGTCGAAGCTCGCGGCCGCCGTGTCGTCCGTCGTGCCCGACGAAACGGAGGCGCGGTGGATCGTCGGCCACCTCCGGCCGCTGGCAGGCCTCTCGGCGGAGTCCGAGGTCGCCGGCGACCGGCGGGCGGAGGCGTTCGCCGCGTGGCGTCAGCTCCTCGAGGCGCTCGCCGACCCGCAGCCCGTCGTGCTCGTCTTCGAGGACCTGCACTGGGCGGACGAGGGCCTGCTCGACTTCGTCGACTACCTCGTCGACTGGGCGAGCGGCGTGCCGTTGCTCGTCGTCGGCACGGCGCGGCCCGAGCTCCTCGAGCGGCGGCCGGGCTGGGGCGGAGGCAAGCTCAACGCGGTCACGATCTCGCTCGCGCCCCTCTCGGACGACGACACCGCGCGGCTCGTCGCGGGCCTCCTTGCCCAGCCGGTGCTCGACGCGGCGACGCAGGCGCAGCTGCTCGCCCGTGCGGAGGGCAACCCGCTCTACGCGGAGCAGTACGTCCGGATGCTGGCCGAGCGCGGCCGTGGGGAGGAGCTGCCGCTCCCCGAGACCGTGCAGGGGATCATCGCCGCCCGGCTCGACGCGCTCTCGGCCGAGGAGAAGGCGCTCCTCCAGCACGCCGCCGTCCACGGGAAGGTCTTTTGGACCGGCGGGCTTGTCGACGGCAAACCGGCTGACCGCCGGGTCGTGGAGGAGCGGCTGCACGGTCTCGAGCGCAAGGAGTTCGTCCAGCGCGCGCGCCGCTCGTCGGTTGCCGGCGAGACCGAGTACGCGTTCCGCCACCTTCTGCTGCGGGACGTCGCGTACGGCCAGATCCCGCGTGCCGCCCGCGCGGAGCGCCACCGCCAGGCCGCCGAGTGGATCGAGTCGCTGGGGCGGCCCGAGGACCACGCCGAGATGCTCGCGCACCACTACGTCAGCGCCCTCGACCTCGCGAAGGCGGCGGGGATCGAGCTCCCGGAAGTGGCGGAGCGCGCCCGCCCGGCGCTGCGCGAGGCCGGCGACCGCGCATTCGGCCTTTACGCGTACTCGGCCGCGGCGCGGTTCTACGGCAGGGCGCTCGAGCTCTGGCCGGCGGACGATCCGGAGCGGGCGAGCCTGCTCTTCCGTTATGGCTCGGCGCTCTTCCACGGCGAAGCGGAGGGAGCCGACGAGCTCGAGGAAGCCCGAACTGGGCTCCTCGAGGCGCGGCGGATGGAAGACGCAGCCGAAGCGGACGCCTTGCTGACGGAGCTCTGGTGGCATCGCGGCCGGCGCGATCGGGCCTTCGTCCACCTCGAGCGGGCGCGCGAGCTCGTCCGAGACGCTGCGCCTTCGCGGTCGAAGGCCTGGGTGCTCTCCCAGGTGTCCCGGTACCGGATGCTCGCGGAGGACGACGAAGAGGCGATCACGACCGGTCGCGAAGCGCTCGAGATGGCCGAAGAGCTCGGGCTAGAGGAGCTCCGTGCGCACGCTCTGGACAACATAGGGGTCGCGCGCACGCGACACGGTCCCGGCGGGATCGACGACATCGAGCGCAGCATCGAGATCGCCAGCGCGATCAACTCACCCGAGGCCTTGCGTGGCTACAACAACCTGGAAACGACGCTCGTCCTCGTCGGCGAGCTGGCACGCGCGTGGGCCGTGGCCGCGGAGGCACGGGCGCTCGTCTTCCGCTCCGGCATCCCGCGGTACGTGGCCTTCGCACGCGTGCACGGGATCGCCGAGTCCTACGTTCGCGGATCGTGGGACGCTGCGCTCCGCCTCGCGGGCGAGTTCATCGCCGAGTGCGAGCGAGGCGCACCGCACTACCTCGAGCCCGAGGCGAGGTCGTATCGCACGTTGATCCGCACGGGCCGCGGAGACGTCGCCGGCGCCGTCACCGACGCGCGGCGAGGTCTCGAGGTGGCGCGTGAGGCGAAGGATCCCCAGTCCCTGTACCCGGCGCTCGCGCGTGGCGGGCAGGCGCTCGCGGCCGCGGGCCACGACGCGGAGGCGAATGCGCTCGCGGACGAGCTGCTGGCGCTCCTGCCCTCGGGTGCGATGGGGATGCTCTCGATCCCGGAGCTCGCCTTCCTGCTCGCCGGCTACGGCCGCGGCGCCGAGCTCCTCGCCGTGCTCGAGCGCCGGAACGACCCGAGCACGCCGTGGCTGGAGGCGGCACGCGCAGTGGCGCAGGGCGACTCCGCTCGCGCCGCGGGGGTCTTCGAGCGCATCGGCGCGCGGTCGCACGAGGCGTTCGCCCGCCTTCACGCGGCGCAGGCGCTCGTCCTCACGGGACGTCACGCCGAGGCGGAGCCGGCGCTCCGCCGAGCGCTCGACTTCTACCGGACGGTGGACGCGAAGCGGTACGTCGCGCTCGGCGAGGAGCTCCTCGCCGCGCCGGCCTAGGGGCTCGCGGCGGTGACCGTGAACGTGAGCGAGTTCGCGCTCGTGTGGCCCTTCGAGACGACGCGGATCTCCACCTTGTCTCCCGCCGCCCACGGCGAGCCCTTCGGATGCTGGTCCGGGATCGTGAACACGACGTGGTCGTCGTCCCAGTTCGAGCGGTCCGCCGGCGCCGGCAGCGAGACGTCGTCGAGACGAACGCGGGTCGACTCGTCCTTGCCGCCGAGGGCGACGCCTGTGACGGTGACGGTCGTCCCGGGCGGCCCCTGCGTCGGGTTGAGCTCACCCAGCCGCGGCGTCGACGTCGTCGTCAGCTTCTTGCCTATGTATGCGCCCTGGCCGAGCCCCATGAGCACCATGAGCGGGGCGTCGATGTCGGGCAGCTCCGGCCAGTGCTGGACGCGCAGTTGGTAGCACACCCTGACGACGTAGACGACGAGAGCGAGGAATGTCCAGGCGAGCAGCTGAGCCTTGCTCAGGTCCGGGGCGCCGTCGTCGTCCGCCACGAGCGTGCTGGCTCCGCTCTGTTTGTCGGGCTCCTTCTTGAGACGTCCGCCGGCGATGAACGACGTCGTGATTCCCTTGGCCAGCGTCGCCGTCCCGAGCGTGAACCCGAGCGCGATCAGCACGTTCGGCGGGATCTTGTCCAGCGCGTCGAAGTTGCCGCGCATGAAGCGGCCGGTCTCGACGACGACGTAGCCGAAGAGCACGACGATCGTCCAGAGGAGGACCTGGAACTTCGACGTGCTGAGCCGGCCGTCGGCGCCCTCGGCGAGCACGAACACGTTCCAGGATCGCTTCCACACCCAATACAGCCCGAACACGAGAGCGAGGAAGGCGAGGCCGACGAGAATCGGGAGCACGACGTGCAGGAACTCCTGATGTCGATGGCTCCACGAAGCGGCAACGAGCACGTCGGCAAGTGTCCCGCTGCGTGAAGCTCGGTGTCAAGAAGCGGCGAGCGTCTTCCGGACGCGGTCGTCGAGCACGAGGTCCCAATGGTCGAGCCCGGGGAAGGCGAGCTCCTCGGCGCCGTAGCGCGCCGCGAGCCGCGGGCCACGCTCCTCGGCGAACTCGTCGCCGTAGACGACGAGCGCCGGACAAGGGAGCTCCGGCACCGAGACGCCACGTTTCCGTTCGGCACGGGCGAGCAGCGACTCCGGCCGCGCGCGCATCCCGGGCGGGAAGGCGCCGTACGTCTCCTCCGGATCGAACGTGCCGGGCCGGAGGGGGACCGACTCGTCGAAGCCCTGCACCTCCCCGGGCGGGCTCGACTCGAGGAGGACCAGGAAGTCGGCCTCCGCCTGCCGCGCCGCCATCGTCGCCGCGAGGCCGCCGCTGCTCCAGCCGCAGAGCGCGAGCGGTCGCAGCAGCCACTCGGCGGCGCGGACGACCACCGCGGCGTAGTTCGACATCGACGCCTCGGCCACGTTCAAGCCCGCCTGGAGGTCGACCGCGTCGACGTCCAGGTCGGGAAACGCGGCAGGCCAGCCGTCGAAGACCCACGGGCCGCTGCCGGCTCCGTGGGCGAGCAGCAGCGACGCTACGTGCCGCAGCGGCGGAACTGAACCGTCTGGTTGCCGCGGGCGCGCCACTCGCGCAGCCCGCCGTAGATCACGGGCCGCGCGTCGACGCCGGCCGCGGCGAGCACGCTCGCGGCGATCGCCGCGCGCGAGCCCGTCTCGCAGATCGTCACGACCGGCTTGCCGTTCCCGAGCTCGTCCCCGCAGGCGCGGACGAGCCGGTAGGGCACGTGCCGGCTGCCCGAGATGTAGCCGCCGTCCCGCTCGTCGGCCTCACGCACGTCGACGAGCTCGACCGCGCCCGAGGCGAGGAGGCCTTCGAGCTCGTCGAGCGCCACGGGCTCGAGCCGGTCCGGCGTCTCGGGATCCTCCAGGTAGCCGGCCAGCTCGACGAAGCCGACCGAGCGCAGGCCGCGCGTCGCGCGCTCGACCTCCTCGGGCGACGAGCCGTGCAGCACGATCCGCTCGTCGGCGGAGAGCAGGAACCCGGCGCGCGTCGCGAAGCTCGAGCCGGCGACCGGGATGTTGAACGCGCCCGGGACGTGGCCCTCGGCGAACGCCGCGGCGGGGCGGACGTCGACGACGGTCGCGCCGACCCACGTCTCGAGGCGGCGAAGCTCGGGCGGCGCGGGCAGGAACGGGCCGCGGTTCAGCTCGACGATCCGCGCCATGTTCGGGGGACGCGGCTGCGAGCCACCGGCGGTCGCCTGGACGAAGGCGTCCTCGTCGGGGAGCTCGAGGGTCGGGTTGAAGCGGCGCTCGAACCCGACGGTGGACGACGTCTTCGAGCTCATCGCCGCGCCGCAGAGCGAGCCGGCGACGTGACCGGGATAGAGCTCGACCCCGTCGGCCAGCTCGCCGAGCCGTCGCAGGCTGTGGAAGAGGCCGCGCGCACCCTCGTCGGCCTCCACGGCCAGGTCCGGCCGGGCCGCGTCGCCGACGAGGAGCGAGTCGCCGGTCAGCACGAGCCACGGCTCCTCGGCGCGCGAGCGGTCGGAGACGGCGAACGCGCAGTGCTCAGGCCGGTGCCCGGGCGTG